>ERZ1034363.310-NODE-310-length-35061-cov-5.355162_pt1 | contig 35061 bp, 24 predicted proteins | sample MGYA00520616_ERZ1034363 | MGnify/ENA primary metagenome ERZ1034363 (study PRJEB33736, sample SAMEA104284506) | Azolla filiculoides | biome: Urban; feature: Water surface; material: Ditch water | place: Netherlands | collected 2015-10-28 | depth 0-0.1 m ... | reverse complement strand
TGAAAGGTACTTCCATTGTCAAAACTATAAGTGTCACTTGCATTTTGTACCGTTACAGTGATTGTTCCAGTGGATGTGGCGCAGGCTGGCTGAGTAACCGTGGTTGCTGGCGTCGTTGGACAAGCTACAGGAACCGGCGTATTTGTACTAGAATTATTTCCAGGCGTTAAATCTGTTTCATTTGCAGTTATAGTTGCTGTGTTAGCATATGACCCTGATACATTTACTTTTGCAGTAATAGTCATAGAAGCACTGGCGGAATTTGATAAACTGCCTATCGTCCAGTTTGGTGCTGTCCAAGTACCTATTGTTGGTACTGTTGCGCTTACAAAAGTGTAACCTGTCGGCAAAACATCGTTGACGCTAACTCCCGTAGCATTATATGGCCCTGAATTGCTTGCTGTTAATGTAAAAGTTACATTATCTCCCACGTTTGGAGTGGAGTTGTCAACCGTTTTTACAATGCCTAAATTAGCACTACAATCTTCTGACTGAAGGGTAGCTTGTGTTGTATTTGGTACACCGCAATCTGGATCTGTTACAGTATATCCAACTTTTATAGTTCCTATACCGCTAAAAGTCAAAACATTTCCAACTAATGTTCCTGGTCCTGAAATTAATGAATAAGTACCTCCTGATGGGATTCCTTGTAAAGTTGTTGAAGTCCCTTTACAATACAATCCATTTGTACTTAAAGATGGCGTACCTGTTATTTGAAGATCTATTGATGATGCACCACATATATATACTATTGCTGTACTATAAGTAAATGTTGATTCAAAAGCTTCAGCTGAAGAACCATTAGCCATACTTCCTCCTATTCTATGCCCAACATAACCAAAATAGTCTGTACATTTTTTGGAAACCATAGTTGTATGACCTCCTGTTTCAACAGCTAAAATTTTATCGCCAACATTTATGCCTTGAGGGATTCCTGGGTCAAAAGTTCCCGTACCACCTCTTCCTAACATTTCACCTTGGGCACTTCCCCAATTGTATAGCATAGAAGCTGAAGTTAGAACATTGATATTTCCATAATTTCCATCGTGCTCTTCTGGTGACATCCAATGAATATCGCTCATAACAGGGCCGGAAGTAGAAGTGTATTTTGGTTGTACCCAACTACGTCTTTCTGTAGTTGTCCAATCTCCTAGTTGTTTTGATGCATTATCTCCTAAAGTATATAAATTCCCATTAGCATTTAAAACATAATAACTTGAGACACCTGCATTGCTTGTAACTCCTATCATTTTTATAGGATTTACACTTGGCAATGTCATTGAGGTCGCACGATTTCTAGAGCCTTGAGCGGTATTAGTTGCCAGATAAGTTTCTGTACCCCAAGTCCACAATGTTCCGTCTGATTTTAAGGCAAAAAGGGAGTTTGGAGCTCCTCTTACCGCTATTACGTTAGTTAAAGGATTGGTTGATGTATCTGTAACTCTATACCATTTAACAGCATTAGCAGCGGATAGCGTTCCGGTTAAACCTGTTCCAGTATTTTCTCCCTGTAGTGATGTTATTACCCAAACATCACCACCGCAAGTTACCATAGCAACTGTTGTTGAAGTTACAAACATCATTTTTACATCAGTTGGAGTTACACCAAGAGGCAAACCATTTGCTTGACCGCTAATAGTAAGTTTTTGAAAAGTTGCAGAGCTGGTTACATTGGCATGCAAAACAGTTCCCTCTGTTCCCCATGCAAACAAACCGGTTGTAGATAAAAGTATTCCTTGCACAGATCCTCTATCTGACCCAAGTCCTACTTTTAAAACAGTACCAGTCAAAGCCGGAAAACTTGTGTTATCAATAATTGTTGGAGACAGCAAATCTGAGACACCATCATTTGCAATCTCTTGCCCCCAAACTTTATAAACTCCGGTAGAAGTTCTTACAGCAGTAGCATGAAATGAGCTAGTGAAGTTATCATACTCTAATGTTGTAGCATTAGAAGTTGAACCCATTCCAAAATTCAAATAGTCAGTATTAGGACAGGTGTCTAAAAATCCACATTGAGCATAACTTGATGTAAAAGCAGAAAACAATAGGTATAACAAAAAAAACGTATTAACTATTTTGTTTGTTTTAACAATTGAAGTAAAATTCATTCTCATAATTTTATAATTTATTAGGGTAGTAATAAGATTGAGCTTGGCCATTTATATCAAAAAAGTCAAACATAATATAGGTTTCTCTAGATGCTGTTCCATTTAGCTGATACACTATTTTCTGTCTCCCTGATGTTAACGTGATTGTATCATTTGGTGAACTTCCAATAATAGTAGCCCCTACACCAGCCACAGAAACTCTTGCTTTTGAAAATACAGGACTTTCGTTTTTGTTTTTATAGGATTTAAAATCTACTTCTACGGAAACTTCGGCATTTTGAAGTTCTTTTCCACCAACAATACTTTCAGAAAATTTAATTGTCGAAAAATCAAATGTCATTTTAAGAGCATTAACTTTAATAATCATTTTTTCCTGAAACGGAGGATGATTACATTTTCCTTTACTATGTTCTACATTTTCGAAAAAACTAATTTCATAAATTCCCGGTTTTTCAAAAATGTAATCATTGATTTGACTTCCGCTTAAACTAACCGCAATATTTTCTTTATTATTAGCAATGGTCCACCTTGCTGAATTTTCAATCATACCAAAATCAATTTTTTCTCCAAAAGAAATTACTTTGTAAACCTGATTATTACTAGAATTTAAAACTATATTACTTTTAGAAAAATTAGTTTGAGCTATTCCTTCAAAACTTACCATAATTAAAATAAAAAATGAAAAATGTCTAATTGACTTTCCCCATTTTCTATTATTATTTTGAAACTTCATATTATGATGAATTTGTTAATTACTGTTGTAATTATTATTTGTCTCACTAGATTAATACCGTTGTAGTAAAATTTGACATAAACAAACATCTTCTTTCTGTAAAAACATTTCAGAAAAAAAACGAAAAATTACGAATATAACTTTTTGATATTGTGATAAGTAAAGATTTTTAATATATTTATATTTAGTAATTTGGAGCACAAAAAACTATTTTAGAGGGAGTAAAATTATTCTATTGATTTCATTTTTATGAATAAAATATTTATAAACTAAAATATTATACTCATAAACTAAAATTAATTTTTTTGATTAAATGCTAACTATTAAAGAACTCATCAATATCTAATTAAAGAGTCTAAATTTCAAGATAAGTACTGAGTGAAAAGAGAAATAAATTAATATCCTAGTCAGAGAATAGCATTAGGCAAAATGATACAATTTTATCATTAAAAACCTCTAATTATTTATTAGAATCACGAAAAATCAACTACAGAGAAAATTATTTCAAATAATCAATATTTCGATTCAAACCTTCAAACTTGGTTCTTTTGATCGGAGAATTTTTAAAAACCAAATTAAAAGTTTCGTCGGTCAGTTCTATCCAATCTTTTTTAGACATCGAAAGCATTTCTCTATTCGGAGCAAAAAGAGGTTCGTTGTGCGGTTTCGAAAATCGATTCCAAGGGCAAACATCTTGACAAACATCGCAACCAAATGCCCAATTATCAAATTTACCTTTCATTTCTTGTGGAATGTTTTCTTTGAGTTCGATGGTAAAATAGGAAATACATTTGCTACCATCAACAACATAAGGGGAAACAATAGCATCGGTAGGACAGGCATCGATACAGGCGGTGCAAGAACCACAATGATCAGTGGTGGCGTGGTCGTATTCCAAATCCAAGTCGATAATGAGTTCGGCAATGAAATAAAACGAACCTACTTTTTGGGTTAATAAATTGCTGTTTTTACCAATCCAACCCAAACCACTTTTGGCTGCCCAAGCTTTATCCAAAACAGGAGCAGAATCTACAAAAGCACGCCCCGAAACTTCACCTATATTGGATTGAATCGAAAACAACAATTCTTTCAATTTGTCTTTAATGACAAAATGGTAATCTTGACCGTAGGCATATTTTGAAATTTTATAGCTTTCTTCATTCTGAAATTCGGAAGGATAATAATTCAACAAAAGCGAAACCACACTTTTGGCATCATCTACTAATAAAGTTGGGTTCAAACGCTTGTCAAAATTATTTTCCATATAGGACATTTGACCGTTCATTTGCTTATTCAACCATTTTTCCAATCGTGGTGCTTCTTCTTCGAGAAACCCCGCCTTGGATATACCACAAGACAAAAACCCGAGGCGTTTAGCCTCGGATTTGATGAATTGGGTATGTTTTTCTTTATTGTAAAACAATTATTTGAAAATTAAAACCTAAAAAAGCCCTCCTTGAATATTGGCTCTTACTTTCCCCAAATGTCTATAAGCTTTCTCTGTGACTTCACGACCTCTTGGTGTTCGCATAATAAAACCTTCTTGAATTAAAAAAGGTTCATACACTTCTTCGATAGTTTCACTACTTTCAGATACGGCTGTTGCCAAAGTGGATAATCCTACAGGCCCTCCTTTGAATTTATCGATAATGGTGTTTAGGATTTTATTATCCATTTCGTCCAAACCGTGAGCGTCAACATTTAAGGCTTTTAAAGCATATCTAGCAATTTCAATGTCGATGGTTCCATTTCCTTTGATTTGAGCAAAATCACGAACTCTTCGCAATAAGGCATTGGCTATACGAGGTGTTCCTCTACTTCGACCTGCAATTTCGATGGCTGCTTCCATAGAAATGGGCATTTTTAGAATAGATGCACTTCTTTCGACTATTGTTGTTAAAAGTTCGGTGGTGTAATACTGTAGTCGCGATGAAATCCCAAAACGAGCTCGCATTGGAGCGGTCAACAATCCAGAACGAGTTGTAGCACCAATTAATGTAAACGGATTCAAATTGATTTGAACCGTTCTAGCATTTGGCCCTGATTCAATCATAATATCAATCTTGAAATCTTCCATAGCCGAATATAAATATTCTTCGACAATGGGACTCAAACGGTGAATTTCATCAATAAACAAAACATCTCTTTCTTCGAGATTGGTCAATAAACCTGCCAAATCACCTGGTTTATCTAAAACAGGTCCAGAAGTAATTTTGATTCCAACTTGCAATTCATTGGCGAGAATATTAGCCAAAGTAGTTTTTCCTAATCCTGGAGGGCCGTGAAATAGCGCATGATCAAGGGCTTCATTTCGTTGATTGGCCGCTTGAACAAAAACCTTCAAGTTTTCGAGTATTTGATCCTGACCTGCAAAATCATCAAAAGACAAGGGTCTTAATCTTTTTTCAAGATCAAGTTCCTCTGAGTTAAAGCCTTTGTTTGTTGGGTCTAAATTTTCATTCATTCTACAAATATAACAAAGTTATGAGCAAATAAAAATGCCTTTCAAAACGAAAGGCATTTTAATATAATATTTTTAAATTTTAATGATGAAGAACTACTTCTCCTTCTTTCATTGGAACTGTTTGCGGTACAAAATCCTCATCGTGAGCAGGATTACTGTAATCATATGGCCAACGGTGTACTTCTGGAATTTCACCTGGCCAGTTTCCGTGAATGTGCTCTACAGGAGTTGTCCATTCTAAAGTATTTGATCTCCAAGGGTTTTGAACTGCTTTCTTACCATAGAAAATACTAGAGAAGAAATTATATAAGAACACCAATTGAAATGCCCCACCTATCAAAGCAAATGTAGTAATAAGAACGTTAACATTTTGCAAATCGTCAAATAATGGAAAGTTTGTATTTGTATAGTAACGTCTTGGCAAACCAGCTAATCCGATGAAGTGCATTGGAAAGAAAACACCATAAGCACAAACAGCAGTTACCCAAAAGTGAACATACCCTAAGTTTTTGTTCAACATTCTACCAAACATTTTTGGAAACCAGTGGTAAATTCCAGCAAACATTCCGTAAAGAGCAGAAATACCCATTACCAAGTGGAAGTGAGCCACAACAAAATAAGTATCGTGAACATTAATATCTAAAGTACTGTCTCCAAGAATAATTCCTGTCAAACCACCTGTGATAAATGTAGATACTAAACCTATTGAGAACAACATCGCAGGATTTAATTGCAAGTTCCCTTTCCAAAGTGTTGTAATGTAATTAAAAGCTTTTACAGCCGAAGGAATTGCAATCAATAAAGTAGTAAATGTAAATACAGATCCTAAAAATGGATTCATCCCTGACACAAACATATGGTGACCCCAAACGATTGTCGATAAAAATGCGATTGCCAATATAGACATAATCATCGCTCTATAACCAAAAATTGGTTTACGAGAATTTGTTGCAATAATTTCAGAAGTAATACCCAATGCAGGCAAAATAATGATATAAACCTCAGGGTGACCTAAGAACCAAAATAAATGCTCAAACAAAACTGGTGAACCACCTTGATAATGCAAAACTTCTCCAGCAATATAAATATCAGACAAGAAGAAAGAAGTCCCAAAACTTCTGTCAAAAATCAACAATAAAGCCGCTGACAATAAAACTGGAAAGGAAATAACTCCGATAATTGCCGTTACAAAGAAAGCCCAAATAGTAAGTGGCAATCTTGTCATAGACATTCCTTTTGTTCTAAGATTGATTACAGTAACGATATAATTTAAAGAGCCCATCAAGGAAGCCGCAATAAACAATGCCATTGAAACCAACCAAAGTGTCATACCTGCTCCAGAACCCGAAATAGCTTGTGGCAAAGCACTCAAAGGAGGATAAATAGTCCAACCAGCGTTAGCAGGTCCAGATTCAACAAATAAAGAACTTACCATTATAACACTAGATAAGAAAAATAACCAATAGGAAATCATATTCAAAAAACCAGAGGCCATATCTCTTGCTCCAATTTGTAATGGAATCAATAAATTACTAAAAGTTCCACTTAAACCTGCGGTCAACACAAAGAAAACCATTATAGTTCCGTGTATCGTTACCAAGGCTAAATAAATATCATTGGCCATAACTCCATTTGGAGCCCATTTATCACCCAACAAAACATTGAAAATTTTGAAAGATTCTTCTGGCCAAGCTAATTGCATTCTAAAAAGCATTGACATCACCACACCAATAACACCCATAATAATACCTGTAATCAAGTATTGTTTGGCAATCATTTTGTGATCTATACTAAAAATATATTTAGTAATAAAAGTGTCTTTATGGTGGTGTTCGTGTTCGTGTGAATGTTCGTGATCGTGACCTTCTGCTGACATATCTGTTTTACTTTAAATTTTTCTTTATTATTATTTCATTGCAATTTTAGCAATAACGGCAGTATCATTTGTTTTTGTTGAATCCGCACCTATTGCACCTTCTACAGGTTTTGGTGCATTAGCAGCCTTAACTTCTTGAACCAAAGTTGGCTTATCACTTAACCAAGTTTTAAAATCTTCTGGTGTATCAACAACAACTTTCATTTGCATATTGTAATGAGAAGCACCACATATTTTATTACAAAGCAAAAGGTAATCAAAAGTATAAGGATCAAGAGCTGGCAAACCATTTGCTACAAGCTCTTTACTTTTAGCTTGACGCAAATCATTAATTTTTTTCACTTTCTCAACCATAAAAGGCATAGCTCTATATTCATCTGAAGTATAAACTGGTTCGAAAGCGAATTCTGTTACCATTCCCGGAACACAATTCATCTGAGCTCTAAAATGTGGAAAATAAGCCGAGTGCAATACATCCTGCGATCTAATCTTAAAATGAACTTTTTTACCTTTAGGAATATGTAATTCTGAAACAACAATATCATCTTGTGCATTAGGATCAGACAAATCTACACCTAGAGTATTTACACCTTCAATTAATCTAACGTTGGCTTTACCAAGAACATTATCAGTTCCTGAATATCTTGCAGTCCATTTAAATTGTTGAGCGTATAATTCGATTTCAATTGTATCTTCATCTTTGTCCACAAACATAATATCAGTCCAAGCATAAAGACCATAAAGGATTAACCCTGTCAAGACAATTGCTGGAATACCACTCCAAATAACCTCTAATTTGTTATTGTCAGCAAGATACAAAGCCTTATTGTCTTTATTTCCTCTGTATTTGAATGAGAAGTAATGAACTAATGCCTGAGTAATAGCCTGAACTATAAAAATAAGAACCCAAGTAATATCCATCAAACTATCCACCATACTACCATGCTTTGATGCTGGAGTATGAAGTACTAATGGACCCCATTTTATCAATCCATAGATTGTAAAAATATAAATGAATGCCAAGAAACCAAACATCAAATAACCTTGAACATTATTATCACCATCATTAGCGACTTGTGAATCATCTTTAATGCTTCCTACCTGTGTCAAATCGAAAATTTTAGTCAACTGCCATAAAGCAATAGATAATAAAACTAAAACTATAATTACCAACAAACTTGTCATCTATTTTTTTTTAAATATTAATAATGAAAATGTTTACTTTCTTCAATAAACGGATTTCTTTTTGGCAACAGAGGTGCTTTAGTCAATGCTGTAAATACTACATAAAGGAAAAGACCTAGGAAGAAAAACACAGAAGATATTTCTGGAATTCCAATAAACCATTGATCACCTACTGTACCTGGCATAATCATATTGAAAAAATCAACATAGTGACCTAATAATATTACTGTACCAGCCATTACAAGTACCCAAGATATTCTTTTGAAATCGGTATTGATTAGTATCAACAATGGGAAAACAAAATTCATAACTACAGCTCCAAAGAATGGAAGATTATAAAGTTGAATTCTTGTTACGAAATAAGTAATTTCTTCAGGAATATCGGCATACCAAATCAACATAAATTGAGAGAACCATAAATAAGTCCAAAACACACTAAAACCAAACATAAATTTTGCTAAATCATGAATGTGACTTGTATTTACATATTCTAAATATCCTTTTGATTTCAAATACAAAGTAGTTAAGCAAATAACTGTTACACCACTAACTAAGAAACTAGCAAAAACATACCATCCAAATAATGTACTAAACCAATGTGGATCTATTGACATAATCCAGTCCCAAGACATAATAGATTCAGAAACAATAAAGAATACTAGAAAACCTGCAGACAATTTAAAATTCTTTTTATAGAAATTATCATCATTAGCTTCGTCTTGAGCCAAACAATTTTTTCTTGAATAAAATCTGTAAAGATTCCAACCAGCTAAAAATATTGCCGCTCTAACGATCCAAAAAGGGAAATTCAAATAACCCGATTTAGCTTGAATCAATTCATCATGAGCAACAACTTCAGGATCCAACCAAACAAATAAATGATTAGAATCGAAAATGTGCAATCCACAAAGAAGTAATATCACAAAAAAGATAACAGATCCTACTGGAAGATAAGCCGTAATTCCTTGCATTACTCTAAACAAAACTGGAGACCAACCCGATTGAGCCACTTGTTGAATAGCATAAAAAGCTAATACACCAAGAGATACTAACATAAAGAAAATACAAGCAACATATAATGCAGACCAAGGTTTGTTTTGCAATTGATGTAAAACGTGGTTTAAATGTTCTTCGTGTTCAGCTGCTTCGTTTACCTCGTTTTTAACTGGCTCAGCTTTATGAGATGCTACAGCTTGTACTGCTTCAGTTGCAATTTTTGCTTCAGTAGAATCAGCAACTTCAGTAACCGAATCAGTTACTGCTTTTTCAGCATTCGGCTCAACGGCAATATGCTCTACTTCTGTTGTAGCGTGTTCTTCAGTAGCAACAGCGTGTTCATTTGCAGAGGCATGTGTTGCTTCTTGATGACCACCATGTTCTTGTTTAGCTAGAATTTTTTCTACGTCTTGAATATTTTTGGGTGCAGATAAAAAACCATATCCTATTCCTAAAAAGCCTACAACCATTAAGACTAGAGAAAATGTTTTTAATTTACTTGAAAATGTATACATATCTAATACAATGAGTTTGTTCTACAATTATAATTTACTTTTTAGATCCATCACATAAGACGCAACCATCCAACGCTCTTTTTTACTCAATTGATTGGCATGTGAACCCATATTATTAAGACCATAAGTTTCAACATGAAAAATACTTCCTTCGTTGATTTCTCTATCTTTATAATTAGGAACACCCAAAAACTTACCTTGCTTAACAAGATTCCCTTGTCCATCACCTGCATTTCCGTGACAAATAGCGCAATAAATTTCAAAAAGACCTTTAGCCTTTTCTATATCTTTTTCAGACAAAACACCAAGAGGCGATTTCAAGTTTGCTGCTTTAACAGCAATCAAAGCCTCAGGAGTATTTGGATATTCATAAACTTCGAATCCTCTATTTATGGTGCCCTCTACAGGAAGTTGTCCTTCTTTACCACCTTTAAAAACGTCAGCTTGGGAGTAAGTACCATAACTTACTGGCTCATACATATTAGGCATGTATTGGTAATTTGGTTTTGAATCATTTTTACAAGATGAAACCAAAATAGTAATACCTACTAAAAGTGTTATTTTATATATGCTTTTCATATCCACAATTAATGCTTATCAATTACTTTAACTTCTACTGCTCCTGTGTTTTCGAAGAAAGAAATTAATTCTTTTTCGTTATTATTTACTGCAACTTCCATCAAGAAATGGTCATCAGTAGTACGAACATCAGGATTTTCAGCTTCTTTAAATGGCCACAATCTACTTCTCATATAAAAAGTGATTACCATTAAGTGTGCTGCAAAAAATACCGTTTCTTCAAACATAATTGGTACAAATGCTGGCATATTTTCGATATAACTAAAACTTGGTTTACCACCAATATCCTGTGGCCAATCTTGAATCATAATAAAATTCATCATCCAAGTTCCAAATGATATTCCAACACAACCATAAATAAAAGCACAAATGGCTAATCTGGTTGGTGCTAGACCCATTGCTTTATCCAACCCGTGAACTGGGAATGGAGTAAAAACTTCTTCTATATGATGATGAGCTGCACGTGTTTTCTTTACGGCATCCATCAATATATCATCGTCATTATAAATGGCGTGTATTACTTTATTACTCATGGTGTGAATCTTTATTTGCTGCTCTCGCTTTTATAAAATTATCTCCAGTTCCTTTCAAAATTGTTTTTACCTCTGCTTGTGCAATCACTGGGAATGTTCTAGCATACAATAAAAATAATACAAAGAAGAAACCAATTGTTCCGATGAAAATTCCAATATCAACGAATGTTGGTGAAAACATTGTCCAAGATGAAGGAAGGTAATCTCTGTGTAATGAAGTTACAATAATTACAAACCTTTCGAACCACATTCCAATGTTTACTACAATCGAGATAATGAAAGAAAACATAATACTTGTTCTTAACTTTTTGAACCACATAAATTGTGGTGAAAATACATTACAAGTCATCATTGACCAATAAGCCCACCAGTAAGGTCCAGTAGCTCTATTCAAGAAAGCATATTGTTCGTATTCAACTCCTGAATACCAAGCAACAAACAATTCAGTGATATAAGCAACACCTACGATAGAACCCGTAATCATAATGATGATATTCATCAACTCGATATGTTGAATAGTGATATAAGCTTCAAGATTAGAAACTTTTCTCATAATAATAAGCAAGGTATTTACCATTGCAAATCCAGAGAAAACCGCTCCAGCCACAAAGTATGGAGGGAAAATTGTAGTATGCCATCCTGGAATTACCGAAGTAGCAAAGTCCATAGATACAATAGTGTGTACCGAAAGTACAAGTGGTGTTGCCAAACCTGCAAGAACTAAGGAAACTTCCTCAAAACGTTGCCAGTCTTTTGCTCTACCGCTCCAGCCGAAACTCAAAATTGAATACACTCTTTTGTTGAAAGGAGTAACAGCTCTGTCTCTTAGCATTGCGAAATCAGGTAATAAACCAGTCCACCAGAAAACTAATGAAACCGAAAGATAAGTTGAAATTGCAAATACATCCCAAAGTAATGGTGAATTGAAGTTTACCCAAAGTGAACCAAATTGATTCGGAATTGGAACAACCCAATAAGCCATCCAAGGACGCCCCATGTGGATAATTGGAAATAAACCCGCTTGAATTACAGAGAAAATCGTCATTGCTTCTGCAGAACGGTTAATGGCCATTCTCCAACGTTGACGGAATAATAAAAGTACTGCTGAAATTAAGGTTCCTGCGTGACCAATACCAACCCACCAAACGAAGTTAGTAATATCCCAAGCCCAACCTACTGTTTTGTTTAATCCCCAAGTTCCAATACCAGTAGAAATGGTGTAAATAATACAGCCCATTCCCCAAAGGAAAGCTGTAAGTGCGATTGAAAATACAATCCACCATTGTTTGTTGGCTTTTCCTTCAACAGGAGCAGCAACATCTACTGTTACATCGTGATAAGTTTTATCACCTATGATTAAAGGTTTTCTAATGGGCGCGTCGTATATATGAGACATAATCCTTTAAATTGATTTTTAAAATTATCTTAAGTATTTCTAACTTTAACGTGATAGAAAACGTTTGGTTTTGTACCTACATGCTCTAACAAATGATACATTCTTTCGTCTTCAGCTAATTTGGCAACTTTACTTTCTGTATCGTTAACATCTCCAAAAACCATTGCACCAGTAGTACAAGCACTTGAACATGCTGTTTGGAATTCTCCGTCAACAATAACTCTTCCTTCGTTTTTGGCTGCCAAAATAGTAGCTTGTGTTTTTTGAATACACATAGAACATTTTTCCATAACCCCACGAGAACGCACACTCACATCTGGATTCAATACCATACGACCTAAATCATCATTCATGTGGAAATCAAATTCACTGTTTTTATTGTATAAGAACCAGTTGAAACGACGTACTTTATAAGGACAGTTGTTAGCACAGTAACGAGTACCAACACATCTGTTATACGCCATATGGTTTTGACCTTGACGGCTATGAGAGGTTGCCGCAACAGGACAAACAGTTTCACAAGGTGCGTGATTACAGTGCTGACACATTACTGGTTGGAAAGCAACTTGTGGATTATCAGAAGCTTTTTCCATTTCATTAAATGTAGAAAGTGAACTTGATAAACCAGCAATATTTTCTTTTCTTTCATTATCTCCTGCGAAAGTTTCTTCGGATGAATAATATCTATCGATACGCAACCAGTGCATATCACGACTTCTTCTTACCTCAGATTTTCCAACTACAGGAACGTTATTTTCTGCGTGACAAGCAATAACACAAGATCCACAACCTGTACAAGCATTTAAATCTATCGAAAGATTAAAATGATGTCCAACAGAGCGATCAAATGAATCCCATAAATCTACAGTTGTTGATTTAACTTCTTTGTGATCCAATGAAACCATTGGTTGCGGATTCCATATTTCAGGATTCTTAGCGGTATTAAATATTTCTAAAGTTGTTTCTTTAATAATATCTCCTCTACCCATCAAGGTTTTTTGTCCTTGAACACAAGCAAATTCGTGTTCTCCTGCTCCTTTTGTCAAAGTAACAGATTGTACATTATTAAAGTCTTTATATAAAGAGTAAGCATTTACACCTACTTGCATTTCTTCTTTTAATGCTGCTTTTTTACCATAACCAAAAGCCAAACCTACAGTACCAACTGCTTGTCCTGGCTGAACGATAACAGGAACATTTTCTAATGTTACTCCATCTGCCGTTTTGATAGTAGCATAACTTCCGTTCAAACCTCCGTTAGCAACAATTTCGTTTGATAATTCCAAAATTTTAGCGTCAGCATTCGAAACCGTAACATAGTTATCCCAAGAAACTCTTGTAATTGGATCTGGAAATTCTTGCAACCAAGGATTGTTTGCTTGTTGACCATCCCCTAAACCTGTTTTAGTATATAAAACCAACTCTAAGTTTGAAGATGCTTTTGCACGAGACAAAGCACTTGCAGCAGCTGTATAATCAGCAGAACCGGTGCTTGCAGAAGAAATTGCTCCTACATAGAATCCATCGTGCAATACTTGATTCCAAGAAGAACCAGCGATTACAGAAGAAGCTACTGATTTTAAATAATTATAATACGTTCCAGGAATACCATTCAATGACAATAAAACATCTTGAAATTGTTTAGTATCAAATAAAGGACGAATCGTTGGTTGAGTCAAACTATAAGTTCCTTTTGTAATAACTACATCTCCCCAAGATTCTAAATAATGAGGTGCAGCAGCAGCAATTGTAGAAACGGCAGCAGTCTCATCCTCTTTCATAGAGAAGCAAACAGAAAGATTAACTTTTTTCAATCCTTCAACAAAATCTTTTGAATTTGATAAAGAATAAACTGGATTCACTCCACTCATTATCAAAGTATGAACGCCTCCTGATTTCATAGAAGCAACCAACTGAGATACTGATAAATTAGATCCTTTTCTAATTTGTCTTGTTCCAACAGTTGAAAAAGATTCGCTTGCTAATTTTTGATTAATAGCTAAAACTAACAATTGTGCGTTTTTATCTTGAATACCAGAAACTAAAACACCTTTACTTCCTGCTTTTGCAAGTTCTTGAGCAATTTTAGTAACTTCAGCTTTTAATTTTGCATCCAATGATACTGGAACCGCAGCTCCAACAATTGTATTATATATAAGTACTAATGCTTGTTTTTGATTAGCGGTTGAAATTGCAACACGTTTATCAGCAGCAGCACCAGACAAAGTCATATTAGCTTCTAACTGGAAATGACGAGATATTTTTTGATTTCCTTTTGGTCCTTGTGGAATTCTTCCTTTGGCATAGCCTGAATCATAATTTCCACCCTGCCAATCTCCTAAGAAATCTGCACCAACAGAAACAATAACCGAAGCTTTTGAAAAGTCATAATCAACCAAAGCTCTTTCTCCATAAACTGCTTCGAACGCATCTAATGTTTCTGATTCAGAAACAGCATCGTAAACAACGTGTTTTGCGTTTGGATTTTTACTAAGAAATTCAGCAATCAACTTTTCGGTTGAAGGACTTGCTAAAGTACTAGTCAAAAGAGCAACAGTGCCTCCTTTAGCTTTAGCATCAGCCAAACTTGATTTTAATTTTGAATCAACTTCAACCCAAGTAGCATTTTTACCTGCAATTTTTGGTTGTTTCAAACGCATACTATCATATAATGACAATACTGACGCATGGATTCTAGCATTGGCAGCAAATTTTGCACCAGGCATTGTATTATTATCAATTTTGATAGGACGCCCTTCACGAGTTTTCACTAACAGATTAGCAAAATCGTAACCATCAAAAACTGTAGTTGCATAATAATCTGCAATTCCAGGAATAATTTGTTCTGGTTGAACCACGTAAGGTATTGACATATGTACAGGACCTTCGCAAGCTGCAAGTGTGGCTGCCGCTGTGGTAAACCCAACGTACTTTAAAAAGTCACGACGTGTTGTAGCAGAAGATGACAAACTATCGCCATTTCCTAAAAATTCATCAGTAGGAATTTCTTCAACAAATTCGTTATTTCTAAGCGCCTCAACAATAGAGCTGTTTCCGTCTAGCTCTTCAACACTTTTCCAGTATTTTTTGTTTGATGACATATTCTATAAATATTGTTTATTGTTTTTGGTTTTTGGTTTTTGGTTTGAAACTACAAACTACAAACCAAAGACTTTCTTTTTAGCTTTTTTTAATAATGACATTTACCACATTCCAAACCTCCCATTTGCGCTGCAGTCAATTTATCTACACCGTATTTTTTAGAAAGTTGTTCGTGAATTTTGGTATAATACTCATTCCCTTCCATTTTTACTTCAGTTTTTCTATGACAATCTACACACCATTTCATCGTTAGTGGAGCAAATTGTTTTTGAACTTCATAAGTTTGAACTGGACCGTGACACGTTTGACATTCAACTCCAGCAACATTAACGTGTTGTGAGTGATTGAAGTAAACAAAACTTTGCAAGTTATGAATACGAACCCACTTTACAGGTTCTGTTTTTCCGGTATATTTTTGATTGTCTTTATCCCAACCTACCGCTTTGTATAGTTTTGCAATCTCTTTGTCGTAAAAATCTTTAGAATACTCAGCAGTTGCAGTAGTGTCAGAAACTTCAGAAATGTTCTTGTGACAGTTCATACACACATTCAAAGATGGAATTCCAGCAGATTTTCCAACCCTTGCAGCCGAGTGGCAGTAATTACAATTGATTCCGTTACTTCCTGCGTGAATTCTGTGAGAATAATGTATAGGTTGAATTGGAGCGTAATCTTGATCGACACCTACTTGCATAAAGTAACCATAAACAAAGTAAGCACCTGACAACATTAAGAATATTACAGAAACCAAAACTAAAAATTGATTTTTAACAAATGCTTTCCAAATGGATATTTTAGGCTCTTTTGAAACCACATCAATTCCATTTGCAGAAGCCACTTTTCTTAAAACATTGTTTACCAAAACTAGCATTACAATAAGTATTGCCATTACTAAACACAAAGCACCAAGAATTACATTGTTTGAAATTCCACCAGTATTTGCATCAGTTCCCGGAACTTTCTCTCCACCAACCGGAGCAGCAGGAGCAGCAGCTTTTTCTTCCATTGTGTAAGCGATGATATTATCAATATCAGCTTCCGACAATTGAGGAAAAGCAGTCATTGGAATTTTGTTATTAGCTTCAAAAACTTTTACTGCCTGAGCATCACCTGATTTAATTAAATCAGAACTGTTATGAACCCATTTGTAAATCCAAGCTTTTTCATACTTAGCTCCAACACCTCTAAGAGCTGGACCAGTTGCTTTGGCATCAAGTTTGTGACATGCAGCACAATTTGTATTGAAAATTTCTTTTCCTTTTACTGCATCTCCACCAGAACTAGCTGCAGGAGCTGCAGGAGCATCTGCCGGAGTTGCTGTTGCAGCTGGAGCCGCATCTTGCGCATAAGAACTTAACGATAAACTTAGCATTAAAGCTAAACTTAAATATAATTTTCTTGTAATCGAATTATGGTAACCCACCTTTTTCATATAGTTTAGTGATTATCTACAATATTGAATATGACTTTTTGTAAACATAAAATATGACAAAAATCATTTTTCTTAAAATATTCGACAAAAATACACTTTATGTGTTATTCTCAAAACCTTAAAATAGTCTTAAATATAATTTATACCAATTCTAAATAAGCACCTTTCGTTTGAATTATTTATTAAACACTATTTTTGCATAAAAACACTATCACTATGAGAAATATAACCCCTATCAAAGCCATACTAACCTTCTTATTCCTTGGCTTTTATTCGCATTATGCCATAGCTCAAGACCAAAATAACACAGTAAATCAAGACCCCAAATTTGAACAATTACTGAATGAAAAAAGAAAAATAAATGCTTCGCTTACCGTAAATGACTCCTATAAAATTCAAATTTATACAGGCAGTAGCGAAATTGCTAAAAAAACTTTGACCGAATTCAGGCAGGAATTTAAAGATATTGATGCTACAATTATCTTTAATACGCCAAATTATAAAGTTTGGGTTGGCAATTACAAAACCAGAATCGAAGCTGAAAAAACTTTGGCAGACATTAAAGACAGATACAAAAATGTACTTTTGATAAAGCCGAGTAGATAGTTTTTTTTCTACATTTTCACAAAAAAAGCAACTCAAATTGGGTTGCTTTTTTTGTTTGTGTTTCATGCTACAGAATGCAATTTTAAGCTAATGTTTACGAGATATTTTCGTTATACCTAAAATAGTTTGATTTCCTATTTTGGACTTTCAATTACAACAACTTTGTGAGTTGCACGAAGTACGTTTTCAATGTATCTAACTTTATCAGTAGGTTTTGGTTTAGTTAATGTATCAATAGTTATATGATCATTTATTATTCCATCAATATAATTGACTCCCAACTCAGTAAATTTTAAATCATAAAAGGGTATTGTTCTATTATCAATCGCTCCAAAAGTATCAAGTTTAATCTTATATAATTGTTTCATTTCATAATCTATGTTTTTGGTTTTAGTCATATAAAACGAGATGTATCTACTTTTTATTTTTTCATCAAAGCTAGTTGTTATAGTATCTAAAACTCCTTTATATTCTATTTTACCATTATATATTTATTTACATATACAGTGTCAGGAAAAACAAACTTTACAAAAGCTGTAGTTTCAGTTAAGTTTTTAGTTCTTCTTTTTTCTATAAGCTTATCCCTCTTACAGGAAAACACAAGCGATAAAATACTAATTAAGAATATTAATATTATCTTGTTTTGATTTTTATTAGGTTCCAACATTTTCAACTTAATTTTACACAAATAGTGCAGAATTACTTTCTGTGCTATTTCTAATTGAATCTAAACAAATCTACTAAAAATTCCTGTTATTTGAGAAAAACAATAACTGCCATTTAAAACAAAAAAAAATCCCGATTGCTCGGGATTTCTTATGAATATATCGAAATTTTATTTCAATTTCTTTTTGATCGCTACTTCGTGGAACGCTTCGATAACGTCTCTTTCCTCGATGTCGTTGAATCCTTTTATTTGAATACCACAATCATATCCTTTAGACACTTCTTTCACATCGTCTTTGAAACGTTTCAAGGCTATTAATTCACCTTCATGAACTACTACTCCATCACGAATAATTCTGATTTTGGCATTTCTAAGAATTTTTCCATCCACAACCATACATCCTGCAATGGTTCCCACTTTAGAGATTTTAAACAATTCTCTAATTTCGGCTGTTCCAAGAATTTCTTCTTTCATTTCTGGTGCCAACATTCCTTCCATCGCATCTTTCAAGTCGTCGATAGCGGCATAAATGATAGAATAGTAACGGATATCGATTTCTTCTTTGTCGGCCAATTGTCTTGCATTTCCAGCAGGACGAACATTAAATCCGATAATAATCGCATCTGAAGCAGAAGCCAACATTACATCTGTTTCTGTGATAGCTCCAACACCTTTATGAATAATATTGATTTGGATTTCTGGGGTAGATAATTTCGAGAACGAATCGGACAAAGCTTCAACCGAACCGTCCACATCACCTTTAAGAATGATGTTCAATTCTTTAAATTGACCTAATGCGATTCGACGTCCAATTTCATCCAATGTAATGTGACGTTGTGTACGAACGGATTGTTCACGCATCAATTGCGAACGTTTAGCAGCAATTTGTTTGGCTTCTTTTTCGTCTTCAAAAACATTGAACTTGTCACCAGCAGTAGCAGCTCCATCCAAACCTAATACAGATACAGGTGTAGAAGGTCCAGCTTCTTTAACAATATTTCCACGTTCATCATGCATCGCTTTAATCTTACCATGATGTTTTCCTGCCAACATGTAATCTCCAACTCTTAGAGTTCCATGTTGTACTAATATGGTAGAAACATATCCTTTTCCTTTATCTAAATAAGCTTCAACAACAGTTCCTTGTGCCGCTTTATTAGGATTCGATTTTAAATCTAAAAGTTCTGCTTCTAATAAAACTTTTTCTAATAATTCTTTAACACCCATCCCAAATTTAGCTGAAATATCGTGCGATTGAATTTTTCCTCCCCAATCTTCAACCAATAAATTCATTCCTGCTAATTTCTCTTTGATTTTCTCAACATTGGCATTTGGTTTATCAATTTTGTTGATAGCAAAAATGATGGGAACTCCAGCTGCTTGAGCGTGAGAAATTGCCTCTTTGGTTTGTGGCATAATATCATCGTCAGCAGCTACTACAATAATAGCGATATCGGTAACTTGAGCTCCACGAGCACGCATTGCCGTAAAGGCTTCGTGTCCTGGTGTATCAAGGAAAGCGATTTTTTGACCGTCTTCCAATGTCACTCCATAAGCACCAATGTGCTGTGTAATTCCTCCTGACTCACCTGCGATAACATTTTCCTTACGAATATAATCCAATAAAGATGTTTTACCGTGATCTACGTGACCCATAACTGTAACAATAGGCGCTCTGAAAACTAAATCTTCTTCTTTATCTTCGACAACCTGAATGGCTTCTTCAATATCTACTGTAATAAATTCTACATCATATCCAAATTCATCCGCAACAATGGTTAGCGTTTCTGCATCAAGACGCTGATTCATGGTAACCATAATTCCAAGTGACATACAAGTTCCAATCACTTTAGTAATTGGAACATCCATCATAATAGCAATTTCACCAACAGTTACAAACTCTGTAACTTTAATGGTTTTGCTACCTTCGTCTAATGCTCTTTGTTCATCATCGGACTTTTGACGGTGCGTATCTCTTTTATCTCTTCTATATTTTGCTGCTTTCGATTTACCACCTTTTCCTTGTAGTTTCTCTAAAGTCTCTCTAATTTGATTTTTAACTTCTTCTTCGGTAGGCTCAACTTTAGCAACAATAGCAGGTCTCGCTCCCTTTACGAAGCCAGGTCTTGCACCTCTATTAGCATTAAAACCTCCGCCACCTCCAGTATTTGGAGTGATTTTATTTGGATTTGGTGCTCCGGGAACTCCAGGCGTTGCTGGTGGTCTTGGTGCACCTGGTTTTGGAGCAATCCTTTTTCTTTTATTTTTGTTAGCATTATTTGTTGCACTTCCAGGAGCCCCAGGAGTTCCCGGTTTGTTTGGCGTAATTTTAGGCTCTTCTTTTTTCTTTTTAGGCTTATTAAATTGAGATAAATCAATAGTTTGACCTGTTAAAGTAGCACCCGATAATTTTTGGTATTTAGTTGTGATTGTTTCTTCAACTGGAGCCTCATTTACTTGATGAGTTGCTGCTTTAGGAGCTACAGCTTCCGTTTTAATCTCTTTAGTTTCAGCAACAGGCTTATTCACTATTGCTTCAGGAATCACTTTTTCTTGAACTGGTTCTTTTGGAAGAGACTCTTTTTGAATTGGTTCGCTTAGGATAGGTTTTGCTTGAGGAATTTCGGCTACAGGAACTGGTTGTTGATTTTTTTCAACAACTGGTTCAGGTGTTGGAGTTGGAATTACTTTTTTTGGATTAAGATCAATTTTTCCAACATGAACTGGCCCAGAGATAGTACCCTTAGCTCTGATGACTTCTTGACTTTTTTGACGCTCTTCATCCTGTTTGCGTTTGTCTTCAACTTCTTTTTCTCGTTCAATACGCAATGCTTCTTTCTCTTTCCTTTTCTCTTCCCCTACTTCTTTGGAAGCCTCTTTATTCCCCTTGTCGCCAGCAAATTGATTTTGCAGGATATTGAATTCTGCTTCAGAAATTTTTGTGTTAGGATTTGACTCAACAGAAACTCCCTTGTCTTTAAGACATTCCACAGCTCTTTCTAAAGAAATATTTAATTCCCTCAAAACTTTGTTTATTCTAATAACTTTCTCTTCAGACATAAAACCTTTTTAATATTACCTTCTTTATTGTTCCTCAAACTAACTCTCTGCTAGAGAAGAAAATAAGGTTTGAAATTTATTTTTTTTAAAGAATTGACTAGCTGTCAAATTCTTCTTTTAGTATTTTCATTACATCTAGAATTGTTTCCTCTTCTAGGTCAGTTCTTCTAACCAAATCATCTACATCTTGTTTCAAGATACTTTTTGCTGTATCTAAACCAATTTTTGCAAATTCTTCGATAACCCATTCTTCAATTTCATCTGAAAACTCAGTTAATTCAACATCGTCTTCATCTGCAACCGTACCCGCAACATCACCTTCACGAATTACGTCAAGCTCATAACCTGTTAATTGACCTGCCAATTTAATATTATGACCTCCTCTACCAATTGCTTTAGAAACTTCTTCTAATTTCAAAAACACTTCAGCTCTTTTTGTGTCTTCATTTATTTTGATAGAAGAAACTTTTGCAGGACTCAATGCTCTAGTAATATACAATTGAATATTGCTTGTATAGTTGATAACATCAATGTTTTCGTTTCCTAATTCACGAACAATTCCGTGAATACGGGATCCTTTCATACCCACACAAGCACCAACTGGATCTATTCTATCGTCATACGAATCTACAGCTACTTTTGCTTTTTCGCCTGGAATTCTCACTACATTTTTTACAATAATCAATCCATCAAAAACTTCTGGAATTTCTTGTTCAAATAATTTTTCTAAAAACTTTTCTGAAGTTCTAGACATAATTATCTGAGGTTTATTTCCTTTTAATTCAACGCTTTCAATGATTCCACGAACGTTATCCCCTTTACGGAAAAAGTCAGATGGAATTTGTTTTTCTTTTGGCAAAACAATTTCATTTCCTTCGTCGTCAATCAAAATTACAACTCTTGGACGAACGTGATGTACTTCGGCAGTATAAATTTCGCCTATTAAATCCTTAAATTGTTTATAAAGATTAGTATTATCGTGCTCATGAATTTTAGAAATCAGGTTTTGACGCAATGCTAAAATAGCTCTTCTTCCTAAATCTATTAGTTTCACTTCTTCTGAAACTTCTTCTCCTATTTCAAAATCAGGCTCAATTTTTCTAGCGTCAGACAATGTAATTTCTAAATGCTCTAAATCTAAATCATCATCCGCAACGATAACTCTTCTTTGCCAGATTTCCATATCTCCTTTATCTGGATTGATAATGATGTCGAAATTATCATCTGATCCAAATTTTTTCTTCAATGCATTTCTAAACACATCTTCTAATATCGCCATAAGCGTTACACGATCAATAAGTTTATCATCTTTAAACTCTGAAAATGAATCGATTAATGCTAAATTTTCCATGCCAACTATTTAATTAAAATGTTACTGTAACAATTGCTTCTTTTATATCTGTATACGGTATTTCTTGTCTTTTTTGAACCGTTTCTTTTCCTTTTCCTAGTTTTTTGGCCTCTCTAGCTTTCCACGACAAAATTATAAAATTATCATTAGCTTCAACTAATTCTGCTTCAATTGTTTCGGTTGCTAATTTTACTATCAATGTTCTGCCCACATTTTTCTTGTATTGGCGTATCATTTTCAAGGGTGAACCAACACCTACCGAGGCTACTTCTAAAGAAAAATCTTGCTCTTCTCGGTCCAAATTATTTTCAATTGCACGACTTATGTCAATACAATCCTGCAAAACTACTCCATTATCGCCATCTAAATTCACGATAATTTTAAAACTATCCGTTATTGTCAAATCTATCAGAAAAACAGAAGGTTTCTCTAAAAATGCCTCAACTACTAAGCCGTTTACTTTATCTTTAAATGTCATATTTTATAAAAAGAGGCACGCTTTGCGTGCCTCATTATCTAGTTTTTTTAATAAATAACTGTGCAAATATAGTGTTTTTTTTATAAATCAAAAATGATTGTTTCATGTTAAAAATATTTTGTAAATTTAATCAACCAAATTTCATGTCCTTTTTGTCCAATAATCTAAACACTTTTTATTATGAAACGGATTTTAGTACCTGTCGATTTCTCGGAATATTCAATAGAGGCGCTAAAAGTAGCTGCCCAAATTGCCCGAAAAAACAATTGCGAAATTATACTTCTACACTTATTAGAATTGCCTCATCAATCGACCGACCCTTTTGGCAATAACAATAGTATCCCTGAAATTATATTTTTTAAAAACAAAGCTATTGAAAAGCTTGAAACATTAATGGACTCTCCTTTTTTGCAAGGAATTGAAGTGCTTGAATCTATCGAATTTAAAAAAGTTGATAAAGGAGTTGTTGATGCAAGTATAAAAAACGATGTGGATTTAATTGTGATGGGATCTCACGGGACATCTGGATTTAATGAATTATTAGTAGGCTCTAATACTGAAAAAATAGTTCGATATTCAGAAATTCCAGTTTTGGTAATCAAAAAAGGCGTGAAAGAGTTTAAAGCAAGAAACTTTGTTTTTACTTCTGATTTTTCAAAAGAAACTCGAAAACCATTCCGAAAAATGCTTGAGTTTGCAAAACTTTTCGATTCAAAATTATTTTTAGTAACCATTTGTACACCTGCGAGTTTTAAAACCACGTGTGCAACCGAAAAAAATATGACTGATTTTGTCGCTCATTTTGATATCAAAAACTACTCCACTCACATCTATAACGACACAAACATCGAAAATGGAATTATTAATTTTGCAAAAAGTGTAAATGCCGATTTAATTGGTATGTGTACTCATGGCCGAACAGGATTGGCGCATTTTTATAACGGAAGTATTAGTGAAGATTTAATTAATCACGCCATAAAACCAGTTATAACTTTCAAAATTTAAATCCCAAAGTTAACTCGTTGACAATTAAGCATAAAAAAACCTCTCAATAATTTGAGAGGTTTTTTGTTGGTCTACAAGGACTCGAACCTTGAAAGACTGCACCAAAAACAGTTGTGTTACCATTACACCATAGACCAATTCCATTGCTGTTAAGCGAGTGCAAATTTAATACAAAATTTAATTTCCACAAATTTTTAATCTCTTTTTATTGAAAAACTTTTCTTTTAGTCCGATAGTTTGCAGTATTTTTTAATCTATGCATTGCTGTTTTCCGTAAATAGAATTTGACATTAACTTAAATAAATCGCTGGTATTGATAGACATAGCTAGCAACAACTATCCAACAAAAAAATATTTGAAGCAGTATGGATTCCATTGTCTTATTTTGTAAAACTGAGCGTGTTTTGAAAAAATAAATGGAAAAATGGAGTGTTGAAACCCCATTTTTTGATTTATTTCGTTAATCTTAATGAATTACTATTTCTTAAAAGTGCGAATGTAATTCACAATGTCCCATCGCTGATCATCTGTTATTTCAGTTAATGGCATAGGACGTCTTGCTTCAGATATTTTCCAAAACAATTCACCGTCAGTTTGTTTTTGAATAACATCCGAACCTAAATCTGATACAACTTGGTTTACTTTATCTGATTTTGAACCATCTCCTTTACCTTCTTTACCGTGGCATCGAACACAATCTACCTGATAAGAATGTTTTCCTCTTTCAAGAGAGTATTCATCTACAGGAAATGGATTCTTCATTTTTACAGCCTTTTTAGGAGCTTTTGAAGAGGATTCATGTTGTGCAGAAGCAAGAAATGAGCAGAAAAAAGCAATTGCAATTAATGCCAATTTTGAAACAATTTGTTTTGGATACCTGTTTTTCATAAAACTATATATTTAAGAAGAATTAAAATCAAAAAACGCAGCATTAGTTAAAATGTGTTTTCAAAAAACACACTCAAATTTACGTAATTTATTAACTAGCAACATCATAAAAAGTGCTTTTTTATCTATTTATTGTACGATTATTTAGAAAATAATCTTTTAAACACGCATATAAAAAGAGGACGAAAAAGTGTTAAATAGAAAACAAGAAAAAACAAACACATATCGGCAATAATTATTAAATGCAATTTCAATAAGTCACCAAAAAACAACCTCTTCTTAAGCGATTTAAATCCAACCTTATTTGTTTTTGGGAATTTTTTGTTAATGCACGTATGTTTAAATAAAAAAACATTTTCTTTGTATCTGAAAAATAATTAATTTTTTGCTTACAAAATATGACAACATTTAATTTCAACAAATGGAATACAATTACGGGTTGGTGCGCATTTGCAATTGCATTAATCACCTATACACTTACTGTTGAACCAACAATGAGTTTTTGGGATTGTGGCGAATACATTGCTACGTCTGCAAAACTTCAAGTGGGACATCCTCCTGGAGCTCCTTTGTTTCAAATGATTGGTGCGTTTTTTGCCATGTTTGCGATGGATGACAAACATATTGCTTTAATGGTAAATATGATGTCTGTGTTTTCAAGTGCTTTCACGATTTTGTTTATGTGCTGGTCTTCATCGATGATTTTGAAAAAAATAATTTCGCAATATTCAGAAATTAATAAAAATAATTCTATTGCCATTCTTGGTAGTTCATTTGTAGGTGCATTGGCCTTTACTTTTTCTGATAGTTTTTGGGCAAGTGCAGTCGAAGCTGAAGTTTATGCAATGGCTTCCTTATTCATTGCTTTGCTTTTTTGGCTGGGTTTGCGTTGGGAACAGGATATGGATTCTCCAAAAGGGAATAAATGGTTGTTAGTCATTTCGCTAGTTGTTGGACTTACATTTGGAGTTCATTTTATGGCATTATTAACCATTCCTGCTATAGGTTTTCTTTATTATTTCAAGCATTATAAAGTAGTAACTATCAAAAATTTTATAATTGCCAATATCGTTGTTGTAGCTGTTTTATTATTTATTTTCAAATTATTATTGCCTTTAACAATGGCTTTCTTTGGTAAAACTGAGGTATTCATGGTCAACGAATTAGGATTACCCTTTGACTCGGGAACTATTTTCGTGGTTTTACTTCTTATTGCGTTCTTCTATTTTAGTTTAAAATACACTCGAGCTAAAGGTCTAATAAAATACAACACTCTTATATTGTGCATTCTTTTTATCCTAATCGGATTTTCGACTTGGATGATGCTGCCTATTCGTGCCAATGCTAATACAGTAATTAACGAAAACAAACCATCGGATGCACGTGAAGTTTTGGCCTATTATAATAGAGAACAATACGGCTCGAATCCCTTGTTTTATGGCCCACAATATACTGAAGCTTTTGCAGGTTTAGACGAAAACAATCCTTATTTAGACAAGGCTCCCAATTATGAAAGAGATTATAAAACAGGCAAATATGTTATTGTAAATAATTTCAAAAATGCCGAGCAAAATAGCGATGACAATCAAAAAACCTTTTTGCCTAGATTATGGAGTGGTGAGAATATTACAAGCTACATTAGTTTTACAAATCCTCCTGAATTTAAACTAAATCCTGATTATGCTTACGAACAGGATTTGCCAAAATATGGCGTTGACCCCAACCAACTTTCGGAAGAAGATTTAGCAAAAGCAACAGCACAGTTAAGAAATGAAATCGAAAAAACGGTTGTTGAATTCAGAAAAGCTTATGCTCAAAAACAACTTGACAATGACGACTATGTCAAATTCTTAAGAACCTACAGCGATTATTTAATTGTAGAGAAACCCTCGACATTTGATAATTTGAGATTTATGGTTGAATATCAATTTGGCTATATGTATTTCAGATATTTGATGTGGAATTTTGTTGGACGTCAAAATGACATTCAAGGAAGATATGATTATCAGGATGGAAACTGGCTTAGTGGTATTACTTTTATAGACGAATTGCATTTGGGCACACAACAAAACTTACCGTCGGATGTGTTGAATAACAAAGGACGCAACGTTTATTTCTTTTTACCCCTAATTTTAGGACTAATAGGAATAATGTATCACGCTAGTAGAGATCGAAAAAGCTTTTATGTACTATTAGTTTTATTCCTATTTATGGGACTTGCTCTAAAAATTTACCTCAACGAAAGACCGTTTGAACCTCGTGAAAGAGATTATGCACTAGTTGGATCGTTTTATGTTTTTGCCATTTGGATAGGCTTTGGAGTCTATTCATTATATGAAAGTATTCAAAAATATTTAGCTCCAAAAATTGCTGGACCAATTATTATTGGTGCAAGTTTACTAGCAGTTCCTGCTCTTATGGCATTTCAAAACTGGGACGACCACGACCGTTCTGGAAAATATACTGCAACAGCATTGGCCAAAGCATATCTAGAATCATGCGATCCAAATGCTATATTGTTTACCATTGGTGACAACGATACGTTCCCGCTTTGGTATGCTCAAGAAATTGAACACATCCGAACCGATGTCAAAATTGTAAATACAAGTCTGTTTATGACAGACTGGTATATCGATCAAATGAAAAGCAAAACATACGAATCAAATCCGTTGCCTATTTCTTTTAATCACGACGAATATGTGGGGGACAAATTGGATTATACAATGCATATTCCAAAGGTAGATAGCCGTTGGGAAATAAAAGATTTTATCAATTTTATTAAAAATCCGAAATCGACTGTTGAAATGCAAAATGGACAAACTATTCATTTCTATCCAACAAACAAAATCAGGATTCCAGTTGATAAAAACAACATTATCCAGAACAAAGTGGTGGATGCTAAATTCAATGATTCTATTGTTCCCTACATCGACATCGATATCAAAGGAAATGCCTTATACAAAAATCGTTTGATGATGCTAGATCTTGTAGCCAATAACAATTGGAAAAGACCTATTTATTTTAGCCCTGGCGCATTTGACGATGAAGATTATTTGTGGATGAAAAACTACCTCCAATTAGAAGGGATGATTTACAAATTAGTCCCTATAAAAACCAAAGTTGACAAAGACACAAACCCCATGGATATGGGAGGACTTGATGCTGATAAAATGTATTCTATTGTAATGAAATGGGATTGGGGCAATAGCAATGGAGACATCTATCACGACCCTGAAACTCGAAAAAACAGCATTTCTTATCGTTCTATTTTATCTAGACTAATGGACAAACTAATTGCCGAAGGAAAATTGGATAAAGCCAAAAATATAATCAACTTGTCTTTAACAAAAATGCCTGTCGAAAAATTTGGTTATTATTCAATGGTAGAACCATTCGCAAAAGGATATTACCAAATAGGTGAAAAAGAAAAAGCACAACAACTTCTTGAAAAATTGATTGAAAAATATAACGAAAACTTAAATTATTACGGCACTTTAAGCTCTTCTGACCAAGTTGATTTGGCTATTGACATCATTACAGACATCGAAAGATACAGAAGCCTATTGCACGTAATGAAAGAAAGTGGCGACATCCAATTGTACAACAAAAGCCGACCAGTATTCAACACCTATATCAAAATGTTTGAACGTTTTGGTCGAGACAGAGAATAACTATTTTTAAAAATTGAAATCAAAATGTAGCCTTATTGAAAAATAACGCTGCATTTTTTTTCATCTAATAAAAACTGAATAATGAATTTCTATTGGATCAAAACAAATTGTTTTATTAAAAAGCTATTCAGCAATTATGTTTGGGATATTCCTAATACTGAAAACAAAATTTATCTCACTTTTGACGATGGACCAACACCAGAAATCACTGAATGGGTTCTTGAAGAATTAGAAAAACACAACGCCAAAGCTACTTTTTTTTGCATTGGAAATAACATCAAAAAACATCCTGAAATTTTCGAAAAGTTAATCTCCAAGGGACATTCTGTAGGAAATCACACTTTCAATCACTTGAACGGCTGGAAAACTTTAACCGAAGAATATTTAGAAAATTCTAAACTCTGCAAATCTGCTATCTGTAATCTACAATCTGCAACCTGCAAACTATTTCGTCCTCCATATGGAAGAATAAAAGCCTCTCAGGCAAAAAAACTTAAACAATTAGGCTACCAAATAATTATGTGGGATGTTTTAAGTGCCGATTATGATGCAACAATTACCAAAGAAAAATGTTTGGAAAATGTAGTCAAAAATGTTCAATCTGGAAGTATAATCGTATTTCACGACAGTATAAAAGCATTTCCACACTTGAAATATACTTTACCAAAAGCACTAGAAATTTTGAATAAAAAGGGATTCGTTTTTGAGGCAATTAAATAAATTGTTCTTGCTTTCAATTAAAGATAATCTTGAACCAAGCCAATAATAGTATTGGCATCTAATTCTCCTGATTGTCTCCAAATCATCTGGCCTTCTTTGTAAATCATCAACGTAGGAAGTCCCTTGATTCGCAAGGCTTCAGCAAGCTCTTGATTTTTATCCACATCAATTTTAATAACTTTTGCCTTGTCTCCAAGAGCTGCGGCAACATCTCGAATTACTGGATGCATCGAAACTGATGATTCATTCCAATCTGTGTAAAAATCAATTAACACAGGAACTTGCGCACTTATAAGTTCTCCAAATTTTGACATAAAACCAACGAATTTAATTTTCTAAATCTATTGAAAAGAGATAAATATAATACAAATGTAGCATTTTAAACGAATTATGCTACATTCTTACCTTTTTTTAGTTGAATTACTGTAATTTCAGGCATGATCCCTACTCTGCCTGGATAGGCATGAAATCCGAAACCTCTGTTTACATAAACATATCTTCCCATATTTTCATACAAACCAGCCCAATGTTTGTAAATGTATTGAATAGGACTCCACTTAATTACACCTGGAATTTCAATACCAAACTGAAATCCGTGCGTATGACCTGAAAGCGTTAAATGAAAATGCTTGGGATGATTTTGTATTTCACAATCCCAATGACTTGGATCGTGACTCATCAGAATTTTAAAATCTTCTTTTTTCAAATTGGCAGAAGCCAAATTAATATCTCCTACTTTCTTGAAATTAGTTCCCCAATTTTCGACACCAATCAAAGCAATTTTGTCCTCTCCTTTTTCTATAAAAGTATGCTCGTTCAACATTAATTTGAAATCAATTTGACCGTATAAATTTTTAATGTTTTGAAAATTTTCTTCTTTCGCGGCTTCTGTAGGCCAAGGAACATATTCGCCATAATCATGGTTTCCTAAAATTGAAAATTTACCGTATTTATGTTCTTTAATTCTTTTGAAAGTGTCAATCCAAGGGTGCATTTCTTTAGCATGAGTGTTGACTATATCACCCGTAAACAAAATCATATCCGAATTTTGCTCATTGACCAAGTCAATAGCATAATTGATTTTATCTGGATCATCAAAACTTCCGCTGTGAACATCGGATATTTGTGTTATGGTAAAACCATCAAAAGCATCGGGTAAATCAGGGAAAAATATGGCTTGTTTAATCACTTTGTAATTATATTTCCCTTTTGTAACGCCATAAATTAAAGACAAAAAAGGAACAGCAGCGAGTCCTAATCCTATTTGACTGACAAACTTTCGCCTTGAAGCAAGGAAGTCAACGCTGTCGTTGAATTTTGCAAAATGGTTTATAGACCCAAAACCAATTCGATAAATATCTTCTCCAAATAATACTAAAGTCAAAATAATTTTAGGAAGATAAACCATCAGTAGCAAACCCATGGTTTGCATGGTTTGCGGTGTTTGTCCAATCTTGCGGTCAAATTGTGTAAATGAATAAATAATATAGGCTAGAAGAAGCGCACTTATTATTTGGTAGGAAATTAGAACTGGTTTTAATTTTACAACAGTTCTTAATGCCTGATAAGCATAGAGTTCTATAATAAAAAGCACCAACGATAGTATTAACAAGCGAAAAAACATTATGATTTATTTTTTGTGCAAATTAACGAAGAATGAATACACAAAATAATTTCATTATAAAAACTTTAACTACAAGGAGGATTGCAACAAAAAATTACCATTCGTGAAAGAAAAGAAGCTTTTCATGAAAATCCAATTTTTATTCAATTAATATCAGTGACTTTTGACTGAAATTGAACAATTAAAAAATAAAATGAACAAGAAAAAAAACTTTATCCAAATTATCTTAAAACGATTATTTCTAATCATAACGAGATGAAAAAATTGGGTTTGAGGCAATGACTGTTATTTTTCAATCGAGTAGGTTTTTTTAGAATCAAAATCAACCGTTCGTGAAAAATATTTGGAGTTTCGTGGATAAAAATTCCCTCGCAAAACTGTTTTATTGACTTTTGAATGAAATTTTTAAAACTACTTATTATGAAAAAATTATTACTTTTTATTGCAATCGCTTTTGTAGGAATGGAAAGCTTTGCACAAGTACCAACCAGTTTCTTAACTTTTAGACAAGATTTCTCGGGCAACTTTAACAATACTTCAAGTTACACAACAACATCGGATGCAAACACGGCAACACTAACCACAGATGAATTTAATGCTGCTTCTAATGCCGGAAATTTTGATTTAGGACAAACCCTTGAATATCCTTTTTCGACTAATTCTCACTTGATGGCTGGCCCAACACAAATGACAATTTCAGCAAAAGTATTTATAGACCCAACTTGGGTTGCAGGATTAGCCAGTAATCAATATGTCACTTTTTTAATGTTAGGAAAATCGTATATGCGCCTTTTGAAATCGGGTACCGGATATTTTTTACAATGTGGCGTTTTCAACAATGACCCTACCTCTGGATCGTTTGGTTATCTAGGTGTATCGGGCGCTGTTATAGACCTATCTACTGGCTGGAACACTATTACAATGACTTATGGTCCAGAAATTGCTCCAAACATAGGTGGTGCCTTGCGTGTATATGTAAATGGAGCATACGCAGGAAACGCTATGAGAAAAGCAATTACACCTGACAACCAACCTTTAAGCTACATCAGTGCTTCTGAAAAATTAGTTTTAGGAAGAGCCGTTTCTTCAAATCAAAATTTTAAAGGAAAAATTGACAGGGTGCTAATTTACAGCAAATGCTTGACGCCACAAGAGGTTTTAGGCTTGCAAAATGAAGGACAAAGCCTTACGGAATATACATTCAACAATACATTCAATAATAGCAAAGGGAATGAACCTTTTTTTGCATCAAATGGGCTTACTTTTGTGAATGACAGAAATGGAAACCCAAATAGTGCTTTAAATTTTACCAATGTTAACGGAACACAAGCTACTATTCTAAATTTACCTTACTATAATTATCCTAGAACAATTTCGGTTTGGGTAAAACCAAATGCTATCATAAATGGTGCTTACAATTATCCATTTTTTTACGGAACAAGTACAAATTATCTTTTATCACATTACCGAGGAGGCGATGTTACTCTTTCTGATTCAGTAAATTTTATGTCGGTTGCAACAACCAATACCGCAGGCGTCTGGATGCATTATGTATATGTTTGTGATACATCAAATATAAAAATTTACAAAAATGGCGTTTTATTAAGCACAATGCCAATGACTACATCAACTGCCAATAACAATAATATATTTAAATTGGGTTTTGGCACAGGCCCAGGAACTAGTTTAGACGCTGCTTTAGACGATTTAAAAATCTATAAATACGCATTAAGTGATACCGAAATTTTAAACTTATACAATTACAATTCATTGGCAACCCAAAACTTCCAAGCCAAAATATCAAAAGCAACCATCTACCCAAATCCAACTTCAGATAATTTCACTATCGAAATGGAAAATGACGTAAAATCGGTTGAAATTTATTCCTTACTTGGACAAAAAGTGCTTTCTGCAAATACTAAAAACACAAACGTTTCTAGTTTACCAAAAGGTGTTTATTTGGTCCGTATTGAAGATTCAAATAATGCTGTTTCAACTCAAAAACTGATTATCGAATAGCACTCAAATAGTTTTTTAAAGAAAATCCGTTCCAAAGATTAATTTCTGATGGAGCGGTTTTTCAATTAAAAAAATTCCTATTATTGTTGAACCTAAACCAACGAATGAAAAAAATAAAAGCCCTAATTGTTGACGATGAACTAAATGCAAGATCCTTATTGCGCCATTTCATCGAAGACTATTGTCCGGAAATTGAACTCATTGCCGAAGCCGAAGATGTAAAATCGGCAGTAAAAATCATCAATAAAAATGAAGTTGATTTGGTTTTCTTGGATGTAGAAATGCCTAACGAAAATGGCTTTTCGTTATTTGATTATTTCAACAAACCCACATTTGAAACCATTTTTTGCACCGCTTATTCGCAATATGCCATCAAAGCCTTCGAGGTTTCGGCAGTAGATTATATCCTAAAACCCATTGGCATTGCCAAACTCAAAGAAGCGATTGAAAAAGTTATTGAAAAACGAAATCGAAATGCACAACCCAATACTATTGCTGTTTTAAAAGAGAATTTAGCCGAAAACAAAATCAAAAAAATAGGCATTCATATTGGCGATGGCATTGTTTTTATGGACTTGGACGACATCTTTTATTTTGAAGCCGACGGTTCTTACACCACCATTTACCACAAAAACGGAAAAGATTTGGCGGTAAAAAAAATCAAACATTTTGAAGATTTACTTTCCTCGGACAATCGCTTTTTTAGGATACATCGCTCTTATTTTGTCAACATTACTTTGATTAAAAAATACAGCAAAAAAGACGGCTTGTCTATTACTTATGACGAGAAAATTTTATTGCCCATTTCAAGAGAAAAGAAAGAAGAGTTTGAAGAATTTATGCAAATGAATAATATTTTGTAGTATGAATTTTAAAAAAATAATTCTTTTATTTTCCTTTTTAATAAGTGCTTCTTTTTATGCTCAAAAACCAAATGAATTAATTACTAAACTTAAAAATCACACTCAACAAGACACAACGAGGTGTTTTTTATTGAACGAAGTAATTGAAGCCGAAAACGACCAAAATATTTGGATAAAACACAATCAAGACTTAAAAAAAATAGCTCAAGAAAAAAGCGTATCAGAAACTAATCCTACATTAAAAAAAACCTATACTAAATATTTAAGTATTGCTTATAATAACGAAGGTGCTTTTCATATTTATGCTGAAGAATTTGAAAAAGCAATTCTACTTTACAAGAAATCTTTCAACATTACAACTAAAATAAAGTACAACTACGGAAGTGCTTTAGCACTACAAAATATCGGAACTGCGTTTGATTATTTAGGAAAATTAGACAGCACTTTAGTTTATATGCAAAAAGCTTATTATTATGCAAAACTATCTAAAGACAAAAACAATCTTGCCTATATTTTGACCGATTTGGGTTTTGTTTACAATAATTTAGGCAACAATTCACTTGCTATAAAATACAACCTTGAAGCATTACCTTTATTCGAGAAAACAAATGATTTAGAAGGATTAGAACGTACTTATTTCGCATTAGGAAGAATTTTTGAAAATCAAAAAGATTTTAAAACTAGCATTTCCTATTATGAGAAATGTTTAATAATTAATAAAAAAACCAATAATTCCGAACGATTAATTTTGACTTTAAACAGTTTAGCTGCACAATCTATCTTGTTGAATCAAATTAAAAAATCACTACAATATAACGCCGAAGCCTTTAAGTTGGCTAAAAAATCAAACAACATTGATTTTTTAGCAAATTCATACAAAATTTATGGTGATATATATTATGAAGAAAAAAAATTGGAAGATTCTAAAACAAATTATTTAAAATCATTAGCCATTTTTCAAAAAATAAAAAGTGATGTAAACACCTCAAAAGTTGCTATAAAAATTGCAATAGTTTATTTTAATTTGAACGATTTTAACAAAGCAAAAGAATATGGATTGTTAGGCTATAATTTATCAAAAAAAACCAAATATCCATCGGATCAAAAAGATGCAGCAGAAATCTTGAGTGCTATTTATTTTAAATCAAACGATTATAAAAACGCCTATAATTTCAAAAAAATAGCAG
>ERZ1034363.308-NODE-308-length-35217-cov-4.619579_pt1 | contig 35217 bp, 36 predicted proteins | sample MGYA00520616_ERZ1034363 | MGnify/ENA primary metagenome ERZ1034363 (study PRJEB33736, sample SAMEA104284506) | Azolla filiculoides | biome: Urban; feature: Water surface; material: Ditch water | place: Netherlands | collected 2015-10-28 | depth 0-0.1 m ... | reverse complement strand
TGCCGATAAATTAGGAATGAGAGTGACTAGTGTGCGTTTGTTTTTTATTTATATTTCGTTTGTAACTGCTGGATTATGGTTTGGCGTTTATCTAACATTAGCTTTCTGGATTCGATTGAAGGATTTGGTTCGAGCCAAACGCACTTCGGTTTTTGATTTGTAATCAAAAATTTAAATAAAAAAAAGGGATTATAAAGTTGCGAAACTCTATAATCCCTTTTTGTTGATGAAGGAATAGCTACTCTTTCGGGTTGTTTAACACACTATTTTTTTTGCTATAAGTAAAATAGATTATAACTCCAATTCCCATCCAAGCGAAAAGTCTCAGCCAGTTTGGCCAACCCAAGCCATACATCATTGATAAACAAACTAAAACACCTAGTATTGGTACAAAAGGAACCCAAGGCGTTCTAAATTCTCTTGTCATATTTGGTTCTTTTTTTCGCAATATGATTACAGAAATGCAGACCAAAACGAAGGCAAACAATGTTCCTATACTTGTCATATCACCTACAATATCACCTGGGACAAAGCCTGCGAACAGACCAACTATTATGAAAATGACAATATTTGCTTTATAAGGAGTTTTGAATTTTGAATGTAAATCGCTAAACATTTTAGGAAGTAAACCATCTTTACCCATTGAGTAAAATACTCGGGATTGCCCTAATAACATCACTAGAATTACTGATGTAAATCCAAATAAAATTGCAACAGTTACTAATTGACCAAGCCAAGGGTAACCAATCATATATTTGTTAATTGCAAATGCTACTGAAGCTTCTTTTCCTCCAGTTCTAAAATCTTCTACAGTGGCAACTCCTGTAAGTACGTGGGCAAAAAGAATATACAATAAGGTGCAAATTGCTAGTGAACCTAGAATTCCTATTGGCATTGATCGTTTTGGGTTTTTAGTTTCTTGAGCTGCGGTACTTACGGCATCAAAACCGATAAAGGCAAAGAAAACAGTTCCTGCTGCGCCTAAAATCCCCATAATTCCACCATAACTATGGTCAATTCCGTGTTCGTCAGTAAATACAGAAGGTGCAGGAATATATGGAGTATGATTTACAGGATTAATAAAATTCCAGCCAATTACAATTATCAAAATTACAATAGTAACTTTTACAATTACTATTATTCCATTTACAAAAGCCGATTCCTGAATCCCTTTTATAAGCAACAAACTAATGATTCCAACAATAAACAATGCAGGTAAATTAATTATTCCGCTAACTCCTGTTATTGGATCTGTTTGAAAGGGCGAATGAGAAAATTCAAAGGGTATTGGGCTAATGTGTACTACATTTACCAAGAAATTATTGAGATATTCACTCCAGGCAATCCCAACAGTTGCAGCTCCTACAGCATATTCAAGAATTAAATCCCAACCTATAATCCAAGCCACAAATTCACCCATAGTAGCGTATGTATAGGTATAGGCACTTCCGGAAATTGGAATAGAAGAAGAAAGTTCGGCATAACACAATCCTGCTAAAGCACATCCAATAGCAGCAACAACAAATGCAATTGTTACAGATGGTCCAGCATTTTGTGAAGCAGCCATAGCTGTTCTTACAAATAATCCAGCGCCAATGATGGCACCAATTCCCAAGGCTATTAAAGACCATGCGGTTAATGTTCTTTTTAATCCTTTTTCAGAATCAGCTGCCTCGTTTAAAAGCTGTTCTAATGGTTTTCTTTTCCAAATAGACATAGTATTTCGGTTTATCGTTATTAGTTCTCAAATATATTGTTTTTTTTAAAGTTTTAGAGACATAGAAATCTGTATTTTTTCAAAAGAGTGCTTTTTTGATAAATTGATATTATCTTATTCAGAAAGTATTTAATTGTAAAATATTTCATATTTTTAGGCTTTGTAAAATGTCTTTTAATGATTTTCGAAACAATTAAATCTTTTTTTAAGTTTTCAAGAGAACAGCGTACAGGTGTTTTTTTATTGTTTGGCGTCATTATTATCTTTCAAATACTCTATTTTTTCGTAGATTTTAGTTCTTTTTCCAAAGATTCTCTTGAAAAAGAAAAATGGCTTTCTTTACAATCTCAAATCGACTCCTTGAAACTAGAAAAGAGGGATTATGTTCCAAAGATTTATCCTTTCAATCCCAATTTTATTTCGGATTACAAAGGCTACAAACTGGGTATGTCTGTTGCCGAAATAGATCGTTTATTGGCTTATAGAAAACAAAATAAATATGTGAATTCGCCCAAAGAGTTTCAAGCAGTGACCAAAGTTTCTGATTCATTGTTGAATGCCATTTCGCCTTATTTCAAATTTCCAGATTGGGTCAATAACAAAAAGGAATCTAATACGTATAAAAAATTTGCTAATACGGCTTTCGCCAAAAAAGAAAAAGTAGTCATAATCGATATCAATCAAGCCACACAAGAAGATTTGATTAAGATATATGGAATAGGAGAGGCCATTTCGATGCGGATTCTAAAATTCAAAGAAAGTCTTGGCGGTTTTGTTTCTATGGAACAAATGAATGATATATGGGGTTTGTCGCCAGAGGTTATACAGAATTTGAATACTCATTTCAAGGTTTCGACACTACCTAATATTAAAAAAATAGACATTAATAATGCATCTATCAAAGAACTTTCGCTTTTCCCCTATTTTAAATACCCGATTTCCAAAAACATTGTCACTTTTCGGAGTATGAATGGAGATATTAAAAATATTCAAGATTTAACAAAAATTAAAGGATTGTCTATTGATAAGGCAAATATTATAGCCTTATATTTGGCGTTCTAAAAATAAAGTACAAAAAATGAACTTTGATTACAGCGAAACGCAAGCCATGATAGCCGAATCTGCAAGAGATTTTGCCGAAAAATATATTAGACCACACATAATGGAGTGGGATGAATCTCAAAAATTCCCAGTTTCCTTATTCAAAAAGATGGGAAAAATGGGTTTTATGGGCGTTTTAGTTCCAGAAGAATTGGGTGGTTCAGGTTTAGGATATCACGAATATATTGCAGTTGTCGAAGAAATTTCAAAAGTAGATCCATCCATAGGATTGTCAATTGCGGCACATAATTCTTTATGTACCAATCATATTTTGACTTTTGGAAATGAAGAACAAAAGAAAAAATGGATTCCTAAATTAGCTACCGGAGAACACATTGGGGCATGGGGATTAACCGAACATAGTACTGGTTCTGATGCAGGTGGTATGAATACAACCGCTGTAAAAGATGGTGATGATTGGATTGTCAACGGATCCAAAAATTTTATTACTCACGGAATTTCAGGCGAAATAGCAGTAGTTATTGTTCGCACTGGCGAAAAAGGTGATTCAAGAGGAATGACGGCTTTTGTATTCGAAAAGGGGATGCCAGGATTTACTTCAGGAAAAAAAGCAAATAAATTAGGAATGCGCGCCAGCGAAACAGCAGAATTATTCTTTGATAATTGTAGAGTTCCAGATGCTAATAGATTAGGCGAAGTAGGTGAAGGTTTTATTCAATCGATGAAAATATTAGATGGAGGAAGAATTTCAATCGGAGCTTTGTCATTAGGAATTGCTAAAGGAGCGTATGAAGCCGCTTTGAAATATTCGAAAGAAAGACATCAGTTTGGCAAAGCGATCAGTGAATTCCAAGCAATAGCTTTTAAATTGGCTGATATGGCCACAGAAATTGAAGCTTCGGAATTGTTGTTACACAAAGCGGCTTTCTTGAAAAATAAAAGCCGAAATATGACCACGCTCGGTGCAATGAGTAAAATGTATTCCTCTGAAGTATGTGTAAAAATTTCTACTGATGCTATTCAAATTCACGGAGGGTATGGTTATACGAAAGATTATCCAGTTGAGAAATTCTTTAGAGATTCTAAATTGTGTACTATTGGTGAAGGAACTACTGAGATTCAGAAACTAGTGATTTCGAGGAATATTTTGAAAGAATAGATTTTTCAAGAGACATAAGAAAATAGACGAATAGATAATAGATTGAAAAGTCGAGATGCGAGAAATTGTAGCTTGGCTTTTTTGTTACTGGTTTTTTTATAAGTCCGTCATCTATTTGTCTATTATCTTTAATCTCAAAAAAATAATTCCTAATTCATAACTCATAATTCAAAATAAATAATTACTTTTGCGCCCTTAACGAGAGGAGGTGATAAAATTATGTTAATTATACCAATTAAAGACGGAGAAAATATCGATAGAGCATTAAAGCGCTATAAAAGAAAATTTGATAAAACAGGAACTGTTCGTCAACTAAGAGCGCGTCAAGCTTTTATTAAACCATCAGTTACAAACAGAGCCAAAATTCAAAAAGCGGCTTATATCCAGAATATGAGAGACAACATCGAAAATAGTTAATTATTTTCTGTTGCAATAAAATACCGTTAGTCATTAAAGTTTAATACCTTTGATGCTAACGGTTTTTTTATGACTAATAATAAGGACGCATTCAAGGATTATTTGCAATTGGAGAAAAAATATTCTCCACATACGGTGAATGCGTATTTGAATGACATCAACTACTTCGAGTCATTCAATAAAAATCAATTCGATCAAGAAAATATAGATAAAGCAAATTACAGTCAAATCAGGTCTTGGATAGTTTCGCTTGTAGATGACAATGTTTCTAATGTTTCTGTTAATAGAAAGATGCAATCTTTAAAAGCGTATTATAAATTTCTATTAAAGACCAAACAAATAGAAGTAAGTCCGCTATTGAAGCACAAAGCACTGAAAACTCCTAAAACCCTTCAAATTCCATTTTCGGAAAAAGAAGTTGATGAAGTTTTAAATCAAATGCAGAATCCTGTGGGCTTTGAAGAAGTGCGTGATAAACTAATAATAGACTTGTTTTATACTACTGGAATTCGAAGAACAGAATTAATTCATCTAAAAATTGAAAATGTAAATATTTCAAATAGTACTATTAAAGTTCTAGGCAAAAGAAATAAAGAAAGGATTATGCCGGTTTTGTCAATTGTTTCGGAACAATTTAGTTGCTATATTAACGAAAGAACACATTTAGAGAATGTTATCGATTCAGACTTTTTTTTTCTCACAAAAAAAGGGTTAAAGTTGAATGATTCGTTTGTATATCGATTAATAAATACTTACTTTAGTACTGTCTCCGAAAAAGTAAAGAAAAGTCCACATATATTAAGACATACATTTGCGACCCATCTTTTAAACAACGGAGCCGATTTAAATTCAGTAAAAGAATTATTAGGACATTCAAGTTTGGCATCAACACAAATTTATACACATAGTAGTTTATCTGAACTCAAAAAAGTTTATGAAGATGCGCATCCTAGAAATCAAAAATAATTTGACTAATGTTTAACCCCTAAAAATAAGATTATGAAGGTAGATGTTCATGCAGTTAACTTTACTGTTGACAGAAAGCTAGTAGATTTCATTCAAGAAAGAATGGCCAAATTGGAAAAATATTACGACAAAGTAGTGTCGTCTGACGTTTATTTGAAGGTTGAAAAGACTAGCGATAAGGAAAATAAAATCGTAGAGATGAAAATTATTGTTCCGGGAGATGATTTTTTAGTAAAAAAACAATGTAAAACTTTTGAAGAGGCAGTAGAACTTGCTTCGGAATCTATAGAGCGACTTTTAGTAAAAAGGAAAGAAAAAATCAATACTCATATTTAATCTAAAATTTTCGCAAAATTGTTTTGATTAAAAAACAAAAAGATATACATTTGCAGTCCGTTAGAAATAGCGGACTTTTTTTATTGAATTTGCCAGCGTAGCTCAGTTGGCTAGAGCAGCTGATTTGTAATCAGCAGGTCGTGGGTTCGAGTCCCTCCGCCGGCTCAATCAGAAACCGTTCCTATTTGGAGCGGTTTTTTTTTGGACAAAACTTATTGATGATAAGTTTTAGTAATGAAAACAAAAAAACCGTCTTGCTATTGAGAACAAGACGGGTTTTCTCTTATTTGAAAGAGTGTTACTGCTGCTTTTTAATTTTAGCAATATATTCGGTTAGCTTTTTGCCATAAAGTGATTGTGCTACCTTTGGAGACATCGATTTTTGGATAGTATCTAAATATTTGATATTGATGTCATAAATGTCGGATAAAGCGATATAAGGTGCAACTTCGTATTCTTTGTTGTTGATGGCAAAATTGGTAGCAAAAAGGTATCTGCGTTTGGTGTTGTTATCCTGTCTTGCACTTAAACTATCTACAGCTTTGGTATTACTACTTTTTAAAGCAAGGAACTTTTGTTGAATCATATCTAAATTTTCGTCTCTAAAACGAGTATTTATTTTTAGGTATTCTTCATATTTCTCTTGATTTTTTGAACCTGTAATTTTGGCACTTGAAATATAGGAATCTAAATTAGTATCAATATTCATAGTCCCAGGTTCTGCAAAAAACAAAATGTTATTGTCCATAGAATTTGTCACACCTCTGTCTAAAAATAAATATAACATTTCGGGTGATTTTAAATCGATATCCGTTTCAAAACTAGAATTTCCATCAATTTTTATGGTGTCAAGAGCAACTAGACGTGAGTTCGCTATTCTTTGTATGTATAAAGTTCCTTTTTTTAATCCTTTGATATTTCCAGTTAAATGCAAATTGGTTTTAGATACTTCTTTGCTACAAGCAATTAAAAGTAAAAGTGTAAAGAATAGAACGATAGATTTTTTCATTGGTATTTATATTTTTTTTGCAAAATAAAGAAAATTGCGCGAAATATGGACTATTGTCGTTAAGGAATTTCATAAAAAAACCAATCTATTTCTAAATTGGTTTTTTTAAGATTAATTATTTTTTAGCCTTTTAGCCAAGCATTTTTCAGCTCTGATTTTGTTGCATCTGTTGCTTCAAAACTTTCTTTGTCTTCATAAGGAAGTTTTACTTTTCCATTGATAATTTGTTCTTTTCCCTCTCGTTTTATTTTTACAGAAATTGGGTCGTTTTCTTTCCATTTATCGCTATCCGAAATCATATCGTAGATATTGTCATAATTGTAATCTTTACTATTAATTGACAGTATAATATCATTCCCTTTTAAATCCAAGTTAGTATAAAAAACGTTTAAATCATTGCTTGGATTTATGATAATTTCTTTAGTAGATTGATTTACAGAAATGTATGGAATTTGACCTTTTAAGAAAACATTTGTTGGTGATTTTTTGATTGATTTTGTCACTCCAACTCTAGCTAAATAACTTGCATAAGGAATAGGAGTAGAACCTGAAACATAAGTTTTCAAGAATTCTCCAACTTCAGGATAAGTCAATTGAGTGATTTTTGCAAAAAGTTCCTCGTCATTAAATGCTTTTGAAACGCCATATTCGCTTGATAATTTTTGCATTAAATCAAGAATTCCTCTTTTTCCATTGCTGTTGTCCCTGATAATAATGTCCAAACACATTCCAATCAAAGCCCCTTTTTCATAGACATTCAAATATTGAGTTTTATAAGGTTCTACGAACACATTTTTACTCATAGTTGTAAATGGCATGCTGTCATCGAGTTTTTTTGAATTTTCAATTTTTCCTGCCATTCTAGTATAAAACTCATCTTCATCAATCAGACCTTGATTGATTTGAAAAAGATTGGCAAAATATTCGGTCACTCCTTCGTACATCCATAAGTGTTCTGACATTTTTGGAGCATTATAATCAAAATTTTGAATTTCTTGAGAATGAATGGTCAAAGGTGTTACAATATGAAAAAACTCATGCGAAACGACATCTTTCATCTCTTTTGTTAATTCGTCTTTTGGAAGCATTTCTGGAAATACCACGGTTGTTGCAGTTGGATGTTCTAAAGCACCAAATCCTTGAGCATCCTTGTTCATAGTGGACAAATACAATAAAACGCTATATTTTTTGGTTGAATTGATAGACCCTAAGAAACGTTTTTGAGCCGTCATCATGGTTTTCATTTCGGGCGTTATGCTCTCTGCTGTAATTTTTCCGTTTGGAGAATATACAGCAATCTGAATTTCCATATTATCTACTGTGAAAGTAGTATAATTAGGTTTTGAATACATAATTGGGTTTTCGACTAATTCAGCATAACGTGGCGTTATAAATAAATCATTTGTAGTAGCTGGATCTTGATCTGTCATTGAAGTTGCCCCCCAAAGTGTTGTTGGGTGAGAAATAGAAACTTTATAAGGAACCGACAAAAAATCTGAAAAATAGCCAACAAAACAGTGCGTGTTAAGCATTATGTTTTTGCCTGCATCAATGTTTGAACCACTAGGCGAAAAAATATCTCCAGAACCAAAGCCCTCTCCTTTTTCGGTGTCATAAGTATCGTTTACAAAATAGGTGATTTTATCCAAAGTTTTAGCTTTAGCTATTGACCAAGAATTTTCATCCGTTTTTTTTACAGTTAAAGGATTTCCTTTTTTGTCGAAAGCTTTTAAATCATCAATATGTTTTCCATAATTGTCTTCAGAATAGGTTCCTGGAACTGTTTTTGGGATGTGATAAGTCACTTCATCTGTTTTGATTTTAGGTGATTTAACGGTAACTAAAACCTTGTCATTCTTGATCTCATTTAGATTAATGTTAACCTGAATTTCTTCTTTATTAGAAGTCGCACTAGCAGTACTAGCAGTTTTACAACTCCATAGAACAGTTGCAAAAGCAAAAGCAAATATTATTTTTTTCATTTTATGTTTTTATTTGTGATATATGACTTTGAAAGTATAGATATGTTACACTTAAACTCAGTTTTTAAAGGATAATTTGAATAATAAAAAAACTCCTGAATATCAGGAGTCAAATGTTAATCAAGTTTATTTTTTATATAATATTTACCATCTAAGTCTTCATCAAAATCGTCAATTTTTGCGGGTTTTGGTTTTGGTTTACTGGCTAAAGCTTTCTTTTTCCACATTTCAAATTTCTCAGCAGGCATCTTTTTTTTCATGATTTCAAGAACCTCTTTTTCAGATAACCCAAATTCTTTTTTGATGATTTCAAAAGGGTTTCTTTCCTCTAAGGCGAACGTAACAAGTTTTTCTGTTTGTTCCCAATTTAATTCTGTGCGGTTACTCTTCTTCATTAGGTGAAAATTAATTCAATTTTATATTTAGGGTTAATGTTAATAGATTTGTTTTTAAATCTTTGTCCAATATTAATAAAAAAAATAATTACTTTTTATCTAAAGGTGTATTTTTTTATGATTTTTAATCGTTTTCTGGCGAGCGGAGTTTTTGAAATGGTATTTTTAATAAATTCATCAATTGATTATTTTCGTCTGGTTTTGAATGTGTGTCTATTCCATATACTATTTCTTCTTTTTTGAGATACATAAATGTGCCAAAAAGCCGATCCCAAATCGAAAAAATATTACCGTAATTGCTATCCGTATAAGGCAATTTATAGTGATGATGCACCTTGTGCATATTGGGTGAAACCAAAAAATAACTCATTATGGTATCTATTTTTTCGGGAAATGAGAAGTTAGCATGAGTAAATTGTGTAGAAACAACCGAAATAGTTTGGTAGATAAAAACTAGCCACATTGGGCTTCCAACAACTACTATTCCTATGATTGTAAACACAAAACGAATAATACTTTCGCCAGGATGATGCCTATTTCCTGAAGTTGTATCAACCCAAGTATCCGTATGATGAATCAAGTGAAAACGCCATAGAAATTTGATTTTATGCTCAATTAAATGTGCCAAATACGCTCCAATTAAATCCAGTAACAATAACCCAATTACTGTATAAAGCCATAAAGGCATTGTTGGCAACCATTGTAAAATACCAAAATTGGTTGCAATTGTCCAATCAGAAGCTTTTAGTAAAAGAAAGGCTAAAGTAAAATTAATAAGAATGGTAGTGAAGGTCAGAAAAAAATTTATTCCAGCATGTTGCCATTTTTTATAGTTGAAATGAAAGAGCGGAAAAGCATTTTCTATTAACCAAAAAAAAGTAATTCCACCCACAAGAATCAAACTTCTGTGTGAGGATGGGATTGTTGAAAAGTAAGCGATAATCTCGTTCATAATCAGTATTTTATTCCAAATCTAATGATTTTTGGATAATATGATTATTTAATGATTCGAAATGTTAGATTTATTCTGGATCTAATGAGTTTTGACGTTTTCGGAATTTGATGTTTCCAGAAATGTTGGGTGGTTCCTTTCATCACCAATAAACTGCCATGTTCAAGCAAAATATTTTGTTTGAGTCCCGGAATTGAATTGTGTTTGAGTTGAAAAACACGTTCTGACCCAAAACTAACCGAAGCAATTATAGGATTGTTGCCCAATTCTTTTTCGTTATCAGCATGCCAACCGTTGCTGTCTTTTCCGTCGCGATAGAGATTGAGTAGCACTGTGGTAAAATCGGTTTCGATGACAGTTTCAATCTGTGATTTTATCTTTTTCAGAATTGAGTTCCAAGGCAGAGGTTGCATTTTGATATTCGAATAGGAATATGATTTCCCTTCATTTCCAAATAAAGCTGTTAAACGAGGTTGCGGATGTACTTTTCCAAAAACTCGAATTTCGTCTTGTTGCCAAGGAATGTCAGCTGTTAATTGTTCAAAAATTGCATCGGCTTCTTCCTTGTTCAAAAAATGAGGATAATAAATAATGTCTGCGTCTGGGAGATTAAAAACAATTGGTTCTGATTGAAAAAGTGAGTTCATTAGACAAAAATAAAGAGAAAAACGAAGATTTTCATCTTTGTTTTTCTCTTTAAAATATAATTTAAAAAAAATTAAGCTTCTGAAGTGTCTTGCAAAAGATTTTTATAAATAAATCCAGCAGCAATAGCTCCTAAAATTGGCGCTACCCAAAACAACCAAACTTGTGACAATGGTTCGCCACCTACAAATATTGCTTGAGACAATGACCGAGCCGGATTGACAGATGTATTGGTAATTGGAATACTGATTAAGTGAATTAGGGTTAAAGCCAATCCAATTGCGATTCCGGCAAATTTTCCGTTGGCAAATTTATCTGTTGCTCCAAGGATTACTAACAAGAAAAACATAGTCAAAATGAATTCAGCTATAAATGCCGATTGCATAGAATAGCCATCAGGAGAAAAAGCACCAAAACCATTAGAAGCAAAAGCACCTGCTTTTGAAGGATCTATTGAAAAACCTGCTTTTCCTGATGCAATTGCAAACAAAGTTCCTGCAGCGGCAATCGCTCCGGCACATTGTGCAATGATATAAGGGACTAATTCTTTGGCAGAAAAACGGCCTCCAGCCCATAATCCAAAAGAAACTGCGGGATTAAAATGTCCGCCAGAAATATGACCCACAGCATAAGCCATCGTCAAAACAGTTAAACCAAATGCGAGTGAAACTCCCACGAATCCAATTCCTAAATCTGGAATGCCAGCAGCAAAAAGTGCGCTACCGCAACCTCCAAAAACCAACCAATACGTGCCAAAAAACTCAGCTAATAATTTTCTCATAATGTAAAATTTAGATTGTTAATGCTTACGAAGTTAAGGTAAAAGCATTTTAAAATCAAAAATTTTTGTTAAATTTTTGTAAATTGACACTGTTTTTTGCAATTAACATTTTCGATTTTTTAAAATTTAACAGTATTATAACTTTAAGAATGGTGTTTAATTGGTTCGAAAATGCTTGGTTAAATAAAAAATATTGACGCCTAATATGAAAGCATTGGAAATGATTATCGGCCATGAGGTTGCCAACATAAAACCATAAATCACAAATAATAAACATCCAGTAGAGTTTACTATTCGTAATGTGTTGATGTTTTTCATTAGAAAAGAAATCATCAACACTAATGAGGCCAAATATCCTACTGCTTCTGTTAATGTAATACCAAACATTTTTTTATTTTTAAATTGAGGTATAAAAATAAGGGATAGTTATGGTTTGAAGATAGAAATTTCCGATTTTTTTAAAACAATCCTTCTAAAGCTTTGTTTTGTATTCCAATTTTCGAGGAATCAAAAGCTAATTTGTTTTTCAAAATTGAGGCATAAACACTTCTAAAATCAATTTCGTGTTTCAAATCGCCATTGTCCAAGTCCGAAAGATTGGGGTTGTTTCCGATGATTTTTCCACGATTATTTCCGCCAATGACAAACATTGGTGCAGCCGTGCCGTGATCGGTTCCGCGGCCATTATCTTTTACACGACGACCAAATTCCGAGAAAACAACAATTGTAACGTTTTGTAATTGCTGTGATTTTTTCAAATCTTCATAAAAACTAAAAACGGCATCGTTAAGTTCCGTCAATTTGTTTTTGTGAATGGCCAATTGATTGTCGTGAGTGTCAAAACCGCCAAGCGAAGTATAATACACTTTCGAATTCAGGTTTCCTTTTATCAGTTTTGAAATCCATTCGAGATTTTTGGCCAAGCCTGTTTTTGGGTAAATTACATCCGAAGGAGCTGATTTTGCTAATGCTTTCTGAATATCATCAGAACCTTCCACCACCGAATTAGCTACTTTTCGAACAAAATCCAGCTGAGGATTATCGGATAATTGACCGTCATTTTCGGCCTTGCTTTTGGTTTTGAATCGGTCGGGATCTTTCACCGTAATCGAGTTAGGTTCTTCACCTTTCAAAGCTAAATTGTCAATGGAATCAATATTTATTCCTGCAGTGGGTTGATGTTCTTTACATTGCAAATCCAGATAGCGTCCCAACCAGCCATCACTTAAATATTCTTGGTGGGTTGGAGCTGTTTGCCAAATTTCCTGACTCCTGAAATGAGAACGAACGGGATTCGGATAGCCCACATTTTGTATCACCGACAAATCGCCACTTTGTTGCATACTGGCAAATCCTTTCAATGCGGGATGAAAAGCCATACCTTTTGCTGAATTTAAAACTTCGGTTTTGGATAGCGAAATTTTTGGACGCACATCATAATAAAGTGCATCTTCAAAAGGGATAAAGGTGTTCAATCCATCGTTTCCACCATTCAATTGAACGAAAACGATACATTGTTCGCCTACAATCAAATTTTTTTGAGAACCAAAAGAATATAAAAAGTCAGGCAAAAGGAGTGAACCACCTGTAAATGTTCCAGTGAGTGTTAAAAATTTTCTTCTGTCCATTTTCTTGATTTTTAAATGAGTTGAAATTCAGGGGTTTTTACCATAAAATTAAACAAACGCAATACCGCATTATCCGAGCCTTCGGTCTTGCTGTCGAAATCGTATTTTAGTATTTTTTCAAAATCTTGTTGGTCGGCATTGTCAGTTTGAAACAATAATCGGTTTTTGAGTTCGGCAATAATTTCTTTGTTGTCACCTTCTTTGTTCCAATCCAGCTTTACCTTGAGTTGCTGGTTTGGGTTTTGTCTTGTCATTGAATCATCACTCATCATCGAGTTATCATTGTTGATTTTTTTGGCTCGGGTCAAGTTTTTTCCGTTGCAAAGCAAATCGGCAATATTGTTTCGTTGCAAAAAAACCTGCGAAGTCAGCCAAGAATTTCCGCCATCCCATCCTTTTACATTGGGTTGGTTGAACAAATCCATTCCTTGATCTTTGAGGAATCGTGCAATTAATTTTTCATTGGGATTTTCAATATTGAGTTCGTTCATCAGTTGCAAAGCGTATTCCAATGGATTTTTAATTTTGGAACCCGCATTGTTTTTGGCATATTCTTCGGTGAAAATTTTGGTCAAAAGCGGTTTGATTTCAAAATTCATTTTTTTGAAATAATCACCATAATAATGCACCAACTCTTCTCTTGGATTATCATAAATGAACCATTTCAATATTTTTCGAGTAATTAAATACGGAATATTGGGCTGTTCGAAAATGATGTCAATCATTTCGTCTATTTTGAAATTTCCTTTTTTGCCAAGATAAACGAAGTTGTCGTTGTCCTCGAAAATTTTTCTGTAAATAGCGTTGTCTTCACCAAGACCCAAACCGGCCAAACCTTTGGCTCCGTTTTTAATGTCTTCTTCGGTATAATTCCCGATGCCAAGGGTGAAAAGTTCAAGCAATTCTCGACTCAGGTTTTCGTTGAGTTTGCCTTTTTTGTTGTCAACATTATCCAAGTAACGTACCATCGCATTGCTTTGAACGATTTTCTTGGTCAAGGTTTTATAATTGCCAAAAGCATTTTCTCTCAGTATTTGATTGTGCTGAAAAATCCAGTAATTCACCTTTACTTTCTGGAAAGTAGAAACATAATGATTGTGCCAGAAACAAGTCATTTTTTCGCGAAGCGGAAATTCGGCTTCCCTCATTTTGTCAATCCACCAAGTTTTCATTTCCAAAAAAGTTTGAATCTCTTCTTTTTGCATTTCTTTCTTTTGGTCTGGATTGTCTTTGTACATTTTTCGAATTTCCTTGAATTCGGCAAAGGTTTTGGGACTGTCTTTCAGAAAATCAGGAACTTTTGAATCAAATTTTGAAGAAAATGATTCGTCCAAGAACTTTTTCAAGCCTATTTTTTCGATGGTTTGGGCTTGTTTAGCCGAATATCCGAGTCGCAAGGACCAAAGGGTTGGGTTGTTCATAATCTAAATGCTTTAAAAGTTGGACTTAGATTTTATAAAAGGGTTTAATCGCTTTTGACATAATTCCACGAAGCTATGCTTCGATTTGTTTTTTTTGCCACAGATTTCACGGATTTTTTATTTGTGTGCCAATGCCTTGTAGTCGATGTTCCGAGTTAGTTTGTTGAATTGTATATTCTTTTTCGAGATTGTTAAAGACTATTTCACTTCTTTTTTCTCGGTCAAATCACTCAAATGCAAACGAAGCGCACCTACTGAAATGTTGATTTCCCAAAACGATAATCCCAATGAAATAAGCAAACTAAGCAGGCTTAAACCAAAAAGATAAACGCCAAAAAGTTGCTGATCCAAAAATAATAACAACATAGTGAATACCGACAGGAATAAACTAGTGACACCCGCCATTTGCATATAGCGTATCAATGTCAAACGCAAGTTGAGGTTTTTTATTTCCAACAAAACCATACTATTTTCTTTTTCCTTATATACTTTTTTTAGTCCTCGAATGATGGTAGCAATGGTAAGAAATCGATTGGTGTAAGCCAATAAAATTAATGAAGTAGCCGAGAAAAGCAAGGCAGGAGTTTCAATGTGTACAGTCATTTTGTCTAAAATTATTTGAAATTTATTCCATCAAAGTTCGGGATTCTTTTCTAACAAATTGTTTCGTTTAACAAAAAAACCTGCAAATTTTCACTTGCAGGTTTTGATGCTTAATTCTATTTTCTTGATACTTACTTTATCAAATCAAAACTTCTCTTCACGAAAGCTGTCAATTCTTCACCTTTCAATAAATTTTGAGATAATCTAGCCAAGTCCAAAGCTTGTTTTACCAAACCTTCTTGCGTTGCTTTGTCTTCAGTGTTCAAAATATTGGAAGCCAAATCCGAGTTGGTATTTACCACCAAATTATACATTTCAGGCATATTTCCCATTCCGAACATTCCGCCACCACCAGATTGACTCATTTCTTTCATACGACGCATAAATTCTGGTTGCGTGATAATGAAAGGAGCAGCATTGCTGTCCAAAGCTTCCAATTGTACCGTGTATGCTTTAGGAATATAGGTTTCCAAAGAAGTTTTCAAGCTTTCTTTTTCAGTATCTGATAATTTGGAAATAGTGGTTTCCTCTTTCTTGATTAAATTATCGATATGGTCTGAATCGACACGAACGAAAGTCAAATCTTTATTATCACCTTCAATTTTTTGGATTAAATGCGAGATAATTGGCGAATCCAAAAGCAATACTTCGTATCCTTTTTCTTTAGCGATTTCGATATAAGAGTGTTGTGCTTCTTTGTTTCCAGCGTAAAGAACAACCAATTTTCCGTCTTTGTCGGTTTGTTTTTCCTTCAAGTTTTCTTTCAATTCTTCCAATGTGAAGAATTTGTTATCCACGGTTGGATACAAAACAAAAGCGCCTGCTTTTTCATAGAATTTCTCTTCAGAAAGCATTCCGTATTCCAAAACGATTTTGATGTCGTTCCATTTTTGTTCGAAATCTTCACGATTTTCGGTAAACAGTGATTTCAATTTATCGGCTACTTTACGGGTAATGTAGTTCGAGATTTTCTTCACCGCGCCATCAGCTTGCAAGCCTGAACGAGAAACGTTCAATGGAATGTCTGGAGAATCAATCACACCTTTTAACATTGTCAAGAATTCAGGCACGATTCCTTCTACATTATCGGTAACGTAAACTTGGTTTTGGTACAATTGGATTTTGTCTTTCTGGATTTGCAAATCAGAACCCAATTTTGGGAAATATAAAATACCAGTCAAGTTGAAAGGATAATCCACGTTCAAATGAATGTGAAACAACGGCTCTTCAAATTGCATTGGATAGACTTCACGGTAGAAATTTTTATAATCTTCGTCCGATAATTCAGTTGGTTGCTTCGTCCAAGCCGGATTTGGGTTGTTGATGAAATTGTCAAGCTCGATGGTTTCGTTTACGTAATCCTCGGGAGCATCTTCCGGTTTTGGCAAGGTTTCCGTTTTGGTTCCAAATTTAATTGGAACAGGCATAAACTTGTTGTAACGGTTCAACAATTCCCTGATTTTGAATTCTTCCAAAAATTCCAATGAATCTTCGGCAATGTGTAAAATGATTTCGGTTCCACGAGTGGTTTTGTCGGCAGGTTCCAAAGTGAATTCTGGGCTTCCGTCGCAAATCCAGTGTGCTGCCGGCTCGTCTTTGTATGATTTTGTGATAATTTCCACTTTCGAAGCCACCATAAAAGCAGAATAGAATCCAAGACCAAAATGACCAATAATTCCGGAATCTTTGGCAGAATCTTTATATTTTTCCAAGAATTCCTCGGCTCCAGAAAAAGCAATTTGGTTGATGTATTTCTCCACTTCGTCAGCAGTCATTCCCAAACCTTGGTCGATAATGTGCAATTTCTTGCCTTCTTTGTCGATTTTTACTTCCAGAATTGGGTTGCCATATTCTACTTTGGCTTCGCCAATGCTTGTTAAATGTTTTAATTTTAGAGTAGCATCTGTTCCATTCGAAATCAATTCACGCAAAAATATTTCGTGATCGCTGTACAAGAATTTCTTGATCAAGGGGAAGATGTTCTCTACCGAAACGTTAATTTGTCCAGTTGCCATATTTTTTGTTTTTAATAGTTTTACAATTGACTTTCTTTTCTTCAAATAAGATACCAATTGCAGTCCAAGTGACAAAATGTCGTAAAACTCAAATGTGTTGAAAAAACATGTTTGATTCACAGTGATTTGTGATTTGTAGATTGTATATTTGTATATGTTTAATCTTAAAAAAAGCTTAAAAATATGAAAAAGACAATTGCACTAATGATGGTGGTTATGTTGTTTTTTGCTTGTAAAAGTGCGTCTAACACTACGAGCACGCCTGTTAAAAGCGAACCAGTTGTCAACACGAAATTGGACAAAAGTTCTCAAGTAGCCATCAAAGGAGATTGGAAAATTACCAGTGTGACTTATCCGGGTTCTGATTATATCAAAGTCAATTCCTTTCAAATCGCCGATTCAAAATGTTTTGTTGGAAGTACTTGGAATTTTATTTCTAACAATAACAAAGGAAGTATGAGTTTGACCAAGTCTGATTGTCCTGCATTCAGTTCTCCAATTGTTTGGAGCATCAACAAAGACGGTGTTTTTGTGTTGAAAATTGTCGAAGCTGGAGTAAAATCAAAAACGGTGACTGAAGGTTATTTGTTGAAAGTGGCCAATCAAACCGAAGCTTCTTTTCAGTTAATTGATGTGATTGATGTTGCAGGTCAAAAAAAGGATATAACCTATCAATTTGAAAAAATCATTTCTACTAAAAACTAAAAAATCATGAAAAAAACAGCGATTTTAGTAATAAGCAGTTTGTTCTTATTGGCTACTATTTTTACGAGTTGTGAAGCAACAAAAAATGCAAATAACACTCAAAAAGGAGCAGGAATTGGCGCTGCTGCAGGAGCACTTATTGGAGGAATTATAGGTAATAATTCAAAAATTGGAACTGCTGGAGGCGCACTTATCGGAGCAGCGATTGGAGGCGGTTCTGGAGCTTTGATTGGAAATAAAATGGACAAACAAGCTAGAGAAATTGACCAAGCATTACCAGGAGCAGATGTGGAAAGAGTAGGCGAAGGAATTCGCTTGGTGTTGAAAGAAGATGCTGTTCGTTTTGATACGGGTAAAGCTACATTGACCACACAAGCCAAAGCTAATTTAGATAAATTGGTTCCAGTTTTTAAAGATTATGCTGATACCAATATCGAAATTTACGGTTACACAGACAGTACGGGAAGTCCAGAATTCAATTTGACACTTTCGCAAAAAAGAGCAGAATCGGTGAAAGATTATTTAGTTTCAAAAGGCTTGCTAGTTTCTCGTTTTAAAACAACAGGTTTAGGAATTGCAGATCCAATTGCAACAAACGATACTGCCGAAGGAAGAACTCAAAACCGTCGTGTTGAATTTGCTATTATGGCCAATGACAAAATGGTGCAAGACGCCAAAAAAGAAGCAGGTCAATGATAAAGATTCAATAATTACATACCCAGAAAGCTGTTTCAGATTTGAAGCAGCTTTTTTGTTTTTAATATCAAAATAGTAAGTATCGAAAAATTATTTTTTCAGTTATATTTGTCCTATGCAACTATCTATCATTATTCTTAATTATAACGTGCGTTACTTCTTGGAACTTTGTGTTCTAAGCGTTCAAAATGCCATACAAAATATCGATGCCGAAATTATTGTCGTTGATAACAACTCTCAAGACGATAGTTGTGAAATGATGAAACAGCGATTTCCGAACGTAAAACTCATTGAAAACAAAGAAAATTCAGGTTTTCCAAAAGGGAATAATATTGGTGTTGCAATTGCTAATGGGGAATATATTTGTATTCTAAACCCCGATACGGTTGTTGCCGAAGATACTTTTACGAAAATATTAGCTTTCGCCCAAAAACAAAAAGATTTAGGTATTGTCGGGGTGAAACTCATTGATGGAACAGGGAATTTCCTGCCCGAAAGCAAACGTGGAATTCCAACTCCTTTTGTGGCTTTTACTAAAATTACGGGCTTGTATAAAATCTTTCCAAAGAGTTTTGGCAAATATTACGCTCAACATTTATCCGAAAATGAAACTGGAAAAGTAGAAATTCTAGTTGGTGCTTTTATGCTAATGAAACGGGATTTATACAATGAAATTGGTGGTTTTGACGAAAAATGTTTCATGTATTCAGACGATATCGATTTGTCTTATATGGTTTTGCAAAAGGGAAAATCAAATTATTATTTTCACGAAACTTCTGTCATACATTACAAAGGGGAGAGCACTTTCAGAGACGGAACGTATATGAAGCGATCTCGTGAAGCGATGAATTTTTTCTACAAAAAGCATTTTAAAGTTTCCTTTTTGTTTTCTGTTTTTATGGAAATTGGAATTGTATTCTTTTCATTCGCAAAAATGTTTTGGGGCAATCCAAAATCAAAATTAAAGCCTAACAATTATATTCTTGTTTCAAATAATCTGATTTTGAAAGAAAAGTTAGAAAACAGTTTAGCTAAACCAATCCAACTTCAGGATATTTCACATCCAATTCAGGAAAATTTTACAGGAGAAATTATTTTAGACCAAAATCAATTCAATTTCAAAACTATAATTAACTTTTTTGAAGTGCATAAAAATAAAGGGTTTACCTTTAAAATTCTTCCCCAAAACTCCCATTTTGTTATTGGTAGTAACAGTAGTTTTGATAGAGGCGAAATAGTGAAAATTTAGAATTTTAGGTTTCGTGTAAATTTGTGAAATTCATGGCTGAAACTGAAAATAATCACTAATTTTGCAGTCACGAAATCAAAATGACCTTTTAGGATAATACTATGGCAAGATTTGAATTAAAACTTCCAAAAATGGGAGAAAGCGTTGCAGAAGCAACTATCACAAATTGGTTGAAACAAGTGGGAGATAAAATTGAAGCCGATGAAACAGTACTTGAAGTTGCCACTGATAAAGTTGATAGCGAATTGCCAAGTGAAGTTTCAGGAATTTTAGTGGAACAATTGTTTGCAAAAGACGATATAGTTCAAGTAGGACAAACCATTGCAATTATCGAAACCGAAGGGATTTCTGTTTCAAACGAACCTAAACAAGAGATAGTTGCTCCAGTTGAGGTTGCCGCAATTGAAAAAACAATAGAAGTGGTCAAAGAAACTCTAGCTGTACCAACTAATTTCTCAGATTCTGAAAAGTTCTTCTCACCTTTAGTAAAAAATATTGCTAAAGAAGAAGGTATTTCTCTTGCTGAATTAGAAAATATTACTGGTTCAGGCAAAGAAGGAAGAGTGACTAAAGAAGATATTTTGGGTTATGTTGCCGCTAGAAAATTAGATACAAGAACCAACATACAAGAACCATTAGCTCAACAACGAACAACGAACAACGAACAACCAAAAATACCAGTTTCAGTAAACGGAGGCGACGAAATCATCGAAATGGACAGAATGCGCAAGCTGATTTCGGGTTATATGATGGCTTCGATTCAAACCTCGGCACACGTGCAATCGTTTATTGAAGTTGACGTGACCAATATTGTAAAATGGAGGGATAAGGTAAAAACGGCTTTCGAAAAAAGAGAAGGTGAAAAGTTGACTTATACGCCTATTTTTATGGAAGCAGTTGCCAAAGCTTTGAAAGATTTTCCAATGATGAATATTGCTGTAAATGGAGATACAATCATCAAAAGAAAAAACATCAACCTTGGAATGGCAGCAGCATTACCTAACGGAAACTTGATTGTTCCAGTTATAAAAAATGCCGATCAACTTAATTTAGTTGGAATGGCAAAAGCGGTAAATGATTTAGGCAATCGTGCAAAATTAGGCAAACTAAAACCAGACGATACTCAAGGAGGAACTTATACAGTTACCAATGTGGGGACTTTTGGTAGCGTTTTTGGCACGCCAATTATCAATCAACCCGAAGTTGGAATTCTGGCTTTAGGAGCTATTCGAAAAGTACCAGCCGTAATCGAAACTCCCGAAGGCGATTTTATTGGCATTCGACAAAAAATGTTCCTTTCACACAGCTACGACCATCGTGTTGTTGATGGTGCGCTTGGTGGAAGCTTCGTAAAACGCGTTGCAGAATATTTAGAGGCATTTGATGTTGACAGAGATTTTTAATTTGATATAAAATTGAACATAAACCCGGCTGTTTTTTGAACTTGTCGGGTTTTTGATTTTTTGTCTAAAACTTTTTTAAATAATCGACGAACGGTAAGTTCAAAAAGATATATTTGTCATTCTAAAATTAAAAAATGGAGCTTAAGCTTAACAAACCAATTTGTTTTTTCGATCTAGAAACTACAGGGATTGATGTTGCCAAAGATAGAATTGTTGAAATAGCAATTTTCAAAGTTTTTCCTAACGGAAATAAAGAAAGTAAAACCTGGTTGGTCAACCCGACTATTCCCATTCCGCCACAATCGACCGCCATTCACGGTATTAGTAATGAAAAAGTAGCTAACGAACCTACTTTTAAGGAGTTGTCTTCAGTAATTTACAATATGATTAAGGATTCGGATTTGGCGGGATACAATTCCGACCGTTTTGATATTCCACTATTGGCAGAAGAATTACTTCGAGCTGGAGTAGATTTTGACATGAAAAATCGAGTTTCTGTCGATGTTCAAACTATTTTTCACAAAAAAGAAGAACGAACATTAAGTGCTGCTTTGAAATTTTATTGCGGTCAAAGTCTAGAAAATGCTCATTCTGCCGAAGCCGACACTATGGCGACATATGAAATTATGAAAGCTCAATTAGATCGTTATCCCGAACTGGAGAATGATATAAAATCACTTTCAGAATTTACAACTAGAAAAAAAATTGCTGATTTTGCAGGAATGATAGCTTTTGACAAAGACGGCGACGAAATTTTTACTTTCGGAAAACACAAAGGAGTTAAAGTGGATGTAGTTTTAGAAAGTGAACCTGGTTATTTCAGTTGGATTCAAAATGCCGATTTCCCTTTATACACCAAGAAAGTTTTGACGGCAATTAAATTGAGGAAATTAAATACTAAAATATAAGTGACTAGTCGCTAATTACTTAAAACAATGAAGATAATCTGTATCGGTCGTAATTATGCCAGTCACATTGCGGAATTGAAGAACGAAAGGCCTTCGGATCCCGTAATTTTTTTGAAACCCGACTCGGCTATTTTGTTGAAACAACATCCTTTTGTGATTCCTGAATTTTCAAATGATATCCATCACGAAATTGAACTTATTGTTAAAATAAACAAAGTTGGAAAATATATTGACGCCAAGTTTGCTCATAAATATTATGACGAAATTAGTGTAGGAATCGACTTTACAGCTCGCGATTTGCAAAACGAATTAAAAGCAAAAGGATTGCCGTGGGAAAAGGCAAAGGCATTTGATGGCTCGGCTGTGATAGGAGAATTTTTGCCAAAAAGTCAATTTAATTCATTAGAAAATATTACATTTGAATTGACCAATAATAATCAAACAGTTCAAAAAGGGAATGCCAACCAAATGATGTGGAAGATTGACGAGCTCATTTCTTATGTGTCTCAGTATTTTACCTTGAAAATTGGCGATATTGTTTTTACTGGAACCCCAGCAGGTGTTGCAGCAGTAAAACCCGAGGATGTTTTAGAAGGATTTTTAGAAGGAAATAAACTATTTAGCATACAAATAAAATAATGGCACTACATTACAACTTAGCAAAAGTGTACGCACTTTCAGACAACGATCCAGAATTTGTTTTACAAATCGTGACGTTATTTGTTAACGAAATTCCCGAAGATATAGCAGAAATCAAAGAAGGAATCAAAAAGAAAGATCATAAACATGCCTATTCTTATGCGCATAAAGTAAAACCATCTCTAGATTTATTGGGATTGAAAGTTGCTTTCGAAGAAATTCTTCAAGTCGAGGCTTGGACAAAAACTGAAGGCGAAACCAAAGAAATTAAAGAAACTTTCAAAAGCATCAAACAACAAGTTAAAGATGCCATCAAAGAATTAAAGAAAGACTTCGATCTATAAGGGGCAATTTATTGCTGTACGTTTCAAGTTTTTTTAAAATTACTTTTTTCTAAAAAAATAAAAAAGGAGCTTCCTCTGGTTGCTCTTTTTTATTTAGAAAATAGCTTCCCACTTCTAACTTCTCACTTCCAAATGAAAGCATCTATAATTACCATTGGTGACGAAATATTAATAGGACAAATTGTCGATACAAATTCGGCTTTTATTGCCAAATCATTAGATAGAATTGGTATCGAAATACACGAGATGATTTCTATTAGTGATAGTAAAGAACACATCCTAAAAACCTTTTCAAAGTTTCAAAACAAAGTCGATTTAGTCATTATTACCGGTGGACTTGGCCCAACAAAAGACGATATCACTAAAAAAACTTTTTGCGATTATTTTGACGATGAATTAATTGTAAATCAAGAGGTTTTAAAACACGTTACTCAACTTATTGAAGGTTTTTTTAAGCGGCCAATTACTCAAATCAATAAAGACCAAGCTTTAGTTCCTTCAAAATGTACGGTACTTCATAATCAAGTAGGAACAGCACCGGGAATGTGGATGAAAAAAGAAAATACCATCTTTATTTCGCTGCCAGGAGTTCCCTTTGAAATGAAATATTTGGTCGAGAATGAAATTATACCCAAAGTTGTTGAAGAGTATAAACGACCTTACATTCTTCATAAAACCGTTTTGACATACGGAATAGGCGAAAGTTTATTGGCCGAAACCATCGAAAATTGGGAGAATAATTTACCCGATTTTATAAAATTAGCCTATTTACCAAGTCTAGGAAGTGTACGTTTGCGACTATCAGCACGTGGAACAAATAAAGAATTATTAGAAAAAGCCATTTCCGAAAATGTGATTTCTTTGTCTAAAATCATTGGAGATAGCATTGTAGGTTTTGAAGAAGACGAAACTCTAGAAAAGATTATTGGTCGATTTTTGACACAACAAAGCAAAACTATTTCAACTGCCGAAAGTTGTACTGGAGGGAAAATTGCGCAGGTTTTGACTTCGGTTTCTGGAGCTTCAAATTATTTTAAAGGTAGTGTAGTTTCTTATGCAACAGAAACTAAGGTATCGCTTTTAGGAATTTCTGCAGAATTAATTCAAAAACATTCAGTTGTAAGCGCTGAAGTAGCTAAGCAAATGGCGGTAAATGTTCGGAATTTAATGAAAACAGATTATGCAATTGCTACAACGGGTAACGCTGGACCATCAAAAGGGGAGTCTGAAGCCGAGGTTGGGGCTGTATTTATAGCATTGGCAACACCAAATGAAGTAATTATTGAAGAGTTTAATTTTGGTCAACCCCGTGAAAAAGTGATAGATAGAGCAGTTGTTAAGAGTTTAGAAATGTTGCGAAAAGAAATTTTAAAAAATGTGCAATAATTTTTTTGCGTAATAGGTTTATTTTTCTTTTCTTTGCACCCTGATTTTGAATAACGATAAAAGATAAGATAATGTCAAGAGTTTGCGACCTTACAGGTAAAAGAGCGATGGTAGGAAATAACGTTTCTCACGCTATGAATAAAACTAAGAGAAAATTTTCTGTTAACTTAGTTAAAAAGCGTTTTTATCTTCCAGAAGAAGATAGATGGATTACTCTAAGAGTAGCTGCATCTACGGTAAAAACAATTAATAAAAACGGAATCGCTGCAGTTTTGAAAAAAGCTCAAGCAGGTGGATTTATTAAATAATCCGTTCCTAAAACCTAATATATCAAGATGGCAAAGAAAGCAAAAGGAAATAGAATCCAAGTAATTTTAGAATGTACTGAACACAAAACAACTGGTGTTGCAGGAACTTCAAGATACATCACAACTAAGAACAAAAAAAATACTCCAGACAGATTAGAGATTAAAAAATTTAATCCAATCTTGAAACGTGTAACTGTTCACAAAGAAATTAAATAATAAGAATTTTTACTTGAAGTAAAAGTTTTAAAAAAATTGAATCATGGCAAAGAAAACCGTAGCATCGTTACAAACATCTTCTAAGAGATTATCAAAAGCCATCAAAATGGTGAAATCTCCAAAAACAGGTGCATATACATTCGTAGAATCTATTATGGCTCCTGAAGCAGTTGATGAATTCTTGAAAAAGAAATAATTAACTATAGTACTATATAGAAAAGCTACTTTCATTCGGAAGTAGCTTTTTTATTTTTTATATTTACCGCCAGAAGAGAATGTTAGCAATGCATTTTCTTGAGTTGAATACATAATTGATTTTTGTAATTTTACAATCCTAAATTACTTATCATAAATAAGATATCAAATGAGTTTTTTTAAAAAATTATTTTCTTCTGAAAAAAAGGAATCTTTAGACAAAGGTTTAGAGAAATCAAAAACCTCTTTTTTTTCAAAGTTAACCAAAGCCGTTGCTGGAAAATCAAAAGTTGATGATGAGGTTTTAGATAACTTAGAGGAAATTCTTGTTTCCTCAGACGTAGGAGTAAATACCACTCTTAAAATCATCACCCGAATTGAGAAACGAGTTTCGGAAGATAAATTTCTTGGAACGGATGAACTCAACAAAATTCTTCGTGAAGAAATTGCAGGTTTACTTTCAGAAACCAATTCAGGTGAAGCTACCGAATTTGTAATACCAACCGCCACAAAACCTTATGTTTTGATGGTTGTGGGAGTTAATGGTGTTGGAAAAACAACCACTATTGGCAAACTAGCCTATCAATTTAAAAAAGCAGGTTTCAAAGTTGTACTTGGGGCAGCCGATACTTTTCGAGCTGCAGCAATCGATCAATTGCAAATTTGGGCAGATAGAGTAGGTGTTCCAATTGTAAGACAAAATATGGGAAGCGATCCAGCTTCTGTAGCGTTTGATACTTTGCAATCTGCTGTAGCTCAAAATGCTGACGTTGTTATTATTGATACTGCAGGTCGTTTGCACAACAAAATTAATTTGATGAATGAGTTAACTAAAGTAAAGCGAGTAATGCAAAAAGTGGTTGGCGATGCGCCACACGATGTTTTGTTGGTTATTGATGGTTCGACCGGACAAAACGCTTTCGAGCAAGCCAAACAATTTACTGCTGCTACTGAAGTTACTTCGCTTGCCGTTACAAAACTAGACGGAACCGCCAAAGGTGGTGTTGTAATTGGAATTTCTGACCAATTTCAGATTCCTGTGAAATACATTGGAGTTGGAGAAGGTATCGAGGATTTACAAGTCTTTAATAAATATGAGTTCGTAGATAGTTTTTTTAAATAAAAAATCCTTGTCATCTCAAAATTTCGACAAAGATTCTAATGTTAGTTTTATAATGAATTTTTCTTCTTTCAAAAATATACCACCCATTTTTCTATACTTTTTAAGTATAATTGCCTTTGTTTTGTCAAATCTAGTTAGAGACCAAAATATGGTTTTGTATTATTTGTTACTGATTTTTGGTGCAGGTTTTTTTATTTTTGGGTTTTTCAAAAGCAGAAATAAAAGAGAATAATTACTGGTACAAAGCACTAATCTTTGTCCACAATTCTTCATCAAAACCAGATAGAGCAAAAGTCGGATTTGTGGGATTTGCAACTTCTCCCATTCTTATTACCACCATTTTTTTGCTTGGAATCACATATATTTTTTGGTCATTTTTCCCCAATGCCATGAACATATCATTTGGTGCAGTTGGAATTAGGCTTCCCTTAAATTGCAATTGGGATTGAGGCAAATGATAACTTGTTTTTCCGTTCAACCACCACAAATAGCCGTAACCTAAATTAATGTTTTGCGAAGTATTGGTAGCTTCATTGAAATAGGTTTCGTTAAGAATAGTATTTTTTTCCCATTTTCCCTTGTTGTACATTAGCAATCCAAAACGCGCCATACTTCGAGTGGTACTATAATACACGCTGTTGTTGTCAACCTGAAGCCAACTACCCGACATTCCTATTTTATCTCTCAATTTTGAGTTGAAATAGTTCGACCAAGTTTGACCACTTGCCTGTGCAACAACATCTTGCAATTTCACATAAACGTTATGATAAGCCCATCGTGTGCCTGCATCGGCTTTATAAATCAGTTTTGCAGGAGTTACATCATCAGTGGTATCATCAAGACCTGAAGTCATGGTAAGCAAATGTTTGTTGGTAATCAAGTTTTCTTTGGCTAATGGTAAACTCGTCCAACCCGTTCCTATATAATCTGAAACTTTGTTGTTGATGTTGAGCAAACCTTCTTGTTGGGCAATTCCAGTCATTGTTGCGGTTAAGGTTTTACCAGCACTAGCCCAATACCAGGGGGTTGTTGCAGAATGTCCGTTGAAATAATTCTCCATAACAATTCTACCGTTAACCAAAATAATAAAACCTTTGGAATTTTTGAGTTCTAAATAATCCAAAAGTGGTTGAACTGCAGCTTGTTTCCATCCTAAATCGGCAATCGATTTGGTTTCCCAAACATCACCTGATAATGGTGGAAAATAAAGTGTTTCGTTTGGTGATGGAACGGGTTTTGTGCTTTCTGAACTGCATCCTAAACAGCATATAGCTATTAGTAAACTATAGATAATTTTTTTCATGTTTCAGCTATTTTAGGGATTTGACCAAAAATATTGAAAATAGTTTAATGAGTTTTTTTTATTTTTGTTTTCTTTCAATCTAATAAGATTAACTTTGTTCGATAGATTAAAACATCTTTTTACCACTAAACCCTAGCCCTGATTGAAGTGGAAATCCTTTTTATTTTTTCTTAAAAAAATAAAAAGATTGAAGCGAAAAGCAGGAATTAGCTCCTAAAAATTATGAAGAATATAGTTGGATTTTTTTTCGTTGCGTTTCTTTTTATCTCTTGTCAGCAAAAGATAAAACCAGAGGATATTGCTAAAACAAATGGTTATTGGGAAATTGAAAAAGTAGTTTTTGAGGATGGTAAATCCAAAGATTATACGGTAAACGATAGTTATGATTATTTTCAAATTGGCAAAAATAATAGTGGCTTTCGAAAAAAAGTGATGCCTCAATTAGACGGTACTTTTTTGGTTAATGATACTCAAGAAAGTGTAAAAGTACGATTCGAAAAAGACAAGGTGTTTTTTGACTATGTTACTTCTTATGCCAAGTGGTCAGAGGAGTTAACAGCAATTTCAGACGATAAAATGGTGTTTTTGAATGCTGAAAAAAAAGAATATCATTATAAAAAAGCAACCCCAATAAATATTGAAAGTGATGGCAAAAAGACTAAATAATCAAAGTACGATTGGTGCTATTTTGAACGAGATTATTCAAGTCAACAAATTGCAACCCGGAATGGATCAAATTGATGTGAGAGAAGCTTGGAAAAATTTGATGGGAAATGGCGTAAATCATTATACAAAAAACGTGGTTTTGAAAGGAAGCACTTTGTATGTTGAACTTTCTTCGGCAGTTTTGAGAGAAGAATTAACCCACGGAAAATCCAAAATTGTTGCTATGATAAACGAAGAATTGCGACGCGATGTTGTTAAGGATGTGGTTCTAAGGTAGTGTTCAGTATTCAGTGTTCAGTTTTTAGATAAAAGAAAAAAATCCCGTTTCAAATATTCGAAACGGGATTTTCTATTTGTATTATTTTTTAAATCTAAACTCTAAAATCAGAAATCTAAGATTAAAACTGCTCTCTTCCAGCAAAATGAAATGCTCCTTCGATGGCTGCATTTTCATCACTATCTGAACCGTGAACTGCATTTTCTCCCATTGAGGTTGCGTAGAGTTTACGGATAGTTCCTTCTGCAGCTTGAGCTGGATTGGTAGCTCCAATCAACGTTCTGAAATCCTCAACTGCATTTTCTTTTTCAAGAATAGCTGCAACAATTGGTCCGCTCGACATAAATTCTACTAATTCTCCGTAGAAAGGTCTTTCGGCGTGAACGGCATAAAAGGCTTGAGCATCGGCTACGGTTAATTGTGTTAATTTCAAAGAAACAATTTTGTAACCTGCATTAGTAATCATTGCTAAAATGTTTCCAATGTGTCCGTTTTTGACAGCATCGGGTTTGATCATTGTAAAAGTTCTATTAGAAGCCATTTTTTTTAATTTTATTTTTGGTTGGGCGCAAAAGTAACGTTTATTAATGGAATAATGATGTTGTTTTAGCTTAAAATTCGCAAGCAAATATTCGATTTTTGAGGTTTTATGCTAATCTTTCATACTTTAAAAAACAATTTGTTTTTATAAAACACCCATAAAATAATACTCCAAAAAGCAGTATAAATCACGGCATAGGTCAATGAAGCATCTTTTGGATTTTCGAACAATGGTACAATTCCGTAATTGTAAAAATAGCTTTGAAATCCGAGTGGTTTGCCAGGAAATACGGGGTGTTCTACTTTTGTCATTGTCAGGACTCTAGGAATTATTCCTGAAAAGAAAAATACAATTATTGGATTTAACCCCCAAATTAGGAATAGTTTCGTTCCTTTTTTATAATGCAAAATATCTATGACGTAATACAAAAAGCTTAAGCTTAAAGAGGCAAATCCTGATGTGAATAAAACAAATGAACTACTCCAAAGTAATTTGTTGATAGGAAATAGGATGTCCCATAGTAATCCAAGAATTAGTAAACTAAAACCAATTAGCATCATTTTTTTGACAATTTCAATTTTTGGCCACCGATGATTCAGCAATTGTCCCACTAACATTCCGATTATTCCAGAAGCTATGGCAGGAAGGGTAATTAATATTCCTTCGGGATCCCAAGTTTTAGATCGACTCCACATATGATTGTTTAGGAAAAGATTGTCAATATAAGCCGCAAGATTAGTGCCTTTTTCCAAATTTGCGGCGCCAATTCCTGGGACTGGTACGAGTGTCATTAAAGCCCAATAACCAACTAAAAGCGTTGTAACTACTAAAATTTGAGTTCTAATATTGGATTTTAAATACAAAATCGAACTAAAAAAATAAACCAGACCGATGCGTTGTAAAACACCCGGGATTCTAACTTCTTGATAATCTGAAATGCCGAAATAGGCCAAAAAGAGTAAAATTGCGAGTAAAGTGATTGCTAAAACGGTTTTAATTTTTAAACTAAATTTTCCCAATAAAGCATAAGCCACAGCAAAAGTTATTGCCAGTCTGCCAATTAATAATGGCATACCTACCCAACCAAAGAATTCGAGATCGTTAAAGAAATTCAGAAAAAGCCCTAGGCAGAAAAGACGCAACGAACGCACCATTATTTTGTTGAAAACGGTGGAATTGAACTTTTTGTTTGGCATTGCAAACGGGATAGCTGTTCCCATTATAAAAATAAAAGAAGGGAATATTAAATCGGTTGGTGTCCATCCATTCCACTCAGCATGTTCCAATGGAGGATAAATTGCTACCCAGCTTCCTGGATTATTAACAATGGTCATCATTATCACAGTTAATCCTCTAAATACATCTAATGAAGTCAACCGTTCTTTAGTCATCAGCTTCGTTTTTGTTGGAATTATATCTTGATTACTAAGCTATACAATTTTAAAAATTTACCAAAGGATTTCTTTAGGAAAGAATTACGATTTCAAATTTAGAATCCAAAGGTTTCAAGGTTGTGATTAATTTATGGATTAAATCCTTACCGTTTTCTAGATAAAATTCCGAAAAATTGGCTTGGCGTTCCTGTAAACTTTGGTTCGGAAACAGTTCGTTTTGTAAATCGGTAATTCGTTCTAAAGTTTCAGAGTGCTTTCGTTTTTGAGCTTTCAACAAACGTTTTTCTAGATTTTCTAATCCCTTTATTTGTTTGGCTTCTTGTGCTTTTACTGCACCTAAAAAAGACGCGTCGGTTTGATTGGCTATTGCTAAAAGCGCATCAAATTGTTTTCTTAAATGCTCTTTTTGAATACTAAAATCAATAGGAAATTTTGACAATTCCTTGGTTTTTAGGTTTACCAAATCACTTTGTTTCGAAAACAAATCTCTCCAAGACAATCCTAATTTATCTGCTTTTTTTACTTGTTTTTCGGTTGCTAATAAAACCGAATTTCTAAGTAAAAGCACAGGAAAAGTAACGTTGACTGCATTGAAAAAAGATTTTAGTTCCAGCCAATAAGCAATTTCTCCGCCTCCGCCAATGTAGCACAAATTGGGTAAAATCACTTCTTGATACAACGGACGCATAATTACGTTGGGACTGAATTTTTCGGGATGATTTTCTAATAATGCTAAAATTTCAGTTTCTGAGAATTCGATTTTGGTATTGTTTACTGCGTATTTCCCATTTTCGAAAATAATTCGTTCGCGCAAATCATCTTCCATATAAAATAAATTAATCTCTCGTGGATTGACTTGAATGGTATAGTTTTTTAACTTCTCGATAGTTTCAAGAACTTTTTTGTGGGAAGTTTGAAGCGTTAATTCTTCCTTTATATATGGAATAAAAATTCTTTTTAAATCTTTATCATCAGCATCCAAAATAACCAATCCGTATTTGCCAAAAAGTTCGTTTGCCAGAAAACGTGTGGCATCAGCCAAATTAGAATGGCTCAAATAGGATTCTTTAAATAATTTTTTGATGATTTCGGCATTTTTACCCGTACCCAATTCGTGCGAGAAGACTTCAAAAAAATCGTCCAAACCTTCGGTTGATAAACGACCAACAGGACCGGAACTTTCTTTGTTCCAACGAAACTTTCGACCCTGGAAATTAAAATAATTAATTTCGTCAAAATCGTGGTCTTCGGTCGCCATCCAATAAATAGGGACAAAATTTTCTGACGGATATTTTTCTTTTAATTCCTTAGCTAAATTGATGGTCGAAATGATTTTGTATAAGAAATACAAAGGCCCAGAAAATAAATTCAGTTGATGACCTGTGGTAATGGTAAACGTGTTAGCATTGTTTAAAAGTTGAATGTTGTTTAAGGTTTTATCCGAAGCATTTATTTTAGCATATTGCATTTCTAAAACTGAAACCAAAACTTTTCTTTTAGCATTACCATTGAAATTGTCATTGAAATTGCCATTAAAGTTTTCTTTTTTTTCTTTTATTTGCGATTCGAAGTTTTCAAGATTGGGAAAACGATTGTAAAGGGACTGTAAATTAGGTTTTTGGTCTAAATAATCGTTCATTAACGAGGAGAAATATCCAGAGTTTTGGTAGCTGATACAGTCGGTTGGCATAGTAAATTTTATTTGTTGCTAAATTACCAAAATATTGGAATTGAATCTTTGAAACTTTCGAAAATTAACATCATTTTATAGAAATAGCGCAACAATACATTATGGAAGAAAAAGTAAATCCTGAAAAAACGAATTCATTAAAACATATTCTTTTTGGCAGTTTAATAGGAACCACTATAGAGTTTTTCGATTTTTATATTTATGCCAATGCAGCCGTTTTGGTGTTTCCTCAGTTGTTTTTTCCAGGTGCTGACAAGACTATGGCAACCCTACAGTCGTTGGCCACTTTTTCAATAGCATTCTTATCTCGCCCTTTAGGTTCCGCTTTTTTTGGACATTATGGCGACAAAATTGGGCGTAAGTTTACCTTGGTTGCTGCTTTATTAACAATGGGAATTTCGACGGTAGCCATTGGTTTTTTACCTAGTTATGCTAGTATTGGCATTGTCGCTCCTTTGTTATTAATGCTATGCCGATTCGGGCAAGGCGTTGGACTAGGCGGCGAATGGGGAGGAGCCGTTTTGTTAGCAATAGAAAATGCTCCACCTAATAAACGTGCTTGGTACGGAATGTTTCCGCAATTGGGTGCGCCAATCGGTTTGTTGCTGTCGGGTGGCACTTTCTTGTTGCTGACAGATTCTATGAGTAACGAGGATTTTATGGATTACGGCTGGAGAATTCCTTTTATTGCCAGTTCGCTTTTGGTGTTGGTTGGTTTTTACATCCGAACTAAAATTTCAGAAACACCTTCTTTCGAAAATTCGAAGACAGCACACGAAGAGGTAAATATTCCTTTTGTGACAGTTTTTAAATCGTATAAAAACCAATTGATTTTTGGAACATTGGCAGCAATCACCACTTTTTTAGTTTTTTATTTGATGACGGTTTTTATGCTAAATTGGAATACCAAGAGTTTAGGATTTTCAAATCGGGAAGCACTCTTGATTCAGTTGTTTTCGGTATTGTTTTTTGCTATTTTTATTCCAATTTCTGCCTTGGCTGCCGATAAAATAGGTCGTCGAAAAATGTTGATTTATACTACTATTGCCATTGCTGTTTTTGGTTTTTCTTTTCCGTTCTTTTTAAATTCGGGAAGTACTTTTTTAATCACATTTTTTGTTTGTCTTGGAATGTCGCTAATGGGATTCATCTACGGTCCTGTCGGAACTTTTTTGTCGGAATTGTTTCCTACCAATGTTCGTTATACTGGAGCTTCATTGACTTTTAATATGGCAGGAATTTTGGGAGCTGCCTTTGCACCAATGATTGCCATTAAGTTGGCCGATAGTTATGGAATTGCTTCGGTAGGGTTTTATTTGACCATTGCGGCTTGTATTTCTTTGTTCGCTTTATTGGTGATTAGCAAAGACGAGCATAAGTTTTAGTAACTGTTTTAAGTCATAAAAAAGGTCTTTTAAAGTTGTTTAAAAGACCTTTTTGTTTTATCGTTTTAGGCTAAAATGACCTTTGTATTCGTTGCCGTTAGCTCTGGTAACCACAAACCAGTAATCCGAGGCAGGAAGTTCGGCTCCGTTATAAGTTCCATTCCAGCCGTCGGTAACGTCAGTTAACATTTTGATTAGTTTGCCGTAACGATCAAAAATTTTTATGATCAAACCTTCTTCAGCATCCGCAAATTTGATTTTCCAAGTGTCGTTGTGTCCATCTCCGTTTGGAGTGAAGAATTTGGGATACATTAATAAATAGACTTCATCTGTTGTCGTTCCACAACCGTTTTTATCCCTTACGGTAACTGTATATTCACCACTTTTAACATTTAAAAACTGATTGCTATTTTGAAAATGAATTTCGTCTATAGAATATTCAAAATCACCAGCGCCAGTTACATAAACGGTAATTACATTGTCGTTATCTGTCCAATCTTTAGTTTCGATGGAAGTAATGGTAGCTTTGCCTGAATTTTTTACCGTGAAATTTTTAGTGCTCGAACAAGAAACTGCACCGTAATTCTTAGTAACAATTACTGAATAATTTCCAGGATTTGACAAGATGATTGAAGGCGTCGAAGCTCCATTAGACCATAAATAAGTGTCTGAACCTACACCAGCATTTATTGTAACCGAATTGTTTTCGCAAATAGGAACAATGTCTGGAATAGTTATAATGGGTTTGTTAACCAAAGTCAATTGCAGTTCCACAATTTGGTAACAAGTGTTAGGTGAATCAATTCGGACATAAAAAGTATGTTGTCCAATGCTTAAATTATAATTGCTGTAATTGGTAATTTGGTTTGCTGAAATTTGATTTTCGGCAGCGTTTCTCAAAGTATAATAGCTAAATGTTTCAGTTGTTGAACTAATAAGATGGGAGTTGTAATTGGATAAATCAACCGTTTCAAAGTTGTTATTTAGATCATCACAAATAGTTTCAGCATAATTTGTAGCATTCAAGGTATTGATTAATGAAATGGTAACGGGTATTCTGCTGGCACTTTCACAACCATTTATAGTTTGTGTTGCAAAATAAGTAATTCCATTTTGTAATAAAGTTGAACTTGGCAAAAGAGTTCCATTAATAGTTGCAGAATACCATTTTATGGAGGCTCCCGTGATAGCAATATCATTTAAAGTGGCATTTTGAGTGGAACAGAAACTTTGTGAATTGTTTGCCGTTGGAATTGGAGTATTTTGAATATTTATCAAAACAGGAATTCTTTCGCTTTCGCATCCGTTGATGGTTTGTGATGCATAATTAGTTGTGCCGTTTTGTAATAAAGTGGTATTGGCAAGAAGATTACCATTTGCCAAAGCATCATACCATTTTATATTTTGACCAGTGATCGTGATTGAGCTTAAATTTACATTTTGTTGGATGCAGAATACTTGAGGGGAAGTTGTTACAGGTTCAATAATATTTAGGAGATTAACTAAAATAGAAGTTCTAGAGCTTTCACAACCATTTTCAGTTTGAGATGCATAATAAGTTGAACCATTAATTAATGGTGTAGAACTTGGTAATAAATTTCCTCCGTTTGCAGCATCATACCATTGAATAAATGTTCCGGATATATTCAAGTTGTCTAAAGTAGGATTTTTTATATTGCATATATTTTGAGGGGAAGTTCC
>ERZ1034363.305-NODE-305-length-35485-cov-8.078287_pt1 | contig 35485 bp, 35 predicted proteins | sample MGYA00520616_ERZ1034363 | MGnify/ENA primary metagenome ERZ1034363 (study PRJEB33736, sample SAMEA104284506) | Azolla filiculoides | biome: Urban; feature: Water surface; material: Ditch water | place: Netherlands | collected 2015-10-28 | depth 0-0.1 m ... | reverse complement strand
GCCCAAGAAGCTGGCCTTGATCGGCTCAGGCGTGATCGGCCTCGAAATGGGTTCGGTCTGGCGTCGTTTGGGTGCTGATGTGACCATCCTCGAAGGTCTGCCGACTTTCCTGGGTGCTGTGGACGAGCAAATCGCCAAAGAAGCCAAGAAGGCATTCGACAAGCAAGGTTTGAAGATCGAGCTCGGCGTGAAAGTCGGCGAGATCGTCAACGGCAAGAAGGGCGTCACTGTCAACTACACCAACGCCAAAGGCGAAGCCATTGTGCTTGACGCTGACAAGCTCATCGTGTCGATTGGCCGCGTGCCCAACACCATTGGTCTGAACACCGAAGCCGTGGGCTTGCAGCTGGACGAGCGCGGTGCGATCGTGGTGGATGCGGATTGCAAAACCAACCTGCCCGGCGTCTGGGCGGTGGGTGACGTGGTGCGTGGCCCGATGCTGGCGCACAAAGCCGAAGAAGAGGGCGTTGCCGTAGCCGAGCGCATCGCTGGGCAACACGGTCACGTCAACTTCAACACCATCCCTTGGGTCATCTACACCAGCCCCGAAATCGCTTGGGTGGGCCGCACAGAGCAGCAACTCAAAGCCGACGGCGTGGCGTACAAAGCAGGCACATTCCCGTTCCTCGCGAACGGCCGTGCACGCGCTTTGGGCGATACCACGGGTATGGTCAAGTTCTTGGCCGATGCCACGACCGACGAAATCTTGGGCGTGCACATGGTGGGCCCACAGGTGTCCGAGTTGATCTCTGAAGCGGTGGTGGCGATGGAATTCAAAGCGTCTGCCGAAGACATCGCCCGCATTTGCCACGCGCACCCCAGCTTGAGCGAGGCGACGAAAGAAGCCGCTTTGGCAGTGGACAAGCGCACACTGAACTTCTGAGGCATTGACTCTCCCGAAACTGCGTTTTGGGGCGAGTTGGGTTAAAGTTCTGTATCCCTGAAAACCCGGGCTTTGTCCCGGGTTTTGTTTTGAATCGAAGAGCAAGCCACCCATGTCCGTTCGCGCCGTTTACGAAGAAGAACTCCAAAAGCGGGGCTACCAAAGCGACCCCGCCCAGTTGCGGGCCATCGACGCCTTGGAGCGCTGTGCCAGCGAGTGGGCAGCCTACAAGTCCAAACGCACGGGTTTGCTGGGCAAATTGCGCAGCCGCCCGGAAATCCCCAAAGGGGTTTACATGTTTGGCGGGGTGGGGCGGGGTAAAAGCTTCTTGATGGACTGCTTTTTTGCAGCGGTGCCCATTCAGCGCAAGACCCGTTTGCACTTTCACGAGTTCATGCGCGAAGTGCACCGCGAACTCACGGCCATTCAGGGGACCGTCAACCCGCTGGACGAGTTGGGCAAGCGCATGGCCAAGCGCTACCGCCTGATCTGCTTTGACGAGTTCCATGTGGCCGACATCACCGACGCGATGATCCTGCACCGCTTGCTGGTGGCGCTGTTTGACAACGGCGTGGGTTTTGTCACCACGTCCAACTTCGAGCCCAATGGGCTGTACCCGGACGGTTTGCACCGTGACCGCATCCTGCCTGCCATTGCTTTGCTGAACCAGCGCATGCAGGTGCTCAACGTGGACAACGGCACCGACTACCGCCGCCGCACCCTCGAGATGGTCAAGCTGTACCACACGCCTTTGGGCGAGCAGGCGGACCGCGAAATGAACGACGCATTCAACCGCTTGGCCACGGGCCCGGACGAAGACACAGCCCTGCAGATTGAGGCGCGGCAAATCAACGCCAAGCGCCGTGCAGGCGATGTGGTGTGGTTCGACTTCAAGGCCATTTGCGGTGGTCCGCGTTCACAAAACGATTACCTCGAAATTGCCACCCAGTACCACACCGTACTGCTGAGCAACGTGCCGCAGATGCCGGTCAGTATGGCATCCGAGGCGCGTCGCTTCACCTGGCTGATCGATGTGCTGTACGACCGCCGCGTCAAGCTGATCATGTCGGCCGCTGTCCCGCCTGAGGCGCTTTACACCGCAGGCCCGATGTCACATGAATTTCCACGCACGGTTTCGCGTTTGCATGAGATGCAGTCCAGCGAATTTTTGGCGCTGGAGCACCGCACTGTGGACACGCACATCACATGAAACGTTCACTGTTCGCGGTCGTGGCCGCATTGAGTACAAGCTTGAGCGCGCAGTCCTTGCTTGGAGCGCCGGAGTTCATTCGCGTTCAGCGCGAAGAGATTGCCAGGCAGCGTGAGGTGATCACGGCGGTTTACCAGGAAGACGCAAAAATCTGCTGGCAAAAATTTGCGGTGAATGCCTGCCTCAGTGACGCCCGAAAAATGCGCCGCGCAGCGCTGGAGCCACTGCGGCAGCAAGACTTGCTGTTGAATGCCCAAGAGCGCCAGTGGCGAACCGAACAGCGCAATCTTCGGCTTGAAGGCAAGCAGCCAGAAAACCGCAGCACGCCATGACGAGCGACAACTTTGAGGATCAGCGTTCTCCCCAGCGCCAATTGATCGAATGGCAGATGGAGCATGCCGATCTCGATGCCTTGATTGACCAAGCGGTGCTCGCGCCCCAGCCTTTGGACGAGTTGCTTTTGCGGCGGTTGAAAAAACGCCGTCTGGCTTTGCGCGATCAAATGGCCAAGTTGCAGCGGATGCTCGACCCCAAGGAGCCCGCTTGAGCTTGCTTGAGCAGCGCGTGGCGCAGACGCTGTCCAGCCATGGCAGCTTGGCGCAGGCGGTGCCCGGGTTTCAGCCTCGGGCAGGGCAGACCGACATGGCCATGGCGGTGACCCAGACCTTGGAGCAAGGCGGTCAACTGGTGGTCGAAGCGGGTACGGGTGTGGGCAAAACCTATGCCTATCTGGTTCCCGTTCTCCTGAGCGGCCAGCGGGCCTTGGTGTCAACGGCGACCAAGGCTCTGCAAGACCAATTGTTTTCCCGCGACATCCCGCGCCTGGTCGAGGTCTTGGGCTTGCCCATTCGGGTGGCCTTGCTCAAAGGGCGATCCAATTACCTGTGTCTGCACCGCATGGAGCAAGCGCGGCACAGTGCTGAAGCCGCTCAGCCCGGTGCGCAGCGGGCGCTGGCCAAAATTGAAACCTGGTCACAAGCCACCCGCACAGGGGACATGGCGGAGCTGACAGGTCTGGATGAGCGCTCGTCCTTGTGGCCCTTGGTCACCTCGACGCGTGACAATTGTCTGGGATCCAGTTGCCCGCGTTATCGGGCGTGCCACGTGAACATGGCGCGCAAAGAAGCCATGGCGTCAGATGTCGTGGTCATCAACCACCATCTGTTTTTTGCGGACATGGCCGTGCGCGAATCGGGTGTGGCCGAATTGCTGCCCACGGTGCGCGTTACGGTGTTCGACGAAGCCCATCAGCTGAACGAAATCGGTGTGAATTTTCTGGGCAAGCAGTTGTCAACGGTCCAGTTGCTGGAGTTGTCGCGCGATGTGCTGGCCACGGGATTGCAATTGGCGCGAGGTCTGGTGGATTGGCATGCCCTGACCGACCGACTGGAAAAATCGTCCCGTGACCTGCGCCTGGCTGCGGGCATGCACCGGGGTTCTGTTCGTTTGCGCTGGACCGATGCCTTGCCCGAAGGCGTGGAGTCCACCGAATGGACGCCTGCGCTGCACAACCTGGTGCAAGCTTTGGAGCAGATGCAAAGCGGTCTGGAGACCGTGGTCGAATTGGCCCCGGATTTTCAGCGCTTGTTCGAGCGCGCACGTGAGTTGGGGCAAAAAGCGGATTTGTTTTCGCAGGCCCCGGACCCCGAAGGCGTGCGCTGGGCCGAAGTCAGTGCACAACTGCGTTTGGTGGAGTCGCCGCTGGATATTGCGCAGGCGTTTTCTGCTTTGACCAAGCCCGTGCAAGCGCCATTGGTGCTGCAAGACGAGGATGCGTCTGACCCTGAATCCATTCAGGCCCTGATGGCCGGTGATCCCCGCCACGGTGCAGACCCCCAGAACCCTCAAGCCAGTGGGCTTGGCCAACGTGCCTGGATTTTCACGTCCGCCACTTTGGGGGATGAACCCAGTTTGCGTTGGTTCACCGAGCCTTGTGGCTTGACTTCGGCGCAAGTGATGCAAGTCACCAGCCCGTTTGACTACGCCAAGCAAGCGGCTTTGTATGTGCCAGAGCATCTGCCCAAGCCCGGTGACCCGGGGCATGCGGGCCATGTCGCTCAGCTGGTGGTGGAGGCGGTTGAGTTGCTGGGCGGCCGGACACTGGTGCTCACGACCACGCTGAATGCGATGCGCAGCATTGGTGAATATTTACAGGCCCGCCTGGACCCCGCAGCGAATGTGGAGATTCTGGTGCAGGGGCAAAGCCCCAAACGGCGTTTGATGGAGCGTTTCAGGGAGGGCGCAGGGGACGGTCGTGCCGGTTGTGTCCTGGTCGCTTCGGCTTCGTTTTGGGAGGGCTTTGATGTGCCCGGCGAGGCATTGCAGTTGGTGGTCATCGACAAGCTGCCGTTTCCACCGCCGGGCGATCCGCTTTTTGAAGCGCGAAGTCAGCGCATCACGCGGGAGGGCCGCAGCGCGTTTGCCGACCACGCTTTGCCCGAAGCTGCCGTGGCGCTCAAGCAAGGTGCGGGTCGGTTGATTCGCAGTGAAACCGACAGCGGCGTGTTGGTGGTATGCGACACACGTTTGGCCACCATGTCTTATGGCCGACGGTTGATTCGGGGGCTCCCGCAGATGCGCCGCTTGAGCGGGCACGCCGAGTTTTTATCGACTTTGCGTCAATTCACCACAGACGCCACCAGCTAGAGGACTTCTTGACGCCTTCGGCCTTGAGGTAATCCGACTGGGGGAAGTTTTTCTCCAGCACACGCTTGGCGTCATCGCGCAGGGCGCTCATGCCCATGGCGTCATAAGAGCTGACCAAAATGCCCAGAGCCTCTTCGACGGCAGGCACGCCGGGGTATTCGGCAATGGCTTGCTGTGCGCGGTTCACCGCTGCGACATGCGCACCACGGCTGGCGTAATAGCGAGCCACATGGACTTCGTAGGCGGCCAAGGCGTTGACGATGTGCAGCATGCGCTGGCGTGCTTCGGGGGCGTATTTGGAGGCGGGGAAGCGGGTGGTCAACTCTTTGAAGGATTCATAAGAGTCTTTGGCTGCTTTTTGGTCACGCTCTGACAGGTCTTGCTTGGTGAGGAACGAGAACATGCCCAAGTTGTCGTTGAAGTTGACCAAGCCTTTGAGGTAGATCGCATAGTCCAATGCCGGGCTGGCTGGGTGCAGGCGGATAAAGCGGTCCAAGGTGGCAATGGCTTGGATCTTGTCGCCGGTCTTGTATTGGGCGTAAGCCTTGTCGATTTGGGCTTGCTGCGCCAGAACCGTGCCTGCGGCGCGGCCTTCCAGCTTTTCATAAAAGCCAATGGCCTTGTCCCACGCTCCTGCATTGGCTTCGTCGCGAGCTTCGCTGTAAATCTTCTCGGGCGTCCAGCCGGCGGTCACATCTTTGGGGGTGTTGGCGCAGCCTGACAGAAACAGGCCCACGGCCAAAACCAGGCCACCTGGAACCATCGATAATCTGAAGCTTCGCATCTGTGACACCCTTGTACTGTTGAACCCCTTGATTATATCGACCGACCCCGAAATGGATGAAGCCGCCGCCCTGCTGGAGGACGGTGAACGTGCGCTGGAAGCGTCGGACGAAGAGGTGCGCACCAGCCAGGTGCCCATGGTTTTGCATGGGCAGCGACTGGACCGCGCTTTGGCGCAAATGGTGCCCGAGTTCTCGCGCAGCTATCTGCAGCAACTGATCGAGCAGGGTGACGCCCTGATCGATGGTCGGGTGGTGACCAAAGTGTCGACCAAAGTTCGCTTGGGGCACCGGGTCGAGGTCACGCTGCGCGCCACGCCGCAGTCGCAGGCTTTTGTGCCTGAAGACATGCCGATCGATGTGGTTTATGAAGATGCGCACCTGCGCGTGATCAACAAACCTGCGGGTCTGGTGGTGCATCCGGCGCCGGGCAACTGGCGTGGCACCTTGCTCAACGGGCTGTTGGCCCTCGACCCTCTGGCCTCTGATGTGCCCCGGGCGGGCATTGTGCACAGGCTGGACAAAGACACCAGCGGTTTGATGGTGGTTGCTCGAACACGCCAGGCCATGGATGCATTGGTTCAGCAAATCGCGGCACGTGATGTGCATCGCCAATACCTGGCCATTGCCCACAAGCCCTGGACCGCCCCTTCGCCAACGACGGTGGAGGCCGCTATTGGCCGTGACCCCGCCAACCGCCTGCGCATGGCGGTGGTGGATTTAACGTACCAGTCGGGCAAAACAGCTGCGACCACGATCGAAGTGCTGGACCAAAACCACCTGGGTTGCCTGGTGCAGTGCACGCTGCACACGGGGCGCACCCACCAGATCAGGGTGCACATGGCCCACATCGGGCATCCCTTGCTGGCGGATGCCGTTTACGGTGGCGCCAAGGCTGCGGGCATGGAACGCCAGGCTTTGCATGCCTGGCATTTGGCTTTTGTGCATCCGATCACTGGCCAATCGATCGACCTGAGGTCCTCCTTGCCCACAGACATGGCCGATGCTCTGGCTGTTTGGGGGCTCGGCTACAATCTGTCCACTCAGGGAGCTTGAGCCAGATACACTGGTTAGAGCGAATCCAGGCCTTGGTCGATAACCAACGCCCTCCAGAACGGGGTTGTTTCTTCAGAGAAACGGCCATCACCTCTGCACCTTCGACGCCGTGAGGCGTTTTTTTCCCGAAAGATCGACACATGAATACGGCGCAAGCCAAGCGTGTCCTGGAAACGGCCTTGCTCACAGCAGGTCAGCCTTTGTCATTGCGCGACATGCGCGTTTTATTTGACGATGCGCTAGGGGCCGACACACTGCGGCAAATGCTGCAAGACTTACAACAAGAATGGGCTCAAAAAGGCCTGGAACTGACCAGTGTGGCCAGTGGTTGGCGCTTTCAGAGCCGACCTGAGTTGCGCCAGTTTCTGGATCGCCTTCACCCCGAAAAGCCGCCCAAATACACCCGTGCGGTACTCGAAACCCTGGCCATCATTGCTTACCGCCAGCCGGTCACCCGTGGCGACATGGAAGACATCCGGGGCGTGACCATCAACTCACAAATCCTCAAACAGTTGGAAGACCGTGGGTGGGTGGAAGTGATTGGCCACCGTGAAACCGTGGGCCGACCGGGCCTGTATGCCACCACGCGCCAGTTTCTGGACGATTTGGGCCTGTCTGCGCTCGACCAATTGCCCATGCTCTCTCAGGTGGACGGTCAAACGTCTGCTTTGTCGGGGCTCGTGGATGAGCTGCCAGTGCAGCCGTCTTTGTCTTTGGAGGAGGCCATCAACGCCTTGCCTTTTGACATGCCCATCGTGCCCGATGCGGCGGCTGAATCTGCCGCAGCTTTTGCCTCTCAAGACGCCACTGGCGTGCCTCCCGATCACAGCGATGATCCTAGCCTGTCTGCGAACCCAGATAAACCCACTGACCGTCCGCTGCATGGCGAAGAGTCCTCCAATACATGAACCAAGATCCTCAAGACGACATCCGTTCGTCCAAGCCAGACACCGCTGGTCGTTCAGCCAAGTCCGGTGCGCCTGCTGAGTCGGTGTACAAGCCGATTGAGCTGGCCGATGTGGTGTCAGGCCAATTCGATGACGAAGAATCTGCCGAAGACGTCGCCATTGATTTGGGTAAGCGCGTTTTGGCCCCTCAGACCGACTCGCCCAAACTGCACAAAGTGCTGGCGCAAGCCGGCATGGGTTCGCGTTTGGAGATGGAAAAACTGATTGCGGAAGGCCGGATTTCGGTCAACAACGAACCTGCCCATGTGGGGCAGCGTGTGCAATACGGTGACCAGATCAAGGTCAACGGTAAGCCGATTCATATCCGCATTGACCCACCGCCACCGCGTGTCATCGCGTACCACAAGCCTGCGGGCGAGATCGTCAGCCACGACGACCCGCAAAACCGCCCATCGGTGTTCCGCAAATTGCCCCGCCTGCAAAACGGTAAATGGCAATCTGTGGGTCGTCTGGATTTGAATACCGAGGGTTTGCTGCTGTTCACCAGCTCGGGCGAGTTGGCCAACCAGCTGATGCACCCGCGTTTTGGTCTGGAGCGTGAATACGCCGTTCGCGTGTTGGGCGCTCTGAGCAAGGACGAAAAGCAGCGCCTTCTGGATGGCGTGATGCTGGACGACGGCGCAGCCCAATTTGGCTCCATTGAAGATGGCGGCGGTGAAGGCTCCAATTGCTGGTACCGCGTCACGATTTCCGAAGGCCGTAACCGTGAAGTGCGTCGAATGATGGAAGCGGTGGGCCACGCGGTCAGCCGCTTGATCCGCATCCGTTACGGCGCCATGGTGCTGCCGCATGGTTTGCGTCGTGGTGCCTGGCTGGAGCTCGATGAATCGGATATCCGCGCACTCATGCGCGCTGCAGGCACCTTGGATCGGACCCGTGTAGCGGCTCCACGCCCGGTCTCACGAACCGACCGCAACGACCGCCGCCCCCGCACAGGCGGACAGGGCAGGGCTGGTACAGCTGTCCCCCGTGCCAAACCAGCTGCCAAGCCCAACCAGGCACCAGGTGGTTCCGGCTTGCATGCCAAGGCCGATGCCCCGAAAACCGAGGCCAAGTACATTGGAGCCGAAAGCTTCAATCGCTTGAAAAAAGCCCCGGGCGGTCCAGGCCGGGGTGGGCGAGGCGGTGGTGGTCGCAGCCGTTAATTTCAGTTTCTCCTGTGGGGCCATGTGGCTCTGCAGTGTCATTCGGCGGGTCTGCTCAGGTTAGAATAGCGGGCTTTGCCGCATGGCAAAAATGCTTTAAAAACTCTCTCGTTACAGGAAATACCATGGCCATCGAACGCACTCTCTCCATCATCAAGCCTGACGCCGTCGCCAAGAACGTCATCGGTCAGATCTACGCCCGTTTCGAAGCTGCTGGCTTGAAAGTGGTCGCCGCTCGCATGGCTCACCTGTCGCGCGGTGAAGCCGAGCAGTTCTACGCTGTGCACAGCGCACGTCCTTTCTTCAAGGATCTGGTGGATTTCATGATTTCCGGCCCCGTGATGATTCAAGCCCTGCAAGGCGAGAACGCCATCGCCAAAAACCGCGATCTGATGGGCGCTACCGACCCCAAGAAAGCTGACGCTGGCACCATCCGTGCTGACTTCGCTGACAGCATCGATGCCAACGCTGTGCACGGTTCTGACGCCCCTGAAACTGCCGCTGTGGAAATTGCCTTCTTCTTCCCCGGCATGAACGTTTACGCACGCTGATCGCGTCGCGGCTCCAGCGCGACCTTGAACACCATGACGGCCAACCTTCTCGAATTTGACCTGGAAGGTCTGGCCGTTTTTTGTGACGGTCTGGGCGAAAAGCGCTTCCGAGCCACCCAGTTGTTCCGCTGGATTCACCAGCGGGGCGCATCTGATTTCGATCAGATGAGCGATTTGGCCAAGTCCTTGCGCCAAAAACTCACGTCTCACGCGCACGTTTCGGCGCTGCCCGTGATCAGTCAACACATCTCGACCGACGGCACCATCAAGTGGTTGTTCGATGTCGGCGGTGGCAATGCCATCGAATCGGTGTTCATTCCCGAAGACGATCGGGGCACCTTGTGCATTTCATCCCAGGCTGGCTGCGCCGTGGGTTGCCGTTTTTGCTCGACAGGCCACCAAGGCTTCAGTCGCAACTTGACCACAGGCGAAATCCTTGCCCAGTTGTGGTTTGCCGAACACTTTTTGCGCAAGCACCTCCAAACTGAAGAGCGTGTCATCTCCAATGTGGTGATGATGGGTATGGGTGAGCCCTTGCAAAACTATTCGGCTTTGGTGCCCGCGCTGCGTGCCATGCTCGATGACCATGGCTACGGCCTGTCCCGCCGCCGCGTCACGGTGTCCACATCGGGCGTGGTGCCCATGATCGAGCGGCTGTCGGCCGATTGCCCGGTGGCATTGGCGGTGTCGCTGCATGCCCCCAACGATGCATTGCGTGACAACCTGGTGCCGCTCAACCGCAAATACCCGCTTGATGAACTCATGCAGGCCTGCATTGGCTACCTAGCCCATGCGCCACGCGACTTCATCACCTTTGAATATTGCATGCTCGATGGGGTTAATGATCAGCCCGAGCACGCCAGCCAGCTCATCGATCTGGTGCAAAAACATGCCCGCCAAGGCTTGCGTTGCAAGTTCAACCTGATTCCCTTCAACCCTTTCCCGGCTTCCGGTTTGCTGCGCTCGTCCAGTGCACGCGTGCAGGCCTTTGCCAAACAGCTGCAGGAAGCGGGCTTGGTGACCACGGTCCGTAAAACACGAGGCGACGACATTGACGCCGCTTGCGGGCAATTGGCCGGGGATGTGAAGGATCGCACGCAAGTTCAAAGCCGCATGGCTCAGCAACGAACCATCATGCTTATGCCTGCTTCTTCTGTTCAACCCCAGGAGTCTGGTGATGTCTGAAAACCCAAATTCTGACGAAATCCTGGTGAATTCCACCAGCTTGCCTGAAGCAAAAACGACTGCTGGTAAGTTGCTCAAAGAGGCGCGTTTGCATGCAGGGGTGCATTTGGCAGTTTTGTCTGTGGCTTTGAAAGTTCCAGTCCGACAACTGGAGGCCCTGGAGGCCGATCAATACCAGTCTGACCAAAGTCCTGTTTTTGCCCGAGGCCTGGCCTCCAGTGTTTGCCGCCAGTTGCGCGTGGACCCGGCACCGATTTTGGCTTTGTTGCCTCAAGCTGCGAATTATCTCGAGCCCAATGGGCTGGTTCGCCAAGCCTACGTTGCACCTGCAAACCTGGGGCGGATGAGCCGTTCATCGGCTGGGCTGTCTGCCCGTGCCTTGTGGGCGGCTGTGGGCATGGTGGTTTTGATTGCCGCATTGATCTGGTTGCCCAGCCCTGCGCACTGGGCTTGGTTGGATGAGCTTGCCGCTTATCTGTCAACACCGACAGTTGAGGTGCGCACAGTCACTTCAGAGCCAGAGGTTATGCCTTTGGCCTCTAACGCTTCAGAGGCTGCGGCGCTGGGGGCTGTTTCTGTTGTCCCCTCGGCGCCCGCAGCGGTACTGGTTACGCCAACCGTTGTTGCCTCTACCATCGGGGCCGTTCAAAACCCTCCGTCTGTGGCCCAGGAAATACCTAAAACACATGCGACCATGGAGATCGCATCGGCTCCGGAGTTGTTGTTCACAGCCACTGACACGAGCTGGATCGAAGTTCGCGATACTAAAAATCAGATGATCTGGAATGGTGTTTTGAAGTCGGGTGAAACCAAGAATTTGCAAACCCCTGCATCTGTGAATGTGGCGATTGGTCAAGCCCGAGCCATTCAGGTCAGCATCAAAGGCCAGGCGTTTGATCTCAAGCCTTTCACCAAAGCCAATGTGGCCCGTTTTGAGGTGAAACCATGACAGCGCCAACAGCCATCGCCATCGCTGTACCTGCACACCGCCAGAGCCGCCAGTCCAAAGTGGTCTGGGGTTCGCGTGTGGTCACTGTGGGCGGTGGCGCCCCGGTGCGCGTGCAGTCCATGACCAACACCGACACGGTGGACGTGATCGGCACCGCCATCCAGGTCAAGGAACTGGCGATTGCCGGCTCCGAGATGGTGCGCATCACCGTGAACACCCCCGAAGCCGCCGAGGCCGTGCCGCACATCCGCGACCAGCTCGACAAAATGGGCATCGATGTGCCCTTGATCGGCGACTTCCATTACAACGGCCACCGCCTGCTGACCGATTACCCGGCCTGCGCCGAAGCGTTGTCCAAATACCGCATCAACCCCGGTAACGTGGGCAAAGGCGACAAGCGCGATGTGCAGTTCGGTCAGATGATCGAAGCGGCCATGCGCTACGACAAGGCCATTCGCATCGGCGTGAACTGGGGCAGCCTCGATCAGGAGCTGTTGGCCGAGCTGATGGACACCAACAGCCAGCGTGCCCAGCCCTGGGAAGCGCGGCAGGTCATGTACGAAGCCTTGATCACCTCGGCCATCAGCTCTGCGCAACGCGCTGAAGCCATGGGCATGAACGGTGCCCAGATCGCCTTGTCGTGCAAGGTCTCGGGCGTGCAGGATCTGATTTCTGTCTACCGCGAGCTGGGACGCCGCTGCGATTACCCGCTGCACCTGGGCTTGACCGAAGCGGGCATGGGCACCAAGGGCACAGTGGCATCGGCCACGGCTTTGTCCATCTTGCTGCAAGAAGGCATTGGCGACACCATCCGTGTCTCCCTCACGCCGCAGCCGGGCGAAGCGCGCACGCAAGAAGTGGTGATCGCCGCCGAAATTTTGCAGTCGCTGGGCTTGCGTATTTTTGTGCCCAGCGTGACGGCTTGCCCTGGCTGCGGTCGCACGACCAGCAGCACCTTTCAAGAGCTGGCCAAGCAGATTGACGACTTTCTGCGTGCCCAAATGCCCGTGTGGCGCGTGCGCTACCCCGGGGTGGAAAATCTCAAGGTGGCGGTGATGGGCTGCATCGTCAACGGTCCCGGCGAGAGCAAGCACGCCGACATCGGCATCAGCTTGCCGGGCACGGGCGAAGCGCCCGCCGCCCCCGTGTTCATTGACGGCGAAAAGCGCCTGACTTTGCGCGGCGAAGGTATCGCGCAAGAGTTTCAGGTGCTGGTTGAAAACTACATTGAGAACCGTTTTGGTTCCGGATCTGCTGAGAAAAAATGAGCGAGTCGCTGAAAGAAAACACACCCAAGACCGTCAAAGCCCAGAAGCTGGTCGGCGTCAAGGGCATGAACGACATCCTGCCACCCGACTCTGCGCGTTGGGAATGGCTGGAGGGCCAGGTGCGCTCTTTGATGGCGCGTTACGCCTACCGCAACGTGCGTTTGCCCATCGTCGAGCCTACGGCGCTGTTTGTGCGCGGCCTGGGCGAGGTGACCGACATCGTCGAAAAGGAGATGTACTCCTTTGAAGACCGCTTGAACGGCGAGCAGCTGACCCTGCGTCCTGAAGGCACGGCCGGTCTGGTGCGTGCTGTGGTCGAGCACAACCTGCTGTACGAAGGCGGCAAGCGCCTGTACTACATGGGTCCGATGTTTCGCCACGAGCGCCCGCAGCGCGGCCGTTACCGCCAGTTCCACCAGATCGGTGCCGAGGTGCTGGGTTTTGGTGGCCCCGAGGTCGATGCCGAGCTGATCTTGCTGGCCAACGACCTGTGGAAAGTGTTGGGCCTGAAAGATGTGCGCCTGGAACTCAACAGCCTGGGCCAGCCTGCCGAGCGTCAGGCCCACCGCGCCGCGCTGATTGCCCACCTGGAAAAGCACAGCGATGTGCTGGACGAAGAAGCCAAGCGCCGCCTGCACAGCAACCCGCTGCGCATTCTGGACACCAAGAACCCAGCCATGCAAAGCGTGGTCGAGGCCGCCCCCCGATTGCTCGACTTTTTGGGTGAGGCCTCTTTGGCGCACTTCAATGCGGTCAAGGCCATTCTGGATGCCAACGGCGTGGCTTACAGCATCAACCCGCGCCTGGTGCGCGGCATGGACTACTACAACCTCACGGTCTTCGAGTTCATCACCACCAGCCTGGGCTCGCAGGGCACCATTTGCGGCGGTGGCCGATACGACTACCTGATTGAGCAAATTGGCGGCAAGCCATCGCCCGCCGTAGGCTGGGCGCTGGGGGTGGAGCGCGTGCTCGAACTCATCAAGGAGCAGGGCGAGGCTTTGCCCGATCTGGCCCCCGATGTGTACGCCATCATTCCCGAAACCGCTGCTTTGCCGGTGGCCATGCAGGTGCTGCAGACTTTGCGCGCCTGTGGCGTGTCGGCGCAGATGCACGCTGGCAGCGGAGACGGCATGGGCAGCATGAAGTCCCAGTTCAAAAAGGCCGATGGCTCGGGTGCCCGTTTTGCCCTGGTTTTCGGGGCCGAAGAACTGGCTCAGGGGCTGGTGGCCATCAAGTCACTGCGCGATGGCGAAGGTGCCCAGCGCACCGCGTCTTTGAGCACCGTGGCCGAATGGGCCCACAGCCTACAATCCAACACTTGACGCGTTCACAGCAGTAAAGACACCATGGCCACCCCACTCGACCTCGAAGAACAAGAACAACTCGACCAGATCAAGCATTTCTGGAAGACCTACGGCAACCTGATTTCATGGCTGCTGATCGCGATTTTGGGCAGCTATGCCGCCTGGAACGGTTACCAATATTGGGAGCGGACGCAGGCCACCAAGGCTGCGGCGCTTTACGACGAGGTTGAGCGTGCAGCTGCAGCGGGTGATGTTGCCCGTGTAGAGCGCAGCTTGGCCGATATGAAAGACAAGTTCGGCAGCACCCAATTTGCGCAGCAATCGGCTTTGCTGGCTGCCAAAACCCTGCAAGCCCAAGGCAAAACCGATGCGGCACGTGAGGCTTTGAGCTGGGTTGCCAATGGTGCCTCGGACAAAGCTTACCGTGACATCGCACGTTTGCGACTGGCGGCTTTGCAGCTGGATGCCAAGGCTTACGACGAAGCTCTGAAACCACTGAGTGGTGAATTCACCCCGGCCATGGTCGGTTTGGCTGCGGATTTGCGTGGGGATGTGTTGCAGGCCAAAGGTCAAACGGCTGAAGCCATTGCGGCTTACCAGCAAGCCTGGCAAAAACTGGCCGACACCCCTGACTACCGTCGTTTGGTGCAAGCCAAACTCAATGCCTTGGGCATCGAGCCTGACGCGGCCGTTCTTTCGGAGACCCCAAAGTGATGACTGTTTTTTCGCACACCTGGACCCGCTTGACTTGGCTGGGGGCCTTGGCAATCGCCATTTCTGCGTGTTCCAGCGCACCTGAAAAACCACAACCAGCCGCATTGCCTGCCGTGTCGGGTCAGGTGGCGGTGAAGCAAGTCTGGTCCAACAGTATCGGTGCAGTGACTTCCCCCTTGTTTGCGTCTGTTCATGGCGATCAAGTGGCGGTGGCCTCCACGCAAGGTCAGGTGGCCTTGATCAATGCGGGCACGGGACAGGATGTGTGGCGTCTCAACCTCAATACCCCCATTCAGGCGGGCGTGAGTGGTGATGGCCAGCGTTTTGCCGTGATCACGCAAACCAACGAAGTGGTGGCCATCGAAGCGGGCAAAGTGGTTTGGCGTTACCGCTTGCCGGCCTTGTCCTACACCGCGCCCTTGGTGGCTGGTGGCCGCGTTTTTGTGTTGACGGCTGACCGTGCCGTGACCGCGCTGGATGGCGCTTCCGGTCAAAAGCTCTGGACCCAACAGCGCACGGGTGACCCCTTGGTTTTGAAGCAAGCGGGCTTGTTGATCCCGTTTGGCGACACTTTGCTGGCGGGTTGGGGCGGGCGTTTGGCCTCTTTGAACCCGAGCACAGGCGCTGTGCGTTGGGAAACCTTGATCGGTTCGTCGCGCGGCACCAACGAAGTTGAACGCCTGGTGGACTTGGTGGCAGGGGCCAGTCGCCTTGGCAATGCCGTGTGTGTGCGCGCATTCCAGTCGGCGGTCTCGTGTGTGGATGCCAACCGTGGCACCACCTTGTGGACGCGTCCAGCGCAAGGCCACGAAGGCCTGGACGGTGACGACAATCTGGTTTTTGGTACCGAGTCCGACAGCAAGGTCGTGGCTTGGCAGCGTCAGGGTGGTCAGCCCGCCTGGACGCAAGACGCCTTGCGCTTTCGGGGCCTGAGCGCACCTTTGGTGTTGGGGCGTTCGGTGGTACTGGGGGATGACAAGGGTTGGGTTCACTTTCTGGCGCGTCAGGATGGTCAGGCCTTGCAACGCTTGAGCACAGACGGCAGCGCCATTGTGGGCAAACCCGTGGCCGTTGGCCAAACGATGGTGGTGGTGACACGCACCGGGGGCGTCTTCGGATTTCGCCCTGAATGATGGATCGGAAAATTTTTAAGTGAAACCTGTACTGGCCCTGGTAGGCCGCCCCAATGTGGGCAAATCCACGCTGTTCAACCGACTCACCAAGAGTCGGGATGCCATCGTGGCCGATTTTGCGGGCCTGACCCGTGACCGCCATTACGGCAATGGCAAACAAGGCCGTCAAGAATTCATCGTGATCGATACGGGCGGTTTTGAGCCCGACGCCAGCAGCGGCATCTACAAAGAGATGGCCAAGCAAACGCAACAAGCGGTGGCCGAGGCCGATGTGGTCATTTTTGTGGTCGATGCACGGGGTGGCCTGTCTGCCCAAGACCATGACATCGCCAAATACTTGCGCAAGATCGGCAAGCCCTGCCTATTGGTGGCCAACAAAGCCGAAGGCATGCTCGAAGGCATTCAGCTGACCGAGTTTTATGAGCTGGGTCTGGGTGAGGTGATCGCCATCTCGGCGGCCCATGGCCAAGGCACCCGCGGTCTGGTGGAGCTGGCTTTCGAGTTGCTCAACCTGCCCGACGAACCGGAAGAAACCGAGGAAGACCCCACGGTCATCAAGCTGGCCGTGGCTGGCCGCCCCAACGTGGGCAAGTCCACCTTGATCAACACTTGGCTGGGTGAAGAGCGACTGGTCGCTTTTGACATGCCGGGCACCACGCGTGATGCGATTTCGGTGCCCTTTGAGCGCCAAGGCCAGAAGTTCGAGCTGATCGATACCGCCGGTTTGCGCCGCAAGGGCAAAGTGTTTGAAGCCATCGAGAAGTTCTCGGTGGTCAAAACCCTGCAAGCGATCGAGTCGGCCAACGTGGTCTTGCTCTTGCTTGATGCCGAGCAAGGCGTGACCGACCAGGATGCCCACATCGCGGGCTATGCGCTCGAAAGCGGCCGCGCCATGGTGCTGGCCATCAACAAGTGGGATGCGGTCGATGAATACCAGCGCCAGTTGGTGCAACGCTCGATTGAAAACCGATTGCCGTTTTTGAGCTTTGCCAACATGCACTTCATTTCGGCCAAAAAACGCCAGGGATTGGGCCCCGTCTGGGCTTCGATCGTCCAGGCGCACAAATCGGCCATGTGCAAGATGAGTACCCCCATTTTGACGCGCTTGCTGCTCGAAGCCGTGCAGTTCCAGAGCCCCCAGCGCGGTGGCATGTTCCGCCCCAAGCTCCGCTATGCCCACCAGGGCGGCATGAACCCGCCTGTCATTGTGGTTCATGGCAATTCCTTGGAGCACGTGACCGACACCTACAAGCGTTTTCTGGAAGGGCGCTTCCGCAAAGCCTTCAGTTTGGCCGGCACGCCGCTGCGGATTGAGATGAAGACATCCTCCAATCCTTATGCGGACAAAGAATCCAGTTGATATTTGAGGAAATCGGATTTCCTCAAAAGTCGGCATCTTGCCCTGTGGTAAGGTCACTCTCTTCAAAACTTCTGAACACGGAGAATATCGTGAGCAACAAAGGTCAACTTTTGCAAGACCCCTTCCTGAACGCACTGCGCAAAGAGCATGTGCCTGTCTCGATTTATCTGGTGAACGGCATCAAGCTGCAAGGCCAGATCGAATCGTTCGACCAATATGTCGTGCTTTTGCGCAACACCGTCACCCAGATGGTTTACAAGCACGCCATTTCGACCATTGTTCCCGGTCGTTCTGTGACTTTCAGCACACCCGAAACGGGTGAAATCACCGCTTGATGCGGTTTTTGCTTGGCCGGCGGTTTGAACCCACCGCCGTAGGTTGCTGACATTGTCTGAAACATCTTCCAACCCGCCCGCGCCGACCTTATTGGTCGGCGTTGACTTTGGGCTGCCGCATTTCGATGTCGACCTGCAAGAGCTGGGTCTGCTGGCCGAATCGGGTGGGCTCAAGCCCGTCGCCCGCCTGACTTGCAAGCGCAAAGCGCCTGATCCGGCGCTTTTTGTCGGCAGCGGCAAAGCCGATGAAATCAAGGAGCTGGCCCTGATGCATGGCGCGGTTGAGGTCTTGTTTGATCAGGCCCTGAGCCCGGCGCAGCAGCGCAACCTGGAGCGGCACATCGGCTTGCCAGTGAATGACCGCACTTTGCTGATCCTTGAGATTTTTGGTCAGCGTGCACGCAGCCACGAGGGCAAGCTGCAGGTTGAGCTGGCCCGCCAGCAGTACCTGAGCACACGCTTGGTGCGCCGCTGGTCGCACCTGGAGCGGCAAAGCGGGGGCATTGGCATGCGCGGTGGCCCGGGCGAGACGCAAATCGAGCTGGACCGCCGGATGATCAACGACTCGATCAAGCGCATCAAGGAACGCTTGGTCAAGGTCAAAAAACAGCGCAACACCCAACGCCGCCAACGTGAGCGGCGCGACACCTTCAATATTTCGCTGGTGGGCTACACCAACGCGGGCAAATCGACGCTGTTCAATGCCTTGGTCAAAGCGCGGGCCTATGCCGCCGACCAGTTGTTTGCCACGCTGGACACCACCACCCGACAGCTCTATTTGGGCGAAGCGGGCCGTTCAGTTTCTCTGTCTGACACAGTGGGCTTTATCCGCGATTTGCCGCACGGTCTGGTCGAGGCTTTTCAGGCCACCTTGCAAGAGGCGACCGAAGCAGATTTGTTGCTCCACGTGGTGGACGCGGCGAATCCAGATTTTCCGGAGCAGATGGCCGAAGTGCAAAAGGTACTGGCCGAGATCGGAGCCGACACCGTGCCGCAATTGTTGGTGTTCAACAAGCTGGACGCCTTGGCACCAGAGCGCTACCCCTTGCAAATGCAGGACCAGTACGAGCAAGACGGGGTGGCCGTGCCCAGGGTATTTCTGAGTGCCAAATCCGGCAAAGGACTTGACCTGCTGCGTTCGGCCCTGTCCGACATCGTCAAGGCCGCATTACCCTCAGTCGTTCAAGAACCCGCAGATCCCCGTGACATGACCCGGGAATATCCGGGTGATCTGCATTGAAGGCCAACCGAATTCGGCACAATGCGAATTCGTCATTCTGACAAAGACACTTCACCATGAATTTTCAACTCCCAGCCCTGCGATGGTCCTTGCTTCCGGCAAAGATCAGAGGCATGTTCAATCTGAATGACCCACGTTGGGGTCGGGACGATGACAAATCAACACCCGACTCAGGCAACAAAGTTTCTGGCGACGTGCCACCGCCTCCACCAGGCCCCAAGCCAGACGCTTGGCAGCAGCCCCGTGGTCAGCAGCCGCAACAAAGCGGTCCTCCGGATCTGGACGAGCTGTGGCGTGATTTCAACCGCAAGCTGGGCCAGTTGTTTGGTGGCAAAGGCGGTCCTCAAGGCCCACAAGGTTCTGGCGGCGGCTCCGGTGGACCTGGCATGCCGGCTTTCTTCAAAAATCTGGGTGTGGGCGTCATTCTGGCGGCCGCATTGTTGGTCTGGTTGGGAACGGGCTTCTTCATCGTGCAAGAGGGCCAGCAAGCCGTGATCACCCAATTCGGCAAATACCATTCCACGGTGGGTGCGGGTTTCAACTGGCGCATGCCTTACCCTATTCAGCGTCACGAATTGGTGTTTGTGACTCAAATCCGCTCGGTGGACATTGGCCGCGACAACATCATCAAAGCCACAGGCTTGCGTGAGTCGGCCATGCTGACCGAAGACGAAAACATCGTCGAGATCAAGTTTGCCGTGCAATACCGCTTGAACGATGCCCGTGCATACCTGTTTGAAAGCCGCAACCCCACCGAAGCCGTGGTGCAGTCTGCTGAAACAGCGGTGCGCGAAGTGGTGGGCAAGATGAAGATGGATTCGGCCCTGGCCGAAGAGCGCGACCAGATTGCCCCCCGGGTGCGCGAAAAAATGCAAACCATTCTGGACCGCTACAAGGTGGGCATCGAGGTGGTCGGCATCAACTTGCAACAAGGCGGCGTGCGCCCTCCCGAGCAGGTTCAAGCGGCTTTCGACGATGTGCTGAAAGCGGGCCAAGAGCGCGAACGCGCCAAGAACGAAGCCCAAGCCTATGCCAACGACGTGGTGCCCCGCGCTGTGGGCGCGGCCTCGCGCCTGAAAGAAGAGGCCGATGCCTACCGCGAGCGCATCGTGGCGCAAGCCGAAGGCGATGCCCAGCGCTTCAAGACGATCTTGCCGGAGTACCAGAAGGCACCGCAAGTCATGCGCGACCGGATGTACACCGACACCATGCAGCAGATTTACAGCAACGTGACCAAGGTGCTGGTGGACAGCAAGCAGGGCTCGAACATGCTGTATTTGCCGCTCGACAAAATCATGCAGCAGGTGACGGCTGTGACACCACCTGCCGCGGATGTGCCTGCAGCCGCAGCAACGCCTGCTCCCGCTGCCAATGGGGCGGTGGACACCCGTTCGCGTGACCTGCAGCGTTCGCGTGACCGTGATCCACGATAAGGACAAAGAAAATGAATCGCATTGGATTGTGGATTTCAACTTTGCTGGTGGCCTTTGTGCTGTTCAGCTCTACCGTTTTTGTGGTGGACCAACGCCAATTTGGTGTGGTCTACGCTTTGGGGCAAATCAAGGAAGTCATCACCGAGCCGGGTTTGCACTTCAAGTTGCCGCCGCCGCTGCAAAACGTCAATTACATCGACAAGCGTTTGTTGACCCTGGACAGCCCTGACAACGAACCCATGCTCACGGCTGAAAAGCAGCGCGTGGTCATCGACTGGTATGTGCGCTGGCGCATTGCCGATCCACAGGCCTACATCCGCAACGTGGGTCTGGACGAAAAAGCCGGTACCAGTCAGCTCAACAGGGTGGTGCGCAACGCGTTCCAGGAAGAAATCAACAAGCGCACGGTCAAAGAGCTTTTGTCCCTCAAGCGTGAAGAGCTGATGGACGACGTGAAAGCGGCTGTTCTTGTCGTGGTCAAGGGTGCCAAGCCTTGGGGCGTGGATGTGGTGGATGTGCGCATCACCCGTGCCGACTACGTGGACACCATCACCGAGTCGGTTTACCGCCGCATGGAGGCCGAGCGCAAGCGTGTGGCCAACGAGTTGCGTTCGACCGGTGGTGCCGAGGGCGAAAAAATCCGCGCTGACGCAGACCGCCAGCGTGAAGTGACCGTGGCCAATGCGTACCGTGAAGCCCAAAAAATCAAAGGGCAGGGCGATGCGCAAGCGGCACGTCTGTATGCCGAGTCCTTTGGCCGCGACCCCCAGTTCGCGCAGTTCTACCGCAGCCTGGAAGCCTACAAATCCAGTTTTGCCAGTAAAAGCGACGTGATGGTGCTCGATCCGGGCAGCTCCGAGTTCTTCAAGGGCATGCGCGGCTCTGCGGGCAATACGCCTGCCCGAAAGTAAGCTTTGCTCGAAACCCTCTTGCTGGCGGTGGGCCTGATGCTCATCCTGGAGGGGCTGATGCCCATGATCGCGCCATCCCGGTGGCGCAGTCTGTTTGAGCAGCTTTTGAAACTCGAAGAAGGGCAAATCCGCTTCTTCGGCATGTTCATGGTCATTGCGGGATTGCTGTTGTTCTGGCTTGTTTCCTGAACTCAATCCCGGAAACAGGCTTGCAAGCCGGTAAAATCTCGTTTTTAACAGTCCCCCTCCATTCACATGTCTGCTTGGGTCCTTCCGGATCACATTGCCGATGTCTTGCCTTCAGAGGCACGCCACATCGAAGAACTCCGTCGCGAACTGCTTGATACCGCCCGTGGCTATGGCTACGAGTTGGTCATGCCGCCGCTGCTGGAGCATTTGGAGTCCCTGCTCACCGGTACGGGCGAAGCGCTGGATTTGCAGACCTTCAAACTGGTCGACCAGCTTTCTGGTCGCACTTTGGGCTTGCGTGCCGACACCACGCCTCAGGTGGCCCGGATCGATGCACATTTGCTGGGCCGTATTGGACTGACGCGTCTTTGTTACTGTGGCCCTGTTCTGCACACCCGTCCTGCACGCCCGCATGCCACCCGCGAACCCTTGCAGCTGGGCGCTGAAATCTACGGTCATGCCGGGCCCGAGGCCGATTTGGAGATCCTTCAGTTGACGCTGGATTGCCTGCGTGCTGCCCGTGTGGGCGACTTGCAGGTGGATTTGGCCGATGCCCGTATTGTCAACAGCCTTTTGCTGGCCGAAGATATTTCCGAGACATTGCGCCATGACATCCACGCGGCATTGGCCACCAAGGACGGCAGCGCCATCGATCGCTTGACGGCCGATTTCGCTCCTGCTCACCGTGATGGTTTGCGCGCCCTGGTCAATTTGTATGGCGATGCCACTGTTCTGGACAAGGCGCTCGAGTGCCTGCCACAGACGCCAGTGATCACCGAAGCCCTGAGCCAGTTGCGTTGGTTGGCGTCCCAGATTTCGGGTGCGGCCATCAGTTTTGACCTGGGTGATTCGCGCGGTTACGCCTATTACAGCGGCATGCGCTTTGCCATTTATGCCAAAGGCGCATCCGATGCGCTGGCCCGCGGCGGTCGTTATGACGGTGTCGGCGCTGTGTTTGGTCACCGCATTGACCGGGATCGCCCCGCTGTGGGCTTCAGTCTCGATTTGAAAGAATTGGTGTCGGCCGTGACACCTTTGGCGCTGCGTGCAGCGATCCGGGCACCTTGGGGCAACTCGGCCAGCTTGCGCTCGGCCATTGCCGCCTTGCGCAGCCAGGGTGAAACCGTGGTGTGTGTTTTGCCTGGGCACGAAAGCGAAGTTGACGAATTCCATTGCGACCGCGAACTGATTGAAGCGGCAGGGCAGTGGTTGGTACAGGCTCTTTGAGAAAGAACATTTCAAGCATGAACATGAAGCAAGGCCGTAACGTGGTCGTCGTGGGCACCCAATGGGGCGACGAGGGCAAAGGCAAACTGGTCGACTGGTTGACCGAAAGCGCCCAAGGCGTGGTCCGTTTTCAAGGCGGCCACAACGCAGGCCACACCTTGGTGATCAACGGCGTCAAAACCGCTTTGCACCTGATTCCCAGCGGCATCATGCGCGCAGGCGTCAAGTGCTACATCGGTAACGGTGTGGTTTTGTCGGTGCCCAAGCTGCTCGAAGAAATTGCCGGTCTTGAAAAAGCCGGGGTCGAGGTGCGTTCACGCTTGCGCGTGAGCGAGGCCTGCCCGCTGATCTTGCCTTACCACGTCGCATTGGATGTGGGCCGTGAAGCCGCCAAGGAAAAAGCCGGAACGGCCAAGATTGGCACCACCGGTCGTGGCATTGGCCCCGCCTACGAAGACAAAGTGGCCCGCCGTGCCTTGCGCGTGCAAGACCTGAAGTACCCCGAGCGTTTTGCCAACAAGCTGCGCGAAAACCTGGCTTTGCACAACGAAATTCTGGTCAATATCCTGGGCGCTGCGCCTGTCGATTTTGACGCGACCTACAACGAAGCCATGGCTTATGCCAAAGAGCTGCTGCCCATGGTGGCCGACGTTTCGCGCGAGCTCAACGATGCGCACAAGGCCGGTGCCAATTTGCTGTTCGAAGGCGCGCAAGGCACCTTGCTGGATGTGGACCACGGCACTTACCCGTTTGTGACCTCGAGCAACTGCGTGGCGGGCAATGCCGCTGCCGGTTCGGGCGTCGGCCCCGGCATGCTGCATTACATCCTGGGGATCACCAAGGCTTACTGCACCCGTGTAGGCGGCGGTCCATTCCCCACCGAACTCGACTGGGAAACCCCCGGTACACCCGGTTACCACATGTCGACTGTGGGCGCTGAAAAAGGCGTGACGACTGGCCGTTCACGCCGCTGTGGCTGGTTCGATGCAGCCTTGCTCAAGCGCAGTGCGCAGGTCAACGGCCTGTCGGGCTTGTGCATCACCAAATTGGATGTGCTGGACGGCCTCAAAGAGTTGCTGCTGTGCACCGGCTACGAGCTGGATGGCGAAACCATCGACATCCTGCCCATGGGCGCAGACGAAATCGCCCGCTGCAAGCCCATTTACGAAGTGATTCCCGGCTGGACCGAAACCACTGTCGGCGTGACCGAAATGGACAAACTGCCTGCAACCGCTCGTCGCTATTTGGAACGCATCGCCGAAGTCACGGGTGTGCCCGTGCATGTGGTGTCCACCAGCCCTGACCGCGACCACACCATCTTGTTGCACAACCCCTTTGGCGCCTGAGCGCCGGGTTTGGCAAACAGACACTGATTTCAACCCCTGATTTTTTTGGAGTTATCCCATGTTGACCGAAGACGGCAAGCACCTGTACGTGAGTTACGACGAGTACCACAACCTCATTGAAAAACTCGCCATCAAGATTCACCAGTCGGGCTGGGAGTTTGACAACATCCTGTGCCTGGCCCGCGGCGGCATGCGCCCTGGCGACATCTTGTCGCGCATTTTTGACAAGCCACTGGCCATCATGTCCACCAGTTCTTACCGTGCTGAAGCTGGGACGGTCCAGGGTCACCTCGACATCGCCCGTTACATCACCACCCCTAAGGGCGAGATCGCTGGCAAAGTGCTGTTGGTCGACGACTTGGCGGATACCGGCCACACTTTGCGTGCAGTGGTTGATCAACTCAAGAACAACTACCAGCCTGTGACGGAGTTGCGCACTGCCGTGATCTGGACCAAGGGCGTGTCGACCTTCAAGGCTGATTACTCGGTGGATGACTTGCCTACCAATCCTTGGATTCACCAGCCTTTCGAACCGTATGACAACATGCGCCCCGAGAAGTTGATCGAAAAGTGGAGTGTCTGAGGGGCGCTTTAAAACACCTCTTTTGAGCTGCAAACGGCCTCCTTCGGGAGGTCGTTTGCATTAGGATGCTGGCATGAGCAAAACACACCGAGACATCACCAGCCTGATCCACCACCCCTACACGCCACCTATCGGCTTTGAAGCTCCGCAACAAGGGGTTTTCAAAGCGTCGACGGTGTACTTTCCGACCGTGGCCGACATGCGCCAGCGTGAATGGAAAGACAAATCGGCTTACACCTACGGCTTGCACGGCACACCCACGACCTACACGCTTGAAGAGCGTTTGTGCACCCTTGAAGGCGGTGCCCAGTGCGTGCTGGTGCCCAGTGGCTTGGCGGCCTTGGCGACGGTGGCCTTGGCCTTGCTCAAGAGTGGCGATGAATTGCTGTTGCCAGACAATGCCTATGGCCCCAACAAGGCGCTGGCTGAAGGTGAGTTGCGCCATTACGGCATCACACACCAGGTGTACGACCCGATGGACCCCGAAGATCTGGCCCGCAAAATCGGCCCGCACACACGTTTGGTGTGGCTGGAGGCACCTGGATCGGTCAGCATGGAGTTTCCGGATCTGCCCGAGATGGTGCGCCGTTGCCAAGCCCAAGGGGTTTTGTGCGCACTGGACAACACCTGGGGGGCGGGTTTGGCCTTCAAGCCTTTTGATTTGCTGGGCGATGCTACAGGCGCTGGCGAGCGGGGCCGTCTGGCCGTGGACATCAGCGCCCATGCGCTCACCAAATACCCCAGCGGCGGTGGCGATGTGCTGATGGGCAGCATCATCACCCAAGACCCGGCGTTGCATCTGAAAATCAAACTGTGCCACATGCGTTTGGGCTTGGGCGTGGCGGCCAACGATGCCGAAGCCGTGTTGCGTTCTTTGCCCAGCATTGATTTGCGCTACAAAGCACACGACCAGACCGCCCGTGCGTTGGCCGCGTGGTGGCAGGCTCAGCCCCAATGCGCACAGTTGCTGCACCCGGCTTTTGAGGGATCACCCGGGCACGCGCATTGGCAAGCGGTGTGTGATCGCACACCGGGTACAGGCCTGGCGGCAGGCTTGTTCAGCGTCATGATCGATGCGCGCTACAGCCAAGCGCAGGTGGATGCGTTTTGCGACAACCTGAAATTGTTCAAAATTGGCTACAGCTGGGGTGGCCCGGTGAGCCTGGTTGTGCCTTATGACCTGGGCTCCATGCGCCAGAGCTGGCCTGCGCATTTGAAGCGTGGCACCTTGGTGCGTTTTTCGACGGGTCTGGAGTCTGCGCACGATTTGATTCTTGACTTGCATCAATCTGCGCAAACGCACTTGCCCTTGGCCTGAGCCACCAAGCCCTTTGTTGGGCGGGATATACCTGCTATTTGTTCACCCTCTTGGTAGTTTCCTGACTGTTCAAGCAAGAGCAGGCCGGGTAATCTGAAAGCACTACAGATTTCCGGATTGCCATGACCGCTGACGCCAAGTCCGTTGCCCCAGTCGCTGCCGACAGCGCTGATTTGCCCACCATGGCCGCACCTTATGTGCCGCCACCGCCTGAAGGCCCGCAGTCTCACATGCGGCCACTGGGTTGGGTTGATCCTTTTCGTTGGCTGGCCAGAGGATGGCAAGACCTGATCTGTCATCCGGGCATCGCGCTGTTTTATGGCCTGAGCTTCTGGTTCATGGCGCAAGTGTTGGCCCTGGTGTTCAAGCACAAGCCCGAATACACCTTGTCGTTGGTGTCGGGTTGTCTGCTGGTGGGACCATTTTTGGCCATGGGTCTGTACGAAGTCAGCCGCAAAAGAGCGCGGAGCGAAGTGCCCGACATGGCCACCTCGCTGATGTGCTGGGACCAACACATCCGCAGCATGGCCATGTTGATTCTGGTGCTCATGGTGCTGGAGTTGCTGTGGGGCAGGGCTTCGCTGGTGGTGTTTGCGGTGTTCTTCAACACCGGCATGCCTTCGACCACAGGCGTGATCGAAGCCGTGTTCAATCCGCAAAACATCGAATTTCTGCTGGTCTACCTCGGGGTTGGTGGCGTCTTTGCCGCGTTGGTCTATGGGCTGTCCGTGGTGTCCATTCCCATGATTTTGGACCGCGACACCGATGCGATATCGGCTGTGCTCACCAGCATGCGGGTGGTTTTTTCCCATCCCGGTGTGATGCTCTTGTGGGGCTTGTTGCTCAGCGTTCTGGTGCTGGCCGCCTTGCGGCCATGGGCCTTGGGCATCATTGTGGTGGGGCCTTGGTTGGGCCATGCCAGCTGGCACGCTTACCGTGGCAGCGTCGAGTGGGAAGAAACCGTGTCGGAAGCTGTTACATTGGGCAGCTCAAATTAAAGGAGCCATCTTGGCCACACCCAACTACGGATTCGAAAAGCGCCAGAAAGAATTGGCCAAGAAACGCAAAAAAGAAGACAAGCTCAAAGCCAAGTCCGACCGCAAATCAGGCCTCTTGCCCGAAGACGGGTCCGACCCGGATGTTGCCGACGATGCCGACAGCGCTGTTGCCGCGCCCGATGCGGCTGATGCGCAAATGCCTCCCGTCTAACCCCCCCCGTCTAACGTCTGCTGCGACCGCTCACCGAAAGCTCATAGACCGCTTTCAGGCGAGCCCTCCACCAGTGCCCGAGCCAGTGCCAGCATGTCCACCATGCTGTGGCTGGCAGGCGTGATCAAGGGGGCTTTGGCGTAATGCACAAAGTTATTGCCCGTCGAGGTTTCGTAACCCGGGTCGTAATGGCCTGACAGCAACTCGGTCACCACCTCGCGCATTTCTCCCCGTTCGATTCTTTCTTGCCAGCCTTGCACCACGGCTTTGCCGCGCAAGGCCGTCAATCGCTCTAGCCGGTCGGCAAACAGGGCGCGGTCTTGCGTGAAAAACGCATAGTCTTCCAGCAGCAGATTCACCCGGTTGTCCAGCGACAAGTCCACGCGCAGACAAGGGCTGGCCCGCATGGCCACCATCAGTTCGGCAGGCACCGTCAGGTTGCCCACTTTTTTGCTTTCGGCTTCCACAAACACCGGGCGGTCAGCGCTGAAACCGCGCAACGCATCCCACACTTGCGTGTCAAAGGCTTTTTGGGTGGGTTGCGGCGTGCCCGGAATCAAGCCCAGCACCGAGCTGCGGTGGCAGGCAATGGCTTCCAGGTCCAGCACTTGGGCACCTTCTTGGGCCAGCGCTTGCAGCAAGCGGGTTTTGCCCGAGCCAGTCGGGCCGCACAGCACCTGAAACTGCAAGCGCTGCGCTTGGCGTGGCGTATCTTCCATCACTTCTTTACGAAACGCCTTGTAGCCGCCTTCGATCAGGTGCACCTTGAAGCCGATCTGCCCCAGGATCAGCGCCAGCGAGTTGCTGCGCTTGCCCCCACGCCAGCAATACACCAGCGGTTGCCAGTTGCGGGGCTTGTCCATCACCTGGGTTTCGATGTGGCGGGCGATGTTTTTGGCCACCAGCGCCGCGCCCACTTTTTGGGCTTCAAAAGGGTTGACTTGCTTGTACAGCGTGCCCACGCGGATGCGTTCTTCGTTGTTGAGCGAGGGCCAGCTGAGGGCCCCCGGCAGGTGGTCTTCGGCGTGTTCGCCTTCAGAACGCGCGTCCAGGATGGCGTCAAACTGGTTGAGTTTGGCCATGGCATCAAAGGCCGAGATCAGGTGAACGCTCATTTCAGTTGTTTCTTCAAAGTGGGCCAGACATTGGCCAGCATGCGCGGTTGCGCGGCTTCGTTGGGGTGGATGCGGTCGGCCTGGAACCATTTGAGGGGCTCCGGGTCATCGCCAATGCCTTTCAAAAAGAAAGGCACCAGCGCCGCTTTTTGGCTTTTGGCCACCTGCGCATAGGCCGCTTCAAACTGGCGGGCCATGTCGGGGCCGTAATTGGGGGGCATTTGCATGCCGAGTAGCGTGACCTGAGCACCTGTCGCCTGGGCTTGGCGTGTCATGGTTTGCAAGTTGTCTTGGGTCATGGCCATGGGCAGGCCGCGCAAGGCGTCGTTGCCACCCAACTCGATCACCACATGGCTGGGCTGGTGCTTTTGCAGCAGGGCGGGCAAGCGTGAGCGGCCACCCGAGGTGGTGTCGCCGCTGATGCTGGCGTTGATCACCTCCACGCCGGGTTTTTGCTGGCTCAGTTGCTTTTGCAGCAAGGCCACCCAACCCGTGCCACGGGCCAGGCCGTATTCGGCGCTCAGTGAATCGCCCACCACCAAAATGCGCTGAAGCGTAGCCGCATGCGCGGGTGCCACAAAGCCCCAGCCGGCAAGGGCCAGCAGGGTCCAGTTAAAGTGGCGTCGTCTTAACAAAGGTTTGTGCATGCCTGAATCCATCATTGCCGTGCGTGGCGTCTCAAAAAGTGTGCAAGATGCCAGTGGGCAACTGGACATTTTGCGCGACATTGATTTCTCTTTGAACGCGGGCGAGACAGCCTCTATTGTCGGTGCTTCCGGCTCGGGCAAAAGCACCTTGCTGGCCATTTTGGCGGGCCTCGACACGCCCAGCGCCGGGCAAGTGGTTTTGGCTGGGCAATCGCTGTTTGATTTGTCCGAGGACGAACGTGCGGCGGTGCGTGCCCAGCACGTCGGTTTTGTGTTCCAGAGCTTTCAGCTCATGCCCAACCTCACCGCTTTGGAAAACGTCATGCTGCCGCTGGAATTGGCCGACCGCCCAGACGCCCGCAGCACCGCCACGGCCATGCTGCAGCGCGTGGGCTTGGGCGAACGGCTCAAGCACCTGCCCAAAGTGCTGTCTGGGGGGGAGCAGCAGCGTGTGGCCTTGGCCCGCGCTTTTGTGGTGCAACCTGACTTGCTGTTGGCCGACGAGCCCACGGGCAGCCTGGACCACGCCACGGGCGAGGCCATCATGGATTTGATGTTCGCGCTCAACCGCGAACAGGGCACAACCCTGGTGCTGGTCACGCACGACCGGCAGTTGGCCGCCCGCTGCGAACGCAGTCTGGTGATTCAGGCGGGGCGGCTGTCTGAGGCGTCGGGCATATCGGCAGACCAACGATAATCACCGGATGTCATCCCATAAAGTGCTGTTCGGCTTTCATGCCGTGGGCGTTCGCCTCAAGATCGCCCCCCAATCCGTTGTTGAAATCCATTACGAGGTCACGCGCCGCGATGCCCGCATGCGGCAGTTCATCGATAAAGCCCGTGATTCGGGCATGCGCCTGATCGAATCCGATGGCGAGCGCCTCGCCAAGCTGGCTGGTGGCCATGGCCACCAGGGTGTGGTGGCCATGGTCGCGCCGATTCCTCAAAACCATTCGCTGGACGACCTGCTGGACACCGTTGAAGGCCCGCCATTGCTCTTGGTGCTGGATGGCGTGACCGACCCGCACAACCTGGGCGCTTGCCTGCGTGTGGCCGACGGTGCGGGCGCACATGCGGTCATTGCCCCCAAAGACCATGCAGCCGGCATCAATGCCACGGTGGCCAAAGTGGCCAGCGGCGCGGCCGAAACCATGCCGTATTTCATGGTCACCAACCTGGCGCGGACATTGGGCGAGCTCAAGGAACGCAGCATCTGGGTGATCGGCACCAGCGGCGATGCGCCGCGCAGCATCTACCAAGCGGACCTGAAAGTGCCCACAGCCCTGGTTTTGGGTGCTGAGGGCGACGGCATGCGCCAGCTGACCCGCAAAAACTGCGATGAGTTGGTCAGCATCCCCATGCGCGGGGCGGTAGAGAGCCTGAACGTGTCGGTGGCCAGCGGCGTGTGCCTGTACGAGGCACTGCGCCAGCGCACCTGAATGGTCTGTAGGTCGGTGGCTTTAGCCCCGACATTTCCCCTGCAATCATCCAAGGGAGTTTTCAATGTTTAACAAAATCAAACACATCGCGCTGATCACCACCGTGGCAGCCGCCATTTTGCTCAGCGCCTGCACCCAAGAGCAGCAAAACAAGATCAGCCGCGACATCCAGAACTGGACGGGCACCAATGGCGTGATGGAAGTCTATGCCGGCGACAAGGTGGTGCGCCGCTTTTTGAAGGTGGACAAGGTCAGCACGGCTTTGGGTACAGACGACAAGGCACCCCGTGCTTACCGCTATGGCTATGGCGTGCTCGATGAAAACCTGAACATGCAGGTGGATCCGGGCGAGAAGAAGGTGTATTTCGAGGTCAGCGACTATTCGAACACCGTGTTCTTCGAGAACCCCCGCTGAAGCACGACCTGGCGAACGCCTTAGACCCAGCCCAGAGCACCCAGCAGGGCACCCAGCCCAATCAGCCAGAGCATGTGCAGCTTGGTGCGCCAGACCACCAGCGTGGTCAGCGCCGTCAGCACATAAAGCGGCCAGTCGCGTGCAGGCAGGTTGTGGCTGACCGTCAAAAGCCAAGCCGTGGCCAGCAGCAGGGCGATCACGATGGGCGCCATGCCCGATTTGAATGCCCGAATGCCGATTTTTTCGCGATGCTTGTGCGCCCAGCGCGTGGCCGTGTAAGTCAAGATGGAAGAGGGCAGCATGATGCCCAGCATGGTGACCGCCACGCCCAAGCTGGCCAACGCCACACTTGTCCAGCCGCCACCCAAACCGGCTCCGGCGTTCAGCCCCACGTTCCAGCCCATCAAGGCGACAAACAAAATATTGGGTCCTGGCGCGGCTTGTGCCAGCGCGATGGACGAGGTGAACTGCGCATCGCTCAGCCAATACGTTTCGTCCACCAGATAGCGGTGCATGTCGGGCGCGGTCGTGATGGCGCCGCCCACGGCCAGCAGCGACAAGGACGCAAAGTGGTTGAACAGGCTCAGCCAATCCTGGGCCGACAGTTGCAGCACCGGGTTCATGGGGCTTCTCCGTCACGGGTGGCTTGCCGGGCCAGTTGCAGGTAAGCCCAGCCACACGCCACAAGGCCTGTGCCCAGCAACACATAAGCCAAGGGCCAGCGCAGCAAGCCCACGCCCACGAAGCTGGCTGTTGCCAGCGCGATGCAGACGGGCATGCCCATCGGGTTGCTGCGCAAGGCACCGATCAATTTCAGGCCCACGGCCGCAATCAGCCCGGCCGACACCGCGCCCATGCCGCGCAAAGCACCTTGTGCCCAGAAGGCATCCGACACCCCGCCAAATGCCACAGCCAGCAGCAAAACAACCACCAGCGGTGCGGCCAGCATGCCCGCCAGCCCGGCCAATGCACCGGGTAAACCAAAGTAGCGGCCGCCAATCATCAGCGACAGATTGACCACATTGGGCCCCGGCATGATCTGGGCCACAGCCCAGTCTTCGACAAATTGCTCGCGGGTCATCCAGCGTTTTTTCTCCACCAGCTCCCGCTGCACCACGGCCAAGACCCCACCAAAGCCTTGCAAGGCCAGAAGGGTGAACGACACAAACAGATCGGTCTTGGAGCGCGGTTGGTTCAGCGGAGCGGTTTCGGGCATGGGCGGCATTATCCTTGGGGTTTTATGTTGCCCGCTCGGTGTCCAGCCACGCCAACTGTCCACGCCCGCTTTCGCTCAGGCGTTCCACCAATGCGGCAGCTTGGGTTTCGGGCAACGCAAAGTGCAAGCTCACCAAGCTGCCGTGCGTTACCTCTTGCAGCTGGGCGTTGGCCAGCTCCACCTCGCGGCGCACCAAGCCTTCCAGCGCATAGGGCACGCTGCAGGCCAGCTGCGTCTGCTTGATCAGCGGGATTTTTTCGGCCGTCAACAGCGCTTGCGCCACCGCATCGGTGTAGGCCCGCACCAGCCCGCCCGCGCCCAGCTTGACGCCGCCAAAGTAGCGAACCACCGAGGCCATCACCCCCTCCAAATCCTGGTGCCTGAGCACCTCCAGCATGGGCCGGCCTGCGGTGCCGCCGGGCTCACCATCGTCGTTGGCTGCCGACTGCCCACCCGCCAGCAGCGCCCAGCACACATGGGCAGCATCCGGGTGCTCAGCCTTGAGCTGGGCCACCCGGGCCTGCGCTTCATCGCGCCCGGCCACGGGCTCGATGCAGGCGATGAAACGGCTTTTCTTGATGACCAGTTCGTGGTGGGCGGGCGTGGCGAGGGAAAAAGGCATGTCGAGATTGTCAGGCAAGCCGCGTTGGCCTCATTCGGTCATGTGCACGCGGGTGTGGAGGTGTCCGGACATGTCCGGTCGGAATACCCGCTGGATCTTCAGGCCCACCCCTGACCGCCTACACTAGCGGGTTATCCCGATACCGAGCCCATGAACGCCTTCACCGACGTCTCTTTTTTCCCGCGCGACGCCAAACCGCTGACCAGTTACCGCAAATACTGGGCGCAGCGCTTTGGCACGGCCCCGTTTTTGCCGATGAGCCGTGAGGAAATGACCCAACTGGGCTGGGACAGCTGCGACATCATCATCGTCACGGGTGACGCCTATGTGGACCACCCCAGTTTTGGCATGTCGGTCATCGGACGCATGCTGGAAAACCAGGGTTTTCGGGTCGGCATCATCGCCCAGCCCGACTGGACCAGCGCCGACGCCTTCAAGGCCCTGGGCCAACCCAACCTGTTTTGGGGCGTGACCAGCGGCAACATGGACTCCATGATCAACCGCTACACGGCGGACCGCAAAATCCGCAGCGACGACGCCTACACCCCGGGCGACGTGGGTGGCAAGCGGCCGGACCGCGCGGCCATCGTCTACAGCCAGCGCTGCCGCGAGGCCTTTCCGGACACGCCCATTGTGCTGGGCGGCATCGAAGGCAGCTTGCGCCGCATCGCGCATTACGACTACTGGTCTGACAAGGTGCGCCGCTCGGTGGTGGTGGACAGCAAGTGCGACCTGCTGCTGTACGGCAACGCCGAACGGGCGATTGTCGAGATTGCCCACCGCCTGGCCGCCCGCGAGCCGGTGCAGCAGATCACCGATGTGCGCGGCACCGCCTTTGTGCGCCGCGAAACCCCCGAAGGCTGGTTCGAGATCGATTCCACCAGCGTGGACACCCCCGGCCATGTGGAAGCGCACATCAACCCGTATTTGATGATCTCGGATCAGGCTCGGGAGCAGGGTGCTACTTGCGCCCGTGAAGAAGAGGCCAAGGAAGTGGCGGATGCGCAAAACGCCACCCGCTCTGGGGTAAACACTTCAAATTTGGAACGTCATGCCGGGCTTGACCCGGCATCCACAAACCGTCATGCCGGGCTTGACCCGGCATCCACAAACCGTCATGCCGGGCTTGACCCGGCATCCATGGATTCCCGCGTTCGCGGGAATGACGCATCGGGTGTCGAAGCTGATTTGACCGCCGCCGTGGCCCAGGCCCGCACCGTGCAAGCGGCCATCCAGCCGCTCACCTTTGTGCCCAACCCGGCCTTGCGCGGCAAAGGCACCCACAAAGTCCCGCCCCGCGACAAAAGCGTGATCCGCCTGCCCAGCTACGAGCAGGTCAAGCAAGACGCCGTGCTCTATGCCCACGCCAACCGCGTGCTGCACCTGGAAACCAACCCCGGCAACGCCCGCTGCCTGGTGCAAGCGCACGGCGAAGGCCACACCGCGCGTGACGTGTGGATCACACCACCGCCCATCCCGCTCACCACCGCAGAAATGGACCATGTGTTCGATCTGCCGTATGCCCGCAGCCCGCACCCGCGTTATGCCGACGAAAACGGCAGTCACGACCACGCGACCAAAATCCCCGCGTGGGAAATGATCCGCTTCAGCGTCAACATCATGCGCGGCTGCTTTGGGGGCTGCACCTTTTGCTCCATCACCGAGCACGAAGGCCGCATCATCCAAAGCCGCTCCGAAGAATCGGTCATCCGCGAGGTGGAAGACATCCGCGACAAGGTCAAAGGCTTCACCGGCGTCATCTCTGACCTGGGCGGCCCCACGGCCAATATGTACCGCCTGGGCTGCCGCAGCCCCGAGATCGAATCGGCCTGCCGCAAACCCAGCTGCGTGTTCCCCGGCATCTGCCAGAACCTGACCACCGACCACGGCCCGCTGATCAACATGTACCGCCGGGCGCGCAACCTCAAGGGCATCAAGAAAATTTTGATCGGCTCCGGTCTGCGCTACGACCTGGCCGTGCAGTCGCCCGAGTATGTGAAAGAACTGGTGCAGCACCATGTGGGCGGCTACCTGAAGATTGCGCCCGAGCACACCGAGGGCGGCCCGCTGTCCAAGATGATGAAGCCGGGCATCGGCACCTACGACCGCTTCAAGTCGATGTTCGACAAGTACAGCGAAGAAGTGGGCAAAAAGCAGTTCCTCATCCCTTACTTTATTGCCGCCCACCCGGGCACCAGCGACGAAGACATGATGAACCTGGCCATCTGGCTCAAAAAGAACGGTTTCAGGGCCGACCAGGTGCAAACCTTCTACCCCAGCCCCATGGCCACGGCCACGGCCATGTACCACTCCACCCGCAACCCGCTGCGCAAAATCACCCGCGACAGCGAAAAAGTGGACGTGGTCAAAGGCGACAAACGCCGCCGCCTGCACAAAGCGTTTTTGCGCTACCACGACTCGAACAACTGGCCGCTGCTGCGCGAAGCGCTCAAGGCCATGGGCAGGGCGGATTTGATTGGCAACGGCAAACACCATTTGATTCCGAATTGGCAGCCGCTGGCCGAAGACGGTTACAAGAGCGCACGGCGCAAAAACAGCACGGGCGCGGGGGCCAAGTCGTCGGTGTCTTTGTCGACGACGCCTAAGCGGATGGGGCAGCCGAAGAAGGGTCAGTTGCTGACGCAGCATACGGGGTTGCCGCCGCGCGCAAAGAGGTAACTTGCGTTTGGCTTTTAGAGAGTCGCATGAAGGTTGCCTGCTGATGTTGCCTGTTTTTTAAGCGCACTCCGCCAGCCCAACAGCCATGCGCCTCGGCGTACTTGTTCCGGGGCTTATCCACAGCCTTGGGCACGGGTGGTGTGGATGGATGCAGGTGTTTTTCCTGTGTCGATGAGGATTTGTTCACGCCAGATGGCCAGATGCGTCCGTTTTGGCGCAAAATGCGCCATAAAGGAGCGTCTCATGTCTGCATCACCTTCTTCGTTTGCATCCGTCAAATTGCCTGCTGGTTTGGTCACCCAGGCCCGCGAAGCGGCCACGCCCATGCGCCGCTCGGTGGCGGGGCAAATCGAGTACTGGGCCACGCTGGGGCGCATTGCCGAAGCCTCGGGTTTGACCATCTC
>ERZ1034363.304-NODE-304-length-35507-cov-2.697121_pt1 | contig 35507 bp, 31 predicted proteins | sample MGYA00520616_ERZ1034363 | MGnify/ENA primary metagenome ERZ1034363 (study PRJEB33736, sample SAMEA104284506) | Azolla filiculoides | biome: Urban; feature: Water surface; material: Ditch water | place: Netherlands | collected 2015-10-28 | depth 0-0.1 m ... | reverse complement strand
ATTAGGCTATGTTATTAACGAAAACGTTGTATATTTTACAAATAAATACAAATAATGTAATTATATTTTTGATAAAAAGGCTAATGTGTCTATAGAATCAGCATAATCCCAAAGTTTTGGTTGCTGTGTTTTTCCAAAAGTAACCGAGTTTTCAATAAGATTACTAGAAACAATGCATTGAATTTGTTCTGCATCATTATTTAAACGTGATTTGACTTCATTTAAGTTGTCGTAAAACTCATAAAATACTGATGAAATAGGTGAGGAATAACTTGAGTCTTCTTTAATGGTTAAAAATTCATTATCTAATAATTGAAAGTTACTCATCAAGAAAACCGCTTTATTGTAATCGTAATTATTTGCATATTTCTCGTACTGAATCACTTCGCGATATTCGTACATAGCTTTAAAGAAATCATCAAAATTATAGTCTTTTGGAACAAATAATTTAGAAACATTACGACAGCCTAAACCAAAATAGCGGAATATGTCTTCTCCTAAAGCAATTAAGTCTTCTTTGGTTTCTTCGCCGTTTAAAACCGCTACCGAGTTTCTGTTTTTTCGAATGATAGAAGGTTTGTCTTTAAAATAATATTCAAAATATCGGGATGTATTGTTGCTTCCTGTTGCGATTACAGCATCAAAATTTTCTAGTTTTCCATCCACAAAAGTGATTCTATGTGCCAATTCTGGATCAATAGTAATGAGGTATTTAGCTAAAAAAGGCAATAAATGTTGGTCATTTGAAGATGTTTTTACTAATACATTATGACCGGAAATCAATACCGATAAAAAATCATGAAAACCCACCAGAGGAATATTTCCTGCTAAAATTAATGCTATATTTTTAGGTTCATTTATTACAGGCTCATAAGCAGATAACCATTGGTCTAAATTTTCTTCTTTTAAAGCTTCTGCCCATGATTCTATAGAAAAATAAACTTGGTCCGGAGTATACCAGCCGTTGTGTGACTGTGACAAATGGATTAATTTGATACAATCCTCAAAAAAAATATCGTTATGTAAAACAGTAGGATTCTTTGATGAATTATTTTCGGAAAACTGACTTAAAAATTTTCCTAATTCAATAAAACTTCTTTTTTTTTCGTTTTGTAACATAAGTAATTTGTATATGAATAGTTTTGATTGTAATTTTGCACAAAAATAAGCTATAATAAGTTATAAGTCAATGAAGAAAAAAATGTTCAACAGTTTTCCTTCACAATACATAACTTTCTAACTCATAACCAATAAGAAAATGGCAATTATAATAACAGATGAATGCATCAATTGTGGTGCTTGTGAACCAGAATGTCCAAATACTGCAATATACGAAGGAGCAGATGATTGGAGATACAAAGATGGTACAAAGCTAAAAGGAAAAGTGATTTTGGCAGATGGAACTGAGATAGATGCTGATGCTGCACAAACACCAATTTCTGATGAAGTGTATTATATTGTTCCTGGGAAATGTACCGAGTGTAAAGGTTTTCACGATGAGCCGCAGTGTGCTGCAGTTTGTCCTGTAGATTGTTGTATTCCTGATGATAATCATGTTGAAAGCGAGGAAACATTACTTAACAGACAAGCAATGTTGCACAACGAATAGATTAAAAAAAATATTTTTATATAAAAAAATCCTGAGCGTTAACTCAGGATTTTTTTTGTTTTATATGTGTTTAATTAGAAGTTAAATCCTAATCTAGCATAGTAATACGCTCCATTGAAACCCATTTGAACAGCATCCCAATATCCACCAGCTTCAACCCAGTCATCTTGTTGATCAGGATAGATGTTGAATAAGTTATTTGCTCCAATGCTTAATTTAGTAGCTTTAGAAAGTTTGAAACCTAAAGTTAAATCAGTTACGATTTTAGCTCCATAAGTATCTGTTGCCGCTTTTATCTGGTCAGCAAAAGTACCATAGTCTTCAACGCTTTCATACATTTGATAATCTAATAATTTTACTTCGCTAAAACGAGTGAATGCTAAACCTGCATTAAACCATTTTTGGTCGAAATTCAAATTTAAACCAAATTTGTTTTCTGGAGCAGAAGCTAATAAGAACGCTTTTTCTCTTTCTCCAAAGAAAATTTCTTTGTCTAAAGATCCGTTTTTAACCTTGTCAATTTTCATGTTATTAATGTTTCCTACTAATGTAGCTCCAAAAGAACTGTCTCCAAATTTCTTTTTCCAAGCCAAAACGACATCAAGACCTGTTGTTTTAGTATCTACACCATTTACGAAAAATTGAGCCTCATCTACACCAATATCAAATGTTGATGCATCAAAATATCCGGTCAATACAATTCTGTCTTTTACATTTATCATATATCCGTCAATAGTAGCGGTGAAATCTCCAAAATTTGCCGTCATACCTAAGGAACCGTTAATTGCTTTTTCCTCGTTTAATTTATCTATTCCAAAAGCCTTAGTTACCGGGCTGTTGTTTGGAGAAAGTAAGATTTCTGATGCTCCGCTAGAAGAGAAATTGGTAAATCTTAAATTATAGTAAATTTGTGCCAATGAAGGCGCTCTGAATCCAGTACTTAATGAACCTCTGAAATTAATGTTTTTAGAAGCTTTTAATCTTGCGGCAATTTTTCCGTTAAGGGTACTTCCAAAATCACTGTAGTTTTCATAACGAACAGCAGTACTTACTAAGAAATTTTCTGACAAGTCAAACTCAGCATCAGAATACAAAGATAAATTCGTGCGGCTTTGATCAACTGCATTTGCCGGACTGTATCCTGGGAAACCTTGTGAACCTCCTGGTCTTGCTTCTTCCGAAATTGGGTCGATAGGCGCAGATTGTGTCGCAGGATTTGTAATTGGTAATCCATTTGTGTCGTAAGTTGCATAAGAACCTTGTTCTCCAGCAAAAATGTTGAATTTTTCAGTACGGAATTCTGCTCCAAAAGCGATATTCATTCCATTTAAAACAGAACTATAATTTTTTGAAAAATCAAAATTCATTGTGTTTTGGCTTAAGCTATGTCCACCCGCATCAAATTCTGTTGGTGAAGCTTCTTCCAAAGAAGCATTGATAGTTCCTTTAATAAAGTAGTGAAAAAGGTTTTTTCCATATGTATTACTGATGTCAATTTTCCAACCACTGGCTGTTTCAGTTCTGAAACCTGCAGCAAAGGAGTTGTCAAGAATATTAGAAGTGATTCTTGGCGTGTAACCTCCTGGATAAATAGATTCTACAACTCTTTTTCCATCATTTCTGGTAAAAGCATAGGCATCAGTATCTCTGTAGTTTCTTCCGCCAAAAGCATAAAATTCTGTTTTATCAGACACCGGAATTGCCATGTTTCCAAAAAAGTTGAAACCTTGTATTTCAGCTTCTCCAAATCCTTTTCTGAAATCAAATCCAGGACGTAAAGTTTTGTTTTTACTTAAATATTCTGTTGTGAAATTAGCAAAACCACCTTTTTCGCCAAGAGCAACACCATAATTTGCAGCCACTTTCACAGAACCTCCGTCAAAAGCTTTGTCTTTTCCAAAGGTATTTCCGTTTCCGTTTTGATCTAAACGGTTACCGTCTGTATTAGCTGTTCCTGCAGGAAAATCTCCTTTGGCGTTGGTGTTAAAAGCGCCATAAGTTACGCTACCGGTTAATTCGTTTACATTGTCATTCAACACAATATTGATAACTCCAGAAATGGCATCAGAACCATATTGCGCTGCTGCACCATCTCTTAAAATTTCAATTCTTTTAATAGAAGAAGCCGGAATTGCATTCAAATCGGTTCCTGTATTTCCTCTTCCGCGAGTTCCAAAAAGGTTGATAAGTGATGATTGATGTCTTCTTTTTCCGTTAATTAAAACAAGTGTCTGATCCGGTCCCATACCTCTTAACGAAGCTGGGTCAACGTGATCTGCACCATCAGAACCAGATTGTTTGTTCGCGTTAAATGAAGGAGCAACGTATTGCAATAATTCATTAATTTCTAATTTTCCGCTTTGTGTAGTAACATCTTTAACACTTATAATGTCAATAGGAACTGCTGAATTTACTACTGTTCTTTTAGAATTTCTGGAACCTACAATTTGAACTTCCTTCAATTCTTGCTCGCCTTCTCCAGATAATACTACATCAATTGTAGCGTCTGTAGCCACTTTTGAAACTGATTTGTATCCAATATAACTGAATACTAAAGTAGCGCCTTCGTTGACTTTGATTTTGTAGTTTCCGTCCATATCGGTAGAAACTCCATTTTTGGTCCCTTTTTCAATCACATTAACGCCCGGAAGTGTTGCACCGGCGTTGTCTTTTACCACACCTGAAACTTCTTTTTGAGCAAAAAGAAAGCTGATGTTTAGTAAAAAAAACAATAAGGTCATTTTTTTCATAATCTGTTGATTTTTGTTTGGTTTGGTTTAATTTAGGTGCAATATAGATTTTTTTTAACAAAACATTCACATGTGATTTATTTTTTTGTAAATATTACGGATAAACTAAAATCAATAATTAAAATTATGGAGTAAATAAAAGGATGCGAAAAATAATATTGAATTGATAAAACGAAAAAGAACCAATCTTAATGGATTAATAGAAGCATTATGCTTTCTAAAATTTTTTTAATCTTATATTTGCAAACTTTTAAAGTGAAGTACTAAAAACTTTTAGCAGGAAACTGCTGTTTGTAAACTAAAATATCATGAAAGCAGGAATTGTAGGATTACCAAATGTTGGAAAATCAACATTGTTTAATTGTTTATCTAATGCAAAAGCGCAAAGTGCTAACTTTCCTTTTTGCACAATCGAACCTAATATAGGAGTTGTCAATGTTCCTGATTCCCGTATGGAAAAATTAGAAGAGTTGGTCAAACCAGAGCGTGTGCAAATGGCAACAGTTGATATTGTTGACATTGCAGGTCTTGTAAAAGGAGCGAGTAAAGGCGAAGGACTTGGAAATCAATTTTTGGGTAACATTAGAGAATGTAATGCTATTATTCATGTATTGCGTTGTTTTGATAATGATAATATTGTTCACGTTGATGGTAACGTAAATCCAATTCGTGATAAAGAAACGATTGATATTGAGTTGCAGTTAAAAGATCTTGAAAATGTTGAAAAACGTTTAGAAAAAGTAAATCGTGCAGCTAAAACCGGTAACAAAGAAGCGCAAACCGAAAAAGCACTTTTAGATAGAATCAGAGAAACTTTGCTTCAAGCAAAATCTGCCAGAACTGTAATTCCTCAAAGCAATGACGAGGAAGTGTTAATGGAAGGTTTTCAACTGATTACTGCAAAACCAGTATTATATGTTTGTAATGTTGATGAGAATTCAGCCGTTAGCGGAAATAAATATGTTGACCAAGTTCGTGAATTGGTAAAAGACGAAGAAGCAGAGGTTATCGTACTTTCGGTAGGTGCTGAAGCAGATATTACAGAACTGGAAAGCTACGAAGAGCGTCAGGTTTTCTTAGAAGATATGGGATTACAGGAACCGGGAGCGTCTGTATTAATTCGTGCGGCTTATAAATTATTGAAACAACAAACGTATTTTACCGCTGGTGTTAAAGAAGTACGTGCTTGGACAATCAATGTAGGAGCAACTGCGCCACAAGCTGCCGGAGTTATTCATACTGATTTCGAAAAAGGATTCATCCGTGCCGAAGTAATTTCATATGAAGATTTCGTTCACTATGGTTCAGAAGCTAAATGTAAAGAAGCCGGAAAATTCAAAGTAGAAGGAAAAGAATACGTTGTAAAAGATGGTGATGTAATGCACTTTAGATTCAACGTCTAAATAAAATCAGAATTCAAAGTCATCAAGTCGAAAGTTAATATTAGCTTTCGACTTTTTTTATGAACCTAATCCAGCTTTCCGTTTCAATCTTGAAAAAAAACAGTTTAGACGAAAAAGGAAGCCTTGTTTTGATTTTAAAAATCTGTGAATCAATCGTTAATTGTTTTGCATCAAAGCCAATTTTTAGTACTTTTAGTAAAAACTAATTCTTATGAAAATTATAGCCTTTGGCGCAAGCCCCAGTAAAAATTCCATCAACAAGAAATTAGCCACTTATGCCGCTCATTTGTTCGAAAATGCCACAGTGGAAGTTTTGGATTTGAATGATTTTCAGATGCCAATTTTTAGTGTCGACATCGAAGCTGAGATTGGTCAACATCCGCTGGCAAAAGCATTTCTTTCTAAAATTAGTGAAGCGGATATTTTAGTAATTTCATTAGCCGAAAATAATGCAAATTATGCTGCGGCTTTCAAAAATATTTTCGACTGGTGTTCCAGAATTGGTGCCAAAGTATTTCAAGATAAGCCTATGCTTCTCATGGCAACTTCGCCGGGAGCCAGAGGCGGAGCAAGTGTATTGGAAATAGCAAAAAATGCTTTGCCTCGTTATGGAGGAAATATTAAAGCAACGTTTTCCTTGCCTAGTTTCAATGAAAATTTTGATGTTGTAAACAATACAATTTCGAACCAGGCATTAGATAAGCAACTGAAAGACATCGTTAAGGGTTTTTGATTCTTGAAACTTCAAATTTTTACTTTTTTTTGTCAATATCATTCTTAATAACTTTGGTGTTTTCCTCTTTTAAAATCTATCGATATAGCTTACATTAGCACAAAATCGATAAAATTTCTCATGTCCGATCAAAATCAATACACCGAAGACAATATTCGCTCTCTCGACTGGAAAGAACACATCCGTATGCGTCCTGGAATGTACATTGGGAAATTGGGCGACGGTTCATCATCCGATGATGGTATTTATATTTTATTAAAAGAAGTGCTCGATAACTGTATCGATGAATTCGTTATGGGTGCGGGCAAAACTATTGAAGTAACTATCAAGGATAAAACGGTTACTGTTCGGGATTATGGTCGTGGAATTCCGCTTGGAAAAGTAATTGATGTTGTTTCTAAAATGAATACCGGTGGAAAATATGATTCACTAGCCTTTAAGAAGTCCGTTGGTTTAAACGGGGTTGGAACAAAAGCCGTTAATGCTTTATCTAATTATTTTCGTGTAGAATCCGTGCGTGACGATAAACAAAAAGCAGCAGAATTTTGCGGAGGAAATTTAGTTCTCGAGGAAGATATCATTGAAACGACCAAGCGAAAAGGAACCAAAGTTACATTTATTCCGGATGAAGCGATTTTCAAAAATTATAAATTCAGATTTGGGTACATCATCAAAATGCTTAAAAACTATTGTTACTTAAACAATGGTTTGACTATAATCTTTAATGGCGAAAAATATTTTTCAGAAAATGGTCTGAAAGATTTATTAGAAGAAACCATTAATGCGGATGATCTGGAATATCCAATCATTCACTTGAAAGGAGATGATATAGAAATTGCCTTAACGCACAGTAAAACACAATACAGCGAAGAATACCATTCGTTTGTAAACGGACAAAATACAACACAAGGAGGAACACATTTAGCCGCCTATCGTGAAGCGATTGTAAAAACCATTCGGGAGTTTTACAATAAAAGTTTTGAAGCTTCAGATGTTCGAAAATCGATTGTTACGGCGATTAGTATCAAAGTGATGGAGCCGGTTTTTGAGTCACAAACCAAAACCAAATTGGGTTCGACAGATATGGGTTCAGAACCTGGGATGCCTTCGGTTCGTACTTTTGTAAATGATTTTGTAAAAACGAAATTAGACAATTATTTACATAAGAATCCTCCAACTGCTGAAGCATTGTTGCGAAAAATTCTTCAAGCCGAAAGAGAGCGTAAAGAATTATCAGGTATTCGAAAACTAGCAACAGATCGTGCCAAAAAAGCGAATCTGCATAATAAGAAATTAAGAGATTGTCGGGCGCATCTTCCGGATACTAAAAATCCTAAAAGTTTAGAGAGCACTCTTTTTATTACAGAGGGAGATTCGGCTTCTGGGTCGATTACCAAATCACGTGATGTAAATACACAAGCCGTTTTTAGTTTGCGTGGTAAGCCGTTGAATTCGTATGGAATGAGCAAGAAAATTGTATACGAAAATGAAGAATTCAATTTGTTGCAAGCGGCATTAGATATTGAAGACGGATTGGAAAAACTGCGGTACAACAACATCGTGATTGCAACCGATGCCGATGTCGACGGAATGCACATTCGCTTGTTATTGATTACTTTTTTCCTGCAATTTTTCCCTGAATTAATCAAAGAGGGTCATTTGTATATTTTGCAAACGCCACTTTTCAGGGTTCGAAATAAAAAAGAAACGATTTACTGCTATTCTGATGACGAGCGTAAAGATGCCATTGAAAAATTAAAACCGAAACCGGAAATCACCCGATTTAAAGGTTTGGGAGAAATCTCTCCAGATGAGTTTAAAAATTTCATTGGAGAAACCATTCGTTTAGATCCGATTATGATGGACAAAAATACCTCAATCGAGCAATTGCTGTCCTTTTATATGGGGAAAAATACACCGGACCGACAAGAGTTCATTATCAAAAATCTAAAAGTAGATTTAGATGTAATCGAGGCAAGTTAATAATCTGATTGCATGAAAAAGATATTAGCAGAGTAATCTACTGTTTTTATAAAATTAGAAAAAGCATCAGGATTGTTTGCTTTTTTAAATTGAAAATAAAATCGAATTTTAATTTCGAATTAGCATAAATGAAAGACGAAGAAGACGAAAATACAATTCCAGAAGGACAAGAAGAGGACAATTCAATTGATGAAAATCAGTTTGAAGTAAAATCTTTTGAAGGACAGCATTTTTACGAAAATCAAGAAGACGGAAACGATACCATTACCAAAGTTACGGGAATGTATAAAGACTGGTTTTTGGATTATGCTTCGTATGTAATTTTGGAGCGCGCTGTCCCTGCTATTGAGGACGGTTTCAAACCGGTGCAACGCAGAATCATGCACTCTCTAAAAGAGCTTGATGATGGTCGCTACAATAAAGTGGCTAACGTTGTTGGGCATACGATGCAGTATCATCCGCACGGAGATCAGAGTATTGGTGATGCAATGGTACAAATTGGTCAGAAAGAATTGCTTATAGATTGTCAGGGAAACTGGGGAAATATTCTAACGGGAGATGGTGCTGCGGCTTCTCGTTATATTGAAGCGCGTTTGTCAAAATTTGCTTTAGAAGTTTTATATTCTCCAAAAATAACCGATTGGGGTGTTTCCTATGATGGTCGTCGTGCGGAACCAAACAATCTTCCTGTAAAATTTCCGTTGCTTTTGGCACAAGGAGCCGAAGGTATTGCGGTGGGACTTTCTACAAAAGTATTGCCACATAATTTCAATGAATTAATTGATTCCTCCATAAAAATATTAAAAGGAAAACCGTTTACGTTGTATCCGGATTTCATGACGCAAGGTATTGCCGATGTGTCGAATTACAATGACGGAATGCGAGGCGGCCGTGTGCGTGTGCGTGCAAAAATAGGCCAACTGGATAAAAATACTTTGGTGATTACCCAAATCCCGTTTTCAACTAATACAACGACTTTGATTGATAGTATTTTGAAAGCCAATGATAAAGGGAAAATCAAAATCAAGAAAATTGAAGACAATACAGCTGCCGATGTCGAGATATTAATTCATCTCTTTCCTGGAGTTTCTCCAGATAAAACCATTGATGCTTTGTTTGCATTTACTGCTTGCGAAACTTCGGTGGCGCCACTGGGTTGTGTGATCGAAGACAATAAACCATTGTTTATCGGAGTTACGGATATGTTGAAAATTTCGACCAACAGAACGGTTCAGCTTTTGAAAAGTGAACTCGAAATTCAGTTGGGGGAATTAGAGGAACAATGGCATTTCCTTTCTTTGGAACGTATTTTTATTGAAAATAAAATCTATCGCGACATTGAAGAAATGACGACGAGAGAAACGGTAATTAAGGCCGTTGATGATGGTTTGAAACCACACATTAAACATCTAAAACGAGCCGTTACCGAAGAAGATATTTTGCGTTTATTGGATATTCGAATCATGCGAATTTCTAAATTTGACAGCAATAAAGCACAGGATAAAATTGAATCGCTGGAAGGTGATATTGAGCAAGTAAAATATAATTTAGAACATCTGATTGATTTTGCTGTTGCCTATTTTACCAAATTAAAAGAAAAATATGGTAAAGGACGTGAACGCCAAACAGAACTTCGAATTTTTGATGATATTGAAGCGACAAAAGTAGTTTTAAGAAATACAAAACTCTACGTAAACAGAGAAGAAGGTTTTGTGGGAACAAGCCTGAAAAAAGACGAATATGTTACCGATTGTTCTGATATTGATGATGTAATTGTTTTTCTGCGGGATGGAAAAATGATGATTACCAAAGTGGATGCAAAAACATTCGTAGGTAAGGACATCATTCATATTGCGATTTTTGATAAAAGTGATAAAAGAACGATTTACAATATGATTTATCGCGATGGAAAATCAGGCCCGTCTTACATTAAACGATTTAATGTTTCCGGAGTAACCAGAGATAAAGCATACGATTTGACCAATGAAACCGCTGGCTCACAAATTCTTTATTTTTCATGCAATCCAAACGGAGAAGCGGAGGTCATCACGATTATATTGCGCCAGGTTGGAAGTGTGAAAAAATTAAAATTCGATATTGATTTTGCTAATTTAGCTATAAAAGGCAGAGCGTCTAAAGGGAATTTGGTAACCAAATATCCAATCAAAAAAATCGAATTGAAAGAGAAAGGAATTTCTACTTTATTACCAAGAAAAGTCTGGTTTGATGATACCGTACAAAGATTAAATGTAGATGCGCGAGGAGAATTGTTAGGCGAATTCAGGCCGAATGACAAAATATTAGTGATTCATCAATCGGGGAAACTGAAAGTGATTACGCCGGAATTGTCTACTCATTTTGATGAAGATATGGTTGTTTTGGAAAAATGGATTCCTAAAAAACCAATTTCTGCCATTTATTATGATGGTGAAAAAGAACGGTATTACATCAAACGTTTTTTGGTGGAAACCGAAAACAAAGAAGAAATTTTCATAACGGAACATCCTAATTCTCAATTGGAAATTGTTGCTACGGATTATCGTCCTGTTGCCGAATTAATTTTTACGAAAGTGAAAGGAGTTCAAAAAGAAAATATGACAGTAGATATTGAGTCTTTTATTGCTGTGAAAGGATTTAAAGCATTAGGAAATCAATTAACAACGGATAAATTGAAGCAGATTAATTTACTGGAACCGTTGCCTTATGAAGCGCCAGAGGAAATTATTCCCGAAGAAATAGAAGTTCAAGGCGAAACGGATGCCGATGCTATTTCTGGTCAACTTGAAGATGACGGACAAATAACATTAAGTTTAGAATAGAAAAAAGCTCCTTTTTAGGAGCTTTTTTAATTTAAATACTTAGGAATTGTTTACTGTTTTTATCTGAATAATTCTTTTAACGTAACTTCCTTTTTTTCTCTCAACTTTTTTAGAATTTTTAAAAAAGCGATTGCGGTAATATAAGCATCGCCCATTGCGGTATGTCTGTCTTTTTTAGAAATATCAAATTTATCGGCAAGCTCGTCTAAACTATAGGCTTCCTTGCGTTCTAATAAATTAGAAATCAATAATGTTTTTTTATAAAGAACGGCAGTGTCGAGTGTTTTGTTTTTTAATTCCGGTAAACCATTTCTTTCTAATGCTTTGTTGATCATCGTAATGTCAAAAACGGTATGATGCGCAATTATGATTGAATCTCCGAGAAAGGTTAGAAACTCTTGTAAAGCTTGTAATTCTGTGGGGCGTTCTATCACGCATTCTTTTAAGATTCCATGAATTTTTGCACTTGCCTGATCGTAATGTTCCTGTTGGATAAAAATTTCTAAACTTTCGTTAATGGGAATTACACCGTTTTGTAAAACGAGTGCTCCAATGCAGAGTATTCGGTCATTTGTGTAATCGAAACCAGTAGTTTCAGTATCCAAGACTACGAAACGGGTCGAATCTATAGATATTGATTCATCGAATGATTGTTCGGGTTTACCCCAAAAATCAGATAAAACTGCTTTAATTTTTTGGAAGAAGTTTATCATAATACATTTGAAACATTAAATCGAATAGTAATAAGTTCTTGCAATTCCTTAATGGTTTTAAAGGTGCTTTTCAGCTTTATTTTCTCCAGCTTAGAAAGTGTTTCCAAGGCAATATATTGTCCGGAATCATTATGTAAAAGACCTTGTTTGGTTCTGAATTTCAATAAGGTTTTATAGGAGTAGGAACAGGCTAAATACAACTCTCTATTGGCAGGTTCTAACTCAGCTAATTTTTCAAAACGTTCTGGAGTATTACTGATAGATTTTACCGAATGTGAGATAATCAATACTCTTGCGGCATCAGTCAAAGGCATTAGAGCCCGTCTTTTTATATCAAAAAAATCTTTGTTTGCGCCGTCTTGTTCCAATAAAAACTGTCTGAAAAAACCGGTTGGTGATGGGCTTTGCAACGCACCACTTACTAAGTGAATATAAAATACAGGATTCGCTTTTATGTTTTCGAAAATTGAATCGGACAGGTTGTTTACTAATTCGCTGTCGCCATAAGACAGGCTGTAATCAAAAAATATAAACGATAATAAGACTTCATTTTTCCCGGGATTGGTAATCCAATGGTAAACTAAATCTTTCCATTGACCAAGGCTCAAACACCATTTTGGGTTCGAAGCCATCATTTCTGCCGGACAATATTCATAGCCAATATCAAAAAGTCCTTTGTTGACATGTGTCGCCAATTCTAAAAAATATTTTTTGGTTGCTGCTTCTAACTCTTCTGGAACATCTTCATAAACTAAAGCATTGTCTTGATCTGTTTGTAGTAACTGTTCACTTCGTCCTTGACTTCCCAATGCCAACCACGCAAATTTTACAGGCGGAGGCGTTTTCATTTTGGCTAATGCTATTGCTATGACTTGCTTTATACAAGCATCATTTAATTCGGTAATGATTTTAGAAGTCAGCGTCATCGGAATATTTTGATCTAAATATCCTTGTAGCAAATGCATAATTCCGGCTCGTATCGGTTTTATGTTTTTGAATTTTTTTGCTCTTTTTACTGCTTTTATTAATACTGCCGGATTATTTCCCAGCGATACCATAACATCATGTTTAGACAGGATTCCAACAGCTTTGGTATTTGTTGTTCCATCTTTTGTAAGACATAAATGGCTGATGTTACTTTTCATCATGGCCATTTGAGCCTGCGTGATAGTCAGTTTTTTTGGATACGTGATTACAGGAGCTGTCATTATCTCAGCGGCCGTTGTTGTGATTGGATATTCTCCCGTTACAATTTTATTTCTCAAATCCTTATCTGTAATGATACCAATTGGCAATGTGTTTTCTACTACGAGAATAGCGCCTACATTTTTTTTGGTCATGATTTCAGCAATGGTTTTTGCCGTGGTTGTCGAAGAACAGGTAATTAGTTTTTTAGAATATTTTACAGGCTGTAAGTCTAATAGTTTTTTATCAGAATCTAATAATTCGCCACCTGTTGCTTCACCATATAATTTTCCTCGATGACTTTTAGAGTAAGGATTACGGGTGTTAGAAGCAAAACTTTCTATTAAAAAGTTTCCTACAGCTTTGTTTTCAAGAGCATAAGGTTTAAATATGGCGATAGGAATAGCATAAAGAATACTTTCTTCATAGGTTCTGGCTTCCATTTTATAGTTTTCATTGGCTATAAGCGGTCTTAATCCAAAAATATCTCCTTCATCACACATATCCAAAACATCATTTTTCTCTCCTTTGCGGAGCGCTACAGCTCCTTTATGGACTACATAAAAAGAGGAATGTGTTTCTTCATTTTCGGCAAAAACCACGCTGTCTTTTTCTTTATAAATAATTGATATTTGTTCGGAAAGTGTTTCGATTTCTTTTTGCTGCAAAAAGTTAAAAGGAGGGAAGTTTTTTAAAAAGTCTGCAACTCTATGGGAGATTGTATTTTTCATAACGCTTATTTCTAGCAACTAAGTTAATTTATAAAATAATAGTGGAAAAGAAAAAATGATCAAATTTGCACTTATTTTAGTGTGATTAACGGGTTGAAATTAGTTTGTCTTCCGTATAAAAAAAGCTCCATAATGGAGCTTTTTCTAATAGAATATTTTATTCACTTTTCTTCATTTTCATATTCAAAATCTCAACAAATAAAGAGAATGATATGGCAAAATATAAATAGCCTTTTGGTACCGGTGTTACATGACTTCCTAAAATAAGGGCATTAGATAAATGAGCGCTTTCTGTTAATAGCATGAATCCAATTAGTATCAAGAAGGATAAACCTAAAATTTGAATTGAAGGATGTTTATTGACAAAATTTCCAACAGGAACAGCAAATTGCATCATTATTAATACTGAAATTACAACTGCAGTTATCATGATGTATAACGCACCAGGAACTCCGTTTGTCATCCCGACAGCAGTAAGAATACTGTCAAAAGAGAAAACCAAATCAATCATTATAATCTGCAAAAGCACGCTTTGTAATGATTTTGTTGCTGCTTTACTTATTTCTTGTTCTTCATGTCCTTTTATATCTACTTTCTCGTGAATTTCTTTGGTACTTTTATAAATAAGAAATAAACCACCTAAGAATAAAATGACACTTTGCCCGGTGATTCCTGCTGATAACCAACTGAAATCTATCGTGAACCAAGGTTTTTTCATTTGAATCAATAAATTGATACCAAACAACAACGCAATTCTCATGAACATGGCAAGGAACATTCCTATTTTGGTCGCTTTCTTACGACTTTCTACAGGAAGTTTTCCTGTGGCAATCGATATGAAAATAATATTGTCGATTCCTAATACGATTTCCAGAAAAGTTAAGGTCAATAAGGCAATCCATGCATCGGGATTTAAAAATACTTCCATTTTATTTAGTTATAGTTTATGATTTTAATTTTTTGTTCAAAAGTCCTATTCGGAAATCTTGGTTACGGTTCCTCTTTGTTTTGCATCTACGCCAACCATCCCAAATTCAAAGGTATAGGAATTTTTTGATGTTGTCAAAATTTTCATAACGATTGCTTTTTCTTCCACCATATTTTTTGGATGTAATTTTTGCAATATATATTCACAATCGTTAACCCATCGGATAGAAGCAGTGTCAGTTTTACCTTCAAAAGTTTCGACTTCAATGCTGTCATTGCGTTCAAAAACAGTGGTTTTTTTAACACCATCCACTTCATATTCGAATTTGAATTTTCCGGTTTTAAAATCTTTGCAATTATTTTCGACATTGTAGCAAGAAAATAGCAATAGGAGCGGAAGCAGTACAATTATTTTTTTCATAAGTAGAATTCTAGTTTACTATTATTCGATTTTAATGTCATATTTGTCTAAAAGTCCCGCAATTCCTCGCATAGAAAATTTAGCTTTTTTCATTGGATTGAATTCAGGATCTATTTTGTAATTGTAAGCCGTTGTAAAATCGGCTGCAGCCAATACGGTATCATTAAAAATAGCGTTGTCTAAATTGCAATTGTCAAAAACCGAATTCGTTAGATTAGTTCCAATAAAACTCGTTTCTTTCATCGAACAGGAATTGAATTTTGTCTTTGGCATTTTCTTATTATTAAAAACAGAATAATCTAAAACACAATCTTGAAATTCAACGCTGAATAAAAAATCTTCGCAAGCATTAAATTGAATACCTAACAATTTACAGTTTTTGAAACGAACCGTTTTTAGACTTGTTCCGCCCCAATTGAGCATTGACAGATTGCAATCTATAAATTCGCAATCTATAAAACTATTATAGGAGAAATCACTGTTAGAGAAATCACAGTTTTTAAAAACGCAATCATCAAACTCCCTGTGGTTAATTCTTTTATCAATGTAAACTACTTTTTCAAATGTTTTTTGAACGTGAATTAGGCTTTCCATTTTTTCCATTAGTCGTTAAATAATCCTTTCATAATTGTTTTTAAACCCAAATACATCAAATACATCGCCGAAATACAAGCTATTATTCCAAAGGCTAAAACCAAATAATGCCATACATTCTGTTGGTTCATAAATGCATTATGAATCACGACCGGACCAATAAATAATAGCGGTAATGCACCGGCTAAATACTTAATCCCTTTTGTTAATTGTTCTTTGTTGGTTGCCATTTTTTAGATAACTTAAATTTATAATACAGCGCAAAAATAAAACCGGATACTGTTTGAAAAATAATTAGATACAGAAATAAAAAAACGTTTTTTAATCCCATAGGATCTGTTTTGAAAATGTGTAAAGTGGAATTAAATTGCAAAAAGAAGTAAAGTGCCACCAGTAAAACATTCACGAAACAAAACCTGTAAATGTGTTTCCATTTTCTTAAAATATAGACTGTTACTATCCATAAAACGGGAATTAGTGACAAAAGAAAATAGAAAATAAATACCATTATTTAGTCAGGTAATAATCAACTGCTTTTCTCACGCTTCCATATTCTTTTAATAATTGTGATGCTTCTTCGTATGAAACCGGAATTTCTCCCATAATCATTTTTACTCCACGATCGACTAATTTGCTGTTGCTTAATTGCATATCAACCATTTTGTTGCCTTTCACTTTTCCGAGTTGAATCATGGCTGCGGTTGAAATCATGTTGAGCACTAATTTCTGAGCCGTTCCTGCTTTCATTCGGGAACTTCCCGTAACAAATTCGGGTCCTACGACAACATCAATTGGGAATTTTGCGGTTTGCGAAAGCGGACTTTTTGCATTACAGGAAATACTTCCGGTGCTTATATTGTGTTCGTTGCAAGCTTGTAACCCACCAATAACGTATGGAGTTGTTCCTGAAGCTGCGATTCCTACAACGACATCATTTTCATTTACATCAAATGCTTTCAAATCTATCCAAGCTTGTGTGGCATTATCTTCGGCATTTTCTACGGCTCTGCGAATGGCTTTGTCACCACCTGCAATTATCCCTACAACCAAATCGAATGAAACGCCAAATGTTGGTGGACATTCTGATGCGTCAACGACTCCCAATCGTCCTGAAGTTCCTGCCCCGATATAAAATAATCGTCCGCCAAGTTTCATTTTTGTTACGATTTCGGCAACCAAAGACGCAATCTGCGGCATTGCTTTTTCTACAGCAAGAGGCACAGTTTGGTCTTCTTGATTGATATTGAAAAGTAATTCCTCCACCGACATTTTTTCTAAATGTTCGTATTTTGAGGATTGTTCGGTCGTTTTGGTAAAAGTCATTTTTATATTTTTTGAAGGGAAAACTTGCAAGTTGTCCGTACGGTGAATATTATATAAAATAAGCCAATGCAATTCCAAAAATAATCATTGAAACTTTAGCGATATTAAATTTGTGTCCTTCGCTGCTTTCAAAAATGATAGTGGAGGAAATATGAAACAATATTCCGATTACAACAGCGGTAATTTCGGTATAATAGTCATTCAAAATGGGTAAATAATCCGAAAGGACTGTTCCAAGTGGCGTCATTATGGCAAAGGTTGCCATAAATAGAAAAACCTCTTTTTTATCTAAGAATGAATTGATGAAAAAAGTCGTCAGAATAATAGCGATTGGCAAATGGTGTATCGCAATTCCTATGGCTAAATCATGATGATGGCTTACCGGAAATCCTTCTAGAAAAGCATGAATACAAAGACTGATGAACAGTAGCCAAGGCATATGTAACATTTTTTTGTGTCCGTGTACATGCCCGTGTTCCGCACCTTTGGAGAAAAATTCCAATATAATTTGAAATAAAATTCCAAGCATAATGTATATCCCAACATTCTGATTATTGTTTTCATACACTTCGGGTAATAAGTGCATAACCGTTATCGAAAGCAAAAAAGAACCACTAAATGCCAATAATAATTTGAGTTTAGTTTTGTCTTTTGGCTTTATGATTAACGCCAGTATGTAGCCTAATAAAACAGAAAGTAAGGGTAAAAGGTAATTCATATTTCTTGTTGAATCGTTGAATGGGTTGATGGTTTAAAAGAGGTTATCCATAAACAATTTACCTATTTAAAAATCATGATTAATCGCTCGCTGTCTGTTTTGTGGAATTTTTTTAATTTGTAATCGCCAAAAACATCCAATAAGAAAATCCCGGCTTCTTCCATTAATTCTTCAAAATCTTTGAGCGTCAGGGCTTTTACTTTTTCGGTGAAATGAAATTTTTGTCCTTTGTCTTCAAAGTCAATCTCTTTGTAAATATGTCCGTCTTTTAAATATCTTTTGATGTAAAAGTCAATTCCATCAACTGTTTTTGTCTCTTCAGGAACCAAAGTATCAAGAACTTGATTGACATTCATGAAATCAATTACTGCAAATCCGTATTCGGATAAGCTGTTTTTTATGGCTTTTAAGGTGATGAGGTTGTCTTCATCATTTTCGAAATAGCCAAAACTGGTAAACAAATTAAAAATAGCATCAAATTTCTCTTCGAAAGTTTCACGCATATCATGAACCTTGAATTGCAGGTTTTCATTACTGTTTTTAGTAGCTTCGGCGATACTGTTTTCAGATAAATCAGCTCCCAGAACAGTAAATCCCAATTGATTCAGGTAAATAGAATGACGGCCTTTGCCACACGCTAAATCCAATACTTTTGCCTTTTCGGGCAGGTTGAGATAATGTGTCAGATTATCCATGAAAATCTGGGCTTCTCTATAGTTTCTTTCTTTATACAGAATGTGGTAATAAGGAGTGTCAAACCAAGAAGCAAACCAGTTTTGAGTGGGCTCTTGTGGATTTAAGGTTTCGTGTTTTTCGGAATTCGGCATTTATTCGTTTTCAATTAATTCAAGTACCGCAAATTTAGTGTATTTTTGCAACGAATACTTGATTTTACAATGGAAAATAATTATAAAATGATTGCCAAAACCTTTTTTGGTTTTGAAGAAATATTGGCAAAAGAATTGCAAATGTTGGGCGCACAAGACGTGGAGCAAGGGGTTAGAATGGTTAGTTTTAAAGGCGATAAGGGATTTATGTACAAAGCGAATTTGTCTTTGCGTACGGCTCTTAAAATCTTAAAACCCATTTATTTTTTTAAAGCCAATAATGAGCAAGGATTGTATAAAGGTATTTCAGGAGTAAATTGGTCAAAATTCATTAATGCCAATCAGACTTTTGTGATTGATGCAACGGTACATTCGGAGTATTTTAATCACTCTGAGTTTGTTTCCCAAAAATGTAAAGATGCGATTGTAGATCAGTTTAGAGAACGTACCGGACAACGTCCGAGTATTGATAAGGCTTTTCCTGATTTGAGAATTAATATTCATATCGACAAAGATCAGGTTTCGGTGGCGCTGGATACTTCTGGGAATTCTTTACACCAACGTGGTTATAGAACGGCAACCAATATTGCTCCGATAAATGAAGTTTTGGCAGCAGGAATTTTATTGCTTTCGGGTTGGGAAGGTCAAGGCGATTTTTTGGATCCAATGTGTGGTTCCGGAACATTTCTGGCCGAAGCAGCAATGATTGCCTGTAATATTCCGGCGAATATCAACCGTAAAGAATTTGCTTTCGAAAAATGGAATGATTGGGACAACGATTTATTCGACAACATTACCGATAGTTTGTTGAAAAGAGTGCGGGAGTTTCATTACACTATAAAAGGCTATGATAAAGCACCAAGTGCGGTTCAAAAAGCCAAAGACAATATCAAAAATGCCAATCTTGACGAATATATTTCTATCGAAGAAAAGAACTTTTTTGATACCGAAAAAACGTCTCAAGGAAAATTACACATGGTTTTTAATCCGCCTTATGATGAACGATTGGATATTCATATGGAAGAATTCTATAAAAATATTGGAGATACCTTAAAGAAAAATTATCCGGGAACTAATGCTTGGTTTATTACTGCAAATCTGGAAGCTTTAAAATTTGTTGGACTAAAACCTTCCCGAAAAATAAAACTTTTTAATGCCAGCCTAGAAGCTCGTTTGTTAAAATACGAAATGTATGAAGGAAGCAAAAGAACCAAATTTCAGGTTGTTCCAGACACCAGTATTTAGATTCAAATAACAGTATTTACTATTTTATACTTTTTTAAAACTTAAATTTTAAACCAGAAAATGACCAAATTACAAGTACGCGCATTTCTATACCAAATAGGTTGTTTTGCCATATTATTCACCTCATTTAGATATTTAGTTCAAGAGTACACGCCTTTAACCGGTTTTTATATTTCATTGGCTGCTTTTGTGATTGGAACTGTTTTGTCTCCAAAATTCCAAGCGGTAAAGACCAAAGAAGGGGAGAAGCTATTTATGAAATGGATTTTTGTAAAAGGAATCAAAGAGATTAACTAGAAAAAAAAGTGCCAATTTAAATTTTAAATTGGCACTTTTTTTATTGAGTTTGAATCGTAATTATTTCTTCTTTTCGGCTACTGCTTTCTTTTTGTAAATAGGAATAAAATACGATACGGTATAATTAAATCCTACTCCAAAATCGCCATTATAGGTTCTGTTGAATCCCGGAATATAAAGATTCTCAAAGTTGTCCGGTTGCTTATTGGTAATTAGCATTTTCAATTGTAAACTAAAGCCAACAAAGACATTATTGAAAACTTTAGCTTTTACGCCAGTAACCACTTCAATCCAACTGGCAGATAATCCGTTGTATTTTTCTCCGGTGGTAATCGAAGGTACTTCATCCCAATACGGATTTGCATTGTAAATTTTATAACTGTTTAATTCTTGGCTGAAAGTACTTGCGCCATAACGCATTCCTATAGAAATGATGTTCTCCATATCCAGCCAGTTTTCATAGGCATTGTAATCAAAACCTGCTTTGATATACGTTCCTTTTGCAGTTGAATTCAACCGGTCGTCATCGGTTGTTTTATTTTCATTTCCGATTTCGGCAGCCAAATAGTATTTTTTGGTTAATCGGTAATCTCCCACTAATTCTATTCCTTTATAATTGCTGTCATATAAACCACGTGTTAATTTATACAAGTCAACACCTACGCGCAATCCATATCGGTTTGTTTTTGGAGCGATACTGTCAAGCACTTTTTCCTCCGGAAGTTTTTTGGTCACTTTTTTTGGAGGTTCAGGAAGTATTTCCTCAATTTGGGTAGTTTTAGGATTGGGTTTAGTTGAAGTAGTTTCTTGTGCTTGCGCCAAAAACAAAGACAACAAAAGACAGAAACTAAAAGAATATTTTAAGATGTGTTTCATTTTCGTTTTCTATGTTAGTTTTTTCAACTGAAATATATTGTATCCATGTTTCACTAGAAACAGGTTCTGCAGTATGGACTATCGCATTCGTTGGGTTTAGTGTGAAAATAGTTTTATACCCGCAGGCTCTGGATACATAAATCGTATTTCGAGTGTAATTGATAGTTACGTTATCTACAAAAATTAAGTCAGGATTTGCATTTCCTGAATTGAATGTAAAGCTGTAAGTAGTCGTATCTTCATCCGTTTTTAAAGGAATAGAAATCGTGTTTCCGCTCGTTAGGTATTTTGATTCGCCAGATGCTGAGGCGTTAAAAATAACACCTTCGGTCATTCCTTCTCCCACTACTTTTAATCGGGTTACATTTTTTAAAACTGTCGAATTGCTAATGTCATAAAAAGATAAGACTAATCGGGGCGTAGTAGCCGTATTGGCATCGCAAATATCATCCTTCTCACAACCTGAGAAAGCAAAAACGACCAGCAATACTAATAAAATTATTTTTTTCATTTACCATTTATTTTTGTGTAAATCCGAACAAAATTGTACAACCCAAGGGAAATTTTCAATTTGTAACTTGTAATTACAAAAGATTATCTTCTTTCCAAAAGTACTACATTTTCCACATGATGCGTTTGCGGAAACATATCCACAGGTCGAACACGAGTCACTTTGTATTTTTCGTCCATTAACGCTAAATCACGCGCTTGTGTAGCCGAATTGCAACTTACATAAACTACTTTTTCGGGAGCAATTTTCATAATTTGTTCAATTACGTCTTTATGCATTCCGTCTCTTGGCGGATCTGTGATAATTACATCAGGATGTCCGTGTTGTGCGATGAAATCATCGTTGAACACTACTTTCATATCACCTACAAAAAACTCACAATTCGTGATTTCATTGCGTACCGCATTTGCTTTGGCGTCTTTAATCGCATCAGGAACACTTTCTACACCAATTACTTTTTTTGCTTTTTTTGAAACAAATTGTGCAATAGTTCCGGTTCCTGTGTACAAATCATAAACGACTTCATTTCCGGTAAGTCCGGCAAAATCGCGGGTGATTTTATATAATTCGTAGGCTTGATCCGAGTTGGTTTGGTAAAAAGATTTAGCATTAATGCTAAATTTCAATCCTTCCATTTCTTCCAAGATATAATCTCTTCCTTTATATAATTTAATATCGGTATCGTATAAAGTATCGTTTGCTTTATTGTTGACTACATACTGAAGCGAAGTAATTTGAGGAAATTTTTCGTAAAGATGGTCTAAAAGTAATTCTCTGTTGGCTTTGTCATTTTCAAAAAACTGAATCAAAACCATGATTTCACCTGTCGAAGCGGTACGAATCATTAAAGTTCTTAACAAACCTTCATGATCTCTTGGATTGAAGAAAGTCAAACCATGCTCGTTTGCAAAAGCACGAACTTCATTTCGAATCGCATTTGAAGGATCTTCTTGTAAATGACATTTATTGATATCCAGAATTTTGTCCCACATTTTTGGAATATGAAAACCAAGTGCGTTTCTGTTGCCTAAATCTTCGGTGCTTTCAATTTCTTTTTCGGTCAACCAACGGCTGTTTGAAAACGAAAACTCCATTTTGTTTCTATAAAAGAACTTTTTTTCGGAACCTAAAATTGGTTCAAATTCCGGAAGTTCTATTTTTCCAATGCGTTGCAAATGATTTTTAACTTCATTTTGTTTGTAGAATAATTGTTGGCTGTATTTCATATTTTGCCATTTACAACCGCCACAAACTCCAAAATGTTCGCAAATAGGTTCGATTCTGTGTTCTGAAAATTCATGAAATTTCACTGCTTTTCCTTCATAATAGGCTTTGCGCTTTTTGAAGGTTTGCACATCAACTACATCACCCGGAACTACATTGGGGATAAAAACTACTTTCCCATCAGGAGCTTTCGCTACCGATACGCCTTTTGCACCAGCATCAAGGACTTTTATTTGATGAAAGACAACTTTGTCTGTATTTTTCTTTGCCATAGCGCAAAAATAAGTGTTTGAATGGTTTTATAAATTCAAATTGGGAAATATTTTTAATATCAACTGTTTTTTATTTAAATCTACTATTGCTTTTTTGCTTCGGCAACTGCAATGAAGCAATAAAAAAGGTCTGATTTCAGGTTGCGAAATGCGGATTTAGTTTTAAATTTTCGTTAAAAAACTAATCTTATAAAATCATACTTTGTTTAAAAAGCTAAATTTGAGTACACTAAAAAATCTATTATGAAACGAAATGCCACCGCAGTTTGGACTGGTTCGCTTAAAGAAGGCGCCGGTAAATTAACGACACAAAGTACGACGTTAGAGAATACGCAATATTCTTTCAAATCCCGTTTTGAAGAAGGCGTAGGGACAAATCCTGAAGAATTGGTTGCAGCCGCTCACTCAGGTTGTTTCACTATGCAGCTTTCGGCTTACATTAGCGAAGGTGGTTTTGAGATAGAAAGTATTGAAACAAAATGTGACATTAATTTGGTTGAAGGAACAATTATTGGATCTCATCTTACGGTTGCTGCCAAAGTTAAAGGTATTACAAATGCTGCTTTTCAGGAGTTAGTGACCAAGGCGGAGAAAAATTGCCCTATTTCAAAATTATTCAACACCGAAATTTCTACTACAGCAACTTTAGTATAAAAAAAATCATCAAAAAGAGGTTCAGTTTAGGTATAAATTGAGCCTCTTTTTTTGTTTAAAAAAATACTGATATACAAAAACAATAACAGAATAAATTAAAAGTATATTGTTTTACAGTTGATTATAACTTTAATGTTATTTTTATAAGTTTTAAAAAATTGAAAATCAAAACTCAGTTGAGTTTGTAAAAATAAAGTGTTTATGGTGTTGTATAAAAAATTAGCTCAGATTGGTTTTCTCAAAAATAGTTATGCATTTAAATTCCTTTTTGTTGCCTTTATCGGCATTCATATTCCGCTCATAGGATTGTTGTTTTTTGTTCTTTATGGCAGTCAGAATATTTCTCCCAATATGATTTTGTTTTTTGCACTTGTAATGACTTTGACTGCTACCATGCTGACGTTGTTTATTCTGAAACGGTTAATAAAACCAATCGAAGTGGCTTCTAAAGCATTGAATGATTACAGAACTGACAGAGTTTTTTCGGATTTACCATTAAATTTTACTGATGAAGCCGGTTTGTTGATGCGCAATATTCATGAATCGATTCAGGATAATGAAACTTTTATCAAGGATAAACAAGATATGGTTTATTTGCTTTCTCATGATTTAAGGACATTTGCGGGAAATCCACAAGCGATTGCTACCCTAATTTTAGACGAAAATCCTTCGGCTGATATTAAAGAATTAGCTGAATTAATTGTAGAATCGTCTAAACAGCAACTCGTGTATATAGAGAATTTTATAAAAGTATTGAAAGATCAAGATCAGTTTATTAAAAAAACGGAAGAGAAAAACCGCATCAGTCCAGCAGAACTTATTGCATCTGTAACTGAACTAGCCACACAATCTTTAAATAAGAAAAACATCAAATTGATTTCGGAAATTGAAGTTTCGGAAGTATTTCTGAAAATAGATCAAGATTCCTTGCTTAGCGTTTTGTCTAATTTAGTTAATAATGCCATTAAATTTTCATTTCCAGATAGTGAAATTCATGTTCGAATTTATTTGGAAGCTAAAAAAATAATCTTCACCGTTTCTGATTCCGGAATTGGTTTTGACTCCAATCAAAAAGAAGTATTGTTTCAAAAATTCACAAAAGAAGGCCGATTGGGAACCTCAAATGAGCCATCAACCGGAATAGGATTGTATTTGTCTAAAAACAGTATCGAAAAAGAAGGCGGGACTCTTACAGCAATAAGTGATACGGGAAAAGGAGCTACTTTTACAATCATTTTGGATGCCTAATTTTTTTGTATTAAAGTATAGATTAATGCTTTACTGATGAAGAAGCATACTTTTTTAGTTCTTTTTAATTAAACTTATTCTTACATTTGTAAAAATTAATTTTTTATGATAAAACTTTACCCTCAAAAATTCACTTTAGTTTCCCAAATTATTTTAGCTTTTGTATTACTATCTTCTTTGGGAGTTTCCTCTCAAACCTTTACCGATAGTAATTTACCAATTGTTATTATTACTACAGATACAGATCCTTTAACAGGTTCTCCGCTCGCAATTTTGGACGATCCAAAAGTATTGGCTACGATGAAAATTATCAAAAGGCCAGACGGATCCCGAAATTATCTTACAGATGAGAATACTACTGAATACTTAAATTATAACGGTAGGATAGGAATTGAACTAAGAGGTTCTACATCTCAGGAATTACGAAAAAAACCATATGGTTTAACTACTTTAAAAGCAGATAATACGTCTAATAATAATGTGAGCATATTAGGAATGCCCAGTGAGAATGATTGGATTTTAAATTCATTAGCTTTTGATCCTTCATTGATTCGAGATTATATTGCTTATAATATGGCCCGACAAATGGGTAATTATGCTACTCGAACTGAATATTGTGAAGTGATTGTAAATGGTTCTTACAGAGGATTGTATATTTTTCAGGAAAAAATAAAATCGAATGAAAACAGGGTAAATGTGGTTAAGATTGGCTCGTCCGATATTGATTTTCCTAATGTTACAGGAGGTTATATTACCAAAGCTGACCGAACAGATGAAGGAGAATTACCGGCTTGGGTTATGGAAGAAACGCAGTTTATCAATGAATTGCCAAAACCGGAAAATGCTACCGCAGAACAAACGGCTTATATCAAAGGCGAGTTCGATAAATTAGCGGATAATTTGTACAATGATTCTTTGTTGGATGGATATACATCCGTTATTGATGTTCCTTCTTTTGTTGATTTTATGTTGGTGAATGAATTAACCTCGAATGCTGATGCGTATCAGTTTAGTACTTTTTTCCATAAGGACAGAGGAGGAAAACTAAGAGCAGGACCAGTTTGGGATTTCAATCTTACTTTTGGAACTACTTTTACGCCCCGAAGTGATGTTGATCAATGGCAATTTAGCAATAACAGCAATACAGGACCTTGGTTTTGGGCTGGATTGTTTGATAATAAAACGTACCCATGTTATTTTTCTAAAAGATGGAATGAGATGATTGCTCCAGGTCAACCAATGAATGTGGATGTTTTAAACACTTTTATAGACAATACGTTGGCTTATATTAGTGAAGCAATTCCCAGAGAGAATGAGAAATGGGGAACTTTGACAGATCATGAAACTGATGTGACTCGTATAAAAACGTTTATTGCTCAACGCATCAGTTGGATATCAAGTAATATTGGTTCTTATACAAAATGTGCAGATGTAGTTACTCCGCCTTTGGTGATTTCGAGAATACATTATAATCCAGCAACTTCAATCGAATTTACGTCTAAAGATTTGGAATTTATTGAGATTAAAAATACAGGTTCAGAAACGGTAAATCTTTCGGGAATTTATCTTAGAGAGTTAGGAACGAGTTATCAATTTCCTTTTGATTCAACTGTTGGAGCTAATGAAAGTCTTTATTTGACCAGTAATTTGGCTACATTTCAAAGCAAATATGGATTTCCTGCTTTTGGGCAATATTCAAGAAATTTTTCGGATAAAACACAAAAAATTGTTTTAGCGGATGCTTATGGTAATGTTATTGACAAAGTTGAATATTCTGATGCTTCGCCTTGGCCTACAGATGCTGATGGAAAAGGAAGTTATTTGCAGTTAGTTGATACGGCTACGGATAATAATATAGCAACAAATTGGGTAGCTTCTAATAATGTCGTTTTATCAAATAAATCTTTTGCTGCTAAATCATCGTTGTCTATTTATCCTAATCCGGTTACGAATACATTGATGATTCACAGTACCAAAACGATGGACGGGATTAAAATATATTCGATTTCAGGTGTTTTAATTCAAGAGATTAAAGCAAAATCAGAAACGATAAATACAGATTTAAGTGCTTATGATAATGGAACGTATTTTATAACGGTTTGTGATGAAGATGGTCAAACTACCAAAAAAATACTTAAAAAGTAGCGTTCATTTTTTGAATTTAAATTTTATAAAAATCCCGTTTAAAAGATGTTTAAACGGGATTTTTTTATGTCCTTATTTGTGATTTATTTCTTATTTTTATAGAAATAATTCAATTATGATAAAGTTTTACTTTGCAAAGTCTTTTACGGTTTCCAATATTCTTTTAGGATTTGTTTTATTCTTTTCTTTTAATAGTTCAGCGCAGACTTTTACCGACAGCAACTTACCAATTGTCAGTATTACTACAGACAATAATCCCAATACAAATTTGCCTCTTGATATTTTGGATGATCCCAAAATTTTGGCGACTATGAAAATCATCAAAAGACCGGATGGAACCAGAAACTATCTTACGGATATAAATACACCGGCCTTTTTAAATTATAACGGCAGAATAGGTATTGAAATACGAGGTTCTTCTTCGCAAACTTTACCTAAAAAAGGCTACGGATTAACTACTTTAAAAGCAGATAATACCAGTAATAACAATGTGGAATTATTAGGGATGCCAAGTGAAAACGACTGGGTTCTAAACGGAATCGCTTTTGATCCATCATTGATAAGAGATTATTTATCGTATAATTTGTCCAGACAAATCGGGAATTATGCTACCCGAACCGCTTATTGTGAGGTTGTGATAAATGGCGAGTATAAAGGATTGTATATTTTGCAGGAAAAAATCAAAGCGGGTACAGATCGTGTCAATGTTTTGAAAATAGGAACTTCAGATATTAGTTCGCCAAATGTTACAGGAGGTTTTATTACTAAAGCGGATAAAACCACCGGAGGCGATCCAATTGCCTGGTCAATGCCATCTTATACCACAACAGTAGATTTTATTCATGAATTGCCAAAGCCTGCAGCTGTTCAGCCAGCACAAACGGCCTATATTTACGATCAGTTTCTTCAATTGGCATTCACTTCAAATGCTAATGCAACGAGTGTAATTAATGGATATCCTTCCGTAATCGATGTGCCTTCTTTTGTAGATTTTATGCTCATTAATGAATTGGCTTCTAACGCTGATGCCTATCAATTCAGTACTTATTTTCACAAAGACAGAAATGGGAAATTACGCGCCGGACCTATTTGGGATTTTAATTTAACGTACGGGAATGATTTATTTTTATGGGGATATGACAGGAGCAAAACCAATATCTGGCAGTTTTCAAACGGAGACAATGAAGGTGCTAAATTTTGGACTGATTTATTCAATAATCCACTGTATAAATGCTATTTTGCCAAAAGATGGAACCAGCTTACTCAAACCGGACAGCCTTTGAATTATTCCAGTTTGGTGCAGTTTATTGATGCAACACTGAGTTACATTAGCGAAGCCAAAGTCAGAGAACATCAAAAATGGGGAACCGTAACCAATCAAGACACCGAAATAACCAATTTAAAAACATTTTTGTCTAATAGAATTTCTTGGATTACAACTAATTTGGGTTCTTATTCCGGTTGTAATTCAGTTGTAGTTCCTGCATTGGTAATCAATAAAATAAATTATAATCCTATAATTTCTGATGGTTTTCCAGCGAATGATTTAGAATTTATCGAAATAAAAAACACAGGTGCTACAACCGTTAATTTGACGGGTTTCTATTTGCGGGAATTGGGTGTGAGTTATCAGTTTCCGGCTAATTCTTCGGTTTTGGCCAATGAAAGTATTTTTCTGGCAAGTAATCCAACTACTTTTAAAGCGAAGTACGGAATTACGGCGTATGGACAATTTACAAGGAATTTATCTAACAGTTCTCAAAAACTGGTTTTGGCGGATGGATTTGGAAACACCATCGATTCGGTGGAGTATTTCGATGTTGCACCTTGGCCTGCTGATGCCGATGGACAAGGCAGTTATTTGCAATTAATTGATACGGCATTAGACAATAGTTTGGCTTCGAGTTGGATTTCGTCATCGAGTGTGACTTTGGCAACTCCATCTTATGTTGAGACTTCTACAATTTCAGTTTATCCAAATCCGGTTGCTGATATTTTAAATATTCGTGCCGAAAAAACAATTAAAGGTATCAAGATTTTTGATGTTTCAGGGCATTTAATAACTGAAATCAAACCAAAATCAGACTTGATTTCACTTGATTTTAGTTCGTATTCCAAAGGTTTGTATTTCATCACCATTTATGATGAAAATACTTTCACCACCACAAAAATAATCAAGCAGTAAGAAACCGTAAAAGATAGTTTTTGAATTCGTTAGATTTATAACAAAATTTATTTTACATTTGTTTAATAAATTTTAATATTCGATGAACAATATAAAAAATGTGTTTAGCATTAAAGATCTTGAAAATCTTTCCGGAATAAAAGCGCATACCATACGAATCTGGGAAAAAAGATATAATGTTTTGAAACCCATGCGTACCGATACGAATATCAGACTGTATGATCTTCCGAGTCTTCAAAAGCTTTTGAATATTACATTGTTACATGATTACGGATACAAAATATCAAAAATAGCAACTTATTCCGAAGATAAGATTCCTTCTTTGGTAAGAGAAATAATTTCGTCTAAAACGGCCAAAAGTCATGCAATAAGTGATTTTAAAATGGCTATGATGAACTTTGATCAAGAGCTATTTTTTACGACTTACAATTGGCTTATTGCTGAAAAATCATTTAAAGAAATCTTTCATCAAGTTTTTATTCCCTTGATGAATGAATTGGGATTGTTATGGCAGTCAGATACGATTACGCCTGCACATGAGCATTTTATAAGCTATCTAATCAAACAAAAATTATTAGTCAATACCGAAAAACTTCAAGTTTTAAAACAGACTAAAAAAGATAAAGTCTTCGTCCTTTCGCTTCCTATGAATGAAATTCATGAGTTGGGTTTGATGTATTTGCATTACGAAATTCTGTTAAACGGTTACAAATCAATTTATTTGGGTGAAAGTATGCCTATTGAGAATCTGAAAGATTTAAAAAGACATTATGACGCGATTGTATTTGTTTCCTATCTTACGGTTCAACCGGAAAGGGATTCAATCGATGCGTATATCAACGAAATGACTTCACAGCTCGTTGATGAAAATACTGAGTTGTGGTTTACAGGCCGACAAGTAGAATTTATTCAAAAGGAAAACTTGTCCGATAAAATTTCGATTTTCACTTCTATTTCAGAATTAGTTAGTCTGTTATAGTATTTTTGTTTAAACATTATGTACTTTTGCTAAACAAATGACAAAAATAAAAAATATTACAATTATAGGTTCTGGGTTTTCTTCTTTGGCTGCTTCATGCTATTTAGCACAAAGCGGACACAGTGTTACCGTGTATGAAAAAAATGCAACAATAGGAGGAAGAGCACGACAGTTAAAAGCAGATGGTTTCACCTTTGATATGGGGCCAAGTTGGTATTGGATGCCAGACGTTTTTGATCGTTTTTTTGCTGATTTCAACAAAAAAACAACCGATTACTACGAACTGATAAAGTTGTCTCCGGCCTACCGAGTGTACTATGGCATTGATGATTACATTACAATAGCGGATAATCTGGAGGAAATTGTAGCCACTTTTGAAGGAATTGAAAAAGGAAGCGGAAAAATTTTACAAGATTTTATGGCTGAAGCCAAAAGCAATTATGACATTGCCATAAAAGATTTGGTTTACCGTCCGGGAGTTTCACCTTTAGAATTAGTTACAGTAGAAACAGCTAAAAAAGTGGGGCAGTTTTTCAGTACAATCAGTAGAGATGTTCGCAAGAAGTTCAAAAACCAACGATTGATTCAGATTCTTGAATTTCCGGTTTTGTTTCTTGGAGCGAAACCATCGGATACGCCTTCGTTTTATAGTTTCATGAATTATGCAGATTTTGGTTTGGGAACTTGGCATCCAAAAACAGGAATGTTTGATGTGGTTTTTGCCATGGAAAGTTTAGCCAAAGAATTAGGTGTAAAATTTGTGACCAATGCAGCAATTGATAAAATTATTGTTGAAAATAAAACTGCAAAAGCACTTATTGTAAATGGAGTAAGAATAGATTCTGATTTGGTTTTAAGCGGAGCCGATTACCATCACACCGAAACCTTATTAGACGAAGAGCATCGTGTTTACTCCGAAAAATATTGGGACAGTCGTGTTTTTGCACCATCATCATTATTGTTTTATGTTGGTTTTAATAAAAAAATAGACAATATTTCGCATCATGCCTTGTTTTTTGATGTTGATTTTTATCAACATGCTAAGGATATTTATGATGAACCACAATGGCCAGCGGAGCCTTTGTTTTATGCTAACTTTCCTTCTTTGACCGATCCAACTGCTGCGCCCGAAGGAATGGAATCAGCTTTCTTCTTAGTGCCATTAGCACCAGGAATAGAAGATACAGAAGCCTTGAGAGCCGAATATTTTGATAAAATTATAGATCGGTTTGAAGTATTGACCCAGCAAAGTGTAAAAAATAATGTTATATTTAAACACTCATTTTGTAAAAATGATTTTGTAGAAGAATATAACTCTTACAAAGGAAATGCCTACGGAATGGCCAATACGCTATTGCAAACCGCATTTTTGAGACCGAAATTAAAAAGTAAAAAAGTAAAAAACTTATACTTCACAGGGCAATTAACCGTTCCTGGTCCCGGAGTTCCACCGGCATTAATTTCAGGAAAACTAGTATCAGATTTAATAAATAAACAATTTTCAGAAGCATAATATGAAGCAATTATTTGATGAGGTATCTTTTAAGTGCAGCAAATTGGTTTCCAAAAACTACAGCACTTCATTCTCAATGGCGGTTTACATGCTTTCGCCAAGCATTAGGGATGCCATTTACAGTATCTATGGTTTTGTGCGTTTTGCCGATGAAATTGTAGATTCTTTTCATGGTTTCGAAAAAGAAAACCTTATCCATGATTTTGAAGCAGAATATTACAAGGCGTACAAGTCTGGAATTAGTTTAAACCCTATTTTAAACGCCTTTCAAATCACGGTGAAGCAATACAATATTTCCGATGATTTGATTCAGGCTTTTTTGAAAAGTATGAAACTCGATTTGACTAAATCAGTATACCAAAGCAAATCCGAGTATGACGAGTACATTTACGGTTCAGCAGATGTAGTGGGATTGATGTGTCTCAAAGTTTTTGTGCAAGGGAATAACACTAAATACGACCAACTCAAAGACGAGGCGATGCGTTTGGGTTCTGCTTTTCAAAAAGTGAATTTTTTACGCGATTTGAAAGATGATAATTTGGTTTTAAACCGTAATTATTTCCCTGGTGTCGATTTGAATTCCTTTGACGAAAAGTCAAAAATCGCTATCATAAAAGAGATACAAGAAGATTTCAGAGTGGCGTATCAAGGAATTATCAAGTTGCCAATAGAAGCTAAATTTGGTGTTTACACCGCTTTTGTCTATTACAAAAAGCTGCTCAAGAAACTCGAAAATACACCATGTCACGAAATTGGCACGACCAGAATTCGGGTGTCAAATTATACCAAAGCCGGATTATTGGCACAATCTTTCGTATCCTATAAATTAAAATTAGTTCAATAATTGTATTTTTATAAAGACACTTTTTTCATTAAACAAATAACAAAATGATATCTTTTTTGATTTTTCTGGGCGTTTTCCTTTTTATGGAATGTGTTACGTGGTGTACCCACAAATACGTCATGCACGGCTTGATGTGGTACTTTCATGCCGATCATCATCAGCCTAAATATGCAGGTGTTTTTGAGCGCAATGACATCTTTTTTGTCATTTTTGCCATACCCAGCATCATCCTTTTTTACTTCGGGGTGGAAGGCGGTATGAACTACAAATTTTTCATTGGTTTGGGCATTACCTTTTACGGTTTTTGCTATTTCACGATACACGACGTCTTGATTCACCAACGTTTCAAATGGTTCAAAAATACCAATAACAAGTACCTGATTGGGTTGCGAAAAGCCCACAAAGTACACCACAAACATCTGGGAAAAGAGCACGGCGAGTGCTTCGGGATGTTATTCGTGCCTTTCAAATACTACAAAATGTAACAACAGCATTTGGGCGTGACCACAAGGGTCGGGCTATCCGTTCCCGCTTTTTTGAGGCTGGCCAAAAAGCCAACCTCAAAAAGAGCTCCACTATTATCCCTCACGCACTCCAATTTACTACAAAAAACCGATTAAAAACTACAACAATCCTACCCATGAAACTCTACACCAAAGAAACCACGCAATATGTAAATGCCAGTATCGAAGAATGTTGGGCCTTTTTCTCCAGTCCGCAAAACCTGCAGAAAATCACTCCGGAAACAATGGGTTTTCAAATCACCGATTTTGATGGAAAAAGCATGTATGCCGGTCAAATAATTCAATACAAAGTTTCCCCTCTTTTGGGCATAAAACTACCTTGGGTAACCGAAATTACTTTCGTAAAAGAAAATAGTTATTTTATTGATGAACAACGTTTTGGACCGTATGCACTGTGGCATCACAAACATTTTTTTGAAGAAACAGAACATGGAGTAAAAATGACCGATTTAGTTCATTATGGTTTACCACTGGGTTTCATTGGCCGTATCATGAATACATTAATAGTAAAAAATAAATTGAAAGCCATTTTTGACCACAGACGCGTAATGGTAGATCAACTTTTTAATGCTAAATAATGACAAAGCAGGAAGTAACTTTTTTTTGGTTCAGACGCGATTTACGATTAGAAGATAATGTAGGGTTGTACCACGCTTTACAATCAAAATATCCGGTAATTCCATTGTTTATTTTTGACGATTCGATTTTAGACAGTTTGCCAAAAAACGATGCCAGAGTTGGTTTTATACACGAATCCTTGGCTAAAATCAACCAACAATTACAAGAAATTGGCAGTTCCCTTTTGGTCAAAAAAGGAAAAACGCATCAGGTTTGGCAAGAACTCCTTCAGGAATTTGAGGTAAAGGAAGTCTATTTCAATAAAGATTACGAACCGTATGCATTAGAGCGGGATTTGGCCATCAGCGAATTATTAGAATCCAATAATACAAAACCACATTCGTATAAAGACCAAGTGATTTTTGAAGAAAAAGAAATCACAAAAGCCGATGGATTGCCCTATACCGTTTATACACCGTATAAAAATAAGTGGCTGGAAAAATACAAATCCATGGCACCAATTCCAGAATATGACACGGTAAATATTTTTTCAAATTTCTTCAGAAGTCATTTCGATTTTCCAACATTGGAACAAATCGGATTTGAAGAAAGTACCATAAAAGTACAACCACACAACTTGTCAAAAATTGCTAATTACCACGAAACCCGTGATTTTCCGGCAATAGACAGCACCTCTTATTTGTCGCCACATTTGCGTTTTGGAACCGTTAGTATTCGAAAATTAGTCAATTGGGCGGTTCGTAAAAACGAAGTCTTTTTGAGTGAATTAATTTGGAGAGAGTTTTTTATGCAAATTCTGTTCAGTTTTCCAAAAGTGGTTACCCATAATTTCAAATCGGCTTACGATGGTATTCAGTGGCGCAATAACGAAGAAGAGTTCAAGCGCTGGTGTACCGGAACGACAGGATATCCGATGGTTGATGCCGGAATGCGTCAACTGAACGAAACGGGCTATATGCACAACCGGGTCCGGATGGTGGTGGCCAGTTTTCTGTGCAAACATTTGTTGATTCAGTGGCAGTGGGGGGAAGCGTATTTTGCCCAGAAATTATTAGATTACGAATTGTCGGCTAATGTTGGCAATTGGCAATGGGCAGCGGGAACCGGTTGTGATGCTGCGCCGTATTTCCGAGTTTTTAACCCCGAAATTCAACTCACTAAATTTGACGAAAAAGGAATTTATATTCGTCAATGGATTGCAGAATTTGACTTGGGCTACGGCCAACCGATGGTAGATCATGCTATGGCAAGAGATCGTGCTATTGCTACTTACAAAGCAGGTATTGTAAAATAACTTCATAAAAAAACTCCCGATAACTTTAGTAAGTATCTCGGGAGTTTCAACCTAACCCTAACCTAAAAACAATTAATTATTAACTCAATTTATTTGAAATCAAGCTAATAAACTCTTTGCGCGTTTTGTCTGTTTCAAAAGCGCCTGTAAACGATGATGTCGTCGTTACTGAATTTTGTTTTTGAATCCCACGCATTTGCATGCACATGTGTTGGGCTTCTATTACAACTGCTACACCTAATGGTTCTAGAGCAGCTTGGATACAATCTTTTATTTGGTCTGTCAAACGTTCTTGCACTTGCATTCTACGTGCAAAAGCATCGACAATTCTCGGGATTTTACTTAACCCAACAATTTTTCCATTCGGAATATAAGCTACAT
>ERZ1034363.303-NODE-303-length-35520-cov-8.377338_pt1 | contig 35520 bp, 37 predicted proteins | sample MGYA00520616_ERZ1034363 | MGnify/ENA primary metagenome ERZ1034363 (study PRJEB33736, sample SAMEA104284506) | Azolla filiculoides | biome: Urban; feature: Water surface; material: Ditch water | place: Netherlands | collected 2015-10-28 | depth 0-0.1 m ... | reverse complement strand
ACCAACTGCTGAACGTGCTTGGGCGCAGAGCCGCCGGCACCGGTTTCGTACATGCCGCCACCGGCCATCAAAGGCACGACCGACAGCATCTTGGCCGAGGTGCCCAATTCCATGATCGGGAACAGGTCGGTCAGGTAGTCACGCAGGATGTTGCCTGTGGCGCTGATGGTGTCCAGACCGCGCACCACGCGCTCCAGGGTGTAACGCATGGCACGCACTTGGCTCATGATCTGGATGTCCAGACCGGCGGTGTTGTGCTCGTGCAGGTACATCTTGACCTTGGTGATCAGCTGGGCTTCGTGCGGACGGTACTGGTCGAGCCAGAACACCACGGGCATGCCGGAGTTGCGGGCACGGGTGACGGCCAACTTGACCCAGTCGCGGATCGCTGCGTCCTTGACCTGGCACATGCGCCAGATGTCGCCCGCTTCCACGTTTTCAGACAGCAGCACTTCGCCGGTGTTCAGGTCGGTGATGTTGGCCACGCCGTCTTCAGGAATCTCGAAGGTCTTGTCGTGCGAGCCGTATTCTTCGGCTTGCTGGGCCATCAGGCCGACGTTGGGCACCGTGCCCATGGTCTTGGGGTCAAACGCGCCGTGCCACTTGCAGAAGTTGATCATCTCCTGGTAAATACGGGCAAAAGTCGACTCGGGCATCACGGCCTTGACGTCTTTCAGCCGGCCATCGGCACCCCACATCTTGCCGCCGTTGCGGATCATGGCAGGCATGGAGGCATCCACGATCACGTCGTTGGGCGAGTGGAAGTTGGTGATGCCCTTGGCGGAATCGACCATGGCCAGCTCGGGGCGGTGCTCGTGGCAGGCGTGCAGGTCGCGCTTGATTTCGTCTTGCTTGGACTGGGGCAGCGTGGCGATCTTGCTGTACAGATCGGCCATGCCGTTGTTCACGTTCACGCCCAGTTCTTCGAACAATTTGGCGTGCTTGGCAAACGCTTCTTTGTAAAAGATCTTGACGCAATGACCGAACACGATGGGGTGCGAGACCTTCATCATGGTGGCTTTGACGTGCAGCGAGAACATCACGCCGGTTTTGTGTGCGTCTTCGATTTCCTGCTCGTAGAAAGCTTCCAGCGCTTTCTTGCTCATGAACATGCTGTCGATGACTTCACGGTCGAGCAAAGAGACTTTGGGTTTGAGGATGATGGCCTTGCCGCTCTTGGTGATCAGCTCCATCTTCACGTCACGGGCGCGGTCCAGCGTCATGGACTTTTCACCGTGGTAGAAGTCGCCAGCGTGCATGTGCGAGACGTGCGAGCGCGAGGCCTGGCTCCACTCGGCCATGCTGTGCGGGTTCTTGCGGGCAAACTCTTTCACGGCGCGGGGCGCGCGGCGGTCCGAGTTGCCTTCGCGCAAAACAGGGTTCACGGCCGAGCCGGTGCACTTGTTGTAGCGTGCCTTCAAGGCCTTTTCTTCGTCGGTCTTGGCGTTCTCAGGGTAGTCGGGCAAGGCGTAGCCCTTGGACTGCAGTTCCTTGATGGCGGCGACCAGCTGACCCACGGAAGCGCTGATGTTGGGCAACTTGATGATGTTGGCAGAAGGGTTCAGCGTCAGTTTGCCCAGCTCGGCCAGGTTGTTTGGCGCACGCTGCTCAGGAGGCAGCAAATCAGAAAATTCACCCAGGATACGGGCAGCCACAGAAATGTCGCTCTCGGCCACTTCGATGCCAGCAGGGGCTGCAAACGTGCGGATGATCGGCAAGAACGAGGCTGTGGCCAGCAAAGGGGCTTCGTCTGTCAGGGTGTAAATGATCTTGGATTTGTCTGCAGCCATGGGTACTCTCGTTATCAGGGATGTGGAAAAAGGAATACGTCGTCCGGCGGTACGTCGAACGGATTCGGAAACCGCCCTTTTAAGGTGGTTTAACCCGTGACTTTATCTCAAATGCACCCCTGTTTTGCTTACGTGGTGCCGCAGCCAACGCCTGCGCACAGGCCAACTTGGGAGGCAAACAGCCAGGCGATTAAACTGACACCCCTTTAGACACACGCCAAATCACCGGACTTGGCGTCCCCTTACCCGGCCAGCGCCCCTTGAGCGCGGCCCCCAACCTAGGAATACACCCATGGGCGCGCAATGGAAAGCCAAAGGCAAAGCACAAGCCGCAGACGCCAGAGGCAAATTGTTTGGCCGTCTGGCCAAGGACATCATGATCGCAGCCCGCAACGGTGCCGACCCGGCCGCCAACTCGCGCCTGCGTCTGGTGGTCGAGCAGGCCCGCAAAGTGTCCATGCCCAAAGAAACGCTGGAACGCGCCATCAAGAAGGGCGCTGGCCTTTTGGGCGATGCCGTGAGCTTTGACCGCGTGATTTACGAAGGTTTCGCGCCGCACCAAGTGCCGGTGATGATCGAAGTGCTGACCGACAACGTGAACCGCACGGCGTCTGAAATGCGTGTGTTGTTCCGCAAAGGCCAGCAAGGCACCTCGGGCTCGGTCTCGTGGGACTTTGACCATGTGGGCATGATCGAGGCGGAACCTGCCCAAGCCGGTGCGGACGCCGAACTGGCCGCCATCGAAGCCGGTGCGCAGGACTTTGAGCCCGCCGATGAAGACGGCGTGACCGTGTTCATCACCGAAGCGACCGACCTGGACCTGGTCAGCCGCGCTCTGCCCAACTTCGGTTTCACCGTGGTGTCGGCCAAACTGGGCTACAAACCCAAGAACCCGGTCGACCCGGCCAACCTGAGCCCAGAACAATTGGAAGAGGTTGAAGCCTTCTTGGGTGCCATTGACAACAACGACGACGTGCAAAACGTGTTTGTGGGGCTGGCGGGTTAAGCAAGCCCCCCCCGACAAGGGCCTGACAGGTGTTGACCTGCCAGGCCCTTTTTTCTGGGCCACAGTTTTTCGACGCAACGCAAATTGGTGCACACCCACGCACCAAGCAAGGGAAATCCATGAGTCAAAAATGATTTGCGCACACCTATGATGCACAAATCTTGCATACAAGATGCCAAAACAAGTGGCACGGTATTCGCTAGAGGTTCAAGCAAAGGAATCCCTGGTTGTGAACTCCAAAGACATTGCCGACCGGATCGTGGAAGCGATCCTGGCCCAAAAGCTGATGCCCGGCGCACGCCTGGGCGAGCAGGCTTTGTCCATGCTGTTTGACTGCAGCCGCACTCTGGTGCGCGAGGCGCTGATGCAACTGACCGCACGCGGCATCGTGCAGGTCAGTTCGCGCAGAGGCTGGTTTGTGGTGCAACCGTCCAAAACCGAAGCACGCGAAGCCTTCGAGGCCCGCAAAGTCATCGAGACCGGCCTGATCCGCAGCGCCGGAGCCATGGACAAAACCACGCTCAAGCGCCTGAAACAACACATCCAGCAAGAGAAAACCGCGCTCAAACAAGACGACGTGGGGCGCCGCAGCTTTTTGCTCGGTGATTTTCATGTGTGCCTGGCCGAGTGCCTGGGCAACCAGCTGCTGGCCGACACGCTGCGCGACTTCACGGCGCGCACCACGCTGATCGCCATGCTCTACCAGTCGAGCCACGACGCGGTGAAGTCCTGCCAGGAACACATCGACATCGTGCAAGCGCTGGAGCGCGGCGACAAGGAAACGGCCGAGCGGCTCATGGCCGAGCACATTGGCCAGGTGCAATCGGCATTGCAGATCAACGCCACACCCGCAGACCCGCTGGCCGAGTTGCGTTTGGCACTGGCACCCATGAACCCCGCCAGCACCATGGCCAAAAAGCAGGCCAAGAGCGCAGCCAGCAAACCCTCTTCATCCACCTCACCTTCCACCTACCTAGGAGCCTTGCTATGAAACTCTCGAAACGCCTTGTGCTGTCTGCTGCCGTCGCCGCCAGCCTGTTGACTTTGACAGGTGCCAGCCACGCCCAAGCCGCGCTGGACAACATCCAGAAAGCCAAGCTGATCAAGATCGCCATCCCGACCGACTTTCCGCCTTATGGCTTTGTGGGCATCGACCTCAAACCCCAAGGCCTGGACATCGACATGGCCAATTTCATTGCCGCCAAGATGGGCGTGAAGATCGAGCTGATGCCCGTGACCAGCGCCAACCGCATCGCCTACCTGCAGACCAAGAAGGCCGATCTGGTCATCTCCACCCTGGGGAAGAACCCCGAGCGTGAAAAAGTCATCGACTTCACCTCGGCTTACTCGCCATTTTTCCAGGGCATTTATGGCCCCAAAACCATCAACGTGAAATCCATGGCCGATTTGGCGGGCAAGACCGTGGCGGCCACTCGTGGCGCTTTGGAAGATCAAGAATTGACCAAGGTGGCCCCGGCGGGCACAGAAATCAAACGCTTTGAAGACAACAACGCCACCGTGTCCGCTTTCGTCGCGGGCCAAACCCAATTGCTGGCCACGGGCGTGTCGGTCGCAGGCGTGATGATGCAAAAGAACCCCCAACTCAACACCGAATACAAGTTGTTGCTCAAAGACAGCCCCAACTTCATCGGTGTGGGCAAGGGCGAAGACGCGCTGCGCACCAAGGTCAACGCCATCATTGCCGAGGCCAAAAAGTCGGGCGACATCGACAAGATGGCGCAAAAGTGGCTGGGCCGCCCTGCTGGCCAGTTGCCCGAATAAGCACTTGAAAGGCTGACGCCATGGCGATTGAGCTGGACTTTGCGGCGGTTTTGACCGAGTGGCCTTTGCTGGTCAAAGGTGTGGCGTGGACACTCGGCCTCACGGCCGTGTCCGCGGTGCTGGGCGTGCTGCTGGGCATTGGCTGCGCTTGGGTGCGCACCCAGGGGCCGAGCTGGAGCCGCCCTGGCGTGGCCGCCTATGTGGAGCTGATCCGCAACACGCCTTTCATCGTTCAGCTCTTTTTCCTGTTCTTTGGCTTGCCGGCCATGGGTGTGCGCCTGAGCCCCGAATGGTCGTCGGTGATCGCCATGGTGATCAACCTGGGGGCGTATTCGGCAGAGATCGTGCGGGCAGGCATCCAGACCACGCCCGCAGGGCAAATCGAAGCGGCCATGAGCCTGGCGCTCTCGCGCATGCAGACCTTCATCCATGTGGTGCTGCCGCCTGCACTGCAGCGCGTGTGGCCTGCGCTGGTCAGCCAGATCATCATCGTGATGTTGGGCTCGGCGGTGTGCGGACAAATCTCGACCGAAGAGTTGAGCTTTGCCGCCAACCTGATCCAGAGCCGCAACTTCCGCGCCTTTGAAGCCTTCATCGTCGCCACCGCCATTTACCTGTTGCTGTCGATCGCCACCCGCGCCACGCTGAACTGGTTCGGCCAACGCTTCTTGTTCGGAGGCCGCCGTGGTTGAATTTTCTCTTTGGGACATCGTCAGCAACCTCTTGCTGGCCGCACGCTGGACGCTGGTGCTCTCGCTGATCGCTTTTGTGGGCGGCGGCCTGGTGGGCCTGGCCCTGCTGGTGGCCCGCACCACGCACAACCGCAGCTTGCAACAAGCGGTGGCCGTGTATGTGCAAGTCTTTCAGGGCACGCCTTTGCTGATGCAGCTGTTTCTGGCCTACTTCGGCATGGCCATGCTGGGCGTAGAGACGTCCGCCTGGACGGCAGCGGCCGTGGCCCTGACGCTGTACAGCAGCGCCTTCCTCGCCGAGATCTGGCACGGCTGCGTCAAATCGATTGGCAAAGGCCAGTGGGAGGCGGCGCAAAGCCTGGCACTGAACTTTGGCGAGCAACTGCGCTACGTCATCTTTCCGCAAGCCGCACGCATTGCGGTCGCACCCACCGTGGGCTTTTTGGTGCAGGTGGTCAAGGGCACAGCGCTGGCTTCGGTCATTGGCTTTGTCGAGCTGACCAAGGCCGGCACCATGATCACCAACGCCACCTTCAAACCCTTTGTGGTCTACAGCTGTGTGGCTGTTTTGTATTTTCTGATCTGCTACCCGATCAGCCTGTATGCACGCTCTCTCGAAGGTCGATTCCATGTCCAACGCTAACGCATCTACCGCCGCCGTCGCCATCACGGGGCTGCGCAAGTCTTATGGCAACAACGAAGTCCTCAAAGGCATCGACCTGAACGTGCAACCGGGTGAGGTGATCGCCATCATCGGCAAAAGCGGCTCGGGCAAAAGCACCCTGCTGCGCTGCATCAACGGGCTGGAGACCTTTCAGCACGGCAGTCTGACCGTGCAAGGCCAGCCCTTGGTGTACGACGACCCTGCGGCCATGCGGACCTTACGCCAGCAAGTGGGCATGATCTTCCAGTCCTTCAACCTGTTCCCCCACCTCACTGTGGGCAAGAACATCCAGCTCGCGCCCGGTCTGGTCAAGCAGCTGCCTGCCGCCGAGACCGAAGCCACGGCGCGCCGCCTGCTGGCCCGCGTGGGTCTGGCCGAAAAATTCGATGCTTTTCCCGATCAGCTTTCGGGCGGGCAGCAGCAGCGGGTGGCGATTGCCCGGGCGCTGGCCATGTCACCGGGCATCTTGTTGTGCGACGAAATCACCTCGGCACTCGACCCCGAGCTGGTCGGCGAAGTGCTGGCTGTGGTCGAGTCGCTCGCGCAAGAAGGCATGACGCTCTTGATGGTCACGCACGAGATGAACTTTGCCCGCAAGGTGAGTGACCGGGTGGTCTTCATGCACCAAGGCTTGGTGCATGAGCAAGGCGCACCGGCCGAACTTTTTGCCAACCCGAAGACGTCTGAACTGCAGCAGTTTTTGTCCTCATTGCACTGAGGCAAAATAATTCACACCCACCCGGAGTCATCTGATGAAACGTTTGTTGGTGTGCCTGCTTTTGTGCTTGAGCGGCTTGAGTGCCTATGCCGAAGAAAAAATGGTCAAGCTCGACATCGGTCGAGCCGATGGCCATTTGCCGATTTATGTGATGACACAGCCGCAGGCAAAGGCCACCTTGGTGCTGCTGCCCGGCGGCGATGCCAACACAGGCAAGATCGTCGATGGCCAACCGACCAGCAAGAACTTCCTGGTGCGCAGTCGCACACTGTTTGCAGCCCAGCAGTTCAACGTGATCGTGGTCTTCAGAGCTTCTGATTTGCAACGCCTGGACTACGACTACCGCGTCAGTCCAACGCACATTCAAGAGCTGGCCGCGGTGGTGCGCCATGCCAAACAACTGAGCGATTCGCCCGTGTGGCTTGTGGGCACCAGCCGAGGCACAGTGTCCGGCACGGCGGCCACGATTGCCTGGCCCCAAGGCACGGTACAAGGTCTGGTCCTCACCTCCAGCGTGACATCCAACAAGGTTGGCGCCATTGCCACGCAAGCCATTGACAAAATTGCGGTGCCCACGTTGGTTGTTCACCACAAGCAAGATGCCTGCAAGATCTGCTTACCCCACGAAGCGGCCCGCATCACCGACGGCCTCAAGTCGGCACCCATCAAGAAATTCATCATGGTCGAAGGCGGCTCAGATCCCGTAGGAGACCCCTGCGATGCACTGCACTGGCACGGCTTCATCAACCATGAAAAAGAGGCCGTCCAGCTGATTGGCAACTGGATCAAATCACCCCAAAATTGAAGCGGTGCATTGGCGCACAGAAAAGATCCGACCGGCCGATTAAGGTGGGTTGATCTTTTTTTGGGGGGAGCGATCCATGAATCTGGCCAGCCTGTGTCGGCGCGAAATCATCTCTGTCAGCGCGGAAGCCTCGGTACACAAAGCCGCCGAGCTGATGCGCGTTCACCATGTCGGGGCTCTGGCACTGACCGATCCTGAAGACCCGACACGGGTGATGGGCGTGGTGACCGACCGGGATCTGGTGGTCAATTTGCTGGCACAAGGCTGTTCACCGGAAGAACAAAATGTGGGTGCTTTCAGCAGCGTGCATTTGATCCGGGTGCCTGGCACTTCGAGCGTTTACGAAGGCGTGCAAGCCATGCACCAACACGGCGTGCGGCGTGTTTTCGTGACCGAACCCGGTGGGCGCCTCATGGGCCTGCTGTCCGTTGACGATTTACTGGTCAGCATCGCCGATGAACTGAACGGGCTTTCCGAAGCGCTGCGCGTCGGGATCGACATGGAAAGTGCCAGAACCTCACCCATGTTCACTCCCGGCGAACAGCCTGAGGGCATGTACCTGGCGCAGCACGAGCCTTGATGGGCATTGGCTGCAGGATACGAGAACGCCTCGAAGCAGGTACAGCGGTCAAAACCGCCCCCAAAATGACAAGCCCGACCGGCGATGGCGGTCAAGGCACTGTTACATGTTTTGCCGTGCCATCACGCACGGCTGCGGCGCTGTTGCACCGCCTGCGCCAGCGCCTGCAGCACCGGCACGGTTTGCGCAAAGCTGATGCAGGCGTCGGTGATGGACACACCATGTTGCAAGGGCTGACCGGGCTTTTGGTCTTGTCGGCCTTCTTGCAAATGGCTTTCGATCATCAGGCCCATGATGCGGCGGTCACCGCCTGCCACCTGCGCGGCCACGTCGTGCGCCACCTCGATTTGCTTGCTGTGCTGCTTGCTGCTGTTGGCGTGCGACACGTCCACCATGACCTGCGGCGCGATGCCCGAAGCCTCTAGCGCCTTGCAGGCGGCATCCACGTCAGCGACCGAATAGTTGGGCACTTTGCCGCCGCGCAGGATGATGTGCACGTCCTGATTGCCGCGCGTCTCGAAGATCGCGGCCTGGCCCATTTTGGTCATGCCCATGAAAGCGTGCGGGGCCTTGGACGCCACCACCGCATCGGCTGCGACCTTGACGCCGCCGTCCGTGCCGTTCTTGAAACCCACCGGGCAGGACAGGCCGCTGGCCAGTTGGCGGTGGCTCTGGCTTTCGGTGGTGCGGGCACCGATCGCGCCCCAAGTCACCAGATCGCTGATGTATTGTGGGCTGAGCAAATCCAGAAACTCGGTGGCCACGGGCAGGCCCAGATCGATAATGTCCAGCAACAACTTGCGCGCCATCTCCAGGCCCTGGTTCATGGCAAAGCTGCCATCCAAGTGCGGGTCGTTGATGTAGCCCTTCCAGCCCACGGTGGTGCGGGGTTTTTCAAAATACACGCGCATCACGATCTGCAAATCTTTGGCGTGCTTGTCGGCTTCGGCCTTGAGCAGCTTGGCGTAGGCAATGGCCTGATCGTGGTCATGGATCGAGCACGGCCCGACCACCACGACGAGGCGGTCGTCTTGGCCTTGCAACACGTTCGAGATGTCCTGGCGCGAACGCTCCACCAGCGCCAAGTGCGCGGGCGATGCGGGCAGCCGCTCTTCGAGCAAGGCCGGCGTCATGAGGGGGCGCACCGACGCAATGCGGGTGTCGTCGATGCGGGTTTTGTCTTGGGTGGAAAGCATGGGGGGTCCGGCAACTGAATCTGACGGCAGTTTAAACGGCCCCATCTTGGTTAATGGACTGATCAGCCTTCAAACAAAGCGTGCGGGCAAATATGGCGTCGGGTCCGCGCAAGTTGGCTCACCATGGACCATCTCCGCCAGCAAGCGCCCGGCCACCGGCCCGAGCGTGAAGCCCTGGTGCGAATGTCCGAAGTTGAACCACAAACCTTTGTGGCGCGGCGCGGGTCCCATCACGGGCAGCATGTCGGCGGTGCAAGGGCGTGCGCCCAGCCAAGGGGCCTCAGGCAGAGGCTCGCCCAGGTCCACCAACTCACGCGCCAGCGCTTCGGCCTTGGCCAGTTGCACCGGCGTGGGCGGGGCATCGATGGGCGCAAATTCTGCCCCCGTGGTCAGGCGCAGGCCGCGTTGCATGGGGGCCAGCACATAGCCGCGCTCGGCATCGAGCAGCGGTTGCCGCACCTGTGCGGGCGAGGTGTAGTGCTGGTGGTAGCCCCGTTTGATGAACAGCGGAAAACGGTAGCCCAGTGTGCGGATCAAACCGTCGGCCCAAGGGCCCAAAGCCAACACCGCTTGCTCGGCATCCACACGGCCCTCGGTGGTTTGCACCGACCAGCCAGCACCTTGGGGTTGCAGGCTGGCGGCGTCGCCGGTCAACACGCGCCCGCCCCGCGCCACAAACAAGTCGGCATAGCGCTGCACCAAGGCACCGGGGTTGTTCACCGCCCACGGGTCCAGCCAATGCACGGCACCCGCCATGGACCTTTGCAAAGCGGGTTCGGCCTGCGCAAGCTGGGTGGTGTTTTCGGCTTGGTAACGCACGCCAAAACAGTCGTGCAGGGTCGACGCCCGCTGCACTGCCTCATCGAATGCCTGTGCCGTGCGGAATACGAAGCGAAAGCCTTCACGCGCCACCAGATCTTGCGCACCCGCAGCAGCCATCAGCAGGTCGTGTTCATGGGTGGCGTGGGCGATCAGGCGGCTGTAGGCTTCGGTGGCGCGGGCATGCGAAGCCGGGTATGAGTTTTGAAAGTAGCGCCACAGCGACCCCGCCATCTGCCACAGGCCACGCGCATGCCAGTGGACCTCGGCGCCTCGGCGCAAGGCCACGTTCAACAAGAAACCCGGCTCACGCGGAAAGGCATAGGGCTCAACCGCCTCTTGCTGGATCAGGCCAGCATTGCCAAACGAGGTCTCCTGGCCGGGCTCGCGCCGGTCCACCAGCACCACATCGAAACCGCGTTGCTGCAAATGCAAGGCGGTGCAAGTGCCGACCATGCCAGCGCCGAGAACAAAGATAGAGGAAGTCATGGCATTTCAAACAGCGTTACGGCTGTCCACCATAGCACCACCGGCCAGAACAGGCGGGTGCGTCACGATGCTTTTGAGTTCAGGCCGCGGCTGCTGCAACGCCGCCATGTCAGGCCGGGGTCTGTGCAAACCTGTTTGCGTTTTGCCCCATTGCTCCAGCGCCGCCGCCATGCGCAGCAGGTGCGCATCGCGGTGCAGCGGCCCGATCATCTGCAGCCCAAACGGCATGCCCGCTTCGTCGCAGCCCAGCGGCAAAGACAAGGCCGGGTTGGTGGCCAGCGTGACCATGTAGGTCAGGCTCAGCCACTCGTAGTAGTTGCGCTGCTTCTGGCCGTCGACCACCTCGGCGTACAGCTGTGTCCAAGGGAAGGGCGACAGCGGCGTGACGGGCGACAGGATCAGGTCATAGTGCTCAAACGCCGCTTGGAATTGCCGATTGATGCGGGTCTGCGCCAAGTGCGCCCAGGCGCGGTCGGCCAGCGTGATGCTGGCGGCCATCTCCACATTGGCCCGCACATTGGGCCCCAGCGTGTCGGGTTGGGTGCGGTAGACCTCTTCAAAGGCGGCATAAAAACTCTCGGCACGGATCACATCAAAGCAGCGGTGACCGTCGCCCAGGTCCCAATCGAGCGGTTCGCACACGGCCACCTCACGCGACAAGGCCTGCACCCTTTCGCGAAATGCACGGCGGATCATCGGGTCCACCGCACAAGCGCCAAAGTCTTCGGTGTAGGCCACGCGCAGTGGCCGCAAATCAACAGGCTGAACGGGCCAAAACGCTTCGTGCTGCACGCCCAGGCTGAGCGGGTCCATCGGGTGCGGGCCCACGCTGGCCTGCATCATGAAAGCGGTGTCGGCCACGTCACGCCCCATCGGGCCCAGCACCGAAATGGCAGACCAGCCCAGCGGGCGCATGTCGTTGGCAATCAACCCTGGCGATGGCCGCAAGCCCACCACGCCGCACAAAGCCGACGGGATGCGCAGTGAGCCGCCTGTATCGGAGCCTGTGCACAGCGGCAGCATGTCGCAGGCCAGCGCCGCAGCAGAGCCACCGGATGAACCGCCCGCGTTGAGTGCCGGATTGAACGGGTTGCCCGTCGCGCCCCACACCGGGTTGCGGCTGTTGGCGCCTGCGCCCATGTCGGGCGTGTTGGTCTTGGCCGTGACGATGGCACCAGCCGCACGCATGCGCGCCACATAAGACACATCGCGCTCGGGCACATGCCCGCGCAGCCGCACATTGCCGCTGGTGGTCAGCAGCCCGGCCGTGGCCTGCAGGTCTTTCACGCCCAGCGGCAGACCGTGCAGTGCAGGCAGAGCATCACCGCGCATGACCTGGACTTCGGCTTCGCGGGCCGAGGCCAATGCGCGTTCGTAGTCGGTCGCACAAATGGCGTTCACGGCCGGGTTGTATTTTTCAATCTGGTCGATGCAGGACTGCATCAGCTCGACGGGCGAGATTTCTCTTTCGCCGATCTGGCGGCGCAGTTCAACCGCACTGTGTTCCACCAACGCCATGGAGCTCACTCCACCGGGATGTTGGCGCGGTGCACATAGGCCCGCAGCAAGGGCAGCTCTTGCGCCACCTTGGTGTCGTACACGCTGCCGGGCTGGAACAGCACATCCAGGCCCACTTTTTGCAAATCCGCCTTGACGGCAGGATCGTTCAGACTGTCTTTCAGGGCTTTGGTCAATTTGCCACTGACCTCGGCAGGCATGCCGCGGCGCCCCACAAAACCAATCCAGGGCACCATCTCGTAGTCGGGGAAACCAGCCTCCGCCACGGTGGGCACCTGCGGCATCTGGGGTGAGCGCTGTCGTGTGGTCACGGCAATCGCCTTGACCTTGCCAGTGGCCATTTGTGGCATGGCCGCCACGCTGGTGTCAAAGCTCAAAGGAATCTGCCCGCCTATCAGGTCTGTCATGGCGGGCGCACTGCCACGGTAAGCCACATGCACCATGTTGGCCCCGGTCATGACCTTGAACATCTCGCCCGCCAGGTGGGCCGATGTGCCCACACCGAACGAGCCAAAATTCAAACCCTTGGGGTCCGCTTTGGCCAGCGCCAACAGTTCTTTCACGTTGTTGGCGGGCACTTTGGGGTGGGCCAACAGCACCAATGGCGAACTGCCGATCAGGCCAATCGATTCGAAATCCTTTTGCGGGTCGTAGGGCAAATTTTTCTTCAGCGCGGCATTGACGGTGAAGGTGGTGTTGGACGAAATCAACAAGGTGTAGCCGTCGGGTGCCGACTTGGCCACGGCCGTGGCACCAATGGCTGTGCCTGCACCGGCCTTGTTTTCAACAATGACCGTTTGCCCCAAGCGCTGTCCCAAGGGACCTGCCAGCTTGCGCGCCAGGATGTCGGTGGCCCCGCCGGGTGGGTAGGGCACGATCAAGGTGATCGGCTTGTCCGGAAACGCCGCTTGCGCCAAAAAATGAACGCCGCACAGTGCTGCGGCCAACAGGGTCTTTTTCATGTCAGGTCTCCTGGGACTGAAAGGATTGAAGGTATTGCGACAAAACCTGCAGCTGCGCTTGCATGGCCGCTGCAGGGGAAAACGGTGCGACCAGGCCCATGCCGCGCAAAGCAGACAAGACAAACTGAACGCGCGCCACGGCCTGGGGCCCTTGGCACATTTCGGGAAAACTTTGCGCCATGCGCTGGTGCAGGCTGGCCGTCAACCAACCGCGACGCTCGATGATGTGGGCCACCATCAGTTCGTCATCACGCGCGGCCAGATAAGCCGACCAGGCCACGGTAAAACGCGGCTGACCATACAAGGTGACCCAGGCCTGTTGCACAAAATGGTCGGCGCGTCGCTTCAGGGCCCAGTGCGCGGGCGGCCAGAAATCGCTGGCCTCTTCGAGCTGCGTGATCAGGCGTGTGATCACCTCCAGCATCAAAGCGGCCTTGGACGTGAAGTGGTGCTGCACCGCGCCTGCGGTCATGCCTGCGGCACGGGCGACTTCGTGCACCGACACTTGGCCGTGACCCTTGGTGTGCATCAGCCCCAAAGCGGCATCCAGCAAACGCTCTCGCGTCTGTTCGCTTTTGATCTGATGCAGTGTGCGGCTCATGCTGTGGGCGTCGGAATGTAGGTATCAAAATTGCATTATGGGCGTAATGCAATTAATCCTTCCACCGTGCAAACCCCTAAGCCCGAACACACAAACCGCCAATGGCGGCAAGACCGAATCAGCGCTGGGCTGCGGCCTTGGCCTTGTCAGGTGAGCCTTCCAGCCCCGCCAGCAAGGCGCTGTTGTTACCGCCGATCACCATCTCGAATTTGTTGTCCACAAAGGTGTAGTCAAAGTAACCCATGCGCGCCAGCGGCTGGATCTTGAGGATGTCGAGCATGCCTTGGCCGTCGATGACCTCGTCGTCGATGTGGATGGCCACCACCCGGCCAAACACCACGTCGGCGGTGCCCATGGGGGGCACGCCCGGAAAACGCAGGGTATTGAGGTAAACGCACTCAAACTGGATGGGGGAGCCCGCCACCCGCATGGGTTTGACCTTGCGCGAGGGCAGCTTGACGAGCCCGGCATGCTCGAATTCATCGACACCATGCGGCAATTCCTCGGCCGACTTGTTGACCGCATCGCGCAGCGCGTAGGTCGCCATGTTCCAGACGAATTCGCCGGTTTCTTCGGCGTTGCGCACCGAGTCCTTGCGTTGACCGCCCGTGTTCTGGTTGGCCGAGAACATGACGATGGGCGGGTTGAACGTCACGTTTTGAAACTGGCTGTAAGGCGCCAGGTTGTGACGGCCGTGGCTGTCCACAGTAGAGATCCAGCCAATGGGGCGCGGCACCACGCAGGATTTGAAGGGGTCATGGGGCAAGCCATGGGGTGTGACACCGGGTTCGTAATACATGGTGAATTCCTGAAAGCAAGAAAAAAGTGCAGAACCGCGTGCCGCGCAACACGCCCGGCATCCATCCTAAAGGCGTTTGGGCATCGCGCTCACGTCCAACCCCAGCTGCCGTTGGGCTGCAAAATGGGGTTTTGCGCTCACGGGTCTTTGACGAGACCACCACACCATGACCAGCCACACCCTCCAACAAGCCTTGTCCGACCTGTTCGCCCCTTGGGTGCAGGCCCTGAATCTGAAAGTCGAGCATGTTGCCGCCGACAGTGTGACCCTGCGTTTGCCCCAAAGCGATCAGCTTTCGCGGGTGGGCGGCATGTTGTGCGGCCAGGCCATGATGGCCGCCGCCGACACGGCCATGGTGTTGGCCCTGATCAACCACTTCGGCGCATTCCGGCCTTGCAGCACGGTGCAGCTGTCCAGCACCTTCATGAGGCCGCTGTCTGGGCAGGATGCCCTGGTCACCGCCCGGGTGCTGCGGGCGGGCAAGGCCATGGCTTTTGGCGAGATCGACCTGGCCGGGGCCGATGACGGCAAGAGCGTTTTCAAAGCCAGCACGACCTACGCCCTGATGTAAGACAAGCGCTGGCCGGGCTTGGCTACAATACGCCCATTCTTGTTTTGAGGTTCCCCATGTCTGCTCACAACGACACACACACATCTGACGATCCCGTGGAAAACGTGGTCAAGCACATTCCCGTGGTCATTCCGGCCGCTGGCGCCGTGTTGATTTTCTTGCTGGCCTTCATTGCCGTGTTCATGGCCTGAGGTTTTTGCACCCCGAAGTGTTGGCCTTTGAAGGCAGCACCCACTGCAACCCGCAACAGCTTCGGCTTTGCGGGTTTTGTTTTGGGTGATCCCCCTGCCTGCACTCAGGCCAAGGTTTCGCGCACGGGCATGATGTGCAGTGCGCCGGGCGCAATCAGCAGCTGCACCCATCCACCCGCATCGACCTGAAGCCGTTCCAGCAAACGGGTGGTCAGGTTCAGGGTAATGGACTGCGCCGGCAATGCTTCCGGTGTGAGTGTGCACAAACTTATTTCGCCCAAGGCCAGCACCTCGACCAAGCGGCAGCGCAGCCGGGTGGCCCCTGCATCACCCAAAGCAGGCGTGCTGGCATCGGCCAACACGTCGACCTGTTCGCCATTGAGCACCCAGGTCACAGGCGTGCCATCGTCGATCTTGTTTTTGTCCACCACCGTCAAATCGATGGCTTCAGGTCCGCCCCCCGCTTGCGTCCAACGCAAGCGCGCCCAGCCTGGCTTGTCTTTGTAGAAGCGGCCGTCAAAGTGGTTTTGGATACCCACCAGCTCCGCCACACGTGCGTTGCGGGGACTGGCAAACACCCGTGAAGGTTGGCCCGTTTGCAGGGTCTGACCCGCGTCCACAATCACCACCCGATCGGCCAGGCGACGGGCCTCGGCCAGATCGTGCGTGACCAGCACCATGGGCACCGACACCTGTTGGCGCAACGCCGCCAGTTCGCGGTAAAGGGTTTGACGTGTGGGCGCATCCACGGCGGAAAAAGGCTCGTCCAGCAGCAGCACGCCCGGCACAGCGGGTGGCGTTGGCGACGCCTTTGCAGAAGATGGTGTTGGCATGACACGCACCAAGGCCCGCGCCAAGGCCACGCGCTGTTGTTGCCCGCCAGAAAGTTGCGCCGGCCTGCGCTGGGTGAGTGCATCCAAGCCCATGCGCTTGAGCAAAGCCTGCACGTCGGCGGTCGACCAGCCGGGTCCTGCGGCGAGCGCGACATTGGCATGGGCGGTCATGTGCGGGAACAAGGCGTAATGCTGAAACACCAGGCCCGCACGGCGCTGCTGCGGACTCAGGTGCACGCCAGCGGCCGTGTCGAGCCAGCTTTGCCCATCCACCCGGATGCACCCCTGCACATCGGCAGGTGTCCACAAACCGGCAATCGCCCGCAGCATGCTGGTCTTGCCGCTGCCCGAAGGACCAACCAAGGCCACCAGTTCGCCTGCGCCGCAGTCAAACTCGGCCTGCAAGCGAATCGGACTGCTCGAGTAGAGCTGAACTTGCAAGCCCGACATCAACGCTCCTGCAGTGCTCGGCCGCGCTGGCCTACCCGGTCAAATGCCAGGACCAGGGTCAGCGCCAGCAAGGACACACCCACCAGCACCAACGCCATGACATGGGCTGATTGCAAGTCCATGCCCTGCACCTTGTCGTAGAGCGACACCGACAAGGTGCGGGTTTCGCCTTCAATGTTGCCGCCCACCATGAGCACCACACCAAACTCGCCCAGCGTGTGCGCCACCGTCAGCGCCATGCCCGCCAGCAAGCCAGGCCAGGCCAGGGGCAACTCAATGCGCCAAAACGTTTGCCAAGTGGACAGTCCCGAGACCCAGGCCGCTTCACGCAGGCTGTGGGGTACGGCGGCAAATGCGCGCTGGATGGGTTGCACCATGAACGGCAAATTGACCAACACACTCACCAACAGCAAGCCCTCCAGCGTGAACACCAGCCGAATGCCCGATGCCACCAGCCAAGCACCCAAGGGACTGCCTTGACCCAGGGCCACCAGAAAGTAAAAACCGATCACCGTGGGCGGTAACAGCAAAGGCAACAGCAACAAGGCTTCGATGAAGGGACGGCCCACCCAAGGGGTCACGGCCAGCCAGCGGGCCAGGGCCAAACCCAGCGGCAACAGGACCAAGGTGGTCAAGGTCGCCAGGGTCAGCGATACGGTCAGAGCGGGCCAATCCATGGGTCTGTTTGCAGGGTCGTTGATCGTTCAGTGAGGCCTTGATTATTGTGGCAAGGCGTAGCCATGCCGCAAAAAAATCGCCTGCGCTGGCGGACTGAGCAGAAATCGATGCCATGCCATGGCAGCTGGACTGGCCCCCTGCAGCAAAACCATTCGCTGGTGCAAGGGAGCATGCAAGGACTCCGGCAAAGGCAATGCCTGCAAAGCCGGAGCCAGCTCGGGTGCAATGGCCAGCGCCAGTGCCGTGATGCCCGCTTGTGCAGCCCCAGTGGCCACAAACTGCGTGGCCTGGCCGATGTTGTCGCCCAGGACTTTCTGCCCGGCCTGCAGTGGGCCCGCGCCCGAACGCAACAAGGCCTCCTGCGCCGCCATGCCGTAAGGGGCCAGAGCAGGATTGGCCAGGGCCAATTTGTCGCCGGGCTTCAAAGCACGCACCACGGCGGCCAGCCCCTGTGCCAAGGGAAGTGCTGAATTTTTAGGCAAAATCAGCGCCAACCGACCCGTGGCATAACGCTGTCCGGCATCCAGCGTGCGCCCCGCTTTGACCAATTCAAGCACCCGGTCTTCGTCTGCCGAGATGAATTGTTCGACCGGCAGGCCTTGCAAAATTTGCCGCGCCAAGTTGCCCGAAGCGCCCAAACTGACTTCGACCTGCACACCTGTTTGTTGCCTGTATTGGCTTGTCAAGTCAGCCAGCACAAACTTCAGATTGCTTGCAGCGGCGATCTTGATGCGGGCTGACGCCTGCGCTTTGGCCTGCTGTGGCAGCGCCAAAACCGCGATCAGCCACTGTCGGCGGCCCCAAGGCAAAACCGAAGGCCAAAAGACCGGCATAACGTCATGCGTTTTTTGCATAGATTTAAAAGGGTTTTGAGCGCAAATGACAGGCACGAACCGGGCAGGCTCCCTAAAATCGAAACCCCAAGTTACCAAGCGGTTACGGCACACGATGGGATGCCCACAACACCGCCAGTATCTCAGCCACAGAGCCGTTTTTTCAAAGCACCTGCGCAGAGGTTTTGAAAAAACGATTTTTAAACTTGGAGCTAGTCATGAACTCACCCGTGATGCAGGGCCTGAACCTGAACACACCGTCTTACGTCAAGAACGCGAAACTGATCGCCTGGGTCGCCGAAATGGCCGCCTTGTGCAAGCCCGCCAACATCTACTGGTGTGACGGCTCGCAAGAAGAATACGACCGCCTGTGCGCCGAACTGGTGGCTGCAGGCACCTTCAAAAAGCTCAACCCCGCCAAGCGCCCCAACTCTTTCCTGGCTTGCTCTGACCCGTCGGACGTGGCCCGCGTGGAAGACCGCACTTACATCTGCTCGGCCCAAAAAGAAAACGCCGGCCCCACCAACAACTGGATGGAACCCGCGCAAATGCGCGCCACACTGAACCCGCTGTTTGACGGTTGCATGGCTGGCCGCACGATGTATGTGGTGCCTTTCTCGATGGGCCCGCTGGGTTCGCACATCAGCCACATCGGCATTGAGCTGACCGACAGCGCTTATGTGGCCGTCAACCAGAAGATCATGACCCGCATGGGCAAAGCCGTGTTTGACGTGCTTGGGACCAACGGCGACTTCGTGCCTTGCATGCACACCGTGGGCGCACCTTTGGCCGCTGGCCAAAAGGACACCACCAGCTGGCCTTGCAACCCCACCACCAAATACATCGTGCACTTCCCCGAGACCCGCGAGATCTGGTCTTACGGTTCGGGCTACGGCGGCAACGCGCTGCTGGGCAAGAAGTGCTTTGCGCTGCGCATTGCCTCCAACATGGGCAAAGACCAAGGCTGGCTGGCCGAGCACATGCTCATCTTGGGCGTGACCAACCCCGAAGGCAAAAAGTACCACGTGGCAGCGGCTTTCCCCAGCGCCTGCGGCAAGACCAACTTCTCGATGCTGGTGCCCCCCAAGGCCTTTGAAGGCTGGAGCGTGACCACCATCGGCGACGACATCGCCTGGGTCAAACCCCACGCCGACGGCAAGATGTACGCCATCAACCCCGAAGCCGGTTACTTTGGCGTCGCCCCCGGCACCAACATGAAGACCAACCCCAACTGCATGCTGAGCCTGCACAAGGACGTGATCTTCACCAACGTGGCCCTGACAGACGACGGCGACGTGTGGTGGGAAGGCATGGAAAAAGACACCGGCAAGCTGCCCGACCATTTGATCGACTGGCAAGGCAAGGACTGGACCCCCCAGATCGCCAAAGAGACCGGCGCCAAAGCCGCTCACCCCAACGCCCGCTTCACCGTGGCCGCTGCCAACAACCCCGCACTCGACCCTGCATGGGACGACGCTGCGGGCGTGCCGATCGACGCCTTCATGTTCGGTGGCCGCCGCTCGACCACCGTGCCACTCGTCACTGAAGCGCGCAGCTGGACCGAAGGCGTTTACATGGCCGCGACCATGGGCTCCGAGACCACCGCTGCCGCCTTTGGCGCGCAAGGCGTGGTTCGCCGCGACCCGTTCGCGATGCTGCCTTTCTGCGGCTACAACATGAGCGACTACTTCCAGCACTGGCTCGACACCGGCGCCAAGGCCGAAGCCGCTGGCCACAAGCTGCCCGCCATGTACTGCGTGAACTGGTTCCGCAAAGGCGAAGACGGCTCGTTTGTCTGGCCTGGCTACGGCGACAACATGCGCGTGCTCAAGTGGATGATTGACCGCCTGGAAGGCAAAGCCCAAGGCGAACAAACCATGTTCGGCGTGGCCCCCACGTACGGCGAAATCACATGGACCGGCCTGGACTTCAGCGCCGAGCAGTTCAAGTCGGTCACCAGCATCGACAAAGCCGCCTGGCAAGCCGAATTCAAGCTGCACGACGAGCACTTTGCCCAACTGGCGTTCCATCTGCCCAAAGCGCTACTGGACACCAAGGCTGCACTGGAAGCGCGCTTGGCTGCGTAAATATCGGGTTCTGCGCCCAAGCGGCGCCTGAGGTTCAAACCGCCCCGGCCACAATCCGGGGCGGTTTTTTATTGCGCGTCTCCAGCTGGTGAGGCTTACTGTTTGAAGTAGAACTCACCAATCGCTTGGTCATAAAGGGACGGCGTTTGCTCATGCCCCACCGATCGAGCGAGACGAACCACTTCATTGCGCACGTTGCGCAGCACCCGGTCAACAGAGACGCCCGGCTTGGTCATTTCTTTCACAAAAATCCGGGTGAACAAACCATTCTTTTCTTTGTCGTTGTCACCCAACCTGTCCAAGGCTTGCTGACCCGCGCCTGCCGAGAACATGATCATCTGGCCTGTGGCTGCCGTTGTGGGTGCAAGTCCGCGGCCACCGATGGCTCGGCCTTTGCTTTTGAAGGGGTTGTCACGGCAAGCATCGATCACGGCAAGCGCAAACTTGGTCTTTTTGTCTTCCATGTCATCCAGTACTTTTTGCAGCAAGATAGCGTCGTCTTTGACCTGGTCTTCTTGATCGCCTTGCACATCGGTCGGCAACAAGTAATTGGCATTGCCCAGTTGCACACCATGGCCGGCATAAAAGAACAACACTTCGTCACCACCGGTCAAGTTTTGCTTGAAATCGCGCACGGCTTGCTTGAATTTTTTCTCGTTCAAATTCAGATGTTTGAAGACCTTGTAACCCACAGCCTCCAGTGACTTGGCCATGGCTTCTGCGTCGGCACCCGCATTGTTGAGCTTGGGCACATGGGTATACAGATCGTTACCGATCACCAAGGCCTTGCGGTTGGCATAGGTGACGGGCTCTTTGGAAGCGACAGGCACAGGCGCGGGCGCTGCTGCGGCCTGTTCTTTGGCCTTGGCCGCAGCGGTGGCTGCTGCGTTTTCTTGCTGCAGCTTGGCCAACATCTGGGTCATGGCCTCAAGTTGCTGCGCCATTTTGCGTTTTTCTTCATCCATGGCCCGGCGCTCTTGCTCAAGGCGCAACTGCGCAGAATTGTCCGCCACAACAACTGGGGCTGGGGCGGCAGGCATTGCCGATGCAGGCTTCACCACGGGTGCGGGGAGGGGGGCGGGCTTGGTTGCGGCCACAGGTCGATTGTTGCTTGTCGTCTCCATGTCACGGACAAGCTCCTGTGTCCGCTGTTCCCGCTCTTTCTCCATGCGATCGAGGTTGGCATCTTCAGTGACAGGCATAGCGGCTGCCATTTGGATGCCTGCGGGTGCTGCGGGCGTCTGCCCCCCCGTGTTCACCGGATAAGCCAGCGCCATGATCGGTTGAGGCTTTTTATTGAAATAACTTTGTTGCATGGACTCGATGTAAATCGAAGACCAGCCCGACAGGATTTGGTGCTCTGGCGCGACTTGCCCTGCCTTGAATGCTTCACCGAATTTTTTCGCATTCGAGCCAGCGGGAGGCAACACAAACGCCTCAATGCGGAGGTTGCGGCCATTGAATTGCTGCACAGTTAACTCAACCATCAAAATGCTGATGGGTTTGGGACTCTCTCCTTTGGCATCGACCAAGCCTTGCGCTGGCGCGTTCCACCATTTTTTGACGTTGTCAGACGACGCCCAAACACCGACATTCACAAACTCAGTCAGGTTATCGACGGGCAGCACACGAGAGCATTTATTGAGTGTTTGGCTGCTGAGCGTGCCGTGTTCATTGACCAAGAACTGGCGAGGATGCTTGGACAGACAATTGGTGTTGCCCCATCGACCCACCGTATTGGTTTGGCGAACAACAAGATAAGGAACTTTGGCATCTGGCTGCTGATTTTTCAGTGTGTAGGCCTCCCATTCGGTCCCCGGATATGCCACAGAGCTGATTTGCGTCGCTTGCCAAGCCCCGTCAGGCAAAGCCACACTTGCACCAGACCCCATGGGCAAGAAGTCCTTGTACACGGAGCCCTTGACAGGCTGGGCCACCGCAGGAAGAACCCCACAAACCATCAGCCCCAGGAACACCAAAAGCCAACGCTGCATGAATTTGAAAATCAAATTTGGGTGTGTGAAAACAGCTAGCTTGGCAGAACGAATGGTCGACATATTTTTTCCTGAAATCTCTTGGCATTCATGGTTTGACAGACTCGGCTCAATGCCTCCGCATAACAACCGTACCAATTGTTACACTGATAATCCGGTATACACCACACCATTGCGGGAAACACCCAACATGCGCTCCTTTTTCTCGACCCCGATCATGGCCTTGGCACTGACACTTTTGCCCTGGGGTGCTATTGCCCAAACCAAATTGATCACCGAAGCCGAGGCGCAGGCTCCCAATCTGCAAGTGCCCGCCACGCGTGCCATCACGCGCGGCCCAGGCATCAGCTTGCTGTCTCCAGCGGACGTGCCTGCCAAATCTTTCGCGTTCAAAATGCTGTTTGAGCCCCGTGGCGGGGCCAAAATTGACCCCTCCAGCATCAAATTCGAGTACTTAAAGCAACCCATCATCGATCTGACAGCCCGGTTCAAAACAGGCCTGAATGGCAACCAGCTGGAATTGCCGCAGGCCAGCGTCCCAGCAGGCACGCACCCCATACGCGTCTCCGTGCGCGACAGCGAAGGCCGGGAAGGCAACACCATCATCCATTTGAGCGCCAAGTGAGCCAGCCCACTTTCAACTGCCCCTACTGCTGGAGCGATGTGCCCGTCCAGGCCACGGTGTGCAGCCACTGCACCCGGGATTTGGTGCTGTTCAAGCCCCTGGCACTCAGGGTGCAAACGCTGGCAGATGAAATCGAACAACTGAAAGTGTTGACGCAGCAGCAAGCACAGGCATTGGCGCAACTGCAGTCACAGGACATTCAAACCGTGGCGCAAAGTTATGCGCAAACGCACGATACACCGCAAAAACAGTCTTCAGTGGCCTCCATGGCCACACCGGCTCCATCATGGCTGATGCTCTGCAGCACGGCACTGTGGACCGTCAGCAGCATCGGTCTGTGCCACTGGATGTTGCTTTTTGTCTATGACGCAGCGCCTTTGTTTTTGAGGATGCTAACGATTACCCTGCCTGCATTGACGGGGTATCTTTGTGCACGCCGCAGTGGCTTGGGATGGCTCGTCCACCTGATGACAGCCACAGTGGTTGCGGCTTTGTCTGTGGGCTTGATGCTGGCCATCACGGCGCGAATCGATGCAGTGCCCCTGTGGCCGGACAACCCAAGGGATTGGCGCGAAACCCTGGAATACACCGCCGCCATCGGACTGGCATTTTTCACGGGGTACTTGGTCCATCGCCTCATCACCCGCTGGCAACAGCAACAACGCAACAAAATCAGTCTGCGGATTTTGCTCGCACGCGATGAAAAAGGGCAGTTCAAAATCACCGAAATTTCCAATCAAGTGCAGAGCCTGATCACAGCCACCGCACCTTTGGTCTCTGCCAGCGTAGCGCTTTATTCCGGACTCAAGGCTTTCACGGGCAATTGAGCCACTTTCATTTCTGAATGGTTTTCGCATGAAAAAAAATGCCTCGATCCTCTTGGCCCTTGCGCTCTTCATGGCTTGGCCAGCACAGTCGCAAACGCCGGCCTTGCGATCCGCCTTGGTCATCGGACTGAGCCAATATGGTGCCAGCATCGGCGCAGCGACACTGGAGGGCGTGCCTCATGACGTCGAAAGTGCCAAACGGATTGCCATGGCCATGGGGATTCCTGCAAACCAAATTCGCTTGGTCCGCGACCAGGACGCCACCAAAGAAAATATCCTCAAGGAAATCCGGCAGCTGGGCGAACGCACCCGAGAGGGCGGTCGCAGTTTCATCTACTTTTCCGGACATGGCACACGCTACTGGGATCCATCGGTCAATGGGTGCGTTGAGGGGCTTCTGACGCACGATGGCCAAGCCATCACCAACGCAGAGCTGGCACAAGCCACTCAAAAAGTCACCGCTGGCGCAGACAAGGTGATCACCATGATCGATGCCTGCCACTCAGGCGGGGTTGCATCAAACAAGGCTGCGACGCGATCTATTGGCGGGATCGAATTCAAACCCAAATTCACCTTCAAGGCCAGCGGTGCCGCCGATGCTTGCAGCCAACCCTCCAACCTCAAAACACGCAGCCTGTTGGGAGAAACAACGCGTTTGGGTGCCTTGCAGGAAAACGTGGTCCAAATCACCTCATCACGCCCCGATGAAGTGAGTTTTGACGAACCCGGCAAGGGGGGACTTGCCACACAAGGCATCCGGGATTGCTTGTTGGGCAAGGCCGCCGACACGGATGGTTCAGGCGCTGTATCGCTCGCAGAAATTCAACAATGTGCCCAAGCCGTCATTGACCAACGGCTCAAGGGCGCGAAAGACCTGACCCCCCACCATGTTTCGGTTTCAGGCAATCGCAATTTGATTCCCGTTGCACAGCAGCGTCCTGTTCAAGTGGTTGCAACGGCCCCAAGCGCCACATCGGTCGCACCACCGGTGGTTGCAGTAATGCCGGCACCGACAGCATCACGCCCACCCGCTGCGCCACAAAAACCACCAACAGCGCCATCGGTAACACCGCCGCCAGTACCCACTGCTTCTGTTGCCGCGCCAACACCCCCCGCACCCATTGCAGTGGCTGTTGTCGCCCCTGCTGAATCGGCAACACAACGGCCGAACACACCACCGTCTGCAGCCCAGCGCCCAGTGCAAGCACAGGTGCAGACCCCTGCGCAACCGGCGACATCGCCCGCCCCCGCGGCCGCACCCGAACCCATGCTGGCTTCAGTGGCCACGTTGACCGACATCGAGCAGCAACGTGATCCACGCATGGTGCTGGATGTGAAGCTGAGCAAGCCTGTTCTGAAAATTGGCAAAGACGCTTTAGACCTGAGCATCAAGTCCAGCCACGATGGCTACATCTATCTGGTGCTGCTTGGCAGTGACCGCAAGAGTTTTTATGTGCTCTATCCCAATGGACTGGACAAAGACAACCGCATCAAAGCAGGGCAAACACGCAAACTGCCGCGCCCCGATTGGCAACTTGAAGCTGCAGGCCCTCCCGGCACGGACCACCTGCTGGTGATGGTGGCATCCAGCCCTCGCCAGATCGACCGACTGGCCATGACCGAGCCCAGCGCCACCAACCCATTCACCTTTGCGCTCAATGAAATCGGTGGCCGTGCCGCCTTGATCAATTTTCTCGTTCACAACAAAGACGGTGAAGGTTCCGAGCGCTTTGGCGCCAAACTGCTGACCTTGAAAGAAGTTCTATGAAACAGCTGACACTCGCATTGGCGTTCATCTTGTGCGGTGCCTCTGCATCGGCACAGCTGGTGCAACAAGCCTCCAAAGAAGACCTGATCGAAAAGCTCACACCGCCTGCACCACCCACAACTCGCAGCCTGCGCAACCTGGTGCCTAAACCTGTCAACGTGGACCTGTCCATCAACTTTGATTTCGACTCGGCCCGCCTGCAAGCCAATAGCAAACCCTTGCTCGACAACCTGGCACAAGCCATGAACAGCGAGCGTCTGTCCAACCTGAAGTTCAAGGTCGAAGGGCACACCGATGCCAAAGGCAAGCCCGAGTACAACCAAGAACTGTCCTCACGCAGGGCATCTGCGGTTCAAGCTTATTTGACCAGTCAAAACGTGACTGCAGACCGTTTGCAATCCGAAGGCAAAGGGGCGAGTGAATTGCTCGTCCCCGAAAAACCACTGGCCAGCGAAAACCGGCGAGTCCGGATCAGCTTGATCCCATGATGCGTACGATGGTCTGGCTCAGAGCGCCTGTCCTGGCTATGAGCCTGTGCGTTTGGGCAACCCACATCTGCGCGTTTGAATTGGTCTCAGTGCAGGAAATGCAAACCTCATTGGCAGCAGCAGAACCCTTGACAACGAAAGCTGTTGCCGTAGCGGGTGCACCACAAATCGAGCTCTTACACCCACGACTCGATTCACCCATCGCATCGCCAACGACCATCCAGCTCTTGTTCGTGCCCTCGGCCTCCAGCCCGGTGCGCCCCGAGACCTTCAAAATTTTGTATGGCCGTTTGCGCATCGACATCACCCAGCGCCTCCTCAGCGCGGCCAAAGTCACCGCCGAAGGCATCAACGTCAAGGAAGCCAGTTTGCCCAAAGGCAGCCATCGCTTGCTGCTGAGCATTGAAGACATCCAGGGTCGTCAAGGCACCAAGTTTCTGGATCTAGAGATCAACTGACACTCACGCATCGGTTTTCTTTCGATGCATTCAATGCGATTGCCATTTTGACCACCCCCGAATCCCGCGAACGCCGAGCCCTCTGGCTGCTCTGGATCACGCCTGCCCTGTGGTCCGTCAATTACATCGTGGCGCGCACCGCGCCCGGCGTGGTGGAGCCGCACATGTTGGCGCTGGGCCGTTGGGCTTTGGCGGGCTTCGTCTTGAGTTGGGTTGCTCGCAAGGAGCTTTGGCATGAACGCCATGGCCTCATCAAGGTGGCGTGGCAATACCTGGCACTGGGCGCATTGGGCATGCTGGTTTGTGGTGCTTGGGTCTACCAAGGTGCGCGGACCACGACCGCCATGAACATTGCGCTGATTTACGCGGCATCGCCGGTACTGATCGCCCTGGGTGCCGTGCTTTGGCTGGGCGAGCGGTTTTCCGGGCGTCAGGCCTTGGGTGTGGTCGTGGCTTTGTCGGGGGTGTTCCATGTGGTGGTCAAAGGCCAATGGGCGTCGTTGAACCAAGTGCAATGGGTGGCCGGAGACGGCTGGATTGTGCTGGCCATGGCAGCCTGGGCCGGGTATGCCTTGCTGCAAAAAAAATGGGCCAGCCCCTTGAGCGCCACCGCTCGGCTGGCGGCCATCTGCATGGGCGGCGTGCTGGTGCTTTTGCCGTTTGCAACATGGGAATACTTGCAAACTGACACCCCGCACTGGAGTCTGCACGCCACCTGGTTGGTGCTGAGTGCGGGTTTGGTGCCCGGCATTGGGGCTTACTGGGCTTATGGCTTTTGCCAGAAAGTGCTGGGTGCCAGCCGGGTGGCGGCCAGCCTGTACATGGGTCCGCTGTATGGCGGCTTGACGGCTTGGCTGGTGTTGGGTGAGTCCTTGGGCTGGCACCATGTGATGGGCGCCATGCTGATCTTGCCGGGCATTTACCTGGCCTCGCGCAAAACCACGCCAACACCCGAAGCCTGAACTGGGCGCCAGCAAGCAAAAGGCCTCCCGAAGGAGGCCTTGTGGTTCAAGGAGCGAGCCCCAGAGAGCGCCTGAAGATCAGATGTAGTACATGCGGCTTTGCAGCATGCGGGCGGTGCGGCGGGTCATCAGTGTGGTGATGTCATTCGCTGGCTGTGCGTCGTTACCGGCGCGGTCCATGGCGGTTTGCAATTCGCACATCAAGCGGCTGTCGGTTTGGGCCATGGCCCAAAGACGTTCGTCGGCACGGCGGCGCGCCACGTGGGCAGACCAGGCGTCCAGGCCGCCCATCAGGTTTTGAGCCAATGCACGGGTCACGCCGCGCAGCACGCCAATGGCCACAGCGGCCACGGCCCACAAGGCCAGCCATGCGGCCACCACATGGGACTCCGCCCAGCTGTCGATCATTTGGTCGGTGACGACCACCAGCGCAGCCACACCTGCGGCCAGCATGAGGGAGGCCAACGTTTTGGTGGACGTGGCGGAGGCTGCTGCCGAAGCAGCGTTGTGGGGCATCTGGCCCAGAATGGATTTGGTAGCGGTGTTCATTTTGTGTTCCCTTGAATTGATTTTGTATGCTTTGGCAACCCAAATCATCAAAATCATGTCGCAATCATAGGGTTTTCACTGATGCTATTCAACTTTATATTCATGATATTTATCATTCACAATGGTGATACATATCGGCTGTTTGAATGAATCCCTCCATCCCTGCCTCTTTTCGCACCCTCGACTTGAACCTGCTTCGGGTTTTTGACGAAGTCATGGCCGAGCGCAGCCTGACCCGGGCCGCCCACAACCTGTCGCTCACCCAACCCGCCGTGAGCAATGCTTTGCGCCGTTTGCGCGATGCCTTGGACGACGAACTGGTCCGACGCCACGGCCACGGCATTGAGCCCACCCCGCACGCGCTGGCACTGTGGCCCAGCGTGCGCGAAGCGCTGCGCCAGTTGCAAGAGGCCATCGTGCCCAGCCCATTCGTGCCGCACGAAGCGACCAGCACCTTCGTGTTGGCCATGGCTGATGCCACGGCCGCCGAACTGATGGGCGGGCTCGCACGGCAGCTGCAAAGCGAAGCGCCTGGCCTTTCACTGCGTGTGGTGCCGTTGACCACGCGCGACCCGCGCAAGCTGCTGAGCGATGGCACCGCCGACATGGCGCTGGGCTACTTTCCGGCGGTGTTGACCGACCTGACGGGCCGCGCCCAGGCGGGCGAGGCCGTGGCTTTTGAGCACCAGCGCCTGTACGCCGGTGAATATGTCTGCGTGATGCGACAAGGCCACCCGCTGGCCGACCAGCCCCTGACGCTGGACGCTTACTGCGCCGCCCGGCACCTGCTGGTGAGTTTTTCAGGGCGTCCTTATGGCTTTGTGGACGAAGCACTGGCCTCGATCAGCAGGCAACGGCGCATCGTGCTGACCGTGAACCAGTTTTTCACCGCCGGGCAGGTGGTCGTCAGCTCGGACCTGCTCACCGTGCTGCCTCGCCACTTTGTGCCCACCACGGGCATGACAGACCAATTGGTGCTGCGCGACTTGCCCCTGGATGTGCCACCGGTCCACGTCGAAGCCCTTTGGCATCGCCGGGTGCAACACGACAGCGCCCACCAGTGGCTGCGCGGCCAGTTGTTGCAAGTGGCCCAAGCCGCCTTTGCCAATGAGGGCACCGCATGAAAATCCAATTGCTCTCGGACCTGCACCTGGAAGCCAACCCCGGTTTTGTACCCACACCTGCCCCCGACGCCGACTTGCTGGTGTTGGCGGGCGACATCGGCTCGTACCAGACGAACTCGGCGCTCACCACCGCCGGCGATGCCGACTTTGGCCTGAAACGCTTTTCGCCGCTGCACGGCTGGCCCACCCCGGTGCTGTTTGTGCCGGGCAACCACGAATACGACGGCCTGGACTTTGACGCAGCCCACGCACGGCTGCACGAGACCTGCGCCCGACTGGGCATCACCTGGCTGGAGCGCGAAGTGCTGCAGCTGGGCAAGGTGCGCTTTGTGGGCACGACGCTGTGGACCGACTTCGATGCGCTGGGGCCGCTGGCAGGGCAGCCCTTGCCAGACCCGGCATCGGCCAAATTCCCCACCCACTTCCATCACCCAAACAGCCAATATACGCGCCAGCTCAAAGCACGTGACAAGGCTTTTCGCGCGGCCAACTATTACCTTCGCAAAACCCAGACCACACGCCGAGGCGAAGCCTGGTTGGCCGAAGGCCTGCGCGAGCAAGCCCTGCTGTGCCAGGACTGGCTCCAGCAGACCCTGAGCACCCCATTTACCGGAAGTACCGTGGTCGTCACCCACTTTGCCCCCAGCCTGCGCAGCGCCGACCCGCGCTATGGCCAAGTGCCGGGCACAGCGGGTTTTTGCAATGCGCTGGACCACTTGCTGCCGCAGGCACAGCTTTGGTTGCACGGCCACTTGCATTGCCCCAGCGACTACACCCAGCACGGCTGCCGCGTGGTGGCCAATCCGCTGGGTTACGCGCACAAAGGAGAACAGCTGTTGTTTGATGCGCAACGGGTATTGAAGACAGGGACCTGAACCTTGGCCACAACTCGAACGGTTCATCACAGCAATGCTTGACAGAGGTCAAGACGAACAATTTCAATGCCAGTAAATTGGATGCTTGTTCAAATTTTTGAGGAGCGCACCATGAAAATCTTGTTGGCCGTTGATGGCAGTGAATACACCAAAAAAATGCTGGCTTACCTGAGCACTCACGACGAGTTGTTCAATGCCAACAACAGCTACACCTTGCTCACGGTGCAACCCCAACTGCCGCCCCGCGCACGCGCGGTGGTGGGCAAGGAAGCGGTTGAAACCTTCCACCGCGAAGAGTCGGAAAAAGTGCTAAGCCCGGTCACCAAGTTCTTGCTGCGCCACGGCATCGATGCCAAAACAGTGTCCAAAGTGGGTCACGCAGGCGAAACCATCTCCAAGACGGCAGACAGCGGCAAATTTGATCTGGTGGTGATGGGCTCACACGGCCACGGCACTTTGGGCAATCTGGTCATGGGCTCGGTGGCCACCCAGGTGCTGGCGCACTGCAAAGTGCCCGTGCTGTTGGTTCGCTGAACGCTCTGGCACTGTTTGTGGGCGACACCCCGCCCGCAAAGTCAGCGGGCACTCAGCCCGTCAAAGCAGGTGCTCATGACCAGATCGAGAATTTGCTCGTCGGTGTGCTGTTCGCCCATTTTGAGGAATTCCAGCACCGGGTCGCAAGCGCGTGCAAACAAGGTGTAGAGCACAGCCACGGCGGGCAAGCCCTTGTTGATTTGTCCTTGCGCCTGGGCTTCTTCGATCCAACCGCCCAGCGCATCGCTGACTTCCATCAAACCGTCCATGTAATCCTTGTTCGCCATCAAGGTGGCGCGCAAGCTGGAGTTCTGGCTGGGCAAGGACGGCATCAAGCCTTGCAGCTTGAGGGTCATGGTCCAGCGCGTCACGGCCTTGAGCTTGTCGATGGGTGCCTGACCGGCGGGCAAGGACTGGATAAAGTCTTGCGCCTTGCGCATGGCCGCCACCATCGCGGCGCAAGCGAGTTCTTCTTTGCTGGTGAAATGCTTGTACAGGCTGGCCTTGGCAATGCCCACTTCGGCGGCCACTTCGTCCACCGTCATCGCATCAAAGCCTTTTTCGGCCAGAAAGCGGTTCACCGACTGGATGATCGCCATCTCTCGCGCTGCCAGCATCTGGATCTTGAAAGACTTCTTCGGCGGTTTCTGGATGTCGGTGTTCATGGCCGAATTCTAGCCCCGCTGATCAAAAAAAGACCGATGGGTCACACCCAAACCTAAGCCATTCAAAATTCACCCGTCTTTGTGCACCCCGGCCACCCCTGAACGGATGCCCAGTTTCGCCTGCACCTTGAACACCCCATCGGCCAAGGCCGGGTTGGGGGTGGTCCTGAATTCGGCACTGATGCCCTCTGGTCTCACGTCCAGCAAGGTGTAGCCGCGCTCATCGGAGCGGGCATGCACGATGTCAGGGTTGCTGTCACGGATTTGGGCCAGCAACTTTTCTCCCAGGCCGCGTGACGTGATGGACGTGGTCACGATCTCGCTGGCCACCACGGGCGAACGCTCGTCATTGGCTTGCACACGCAACTGGGCCGCCACGTTCATGTGCACATCGCCCCCCAACATGACCACGTTTTTCAACTGCGCCTCTGCCACGGTGCTCAGCAAACGGGCACGCGCCTGCGGATAGCCATCCCAACCATCGGTGAACGCACTGCGGCCCAAAGGCGTGTTGACGCCGCTCGAACTCATTTGTGTGGACTGGGCCACCAACTTCCAGCGCCGAGTGCTGCGGGTCAAGCCCTCGGTGAACCATTGCTCCTGAGCCATACCCAACATGCTGCGCGCCGGGTCGGCCAAGGCATCGCAGCCCACCACCACGCGACCACCGCCCCGGTTTGGGTCAGGGCAAGCCTGGTGGTCTCGGTATTGGCGGCAGTCCAGCGTCCACACATCGGCCAGCTGCCCCCACGCCAAACGGTCATGGATGCGCATCTGACTGGGGTTGGCCGGATCAGGCCCCAGGCGCACGGGCATGTGTTCAAAGTAAGCCTGGTAGGCGGCAGCACGGCGGCGCAAAAACACCTGCGGATCACTGAAGTTGCGGTCCAGGTCGTTGGCGTAATCGTTGACCACTTCATGGTCATCCCAAGTCATCAACCAAGTGTGTGCGGCATGGCAAGCGCGCAAGTCGGCATCGGTTTTGTACTGCGCATGGCGGTCACGGTATTCGTCCAGTTGTTTAGGCACGCCCCCTTCGTGCTTGCGCAACATGTACTGCGGGTTAGAGCTTTCATAGATGTAGTCGCCCACAAACAGCACCAGATCCAGATCACGCTGGGCCATTTCACGGTGCGCCGAAAAATAGCCTTGCTCGTAATGTTGGCAAGACGCCAAGGCAATGCGCAAGCGGTCCACTGCGTCATTCGCAGCCGGGCTGGTGCGCGCCCGCCCCACCGGGCTGGTGGCACTGCCGCAGACAAAACGGTACCAATATGGTCGCCCCGCTTGCAAACCACTGGCCACCACATGCACGCTGTGGGCACGCGCCGCATCGGTCTGCACGCGCCACTGGCGCACGGGCTGGCGCAAAGCCGCATCGGCAAACACCTCGCACACCACTGAAATGCTTTGCGCTTTAAAGGCCGCATCGGCCTCGGTGATGCGCAAGCGGGTCCACAACACCACACTGCCCGGCTGCGGCTGGCCACTGGCCACACCCAAACTGAACGGATCGGCCTGCCAACGCGGACCTTGGCCTGCGCCGGCCGCACTGGTCAGCGCTTGTGCCTGGGCGGCAGGCGCGAGCCAGGGCGACATGGCCAAAGCCAAAGCCATGCGGTTCCAGTCGCGCCGGGACACGTTCGTGCAAGGTGAAATCCCCGTCAAGGATTCAGGCGTTGGGGCTGAGTTCATGGAAGTTCGGTGCACGGCTTGGATGGTGGCGCACATGTTACCTGCCGCAAGAGCCAGGACCGCAGGTGACACGTCCCGCCCATCCGGCACGGCACAATGCGGGCCATGAATTCGCGCAAAGACCATCTGGACGGACTGGCCATCGGCACCTTGCTGGCCTGCTGCATGTTTTGGGGCCTGCAACAGGTGCTCGTCAAATCCATCATGGGCGAAGTGGCCCCGCTGTTTCAAGCCAGCCTGCGCTGTGTGGGCGCTTGTGTGCTGCTGCTGGTGTGGTGCCGCGTGCGCGGCGTGCGCCTGTTCGAGCGGGATGGCAGCCTCTGGCCCGGCCTGTTGGCGGGCGGCTTGTTTGCGGCAGAGTTCGCCTGCATTTACCTGGGCTTGCGCTACACCTCGGCCTCACGCCTGACGGTGTTCCTCTACACCTCGCCGTTTTGGGTGGCTGCGCTGGTGCCGCTGTTCGTCAAGTCAGAGCGTTTGCGCCCCCTGCAATGGCTGGGCATGGCCTGCGCCTTTGTGGCGGTGGCTTTTGCCATGCGCGAAGGCTTGGGCGCGGGCAGTCACGGCGACAGCGCTTTGGGCGATTTGCTGGGCCTGGCCGCCGGGGCACTGTGGGGTCTGACCACGGTGACCATCCGCGCCAAAAACCTGACACGCATCGCCCCTGAAAAGCTGCTGTTTTATCAAATCGCCACCACCGCCGTGGCCGTGCCCTGGATCTCGCTGGCACTGGGCGAAAGCTGGAACTTCAACTGGAGCCCACTGGCCTGGGGCTCGATACTGGCACAAACCGTGATCGGTGCTTTCGCCAGCTACCTGGCCTGGATGTGGATGCTGGGCCGCTACCCGGCCACCAAGATTTCGGTGTTCGTGTTTTTGACGCCCTTGTTTGCCCTGCTGTTTGGCACCTTGTTGCTGGGCGAGGCCGCCACCCCCACGCTGCTGATGGCGCTTGGGCTGGTGGCGGTGGGCATTGTGCTGGTCAACCGCAAACCCTCATGAAGAACCCCATGACTTACCAAGCCCTGCAAATCCAAAAAGACGATGCCGGTTACCGCTGCACCCTGCAAACGCTGGATGACAGCGCCCTGCCCGAAGGCGATGTGACGGTGCAGGTGGGCTACTCCACCCTCAACTACAAAGACGGCCTGGCCATCACGGGCAAGAGCCCAGTGGTGCGCAAGTTCCCGCTCACGCCCGGCATTGACTTGGCGGGCACCGTGACCGACAGCCAACACCCGCTGTTCAAAGCGGGCGACCAAGTCGTTTTGAACGGCTGGGGCGTGGGCGAGAGCCACAGTGGCGGCTTGGCGCAAAAAGCTCGGCTCAAAGGCGACTGGCTGGTCAAATTGCCAACTGCCTTCACCCCGCGCCAAGCCATGGCGATTGGCACCGCAGGCTACACCGCCATGCTGTGCGTGATGGCGCTTGAAAAACACGGCGTCACAGCCGCCAGCGGTGACATCTTGGTCACGGGCGCAGGCGGTGGCGTGGGCAGCGTGGCCATCGCCTTGTTGGCCAAGCTGGGCTACCGCGTGGTGGCCAGCACAGGCCGCCTGCAAGAAGCCGACTACCTGCGCCAGCTGGGCGCGGCCGACGTGATGGACCGGGCCGAACTGTCGGCCCCCGGCAAGCCCCTGGCCAAAGAGCGCTGGGCGGGCGTGGTCGACACCGTGGGCAGCCACACGCTGGCCAACGCCTGCGCCAGCACGAAATACGGCGGCGTGGTCACCGCCTGCGGCCTGGCCCAAGGCATGGACTTTCCATCCAGCGTGGCACCTTTCATCTTGCGCGGCGTCACGCTGGCCGGCATCGACAGCGTGATGGCCCCGCGTGCCGTGCGCGAAGCCGCTTGGGCCCGTTTGGCACAAGACTTGGACGCCGCGCAGCTGGAACGCATCACCCGCGAAGTGGGACTGGCCGACGCCATTGGCTTGGGCGCTGAGATTCTGGCCGGGCAGGTGCGCGGTCGGGTGGTGGTGAATGTGAACCGCTGAAGCGTCACCCGGTTAATGACGCTGGGCACGGTAGGTGCCCATGGCCTGGGCCACCAAATCACCTTGGGCGTTGCGCAGTTGCGCTTCGCAAAAGCACATGGTCTTGCCACCGCCCACCACCTGGGCCGTGGCCAGCAGCGGGCCCACGGCGGGTTTCATGAAAGACAGGTTCATGTCCACCGCGAGCACCTCGCGCTGGACCTCTCGGCCCGCATTGACCTTGTCCAGCGCCACCCGGACCATGGCCTCATCGAGCAGGGCCATCACCGCGCTGCGCGTCAAAGGGGTTTGTGCTTCATCGAAATCACGCATGCATGTCCTTGTCAGGTGGGCTCACTGGGGCCTGGGCAAATAACGGAACGAGCCCTGCGCCTTGGCCACCAAACGCCCCTGCGCATCGAGCACCCGGGCCTGGCACCAGGCCACATCGTCGTCGCAATCCACCACCTCGCCTTGCGCGATCAACACGCCACGGCCTGGTTCCAGGAAGCTGGTGTTCAGGTTCAGGGTCACCACGGTTTTTTGAAAATCCACCCGCGAGACCGCGGCGCTGGCCATCACGACATCGAGCAGCGTGACCACCACGCCGCCATGCACCGCACCGATCACATTGCCCAGATCGGTGTGCGGGTCAAGCGAGATTTGCGCTTTGCCGTTTTCAGAAAAATCACGCTGCATGCCGATCAGGCGCGTGAACGGCGTCTTGGCAAAAATGGTTTTGGGATCGTCAGAGGTGACGGGCTTCATGACAGCACTTTCATTCAAGTTTGAAGCCGATGTCCTTGAGCATCTTCGCGTCGCGCTCGTAGGCCGTGCGGGCATAGGCGGTGTAGGCCTCGCCCGTCATCAGGTTGGGCTGCATGTCGAAGCTGTCGAGCTGGGTCTGGTGGGCCAC
>ERZ1034363.302-NODE-302-length-35671-cov-10.627634_pt1 | contig 35671 bp, 34 predicted proteins | sample MGYA00520616_ERZ1034363 | MGnify/ENA primary metagenome ERZ1034363 (study PRJEB33736, sample SAMEA104284506) | Azolla filiculoides | biome: Urban; feature: Water surface; material: Ditch water | place: Netherlands | collected 2015-10-28 | depth 0-0.1 m ... | reverse complement strand
GCTGTTCTGGCAATTTTCCTGGGCATCGCCTTCGAAAAGCAGAACGTTGCCTACATGGTGATGCTGGCCTTCGCAATTGCGTGTTCGGCTAACTTCCCAGTGCTGTTCATGTCGCTGATGTGGAAAGACTGCACCACCAAGGGTGCTGTGACTGGTGGCTTCGTTGGTCTGATCGCTTCGGCTGGTCTGACCATCCTGTCGCCAACCGTTTGGGAAGCCGTTATGGGCAATCCAAAGGGTAGCGCACCGTTCCCTTATGGTTCACCTGCTCTGTTCTCGATGACTGCGGCCTTCGCAACCATCTGGATCGTGTCGCTGCTCGATAAGAGTGCTCGCGCCCAGATCGACCGTGAAGGTTACCCAGCACAACAAGTCCGTTGCGAAACGGGTATTGGTGCATCGGGTGCATCGGGTCACTAAGTTGTCTTAGCGTAACCTCGCGTTATGCTGAAAAGACCCGGGCTTCGGCCCGGGTCTTTTTTTTGTGCCTTTAATTGGTCGTACCGCTCAATGCCTTGATAGGCGCGGCGCTCGGAGTTGTGTCAATGTTATACTCACCGCCGTTCTCGCAGGAATCGCCCGGGTACTATGCCGCTTCATCTCATCGGACTTAATCACCATACTGCCCCCCTGGCGATTCGGGAACGGGTAGCGATTGCCGCTGAAGCTGTAGGCAGTGCCTTGACTACCTTACGTCAACGAGAAGCGGTTGAAGAGGCAGCAATTCTTTCTACCTGTAACCGCACGGAACTCTATGTGTCTGGTGACACGGCCGATGCGGTGCTTGATTGGTGGATGCAGCATGCTGGCATGTCACTTGATGAGGCACGTCCTTATCTTTACCACTATGCGGATCAGGATGCTGTGCGCCAAGCTTTGCGCGTTGCTGCCGGCTTGGATTCGATGGTGCTGGGTGAGCCCCAGATTCTAGGTCAGATGAAAGATGCTGCGCGTACCGCCGAACAAGTTGGTTCGCTGGGCACGAATCTACATCGTTTGTTTCAGCATGCATTTGCTGTCGCAAAAGAGATTCGGAGCACCACTGGCATTGGAGAAAGTGTTGTGTCGATGGCGGCGGCTTCTGTGCGATTGGCCGAGCGAATTTTTGGTGATCTAAGCGAGCAATCTGTCCTTTTTGTAGGTGCAGGGGACATGGTGGCGCTGTGTGCCACACATTTCGCAGCCTGCAAGCCCAAACGAATGGTGGTGGCTAATCGTACGATTGAACGTGCAAGTGAGCTGGCGCATCAAATCCATGGCGAATCGATGCGCCTGACTCAGGTTGGTGAAGCTTTACCGCAGTTTGATATCGTGCTGTCCTGCACGGCAAGCTCGCTGCCCATTATCGGTTTGGGGATGGTTGAGCGTGCGATTAAGGCTCGCCGACACAGGCCAATGTTTATGGTTGATCTGGCTGTGCCACGTGACATTGAAGCAGAAGTAGCCGATCTCGATGACGTATTCCTTTATACCGTGGATGACCTGGCCGGTGTGGTGCAAAGCGGTCTTGCTTCGCGCCAGGCGGCGGTGGCCGAGGCTGAATCTATTATTTCCGGTCGGCTGGGTGACTTCCTGGATTGGCATGCGCGACGTGCACATGTGCCTGTGATCCAGGCGTTCAGGGATGGGGCAACTCAGTTGCGTACACAAGAGTTGGAGTTGGCTCGCAAGCGTCTGATTCGCGGAGAGTCGGCTGAGTTGGTGCTTGAACAGATGGCAACGCGACTGACGAATAAATTTTTACATGGCCCACTTTCGGCCATGAACAAGGCGGAGTCCGAAGATAGAGAGCATCTGCAAGAGGCAATGCGTCGGTTTATGGCCGGTTGGGATGTGTCCGAATGAGCTGGTGGTTGCTGACGTATCTGATCTTGGGCCTGGGATCGGGCTTTGTTGCGGGTTTGTTTGGTGTAGGGGGTGGCCTAACGATTGTGCCAATTTTGCTGATGTTATTTCAGGCGCAGGGTTTTCCTGAAGGACAGCTCATGCATTTGGCACTGGGTACAGCGATGGCGACGATTGTAATTACATCGGTTTCCAGTATGCGGGCACACCACCAGCACGGTGGGGTGCGTTGGGATATCTTTCGTTCCATGGCGCCGGGGTTAGTGGCAGGTACGCTAATCGGTAGCCTGTTTGCGAGCCGTATACCTACAGACACGATGGCAGTTGTTTTCACTTTTATCGTTTATTGGGCCTCATTGCAGATGCTGCTCGATATCAAACCCAAACCAACACGTGAGTTACCTGGAACAAGTGGGCTAGTGAGTGTCGGGGGGCTGATCGGTGGCGTGTCCAGTCTGGTCGCGGCAGGCGGCGGATTTTTGTCGGTGCCCTTTATGATGTTGTGTAACGTCAATATCCGTCAGGCCGTTGGCACCTCATCCGCGCTTGGCTTTCCGATCGCACTGGCGGGGGTTATCGGTTACATCCTGGGCGGTTGGTCGATCACTGATTTGCCGGGCCCCAATTTGGGTTTTGTCTACCTGCCGGCTTTTCTGGGCGTGGTGGTTACGACCATATTTATGGCGCCAGTAGGCGCTAAATTGGCGCACAGTTTGCCCGTTAAACAGCTTAAACGCGCCTTTGGCGTGATGTTGGCACTGCTGGCGAGCAAGATGCTCTGGAATTTGTTGAACTGATATCTGAGCCGAATTGCGGCGAGGGCAGGTACAATGTCGCCCTGATGCGGGTGTGGTGAAATTGGTAAACACAGCAGACTTAAAATCTGCCGGCGAATAGCCTTGCCGGTTCAAGTCCGGCCATCCGCACCATTTTCTTTAAGCCCGCCATGAAACCCAGCCTACTCGATAAACTCCGCCAACTTGCTGATCGCCTGCAAGCGCTGGATTTACGGTTGAGTGAGCAGGGTGTTCATGACGATCTGGATGGCTTTCGTCGGATTTCTAAAGAGCGGGCGGAAATCGAGCCAGTAGTCATGCTCTACGAAACCTATTGTCAGCGTTTGTCTGATCTCGCGTCAGCTGAGGCCATGCTGTCTGATCCGGATATGAAAGGGTTGGCTCAGGAAGAAATAGCGGCTGTTAAAGCTGATCTGCCTGGCTTTGAGCAGCAACTGCAGACTTTATTGTTGCCGCGTGACCCATCTGATGACAAGAATGTGATCGTTGAAATCCGCGCAGGTACGGGGGGGGATGAGTCGGCATTGTTTGCCGGTGATTTATTCCGGATGTACAGCCGTTTTGCTGAGCGTCGCCGTTGGCAGGTTGAGGTGATTTCTGCCAGTGAATCCGATCTGGGTGGTTATAAGGAAATCATTTTCCGAGTGATCGGACAGGGCGCCTATTCGGTGCTCAAGTTTGAGTCTGGTGGCCATCGTGTACAACGAGTACCTGAAACCGAAACGCAGGGGCGTATTCATACGTCGGCCTGTACCGTTGCGGTAATGCCTGAAGCCGATGCGATGGAGGCGGTGACCATCAATCCCGCCGAATTGCGTATTGATACTTTCCGCGCCTCTGGTGCGGGCGGTCAGCACATTAATAAAACCGATTCAGCGGTACGTATTACTCACTTGCCTACGGGTACGGTTGTTGAATGTCAGGATGGGCGTTCTCAACACCAGAACCGGGATCAGGCCATGCGTGTCCTGGTGGCCCGTATTGAAGATCAGCGGCGCCGTGAGCTACATGCTAAGGAAGCGGCAACCCGCAAGAGCTTAATCGGTAGCGGCGATCGTTCTGAGCGAATCCGTACCTATAATTTTCCACAGGGTCGGATGACCGATCATCGCATCAACCTCACCCTGTATAAGCTGACTTACCTGATGGATGGCGACATGGAAGAGTTGGCGCGTTCGCTGGCTGCCGAACATCAGGCAGAGCAACTAGCCGCTCTGGCTGATCAGGACTGATTGGTGTGGGCACGGCCTCGCAACAAACGCGTGCCCGGGCCTTGCAGTGGGCACGGCAAACTATAGACCGCCTGGATGCTCGGCTGCTTCTGGAGTTCGCTTCCGAGTGTACTTCCAACGCGCTAATTACAGATCCGGACGTTATGCTGGAAGATGCGCAATGGACAAATTTTCAGAGCCTGGTGCACCGGCGTGAGTCAGGCGAGCCATTGGCCTATCTGGTTGGGCAGGCCGGATTCTATGGGGATCTGCTCACAGTAACGGCTGATGTTCTTGTGCCGCGCCCGGAGACAGAAGATCTCGTGGATTGGGCGCTGGAGGTTTTGCGTGCTTGCGATGCCCCCGCTATTGCAGATCTCGGTACAGGTAGTGGGGCGATTGCCTTGGCATTGGCAGGCGCCAAGCCGGATGGGCGTGTGTTGGCAGTTGATGTATCGGCAGCAGCGTTGCTTGTGGCAGCCAATAACCGGCAACAGCTAGAGCGCAGTAACGTCGAGTTCATTTGTGCCAGTTGGTACGAAGGCTGGCAAGTTGCTGGGCTGCTGGATTTGATTATCAGTAATCCGCCGTATATTCCGGTTTCCGATCCCCATTTGGCAGGGGATGGTGTGCGCTTTGAGCCGCGGCTTGCGCTAACAGATGAAGCGGATGGGCTGGAGGCCTATCGGGCTATTGCGGCGGGCGCAATGGCGCGGCTTAAGCCTGGTGGGTGGCTGCTGGTAGAGCACGGGCATGATCAAGCTGAAGCGGTGGCTGAGCTTTGGGTTCGAGCTGGTTTGGTTAATGTGACAAGTCGGGCAGACCTCAGTGGCAATCCAAGAATGACGGGTGGACAGAAGCCTGCTGGAGGGGCTTTGTGAGCCGCCTGCCTGAATTTTGGCAGCGCTGGCCTGCGTCATTACGCTGGGCTGTAACGATTTCGTTGGCTATTCATTTGCTGATTGTTTTTCCGCTAGCTTTTTTGCTGTATACCCCCATTGCAATGCCTCAGGCGCCTTTGAGCGCCGTGCTGCGTGGTGCGGGTGATACGACGCATATGGCAACGACCGATGCGCGGCAAATTGCACCATTATCAGTGGGTGATACGAAAAAACCCGTGATGCCAGTTAAACATACGCCAACGATCAAAGCGAAGCAGGCGGAACGTGCAGCTGAAGTGCTTAAAGCGGTTCCACCTGCTCAGGTTGGGGTGGCCCAAGGCGATGCATCAGTAGCGCCGAACGTGTCTTCAAAGGCGGGGACGCTGGGTGGCGCACCGGAGGTAGCTAGGGATGGGGCGGATGCGGATGCATTGCAGCGCTATCGATTGGCACTTGGCGCCGAGGCTCGTAAAGCCAGGCGCTACCCTGAAGTATCGCGTGCTCGTGGCAATGAAGGCGTGTGCGAGGTGATCATTGTGTTATCCAAGAATGGCGGCACCCCAGCGGTGCTTCAGGGCCGAAGTAGCGGTTCCCAGACCCTGGACGAAGCCGCTTTCACCATGGCCCGATTGGCAGCTGAGCGAACGCCGGTACCGGCAGAGCTTCAGGGGCGGAATCTGCGTATTCCCTTGCGTATCCGATTCACGCTCGATGACTTTTAATATTTGTGTGTTTTTTGCGCCACATCAAAGTCCTAGGGGTTTAAAGCAGCATCTTCAGCCTTACTTAAGGGTGTGAAGTGTTATAATCCATTGATTTCATTCATTCGGCACCTCTTGCCGGTGGATTGTGCTGTTGCAGCATAACGGCTTCGGTTTTAACCCGTGGTCATAAGTTTTGCCAATTTAGGAGCGTGCATACATGTTTAACGGACTCGTTGATCTGCCTTGGTGGGGTTACATCGTTTACACCCTGATCGTGACTCACATCACGATTGCGGGCGTCACCATCTATCTGCATCGTCATTCCGCGCACCGTGCACTGGAAATGCACCCTGCTGTGGCACATTTCTTCCGTTTCTGGCTCTGGCTTACAACCGGTATGGTGACCAAGCAGTGGACTGCCATTCACCGTAAACACCACGCTAAGTGTGAAACGCCGGATGATCCGCATAGCCCACAAGTGCTAGGTCTGAAGAAGGTCCTGTGGGAAGGTGCCGAGCTGTATCGTGCCGAAGCCAAGAATGACGAAACCATGAAGCGCTATGGCGCTGGTACGCCGGATGACTGGATGGAACATCATGTCTATAGCCACTCGGTGATCGGTGTTTCGATTCTGATGATTATCAACCTGACCCTGTTCGGACCAATCGGTCTGACGATCTGGGCTGTGCAAATGGCCTGGATTCCTTTCTGGGCTGCTGGTGTGGTTAATGGTGTCGGCCACTACTACGGCTATCGCAACTTCACCTGCCCAGATGCTTCGACCAATCTGTTCCCATGGGGCATCATCATTGGCGGCGAAGAGCTGCATAACAATCACCATGCTTTCGGCACATCGGCCAAGCTCTCAAACAAGTGGTATGAGTTTGATATCGGTTGGCTCTATATCCGCACGCTAGAAACGCTGGGCTTGGCCAAGGTCAAGAAGGTGGCGCCGCGTCCTAAGCTGGGCAAGGAAGTAGCCGTAGTGAATGCCGAAACACTGGATGCCGTGATTACGCACCGCTTCGATTTGATGACACGTTATGGCAAAGCAATTCGCCACGAGTTTGCCCGTACGCTCGAGCATCACAAGCGTGACCATACGCTGGCTGACAAGAAGACCATGCGTCAGGCTTCGCGCTGGGTCGCCGGTGATCTGGATCAGATGCCAGTAGAACTGCGTCAGCCTGTAGATAGCGTACTGGCTGAAAGCCCTGCGCTGACCAAGCTCTGCACCATGCGCACACAGCTCGTAGCGATCTGGGAAAAGACTAGTGCCTCGCGCGAGCAGCTGGTTCAGAGTCTGCAGGAATGGTGTAAACAGGCTGAGGCCTCGGGTGTGCAAGCGCTGCAAGAATTGTCAGTCCGCGTTCGCCGTTACGTCATCTAAGCGTTAGTGGTCATATTAGACAACCGGCTTCGGCCGGTTGTTTTTTTTCAAGGTGTAGAGATATGAGTGAAGTTGAAAGCCAGGAGACACTGGCGACAGAATCCCCTTCGGTTGAGCAGGTGCCCACTGCTGCGCGAGGCAAAAGTATTTTGCCCGAGGTAGAGCGCCGCCGCACTTTTGCGATTATTTCCCACCCGGATGCGGGTAAAACGACGCTGACCGAGAAGTTGCTGCTGTTCGCGGGCGCGATTCAGATTGCCGGTAGCGTTAAAGCACGCAAGGCCAGTCGTCATGCCACATCAGACTGGATGGAAATTGAAAAGCAACGCGGTATTTCCGTTGCCAGTTCGGTGATGCAGATGGAGTACGGTGACTGCGTCATCAACCTGCTAGATACCCCGGGCCACCAGGATTTTTCAGAAGATACGTACCGTGTATTGACGGCAGTAGATGCTGCCCTGATGGTGATCGATGCGGGTAATGGCGTAGAGCCTCAGACTTTGCGTTTGCTGGAGGTCTGTCGTGCCCGTAACACGCCTATTATTACCTTTATCAACAAGTTCGATAGCGAAGTTAAAGATCCGCTGGATCTGGTTGATGAAATCGAGAAGGTGCTCAAGCTGACCGTTGTGCCATTTACCTGGCCGGTAGGTATGGGTAAGCGCTTTGCCGGTGTCTACGACATCCGCAATGATCAGATCCGTTTGTTCCGTTCGGGCAAAGATCGTCTGGAAACCGAATCGGAAACCCTGCAGGGCTTTGATCATCCGGAATTGGCTGATCGTTTTGGGGCTGAATTCGAACAGGCCAAGCAAGAGATTGAGCTAATTACCGGGGCATCGGAAGAATTTGATAAAGAGGCATTCCTTAAAGGTCAACAAACACCCGTATTTTTTGGTTCTGCCATTAATAACTTTGGCGTGAAAGAAGTGCTGGATGCATTGGCTGAATTGGCGCCTGCGCCTAAAGCCCGTGCTGCCATTCAGCGCGTTGTTCATCCGGAGGAACAGGCATTTTCCGGTGTGGTCTTCAAGGTTCAGGCCAATATGGATCCGGCCCACCGCGACCGCATCGCGTTTGTGCGTGTCTGCTCGGGCAAATTCACCCGTGGTATGCAACTCAAGATTGGCCGTACAGGGAAGAGCATTCGCACAGCAAGTGCGATGTCTTTTCTATCGCAGCGTCGTGAATTGCTGGAAGAGGCTTACGCAGGCGACATCATTGGCATTCCCAATCACGGCTTGTTGCAGCTGGGGGATACGCTCACTGAAGGTGAAAAGCTTCAGTACACCGGCTTACCCTTCTTTGCCCCTGAAATTTTCCAGGGAGTAGAAGTGGCCGACCCGATGCGTGCAAAGCAGCTGCGTACTGGGCTGATGCAATTGGGTGAGGAGGGCGCTATTCAGGTATTCCGTCCGCACGATGGCGGCGCATTGCTGCTGGGCGCAGTGGGTACGCTGCAGTTTGAGGTTGTGGCGCATCGCCTTAAGCACGAGTACGGTGTTGAAGCACGCCTGGTGCCGACCAAGTATCGTTTAGCGCGTTGGGTAACGGCAGAGGATCCGGCTGAACTTAAGCAGTTCATTGATTTTAATGCCTACCGGATTGCCTATGACGTCGTGGAAGCGCCAACCTTCCTGGCTTCGTATCAGGGCGAGCTGGTGATCCCCGAGCGTTGGAAAACCATCAAATATCATGCACTACGCGAGCATGCCGGCCTCATGTTCCAGAGTAAGCTGGCAGGCTAATTGAGCGTACTGCCTGGCAAAGGGTAGCGCCTTTGTCGGGCAGCACAAAAGACAAAGCCCACCGCTAGGGTGGGCTTTGTTGCGTTTGGGACGCGCAGCTTACTTAAGCTTTGTTTCCTTGTACGGCACGTGCTTGCGTGCTTTAGGGTCGTACTTAGAAATTTCCAGCTTTTCAGGCGTGGTGCGCTTGTTCTTAGTTGTGGTGTAAAAGTGACCGGTACCAGCGCTCGATTCGAGCTTGATCTTTTCACGTCCGCCTTTGGCCATGGTGTTCTCCTAGATTCGGGTGAGCGGCTTAAACTTCGCCGCGGGCGCGCAGGTCAGCGAGAACAGTCTCGATGCCCTTCTTGTCGATAAGGCGCAGGCCGGCGTTCGATACGCGCAGGCGTACGAAGCGGTTTTCAGTTTCAACCCAGAAACGGCGGTACTGCAGATTCGGCAGGAAGCGACGCTTCGTTTTGTTATTGGCGTGAGAAACGTTGTTTCCCACCATCGGGCCCTTGCCCGTTACTTGGCAAACGCGTGCCATGATTGACTCCTGTTATCCCAAACGGAAAGCCGATGATTATAAGGCAAAAACCGGATAAAAGACAAGCAATACGTAGATTTGACGTTTTTAGGCTGTCTGGGTAAGTTTGCCGTGCTCGCTGAACGAGTAGGGTTCGGTCAGGCCGGCAACAATAAAATGGTCTAGAAGCCGCACATCTATAAGGTTTAAGGCTTGCTCTAGTGCCTCTGTCAGATGTTCGTCAGCGCCAGACGGGTCGGCGATGCCGCTTGGATGGTTATGGGCAAAAATAACGGCTGCGGCATTGTGATGGATGGCACGACGCACAATTTCACGCGGGTAGACGCTGGTTTGGGTGAGGGTGCCCCGGAAAAGCTCCTCGCTGGCAATGAGTCGGTTACGGGCATCAAGCCACAAGGCGTGAAAGACCTCGTATTCCCGATTCGCCAAGCTGAGCTTTAGGTAACGGCGAACATTGTCGACCGAAGAGAGGGAAACGCCTTGAGCCATTTCCTCACGCAGCGTGCGGCGGGCTAATTCCAGCACAGCAATCAGTTGCGCAGTTTTTGCCGGGCCCAGCCCCAGTGTCTTGGTCAGTTCGGTCGAAGGCGCTGATAGTAGGCCATAAAGACCACCAAATTGTTCGATCAGGCTATGGGCGAGGGCAATAGCATCCTTACCGGGTAGTCCGGTGCGTAAGAGAATCGCGACCAGTTCACCATCTGAAAGAAATTCTGGCCCACGTTGCAGGAGTTTCTCGCGTGGGCGTTCGTTACTGGGGCGGTCGGTTAGGCTCATTACTCCTCCGGCATGGATTAATAGCCCCAAGCCTGCAGGCTATTGCAGGGCGGATTGCCCGCCTGAAAGCTAAATATGGATAGAATAGCCCAAACCAAGAGCGCCCTAGGGCGATACTTAACAAAAAGGCTTTGGCTATGACGGTTTGTGTGCAAGCTTCTGATGAACTGACGGGTAAAAAAATTCTCCTGGGTGTAACGGGAGGTATTGCAGCCTATAAATGTGCGGAATTGGTGCGTTTGCTCAAGAAGGCGGGTGCTCAGGTCGTTGTGGTGATGACGGAAGCGGCAACGCGCTTCGTGACCCCGTTAACCTTTCAGGCGCTATCGGGTAACCCGGTGGCCGTAGACGCGTGGGATCCGGAAAAGGGCGGTGGCATGACACACATTGATCTGACACGCGCGTCGGATCTGATGGTGATCGCACCAGCATCGGCGGATTTTATGGCAAAAGTCGCTCAGGGTCGGGCAGATGACCTGTTATCGGCGCTCGTTTTGGCACGGGATTGTCCGTTGGTGGTTGCCCCTGCAATGAATCGTCAGATGTGGGCTAATCCGGCTACGCAGCGCAATAGGGCATTGCTGGAACAGGACGGTATAAAGATCTGGGGGCCTGGTATCGGTGAACAGGCCTGTGGGGAGACCGGTGAAGGGCGCATGCTGGAAGCGTGTGAATTAGCTGAGGCAGTGATAGCTGCGTTAACGGTTAAACAGCTCGCTGGAAAAAAGATTGTGATGACTGCGGGGCCAACTTTTGAGCCGATTGATCCTGTGCGCGGTATTACCAACCTGTCATCAGGGCAGATGGGCTTTGCCATGGCGCGCGCTTTTGCACAGGCGGGTGCGGAGGTTGTGCTGGTGAGTGGCCCTGTGGCATTTGCAACGCCACTCGGGGTGAAACGTATCAATGTCCAGACAGCCGAGCAGATGCGTCAGGCCGTGATGCGGGAAATTGCCCAAGCGCAGGTGTTCGTAGGCGTGGCGGCGGTGGCAGATTACCGACCCATTGAGGCCGCTGAGCACAAGCTGAAGAAAACGGAATCGCCAGCCAGCGATGGCGGCCGTACGATATCGCTTACCCCTAATCCAGATATTCTGGCCGAAGTGGCATCTTTGCCTGCCGGGCCCTATTGTGTGGGCTTTGCAGCGGAGAGTCAGAATCTGGATGAGTATGCCGAGGCCAAGCGTTTGCGTAAGCGGCTGCCACTGGTCATTGGTAATCTGGTCAGTGATGGTCTGGGTACAACAGATAACTGTGTCACGCTTTACGATGAGACGGGGCACTATCCGTTACCGCCTTTGTCGAAGCCAGTGTTGGCCAGACGATTGGTTGATGAACTAGCCACACGACTGAATAAGCAATAAAGGAAAGCAGCATGCATCGTATTGATGTTCGTATTCTTGACGCCCGTTTGCACGATAGTCCTCCGGCCTATGGCACACCGGGTGCCGCTGGTCTGGATTTGCGCGCCTGTATTGATGCGCCGCTATTGTTGAACCCGGGTGAAACCGTATTGATTCCCTCCGGCATCGCAATTCATCTAGCGGATCCGGGTTTGGCGGCGATGATTCTGCCGCGATCCGGATTGGGCCATAAGCATGGCATTGTGCTGGGTAACCTAGTGGGTTTGATTGATTCGGATTACCAGGGCGAAATCAAAGTATCCCTATGGAATCGTAGTGAAACGGCTTTTGAAATTAGCCCACTGGACCGTATTGCTCAACTGGTCGTGTTTCCAGTGCTGCAGGTTTCGATGAATATCGTGGATGCCTTTAACGAGAGTAGTCGTGCTGAAGGTGGTTTTGGTAGTACCGGCAAGCACTAGGCGATGAAGCTGAGCGCCGGAGCGACCCCAGCCCGTCAGGCCACCGTCATTTTTGCAGTGGTGATGGCGGCTTATACGCTGTCGTTTTTTCAACGATTTGCTCCGGCATCCATAGCCCAGGATCTATCTCTAGCATTTGATACGACAGCGGCCTCTCTCGGCGTGCTGGCAGCCACCTATTTTTACGTTTACACCCTGATGCAGGTCCCGACAGGCGTTCTGGTTGATACCTTAGGGCCGCGACGAATCATCTTGTTGGGCGGTATTGTTTCTTTTATCGGTAGTCTCTGGTTCGGGCTGGCAGATACGCTGACGCATGCGTTGATTGGTAGAACACTGGTGGGGCTGGGTGTTTCGGTGACCTTTATTGCCATGCTGAAGATTATTGCCTTGAGCTTTGAAGAGCGACGCTTTGCTTCGCTAACAGGTCTGGGTGTTTTTATAGGCAACATCGGTTCGGTCATGGCTGGTGTACCTCTGGCTTTCGCCGCCACCGAACTGGGTTGGCGTAATGTCTTTGTGGCCGTTGCCGTCGCCTCGCTGGTGCTGGGTACGCTGTCCTGGTGGATGATGCGTGGTAGCGCTGCCATGGGAGGTGTGAAGGTGGATCGCACGGTGGTGATGGGCGGCTTACTTTCGGTCATACGAAATCGATTGACATGGGCACCGGCGCTGACCAATCTAGGATTGTGTGGCAGTTATTTCACGTTTGCCGGCCTCTGGGCGATGCCCTATCTGACACAGGTGCATGGCTATACACGCAATATTGCAGCGACCCATCTGTCTTTAATGTACGCAGGCTTTGCGATTGGCTGTCTGGTACTCGGCATCCTTTCAGATCGTTTGCGTCAACGGAAATCGATTCTGGTTGTTGCTAGCGCAGTTTATTGCGCGATTTGGTGTGTGTGGTGGTGGGGCGGTACGTTGAGTGTCTCTCTGACTATGCCGCTGTGTTTTCTGATGGGTTTCAGTACGGCCGGCTTCAGCCTTACCTGGGCCTGCGCCAAAGAGGTTAACCCGCCACAATTAGCTGGGATGTCCACATCGATTGCCAATGTCGGTGGATTTTTTGGCGCCGCGATGATGCAACCGCTTGTCGGCGTGTTGATGGATATGGCTTGGGCGGGCGATACCTTAAATGGTGTACGTATATATACGCTGGGAGATTTTCGATTTGGCTTGTCGATAGTGCTCGCGTTGGCGATCTTCGGCTTGGTGGCAGCTTTGTTTATCCGAGAAACGGCATGCCGCAACCTCTGGGTTGAAGCGCAGCTGAAAGAAGCACCTCAACCCTAACAGTCTTCACCAAAGACACTTTGTTTGAGCGCCAGTACGGCATCGATATGTGTTTGCAATTCAGGTGTAATCGACAGGCGCGCTTTGGGGTCATCATTCAGTCGATTGGCATGCTGTAATCGACGGTACTCTCGGTAGGCCGTTTGCACCGCTTCAGACAGCGGCAGATCAATCAGTTTATGCTCGGCTGCCCGGTGCAGTAGCGCAATATTGCCTAAGTTGTCGGTCAGGTCCGGGTAAGTGTGTGCATGTGCAAGGATCAGGAATTGAACGATAAACTCCACGTCAATAATGCCACCGGGGTCTTGTTTCAAATCGAATGCACCGGGTTTGATCGTGCCATGGGCATCAAACATTTTCTGACGCATGGCAACGACTTCCTGGCGTAACTCACTAATGCTGCGCTGTTTGCAAAGAATTTCACGGCGCACCTGTTCAAAACGCTCACCAAGCGCTTTGTCGCCAGCCACAAAGCGCGCACGTGTAAGTGCCTGATGCTCCCACACCCATGCAGATTTTTCTTCATACTCGCGGAAACCATCCAGGCTGATGGCCAGCATGCCTGATTCCCCATTAGGGCGCAGTCGGGTATCGATTTCATAGATAATGCCCGATGAGGTTTGCGACGAGAGCCAGGTGGTGAGGCGTTGACCTAGGCGCATATAGGTTTGTGCGGCATCAGGGTCGGTATCATCGTAAAGGTAAACGACGTCCAGGTCGGAGCCATAGCCTAGCTCTTTACCGCCGAGTTTGCCGTAGCCGATAACAGCAAAGTGCGGGGTATCTGTATGACGTTTGTTCAGTTTGCGCCAGACTAAAGCGATCGTGCGATCAACAATAATATCTGCCAGTTCGGAAAGGAAATCCGAGATGCGCTCCAGCGTATGAAGACCCGCCAGATCCTGGATCAGCAGTCTGAATAGCTGCGCGTGATGCATTTCACGCAGAATATTCATTTCCACTTCCATGTCATCGTTGGCTTCGGCCAATGCGCGGTCAAGTTCCTCGCAGTAGGCATCAAAGTCCGTGGCGGTTTCGAGTAAGCGCTGATCGAGTAATTCGTCCAGTAGCAAAGGATGTCGCGTGAGGAACTGGGCGCCCCAGCTGGAGGCGCCTACCAGATCAGCGACACGGCTCAGTGCTTGCGGGTATTGCTGCAATAGGGCGAGATAAGCTCCCCGACCAGAAATCGATTCCAGAAAATCAAGCCCTCTGAGCAGGGCAGCATCGGGCGAGGTTGTTTTAACCGCCAGAGCCATCAAACTACAGGCAGCAGCATCAAGACGTTCGCGATTAGATGCAGGCAATTGCTGGTAACGACCGGCCTGGGTTAGACGCTGTATGCGCTCAAGAATGGCCTCAGGCGTCTGATAACCCAGTGCAGATAAGCGTTCGGCTGCACTCTCTGGCGTGTCGTTACCAAGCCAGATGTCATGGAGTGGTTGAGTGATGTCACCACCATTGGGATCTGCGAAGACTGCATGAAAATGTTTGCTGACAATGGCTCTATATTCATTAAGTGCGGCATAGAGATCATCCCAATCTTTAAAGCCCATGCTCTCGGCGAGTAATGCACGATCTTCTAGGGCATCCGGGAGCATATGGGTTTGTGCATCATCCAGATATTGCAGACGGTGCTCTAGACGGCGAAGGAACACATAAGCATCGGTAAGCGAGGTGACATCATCGGCGGCAAGGTGGCCGGTTTGTCCCAGGCGATCCAGCACAAGTAATGTGGGGCGGATTTGTAACGTACTATCTCGGCCGCCGCGAATCAGTTGGAACACTTGTGCGATGAACTCGATCTCACGAATGCCGCCAGGGCCGAGCTTGATATGTTCGATACGGTCTTTGCGGGCGACTTCCTGGCGAATTTGTGCATGTAGTGCCCGCATGGCATTGATAGCGCCAAAATCCAGATATTTGCGATAAATGAAGGGGCGCGCAACATCGGTGGTCATGGCAGCTTCGCAAGCGACATCCGCCTCGTTCATGACGCGCGCTTTGATCCAGGCGTAGCGCTCCCATTCACGGCCCTGCGTGATGAAGTAATTTTCTAGCATGTCGGTGGAGCAGACCAGTGGGCCCGAATCACCATTTGGTCTGAGACGCATATCCACCCGAAAGACCTGACCGTCTTCCGTTAAGTCGTTCAGGCTGGCGATGAGGCGTTTGCCTAGGCGTGTAAAAAAGTCATAGTTGTCTATTTTGCCGGTACCGTCTTCACGGCCTTCAGTTTCACCCTCTTCGGGGTAGACAAAAATATAGTCCACATCTGATGAGACATTCAGTTCCCGGCCGCCGAGTTTGCCCATGCCGATGATGGCAAGGTGTTGTGCATTGCCACTGCTGCCAAGCGGGCTGCCATAGCGGGCAGTTAGATCGTCGTGTAGATGATTAAGGGCAAAAAGCGTGGTGACGTCCGCAAGGATGGTCATTGTTTCGACAATTTCTGCCAGCGATGCACCGTCAGCAATATCCCTTAATACCAGATGTGCCATTACACGCTGACGAAGTTGACGGAGTCCTTTGCGTAGCGAGTTGTCATCTGTAGGCGCTGCCATATTAGTGAGCGCAGACGCCAGAAACGCCTTCATATCTTCAGCAGATAACGCTTTTCTCTCAAAACCCGACAACCAGTCGATGATTTCCGGCCGGGCAATCAGTAATTGGTCAATGTAGCGGCTGTGACGGCGGGCATATGCCAGACGATCATTGAATGGCGCATCAATCACCGGTGTCTTATGCGTCTGAATGGCCTCGGCAATGGCAGATAGCGGGTAATTCATAAGGTTCCGTTCAGATGCTAGGTGTTTAATCTTTGAGATGACTGTGAAGGCTTCGGTTAAAATTGTGGCACTAAGCAGCCCTGTGGTCCATCATGGGCGTGTTGCAAGCCTCAGTTAATCCCTTTTTACTCATTAAACGGTAGTTTCATTGCGCCAATTCATTAAACGTTCGTCGGGCCTGTTTGCAGTACCGATACAAGGTATTCGGGTTTTGCTTGCCCGCCGTTGGTTTCGCAGAACGGTTGGCGGTGTTCTGACGGTTTTTGTCGGCTTATGGATTGCTGCAGCCTGCGCACTTCAGTTTTGGTTGTTCCCGCATCTTGATGACTATCGTGCGCCACTGGCTGACTCTGTGGGTAAAGCACTGGGCTTGAAAGTTGAAGTAGGTCAGTTATCTGGCGGCTGGGGGCATTTTCATCCCCGCTTCGCCCTGAATGATGTGGTGGTGTTTGACAGCAAACATCAGCCAGCGGTTCAGCTGAGTCAGGTGAAAGCCGAAATTGCCTGGTTACCTTTGTTGACAGGATCGATAGGGTTCCGTTCGCTTACGATTGAAACACCGAGCCTGGATTTTCGTCGTGATGATGCAGGCCATTTGTTTCTGTCGGGTTTACCGCTCGATGGCGGTGGTGACTTCCGGGTAGATGCATTGTTGGAGCAGGGCGAGATTAACCTGCGTAGTGGCCAGGTTGTCTGGACTGATGGCCTGCGTCGTGCACAGCCTTTGATGCTTAAAGACGTTAGCTTACGTCTACATAGTCGAGGTGCCCAACATCGATTGGATGCCGCCGTAGTGCTGCCTGACGCATTAGGTAAGCCGTTACGTTTGCGGGCTGATTGGACAGGGCGGAGCTTTAGCGAATGGCAAACCTGGCAGACAAAATTAGCCCTGAATACGAATGAAATTGATTTGGCTGGCTGGGCAGCCTGGGTGGATTACCCAGTCCCCATTGCATCGGGCAAAGGTAAATTTGACATTACGGTATCTGCTAACGGGCTGGACCTGACGCAAGTAGACGGCGACATCGTGCTTTCGGATGTCCATGCACAGTTGGCCTCTGGTATTAAGCCGCTGCAACTCAAGCACTTTTCGTCGGATGTTTCTTTCTACCGACAGAACGAGGGGCAGACGACGCAACTTAAACTGAATGATCTGGTCTATACGGATGCAACCGGGAAATCCGAGCCGACAACGGACCTGTTTATTAAACGGGTGCTTGGTTCGGCCGATGAGAAGCCAACGCAGGACATTAGTTTTCGGGCGTCGCAGTTGAATCTGGCTCGATTGAGAATCCTTGCAGAGTCTTTGCCTCTTCCAGAGCAAATCCGCCAGCAGCTGGAACGGGCAGCGCCGTCGGGTTTGCTGGAGAAATTGAAGGTGCACGGCCTGCTGATCGGAGACGGCCTTGCAGAATACGCAGTGCAAGGGATATTCAAAGATTTAGCTATCCGGTCTGAGGATGGTTTGAAGTTTGTCAAAGGCCTCAGCGGTAGTGTCGATATGACGCACCAGGGGGGCAAGCTGACCCTTAATAGTGAAAATAGTGTGTTGGCCGCGCCGAATGTGCTACCTATCAGTGAAGTGCCGCTGGATCAGTTAACGGGTCAAATCAGCTGGAAAAAAACTGTGGATCTGCTGTCCGTTAAGGTCAAAGGCGTGCAATTACGCAATGCAGATCTGCAAGCAGAGGCTGATGGCACCTGGACGGGTGATATGAGTCCGGTTGCTTCCGAAATAGAAAAAGCCGGTACGATCGACATGAAGATTGACTTTGGTTATGCCAAATCTGACAGCGGCTGGAAATATATACCCTTAAGCGCATCGCCTGATATTTCCAAGTGGGCTAAAGGAGCCGTTTCGGGCGGCTCGATTTCCGGATTCCGTATTGAAATGGCTGGTCGAGTCTGGGGGATGCCTTACGGATCGCCTGAGCCGGGCGCTGCTCCCGAGTCAAGCGCTGCGGTTGGAGCGCCTGGTAAGTTTTATCTGGGATTCAAAACCAAAAATCTCACAGTAAAGTATGCCGATGGTTACCCACCGCTGGAAAACCTGGATGCCAGTTTTGATATGAATCAGAACCAGATTCATATTGTGGCCAATCGAGGTCAGATCAACGGCATGAAGTTTTCGACGATCAAGGCCAACATGGCTGACGTGAGCGCCTATGAGAATCACCTCGTGATTTCGGGGCAGGCCGAAGGCCCCACGGCGAGCGCAGTGAGCTTCCTTAAGGACACGCCGCTCTCAGAACACATTCATCACTTTGCAGATGATATGGGCGCTGAAGGTAATGGCAAATTGGATATTGCCGTCAATCTGAACATGGTGAATGCATCCGATGTCAAAGTGCAGGGCGAGTACACTTTCCTGAATAATCGGCTGACAGTTGTGCCGAAAGCGCCTGCTGTTAGTGGCGTGAATGGCGTAATCAAATTTAGCGAAAGCACTATAGAGAGCAAGGATTTACAGGGCCAATGGTCTGGCGAGCCGCTTTCTATCCGTATTGCAACGGATGATAAGGGTGCCAGCATTTATGCTAACGGCCGTGCCAATGTGGCTGAATTGCGGCATTACTATGACTTGCCAGTATTCGAGCAGCTATCAGGTAAAACCGATTGGCAGGCAAAGGTGCTGATGCAGGGCGGGAATATTAATTTAAATCTTACGTCTGATTTGAAGGGCGTGACATCGTCCTTGCCAGATCCCTTTAATAAGACGGCTGGCAGCACGCTGCCTTTAGCGGTGTCGCGCCAGAGCGCTCCCGGTAAAGGAGGCAGGGGCGCGAATGGCCTCAGCCAGATCTGGCGCCTGACGTTGGGGAATGCAGCTTCTGCAACCCTAGGCGCTAATGCTATGGGACAGATTGTGCGCGGAAAGGTTTTGCTGGGGTCTGGGCAGGCACAAACCTTGACCGATCAATCGGGTTTGCAGCTTGAATCATTGAAACCAGTGGATATGGATTTCTGGATGAAAGCAGTAGGTGCCGGAGGTGGTCGGCAAAGTGAGGTAGCGACTAAACGGCGAACGCCGAAAGCACCGTTGACGATTGGTTTGAAAGCACCAATGGTTAAGGCATTTGGTCGGAAATTCCAGGATTTCAAGGCCAGCGTGCAAACGACTACAGATCATGCAGCCATCCAGATCGGCAGTCGTGAGCTTCAGGGGCAACTCGATTGGTATTTGCCCGGAACCGGTGAAGGCGGGGATCGTGGTTTGCTACAAGGCCACTTGAGCAAACTTGATTTGACTGAAGCAACAGATACACAACCGGGAGCTTTGCCTAGCGTCAAGCAGGAAATCGAATCGTTGCCTGATTTGTCAATTAAGGTGGATGAGTTGTTTTGGCAAGGTAAGCCTTGGGGTAAGTTGAGTTTCCGTGCGCGTAACCAGAAACTTGGCCAAAACCAATCCTGGCGGATTGATCCTTTTCTGCTGGAAGGCCCCGATCTTAAATTCAATGGGCGACTCAACTGGGTGGTGCAACCTGGCAAAGCAAATGCACCCGTTAATCTGACATCCATGGACTTCAAACTAAATAGTTCGCAAGTCGGGAATTTGCTGACCAAGCTTGGTTTCCCGGGTACAGTGAAACGAGGTACCGCCAATATGGAAGGCCAGGTGAGTTGGCCTGCAACACCATTTGGTTTCCCATTTGGCTTTGATCCTGCAACATTGTCCGGCAACTTCAAAATGTCCGCCAAGGATGGGCAGTTTGTAAAAATGGATCCGGGCGCAGGTAGGTTGTTGGGATTGCTTTCACTGCAATCCTTGCCACAAAGATTCTCTTTGGATTTTCGCGATATCTTTAGCGAGGGCTTGGCTTTTGAATCGATACAGGGTCGATTTGATATTCGCGATGGCCTTATGAAGACATCGGATCTTGAGATGGATACGCCTTCGGCTGTTGTACTGATGAATGGCGAGACCAATCTGGCCAATCAGACACAGGATGTCATGGTGACGGTGCGTCCGTCACTCAGTAATAGCGTTGCTCTAGGCGTGACGGTATTGAATCCGATTGCCGGTGCGGTGACCTTTGCCGCGCAAAAGGTACTGGGCGATCCCCTAGGCAAAGTCTTCTCTTTCAAATATCACATTACAGGCACTTGGTCGGACCCCCTGGTGGATAAAGAATCGCTGGCCACTGATGCGATTAATACGGGTAAAGCGGCGGCGGCATTGCCAGGCAAAGCAGTGTCCGCCATAGACGCTGCGGTCACGCCAGTAGCTCAGCCACCAGCTACCCCGACAACGCCTGGCCCCGCAATCAAAACACCTTGAAGTCATGACGGAATCTATACGCTTGGCGACAGTGCAGATGGTGTCTACACCTCGTGTTGAAGATAACCTAATCGCATTAGATCGCCTGGTGCGTGGTGCAGTGGCAGATGGTGCACAACTGGTGGCATTGCCCGAATTTTTTCCGATGATTGGTGCAACGGACGAAGCGCGATTAGCGATCCGTGAAACCAGTCAAGGCGGACCTTTGCAGCATTTTCTGTCTGCATTGGCAGCAGAGCTAGATATTTGGCTGATCGGCGGATCTATTCCGATGGCGGGGACAGACCCGGCTCGGGCACTGAATAGCACGCTGGTTTTTGACCCTGAGGGGAAACAGATTGGTCGCTACGACAAGATGCATCTGTTTGGCTTTAAGGCAGGCGCAGAGGCTTATGACGAGTCGCTGAGCATCGAGGCCGGGAGTAAGCCAGTTGCTTTCGATACACCCTTTGCACGCATTGGGTTATCGATCTGCTATGACCTGCGCTTTCCCGAATATTTCCGGGCGCTCGGTCCCGTCGATATGCTTGTGTTGCCGGCAGCCTTTACAGCAACAACGGGTGAAGCGCACTGGGAAGTACTGCTGCGGGCAAGGGCAATCGAGAATCAATGTTACGTTGTTGCCAGCGCCCAGGGTGGTCGCCATGAAACAGGGCGAAAGACCTGGGGGCACAGTATGATCATCGACCCATGGGGCGACATACTTAGCGTGTTGCCCACAGGTGAAGGTTGGATCTGTGCTGATTTCAATCGCCAGCGCCTTGAAACTGTACGGCACCGTTTGCCAGCCCTTAAACATCGTAGAATCTAGGCATGACCTTGAAAACATCTCTAGATACCTCCCCGGCAGCCATCGACGTTGCACAGAATATGTTGCTGGAATCTCATGAGCTGAGTACCGCCCAGCTTGAGTCCGTGCTGGGCAATATCATGCAATCGCAAGTTGATGATGCGGATATCTACTTCCAATCTACGCGCTCAGAAGGCTGGAGCCTGGAAGAGGGGATCGTTAAAGCAGGCAGCTTTAGTATTGATCAGGGGGTAGGCGTACGCGCCATCAGCGGCGAAAAAACCGCCTTTGCCTACTCTGATGATGTTTCCTTGCCATCATTGAAGTCTGCCAGTGCAGCCGTGCGCGAGATTGGGGCTAATGGTGCCACCCAGTCAGTACAGGCGGCGCAGCCGTCAGCAGTACTCGCGAGCGCAGACAGGTATTTGCCACTGGATCCGATTGCTTCGCTTGAAGCGCCAGCCAAAGTTGCCATGCTGGAAAAACTGGAACAGTTGGCGCGGGCCATTGACCCACGCGTTAAGCAGGTGATGGCCTCATTGTCTGGTGAATACGACGTGGTAATGGTTCAGCGTGCAGATGGGCAACGTATTGCAGATATTCGCCCATTGGTCCGCGTTGGTATTACAGTGATCGTTGAGCAGGATGGCCGTCGCGAGCAGGGTTACGCAGGCGGCGGTGGACGAACCGATTACGCTTATTTTACGGATGCTATTCTGGCGCAATATGCGCGTGAGGCAGTACATCAGGCTGTCGTTAATCTGGATGCGCGCCCGGCACCTGCCGGACAAATGAGCGTAGTGCTGGGGCCGGGCTGGCCGGGCATTCTGTTGCACGAAGCCATTGGGCATGGCCTTGAAGGCGACTTTAACCGTAAGGGTAGCTCGGCTTTTGCTAACCGTATCGGAGAGCGGGTTGCAGCGCCAGGCGTGACCGTTGTTGACGATGGCACGCTTTCAGGCCGTCGTGGGTCGCTTAATGTCGATGATGAAGGCACGCCCGCACAACAAACCGTGCTGATTGAAGACGGTATTCTCAAGGGCTATATTCAGGATACGCACAATGCACGTTTAATGGGCGTTACGCCAACAGGCAACGGGCGGCGTGAATCCTACGCGCATTTGCCTTTGCCACGCATGACGAATACCTACATGATGGCAGGGCAGTCTGATCCAGCCGAAATTCTCGCGTCTATTGATCGTGGTATCTATGCCGTTAACTTCGGGGGCGGGCAAGTTGATATCACCAACGGTAAATTTGTGTTCTCGATGTCGGAGGCCTATTGGGTCGAGAAGGGCAAGATTCAGTATCCGATCAAAGGCGCCACATTGATCGGCAACGGCCCGGATGCGCTGACGCGGGTGAGCATGATTGGTAACGATCTAGCGCTGGATTCGGGCGTCGGCACCTGCGGCAAAGAAGGTCAGAGTGTTCCGGTTGGCGTAGGTCAGCCGACGTTAAGAATCGATGGGCTTACTGTGGGTGGAACCGGTTCAGCATAAGCTGGCGGTCACTTAGTTTTTTTACGTGACTTTTTCAGTGCAGGATTGCTCAGAGACGGTCGCGTGTCGTAACAGAACATCAGCACGCTGGTGAAGTAAATGCCGGAAAGCACAGCCTCCAGTACTGCGAGTGCTTGGCTTGTTCCTGTATCGCTCGTTGCGCGGACCAGGCCTTCCGTTAGGTAAGCAAGAATCAGCAGAGAAGACCACTGATAGGTGTAGCGTTTACCGTTAAGAAGGCCGCGGAGTGGCAGCAGCAGTGGCACGGCTTTCAGCATTAGCCAGGACCCGCCCGGACGTATGGGTGACAGCCATCGCTCCCAGAGTAATGACAGCACAATTAATGCCAGCAATGACAGAACAGCCGCCCAGCGTAGGCGGGTTAATTTAAGTTGTAGTGTGCTAACAGCATCCATCGGGTTCAGTATCTTATTTAGTGAGTTGGAGTGCGGTTTCAGCCAGGCGCTTGCCTAGGGCTTTGGCTAGCGCGATTGCATCTGCACTGAGCGGCAGGGTACCGTTGGTCCCTGCAATATGGCTTGCGCCGTAGGGGGTGCCACCACCCTGTGTTTCGGAGAGCGCTACTTCACTGTAAGGCAGGCCCATCAGCAGCATGCCATGGTGAAAAAGAGGCAGCATCATGCTGAGCAGGGTACTTTCGTTGCCCCCGTGCATGCTACCGGACGAAGTAAACACAGCAGCTGGTTTGCCGATGAGCTCACCAGACAGCCAAGTAGCAATTGTGCCATCCCAGAAATATTTCATGGGCGCCGCCATGTTGCCAAAGCGTACCGGACTACCGAGTGCGAGTGCAGCGCATTCGCTCAGATCCTCGAGTGTTACATAGGGAGCGCCCACATCCGGAATGGACGGTTCACTGGCCTCACAGACGGTACTGACGCGAGGCACGGTACGAATAATCGCTTCGGCACCCGAGATGCTATCAATGCCGTGGGCAACGGCACGAGCCAAGGCTTCCACGCTTCCCTTTTGACTGTAATACAGAACAAGAATTTTTTGCATGTCGTATCATACCTGCGACTTTCACAGGATGCCTTTGCCATTGTGGTGGCTAGATTATTGATGCGTTTACCCAACTTCCTAACCTCCCTAGCACCGTCAATCCGGCTGATTCGGTTGAAACTTCAGCCTGTCACTGCGTTGCTGACACGAATTCGTGCGGATGAGCTGGATGTCGTTGCTGCCTGGCTGGCGTATACAACACTGTTGTCTTTAGTGCCTCTGGTGGCCTTGGTCCTGGTTATCGCAACTTATGCGCCTGGTTTTGCCGAGGTGCACACAGCGTTCGACCAGTTGCTTGTGAAATACCTTTTGCCAGAAAAGGCGGGTAATCTGATTGCCAGCTACACCCTGACATTCTCTGCCAATGCGACGCGCTATACCGTGGTGGGTATCGGTTTTCTGCTGGTGGTTGTCTGGGCTATGTTCTGGGCCATCGAGCAGGCTTTTAACCGGGTCTGGCGACTTAATCCTGATCGTCGATTCTTTCATCGTCTGGCGCATTATCTGCTGTTGTTATGCATCGTGCCGGTGGTGTTGGGGATGGGGTTTGCGGGCGTCATGTGGGCTGTGTCGCTATCGATGGGGTTCTTTGGCGAGCCCCAGTGGCTGCGCCGTTTGGCGTCTGGCATAGTGGCAACGGCAACGTTGACGGCTTTTCTGGCGTGGCTGAATTTTGTATTGCCGAATTGCCATGTGCGTATTCGGCACGCCTTAATAGGCGGCTTTTTTTCTGCAATCGGCATTGCGCTCCTGCAATGGGGGTTTGGCCAGTATTTGCAGAAATTTTCGTCATTCACCGCTATTTATGGCGCATTTTCCATCCTGCCAGTTTTTTTGCTCTGGCTTTATCTGGGGTGGTTAATGGTCTTGCTCGGCTGCGTCGTTACCGCTGAACTCTCGGATTCCCCGGGAAGGCAACATAACGCAGTTCGTTATCTCAGTTGAGCTGGCACCGCACCGCCTAACGAAATCAGGGGTGCTCTGTCATAATGCGCAGCGTTGATATCTGATTGCTCCGGAGTTTCTGATGACCGCCTTGAATTCGACCGACCTTCGTTCCCAGATCGCAGTGCCACGCAATGAGCGCCTGATTGTTGCGTTGGATGTTGCTGATGCCACAGAAGCCAAAGCACTCGTCGAGCGATTAGGTGACAGCGTCCAGTTTTACAAGGTAGGCATGGAACTTTTTATGGCGGGCGGCTATTTCGAGCTGATCGACTGGCTGGGCGAGCGCGGTAAAAAAGTCTTTGTAGATCTGAAATTTTTCGATGTGCCGGAAACCGTGCGTTCGGCGATCCGTGCGCTGGCCAAGCGTAACGTAGCCTTTGCGACCGTCCACGGCAACCAGGCCATCATGGAAGCGGCTGGCAAAGAAAAGGGCAGCTTAAAGGTGCTGGCAGTGACCGCCCTAACCAGCCTGGACCGTGGCGATCTGGATGATCTAGGGTTTCAGTGTGATATCGAACAGCTGGTGCTTTCGCGTGCCCGCCGCGCCATGGAGGCAGGTTGTGATGGCATTATCTCGTCAGGATTGGAAGCGCCGCTAATTCGCAAGGAGTTGGGTCCACGCATTATGGTGGTCACCCCAGGTATTCGTCCGGTTGAGAACCGCGTTGAGGATGACCAGAAACGCACTGTAGATGTCGCTCAGGCTTTCCGCAATGGCGCTGACTATATCGTGATGGGTCGGCCAATCCGCGGCGCAGCTGACCCGAAGGCCGCTGCCGAAGCCGTTCAAGCGAGCATTGCCACGGTCTTTCCGGAGTAAAGATCAGTAAGGCTGGCTTTTCCGCCAATCGTGCTGTACAATCTGCGGTTTTTCTCTGTCCGGAAATCATCCGTATGGTCGTTATTCGTCTATCCCGTGGTGGCGCTAAAAAGCGTCCTTTTTATACTCTCGTCGTCGCTGACTCGCGTACGCGCCGTGATGGCCGTTTCGTCGAGCGTATCGGCTTCTATAACCCGGTTGCTTCGGGTGCAGAAGAGCCGCTGCGCATCGATATGGAGCGCCTGGCCTACTGGAAGAGCGTTGGTGCTCAGGTGTCGCCGCGCGTTGCCCTGCTAGCCAAGGGCTACGCTGCCAAGATTGCAGCCTAAGTCTGTTGCACAAGATGGCGTAACGCAGCAGCGTTGCGTCATTCTAGGCCGCGTTGGTGCGGCTTACGGTATCAAGGGATGGTTTCATCTGCATCCCTTTGCCGATGATCCTGAAGGTTGGCAGAACGTGCCAACCTGGTGGATTTCCCCCAGTGAACCTGATGCCGAAGGGCTGGCGCCCTGGCGGCCTGTAGTGCCCGAATCTTTGCGGGTGCACGGTGATGGGCTGGTGGTTAAACTGACCGAAGTCGTGGATCGTAATGGATCAGAAGCCTTGCGTGGCTTCTGGATTGGTGCGCCACGCGAATCTTTGCCGGAAACCGAAAGCGATGAATACTACTGGGCAGATCTGATTGGTCTGACCGTGGTGAATGCACAAGGTGAAACGCTCGGACAGGTAGATCGCATGATCGAAACTGGCGCCAATGCGGTGCTAATCGTTATTGATGCGACCGGTGAAAAGCCACGAGAGCGCTTGATTCCTTTTGTTGGAAATATCGTCCGCAACGTGGATAAAACGGCTGGCCAGATCCTCGTGGATTGGGCTGCAGACTGGTAGATCCTGTGCCGGAAACCAATGTGGCCCCTAGACTGCGCTTTGCCGCTGTCACCCTGTTTCCAGAAATATTTGAGGCGATTACCCGTTTCGGCATTTCACGCCGTGCGTTTGAAACCGGAATTAGCGCATTAACGGCGCATAATCCGCGGGATTTCACGACAGATCGCTACAAAACAATCGATGATCGTCCTTTTGGTGGTGGTCCGGGTATGGTGATGATGCCGGAACCGCTTGAAAAGGCGATTGATGCCGCGGTTCAGGCGGCTCAGGTGGAGAATCAACCACCCAAAGTGATTTATCTGTCGCCACAAGGCGTGCCGCTAACCGATGGCTTAGTCCGAGAATTGGCCCAACACAAAAGTCTGGTATTTGTCTGCGGGCGTTATGAGGGCATCGATGAGCGGGTTATTCAGCGAAAAATCGATCTTGAGGTTTCGATCGGTGATTTTGTCGTGTCAGGCGGTGAGCTGCCTGCAATGATGCTGATGGATGCTGTATTGCGTTATCAGCCCGGCGTCTTGAATGACACGCAATCTGCTGAGGAGGATTCTTTTGCGACGGGGTTGCTTGATTGTCCCCATTACACTCGCCCCGAGGTTTATAAGGATTGTGTGGTTCCGGACGTGCTTTTATCCGGAAATCATGAGAAAATACGCGTTTGGCGTTTGACCGAGTCGCTTAAGCGGACTAAGGACAGACGGCCAGACCTGCTGAAGGGTCGAGCTTTCAGCAAGGAAGAAGCGCAACTACTCAAAAAACTCGAGCAATCGGGCGAGTAGCTCTGCGGTCGTAACAATAAGGAGATTAACGACATGAATCTGATTCAAATTCTCGAGCAGGAAGAAATCGCCCGCCTTAGCGAAGGCAAAACCATCCCGACGTTTGCACCGGGTGATACCGTTGTTGTGCAAGTGAAGGTTAAAGAAGGTACGCGTGAGCGTCTGCAGGCTTACGAAGGCGTAGTGATTGCCAAGCGTAACCGCGGCCTCAATTCAAATTTCATCGTGCGCAAGATTTCTTCGGGTGAAGGCGTCGAGCGTACGTTCCAGACTTATTCGCCGCTGGTTGCTTCGATTGAACTGAAGCGTCGTGGTGATGTCCGCCGCGCCAAGCTGTACTATCTGCGTGAGCGTTCGGGCAAGTCGGCTCGTATCAAAGAAAAGCTTGAGCGTAAGGTTGTTGCAGCCTAATCGGCTTAACAACACGCAACAAAAACGCCACCTTCGGGTGGCGTTTTTGTTGGTGCCTGTACGTTAGCTTATGCAGGGCGCTGCCATTCGATCATGGCATAGGCCGAATGGTTATGGATCGATTCGAAATTTTCCGACTCGACACAGTAGGCCTCAAGTCGTTTGTCTTCATTCAGGCGGGCAGCCACATCACGCACCATATCTTCAACAAACTTGGGGTTGTCATAGGCGCGTTCGGTGACATATTTTTCATCGGGGCGTTTGAGTAGGCCATAAAGCTCACATGACGCTTCTTTCTCGACCAGTGCAACGACTTCCTCGATCCAGATGTAATCCTGTGACGTGACAGTCACGGTAACGTGTGATCGCTGATTATGGGCTCCGCGCTCCGAGATCTCTTTTGAACAAGGGCACAGGCTAGTAACTGGAATGACGACTTTGAGCGCAACGCGGATGTTATCCCCGTCAATATCGCCAATCAGGGTCACGTCATAGTCCATCAGGCTTTCTACCCCAGACACGGGCGCCGCCTTGTTGATGAAATACGGGAAGCTCATTTCGATATGGCCCGTTTCAGCTTCCAGGCGTTTCACCATATCTTGCAGCATCACCGGAAAGTTTTCGACGGAGATCTCACGTGACTGGGTATTGAGAATGTCGACAAAGCGCGACATGTGGGTGCCCTTAAAGTTATGGGGCAGGCCTACGTACATGTTGAAGTTGGCGATGGTGTGCTGAACACCAACGGCCTTGTCGGCGACAACGATGGGGTGGCGGATCGATTTGATGCCCACCTTGTTGATGGCGATCTGGCGAATGTCAGCGGAGGACTGTACGTCCGCCATGCCGGTTTTTTGCTTTTTCTCTTGGGTCATGATTTTTTATTTATGATTAGGTTGGTGCGATAGAAATTGCTGAATGCGGTGGCGGAGGGATTCCGCATCAAGGCCCGCAGATTTGTATAGGTTAACCATGTCGCCGTGTTCGATAAATTGGTCGGGCAGGCCGATACGCAGACAAGGGCGATGTAAATTAAGAGACTGTAGTGCGCGTTCTACCTCGCTACCAGCACCACCCGCTACGGCATTATCTTCAAAGGTGACGATGAAGTCGTGTGTTTCAGCGAGCGACTTTAGTAGTTCGTGATCCAGTGGCTTGGCAAAACGCATGTCGGCTACCGAAGCGTCGAATTCTTCCCCAAGCTTTTCGGCGCTAGAGAGAATGCCACCAAACGCCAGGAAGGCAACTCGCTGCCCTTGACGCACGAGCCGGCCTTTGCCGATAGGTAATGTATCGAGTTCAGGCGTTGGCACACTGCCTGTGCCTGAACCGCGTGGATAGCGTACGATCGCAGGCCCCGGATGCTGATAGCACGATGTAAGCAGTTGACGGCATTCGGCTTCAGAAGCGGGCGTGGCAATAACGATATTAGGGATGCAAAGCGCATACGAAAGATCAAAAGCACCATGATGAGTCGGGCCATCAGCGCCAACCAGGCCAGCACGATCGACCGCAAAGGTGACGTCGAGATTTTGTAGTGCGACGTCATGGACTAGCTGGTCATAGCCACGTTGCAGAAAGGTGGAGTAGATTGCAACTACAGGCTTGAGGCCTTCGCAGGCCATACCAGCAGCCATCGTCACCGCATGTTGTTCGGCGATGGCGACATCGTAGTAGCGGGTCGGGAATCTTTCTGCGTACCCGACCATGCCAGAACCCTCGCGCATGGCTGGCGTTATGGCCACCAATTTGTCATCCGCAGCAGCCATGTCACACAGCCAGTCACCAAAAACCTGCGTATAGGTAAGCGCGGAGCTGCCTTTGGCTTTGGACCCATCCAATCCCTGAGCGGTTTCAAATTTGGTTACGCCGTGATAGAGAATCGGGTCTTCTTCGGCTAGTTTGTACCCTTGGCCTTTGCGCGTCACCACATGCAGAAATCTTGGCCCAGGCAGATTTTTCAGATTCTGCAGCGTAGGAATGAGCGCATCCAGGTCGTGCCCATCGATCGGGCCATAATAGTGAAATCCGAATTCTTCGAACAATGTGCCGGGGTTGATCATCCCTTTGACGTGTTCTTCGGCGCGTTTGGCAAAGTCGAGCAGGCTTTGCGAAACACCCAGCACTTTTTCCGCGCCTTTTTTGGCAGCGTTATAGAGCTTTCCTGAAGTCAAACGGGTCAGGTAATTGTAGAGCGCGCCCACGGGCGGAGAGATCGACATCTCGTTGTCGTTCAGAATAACGAGCAGGTTGGCGTTGGCAACGCCCGCATTATTCAGCGCTTCGAAAGCTTGACCGGCACTCATGGCGCCATCACCAATGATCGCAACGACTTGCCGTTGCTCGCCTTTGTGTTTGGCAGCAAGCGCCATGCCCAGGGCAGCAGAAATTGATGTCGAAGAGTGGCCAACGCCAAAAGTATCGTAAGGGCTTTCAGAACGCTTGGGAAAGCCCGCCAAGCCGTTGTACTGGCGAAGGCTGGACATGCGTTCACGTCGCCCCGTCAAAATCTTGTGCGGGTAGGTTTGATGGCCAACGTCCCAAACCAGGCGATCTTCCGGTGTATCAAATACGGAATGAAGTGCAACGGTCAGTTCAACGGTGCCCAGATTGGATGACAGGTGCCCGCCAGTTTGCGAAACAGAATCGAGTAAGTATTGCCGAAGTTCAGCGGCAACCTGAGTCAGTTGTTCACGAGATAGTTTGCGCAAATCGGCAGGATCGCTAATCTGGGTGAGTAGTGATGCGGGCATCTTATCTGTTACCAATCAGTGCGTGCGCTGGACAATTTCCAGGGCAATGTCTTTGAGGCGTTGTCCTGATTGACCGGCATCGGCCATCAGGTGCTGTGTTTGAGCCAGCAGATCATCAGCGAAAGCTTTAGCGCCCGCGAGACCCATCAGGCTTACATAAGTTGGTTTATCGGCAGCAGCATCCTTGCCAGCCGTTTTGCCGAGCTCTTCTGTGGTGCCCGTGCAATCCAGAATGTCATCAACCACCTGAAACAAAAGTCCGAGCACTTTGCCGTAACTGTCCAGTTTGTCTAATTCGGTTTGGGTTAATGATTCACCGGCAAGTGCACCCATACGAATCGCTGCACGGATAAGCGCGCCCGTTTTCATAATGTGCATCTGCTCAAGCTCGGCTTCATTGAGCGGATGACCGACAGAGGCAAGATCGATAGCCTGCCCACCCGCCATTCCTGCAGCACCCGATGCGCGAGCGAGTGTGCGTACGAGCTCTCTGGTGGTATCGGCAGATACGGGCGCATCGGCCAAGGTAACGAAGGCCTGAGTCTGTAAGGCATCTCCTACGAGGAGTGCAGTGGCTTCATCAAATTGCACGTGACAGGTGGGCATGCCCCGCCGCAGCGTGTCGTCATCCATGCAGGGCATGTCATCGTGCACCAGTGAATACACGTGAATCATTTCTATGGCGACCGAGCAGGCATCTAGTGCTGTCGGTTTTGCGCCTGAGACGGCACCGGCGGCGTGAACCAGAATGGGGCGCAAACGCTTGCCTCCATTCAGGCAGGCGTAGCGCATTGCTTCATGAAGGCGCGTGGGATTGTGCGTTGCCGATGGCAGGTAGTGATCCAGTGCCTGTTCGGTGCGCTGGCGTACCCCTTGCATCCATAGTTGAAACGTCATGAACGCTCCGGAAGTGATGCATCGCTGAGATTGCTGCCGTCGAATTGCTGAATACGTTGTTCCGCATCGCGCAGGAGTGCATTGCAACGGCCAATCAGTAGTTGTCCGCGTTGATAAGTATTCAACGTTTCTTCCAATGGCAGACGATTGCTTTCAACGGCTTGAATCAGACTTTCAAGTTCTGCCATGGCCGATTCAAAGCCCATCTCATCGGGTGAAATCGGGGCGTTTTGGATTGAGGCTTCGGCTGCTTTACGCGGGGGCATGATCGTCTGGAGCCTTCTTCACGGCAGAAGCCGTTTGCGGTTGCACTAAAACCTTGAAAGTTAACCGATTCGGGGCTTTCGGTCAATTTAAGGGCAAGGTACAATAATCGGCTTTGTTAAACCCAATTGTTTGCGGAGGGTAAGGGGATGTCAGCCTTTGACTCGCCCAAATCACTGGTTGCGGCACATGCGCAACTGCCGGTCTCATGGTATTCCGATCCTGATCTGTTTGCGCTCGAAAAAAAGGTCTTTTTCGAAAATGCACCCGGTTATGTCGGACATGAGCTCATGGCCCCCCATGACGGCGCCTATCGCACGCTAGAAATGAAAGATCATGGGGCCATGCTCGTTAACCGGGGTGGCGAATTCGATCTGATGTCTAATGTTTGCCGCCACCGTCAGGCCATCATGCTTGATGGCTCTGGCACGCTGGATAAGCACATTGTTTGCCCCTTGCACCGTTGGACCTATGACCGCCTGGGCAGCCTGGTTGGCGCCCCGCATTTTCCGGAAAATCCCTGTCTTAACCTGCAGCGATCGCCGCTGCAGAATTGGCATGGCCTGCTCTTTGAAGGGCAGCGTGATATTGCTCAGGATCTCGCTGGCATGGCGCTGGCACAAACCTTCGATTTCACGGGTTACAAACTTGATAAGGTGGTAGCCCACGAGTGTAACTACAACTGGAAAACCTTTATCGAGGTGTATCTGGAGGACTACCACGTTGCGCCCTTTCATCCAGGTCTAGGTGGTTTCGTTAACTGTGACGAGCTCACTTGGCAGTTTAGCGACTGGTATTCGATCCAGCGGGTTGGTATTACCTCGTTGGCTAAACCCGGGTCGGGCACTTATGCGAAATGGCATGAACAGGTACTCAGCCAGTATAAGCACCTGGGCATTAATCCGGCGCACGGGGCTGTCTGGCTAACCTATTATCCGAACATCATGGTCGAGTGGTATCCACATGTTCTGGTGGTTTCGACCTTGCATCCACAGGGCGTGGATAAAACGATGAACATCGTTGAGTTCTACTATCCCGAAGAAATTGTCGATTTCGAACGTGAGTTTATAGAGGCCGAGCAGGCTGCGTATATGGAAACCGCGATCGAAGATGACGAAATAGGGGAGCGCATGGATCGCGGCCGGCTGGCATTGATGCGCGCGGGGCGCAACGAAGTCGGTCCTTATCAGTCACCCATGGAAGATGGGATGTTGCATTTTCATGAGTTTTACCGCCGCATGTTGGGGCAGCAGCTAAAGCCCTTCGGTGGCTAATGCGCGTGGCGCACCCATGACGGCCAGATCCAGTTATCCGGGCTGGCAATCTTTATGGATGGTCGTTGCAAGTTTCCTGTTTGGGTGCATGGGCGTTTGCGTCAAGTTTGCCGCTGAACATAATGAGTCCGGAGAAATTGTGCTCTGGCGCTGCATCGTGGCTTTGGTCATTGTTTCCGGTTTCATGCTCCTGCGCCGCCATCATCCACGGACGGATCATTTGCGCAGCCATGCCTTCCGCTCGCTATCGGGATTCTCGGCGCTATTCCTATATTTTTACGCGATAACGCAATTGCCGCTGGCTACGGCTGTGACGCTTAACTATACGTCGCCAATATTTTTCGTAATGTGGCAGATGTTGTTACGCGGCGTAAAACCTAGTCGCTTTGCACTGATTGCTTTGCTGTTGGGATTCATGGGCGTGGTGCTATTGCTCCGCCCGGCGATGGATAGCGACCATCTTTATGGCGCTTTGATCGGACTGGTTTCCGGTGGCCTGGCAGGATTAGCCTACTTTCATATCCGCGAACTCGGCTCTCTGGGAGAGCCGGAGTGGCGTACGGTCTTCTATTTTTCGCTATTTTCCGCGGTGTGTGCCCTGCTGTGGGTTGGCTGGCGGGGCTTTCATTGGCCGCTGACCGAAGATCTGGGTTGGCTCATCGGGGCAGGTGCTTTTGCCACAGGCGCTCAATTGTCGTTAACGAGAGCATATAAAAGCGGCAAGACATTACTCTCCAATGCCTTGGCTTACACCACCGTGATCTTTGCCAGTCTTTTTGGCGGTATATTTTTTGGTGAGCGGATTGATCTGACAGGATGGCTAGCCATCGGCCTGATTATCACCAGTGGTGTACTGGCTTCCAGAATCCGCTTCACAAAAGCAAAAGCACCCTGAAGGGTGCTTTTGCGAGAACTGATGGTGCCGGTTGTCGGGATTGAACTGACGACCTACCGCTTACAAGGCGGTTGCTCTACCACTGAGCTAAACCGGCGAACCGGTGTGCATTATAAAGAGAGTTGCGATCGAAGTATAGAGGAATGCGCAATTTGAGCACAGGAATTCTAGGTTACCCACTTGCTGACTATACTGTCGTTTTGAATTAAATCGGGACTTCGTTGATGGGTGGAGAAACAATCGGTCAGCGCATTGCAGGCGAAGCGAAAAAAGCTTTTTATCTCACGCTATATTTTGGGTTCTGGTTCAGCGCGCTAACGTTGCTGACTCATGAAATTCTAAAGCAGGACGGCCTGCCCTATGGGCACTTTGGTTTAGCCTGGATTAAGGCCGCAATTTGCGCAAAGTTTATTCTCATTGGCCAGGCTATTTACCCGATGCAACACTCAAAGGGTTCGGATCTCTGGTCTATCGTGTTGCCCCGCTCGTTTGCTTACCTTGTAGTCGTTTTGGCGCTTAACGTTGTCGAGGTTGTGCTAGAAGGCCTATTTCATGGCGAGACGGTTCTGTTTTCAATCCAGCATTTTGCTAACGGCAACCCGCTTTACGCTTTTGCGCTGGCATGGGTGTATTGGTTGATTCTCGTGCCTTATCTCTTGATGGGATCGCTGGGTAAGTTCATTAAAGAGAATGCTTAAGACGGTTCGCTCGACCCGTAGCCTAAAAGGCTAGAAAGCTTAGTGCTTGCTGCCAGCACCTTCGCGGCCTCGGTACTCTTGGCACCGGCTTCAAATTGACCTGCAGTACCGACCGCCGTAATGGCGGCAACCATCTGACCCGTATGGTCAAAAACCGGCGCACTTAGACCGTTAATCCCTGGTGTATGGCTGCCGCTAGCACGGGCAATACCATCGTCACGCGTTGTATTAATGATGGATTTCTGTTCGCGTTCTAGTGATGAGAGCAGTGCTTTGTCTTTTCCCGCAAGCTTTTCAAGTTCGGCCGATAGTGCGGGCTGGATAGCGGATGGATTGTAAAAGGCATTGAAACAGCGACCTGTGGCGGAATCGTGGAGGCCAAGCACCCGCCCGACTCGGAGGCAGACAGAAATCGCATCCCCTGTATCGACATAGCGCACAATCGTTGCGCCACTGCTACCCCAAACGGCTAGGCCGACACCCATGCCGATTTCGTCGCAAAGTTCGTCAAGAATCGGTGAGGCCAGACGGATTGGGTCTAGCGAGGCAAGCGCAGAAAGGCCGATCGTTAAGGCAAAAGGGCCGAGATGGTAGCGTGCTGAAAGAAGATCCTGATTCACAATTCCCATGCGCTGAAAGCTGACGAGATAGCGGTGCGCCTTGGCTGCGGGCATGCCGCTCATCAGGGCAATGTCTTTGAGCATCGCCGGTCGGCCAATTGTAATCAGTGCGCGCAAAATTGAACCGCCGATTTCAATGGACTGAATGCCTTGTTGTTTGCCGGGGTTGCGTTTGGGTTCAGATGCGCCCACTGTATTTTTCGTCATGATTTCAGCGTAAAGAAACTTATAATCTATTAGTCTAAACAAAACAGGCGCTCGTGGCGCATCTGTGTACAACAAAGGATCAAAGATGACGGCAGTCATGGTGTGCAACCCAAAAGGTGGGTGTGGCAAAACAACGCTGGCGACTAGTCTGGCGGGGTGGGCTGCCAATCAGGGCAAGAGCGTTACGCTCTGTGATCTAGATCGACAGCAATCATCCTTGCGCTGGATGTCTTTTCGCGAAGAGACATTGCCGCCGGTAAGCGGGTTTTATGGCGGCGGACAACTCATGGCTTCCTTGCCAAAGGGCGCAGACTTTACCGTGATTGATGCGCCGGCTGGCCTTCAGGGCTATAAGCTGAGTGATTATGTACGCCTTGTTGATCGTGTGATCATTCCCGTGGTGCCTTCAGTATTTGATATGGCGGCTACGGAAGACTTTCTGAACAGTCTGCGTAATGACCTGCGTGGTCAGCGCCATAAAGTGGGCATTGTTGCGATGCGCGTTGATCCGCGCACGCGTGCCGCAGCGATGCTCGAAGAATTCTTGCAGCACTTTGATGCCCCGATCGTGACCTACATTCGGCCCACATCGAATTACGTGAATGCGGCAGCGGCAGGGCGCACGATCTTTGATCCGCCCCGTTCAAAGCACAAGCAAGATCTGTTGCAGTGGGAGCCGTTATTGCGATGGCTTGAGAAATAAACCGGTATCGGGGTTGACAGGGGCGTGTTAGTCCCACATAATGTTTGACTTCTCGGACGCGGGGTGGAGCAGTCTGGCAGCTCGTCGGGCTCATAACCCGAAGGTCACAGGTTCAAATCCTGTCC
>ERZ1034363.301-NODE-301-length-35683-cov-6.108493_pt1 | contig 35683 bp, 31 predicted proteins | sample MGYA00520616_ERZ1034363 | MGnify/ENA primary metagenome ERZ1034363 (study PRJEB33736, sample SAMEA104284506) | Azolla filiculoides | biome: Urban; feature: Water surface; material: Ditch water | place: Netherlands | collected 2015-10-28 | depth 0-0.1 m ... | reverse complement strand
TACCGGACTCCCGTGTGGGCTCTATCTTACGCAGTAAGGAGGCTGGACGGACACTGGCAGGGCCAAACTTGTTGTCGACCTGGTCAATGACAATCTCTGCGTCTTTCCATGGATCTGCTTCGTCTTCCCACAAAGACAATTGTTGCCCGCCGGCTTCAACCAGTCCCGCAGCTCGAACACCGATCAATCTCACAGCACGGCCACCAATGCGCAGGTCGTCGAGAAGTTCACAGACAATCTTGTGGATCTCTCTGCCCACGCTCGTGGCTTCTGGCAATGTGCGAGAGCGAGTCAGGGATTCGAAGTCAGAAAAGGTGACCTTGAGCCCAATGGTCCGTGCCTCAATCTGCGCTTTGCGCAGTTGGGCACCAACGTGGTCTGCCTGGAATAACAGGGTTGCTTTCAGTTTCTCAAGGTCAGTCACGTCTTCGTTGAAGGTGTGTTCTTTCCCGATGGACTTGTCCACTCTCTCTGTCGAGACGGGACGAGGATCCCTCGCCCAGGACAGAGCATAAAGATGTGATCCTGCCGCTTGACCAAGAGCTGAAATCAAGCTCTGCTCGGGAGAATGTGCAACATCTGCCACAGTGTGAAGCCCGCGTTTATGAAGTATCTCAGCGGTCTTTTTCCCCACACCCCAGAGTGCATCAATAGGGAGTGGGTGCAGGAATTGGAGAGTGTCACCTTCTGGGATCACCAACAAACCATTGGGCTTGGACTTGGTGGAGGCAAGTTTGGCTACAAACTTGGTGCTCGCCACTCCCACAGAACACGGCAAACCTGTCTCGTCAAATACCCGCTTCTTGATCTGTGCGCCAATTTCTTCGGGCGAGCCGAAGATTTTCTGAGCACCTGAAACATCAAGGAATGCCTCATCGATAGACAGCTGTTCAACCAGCGGTGTGAAGTCATGGAATATCTTCATCACCATGTGGGAGTAATGACGGTACTTTTCGAAGTGAGGCTCCAGCACAATCACGTCTGGAACAAGACGCTTGGCATTACTCAGCGGCATCGCGGAGCGAATGCCTAAAGCTCGAGCTTCGTAGGTTGCGCTAGTCACCACAGAACGAGGTGAATCATGTGCCACAACGGCAGGTTTGCCGACCACATCGGGGCGGTCTAATACCTCCACGGACGCGAAGAACGCGTCCATGTCGACATGGAGAATCGAGGAGGTAATTATGCCTTCAGGTAGCGACGCATGGGCAGACCGAACGACACAGAGAACGCGACGATGCCTGCAGTGAAGGTCAGTACTTCGTAGCCAACGAATTCAGAAGTGAATGCGGCAGCCATGAGCCAGAAACCAACTACGAGCAAAGCGAAGGAAACGATGAATTCAACGATACGCATAATGACAGTTTAGAGCGCAGCTGCTCGTTCTAGCACGAGTTCACGAACGCGTGCCGCGTCTGCTTTGCCCTGCATTGCCTTCATAACAGCACCAATGACGGCTCCAGCAGCCTGAACCTTGCCATCCTTGATCTTCTCAAGGACATCCGGCTGAGCGGAAAGAGCCTCGTCGATGGCGGCGATCAATGCGCCGTCATCGCTGACCACAGCAAGACCCTTGGTCTCCACGATCTCACGAGGTGAACCTTCACCGGCAGCAACTGCCTCCAGAACCTGACGCGCCAAACGGTCCGTCAAGGTTCCTTCGTCGACCAGTTGCTGAAGTTCTGCAACCTGTGCTGGAGTGATGTCGATACCGGCATCACCCTCAGCAGCGTTAGCCAAACGTGCAATCTCACCTGTCCACCACTTACGGGCAGCCTGAGGGGTTGCACCAGCAGCGACGGTCTCGGTGATCTCGTTGAGCAGACCAGAGTTAACCACATCCTGGAATTCCAGGTCAGTGAAGCCCCAGTCAGCCTTGAGGCGACGACGACGCTCAGCTGGCTTCTCTGGCAATGCAGCACGCAGCTCTTCAATCAGAGCTGGGTCTGGCACAACAGGAAGCAGGTCAGGCTCAGGGAAGTAACGGTAGTCATCCGCATCCGACTTGGGACGACCGGCACTGGTTGCACCAGTGTCTTCGTGCCAGTGACGAGTTTCCTGGATGATGGTTCCACCGTCTGCAAGGATCTGCGCCTGGCGCTGGATTTCGTAGCGGACAGCACGCTCAACAGAGCGCAGAGAGTTCACGTTCTTGGTCTCGGTGCGAGTACCAAGCTTGTCTGAACCACGGGGGCGAAGCGACACGTTTGCATCACAGCGCAGGTTTCCGCGCTCCATCTTGGCGTCAGAGATACCGAGAGCCAGAACGATGTCACGAATAGTGGCGACATAGGCCTTGGCAAGTTCAGGGGCGTCGTGTTCGGCGCCCTCAATCATGCGGGTCACGATCTCCACGAGTGGAACACCAGCACGGTTGTAGTCCACGAGTGAATACTCAGCGCCCTGAATACGGCCGGTGGAACCACCCACGTGGGTGAGCTTTCCGGCGTCTTCTTCCATGTGAGCGCGCTCAATGTCGATCTGGAAGACGCGGCCGTTAGGCAGCTCTACTTCCACGTTTCCGTTGATGGCGATGGGCTCATCGAACTGAGAGATCTGGTAGTTCTTCGCCAGGTCGGGGTAGAAGTAGTTCTTACGTGCAAACGAGGAAGATTCTGCGATCTCACAGTCCAGGGCAAGGCCCAGGCTGATTGAGTAGCGCACAGCTTCTTCATTCACCACAGGCAAAGAACCTGGAAGACCGAGGCAGGTGGGAGTGATGTTGGTGTTGGGCTCACTACCAAAGTTGTTGGGAGCTGCCGAGAACATCTTGGTCTTGGTGGAGAGTTCAACGTGAACTTCGAAACCGAGGACGGGTTCGAAGAGTTCGAGCGCCTTGTCGTAATCCATGAGCTTTGCTTTAGCCATTAGAGCGCCCCTCCCTTGAGTTCTGGTGCTTGGCTCAGCAGGGTGTGGCCCCACTTCTGCTCCAGCAGAGTTTCGAGTGCTGCACCAACGTTATACAAGCGCGCATCTTCACGAGCAGGTGCGAGGAACTGGATGCCGACAGGCAATCCGTCCTCGTCTGCGAGACCAGCAGGAACGCTGATTCCAGGAATACCAGCCATGTTGGCAGGAATGGTCGCGATATCTCCCCGCCACATAGCTACGGGGTCATCGAGCTGTTCGCCCAGCTTCCACGCAGTTGTGGGAGCAGTGGGCGAAGCCAACACATCAACCTTGCTAAAAGCATCTGCAAAGTCGCGCTGGACCAGGGTGCGCACCTTCTGGGCAGAACCGTAATACGCGTCGTAATACCCAGCTGAGAGGGCGTAGGTACCAAGAATGATGCGGCGCTTCACTTCAGCACCGAAACCTGCTTCACGGGTTGCCGACATGACCTGCTCAACTGTTCCGCCGCCTTCAGGCTGCACGCGCAGACCAAAGCGAACCGAGTCAAACTTGGCCAAGTTACTGGAGGCTTCTGCAGGAAGGATCAAGTAGTAAGCGGCAACAGCGTGCTCCAGGCTGGGCAGTGAGACGTTCACAATCTCAGCACCGTTGGCCTTGAGGAGTTCAAGCGACTCGTGGAAACGAGCAAGAACGCCGGGCTGGAAGCCTTCGCCATCCAACTGCTCGATGACACCAATCTTGAGGCCCTTGACGTTGGCATTCTTCGCAGCTTCTGCGAATGAAGGCCACTCGTCCTTGAGCGAAGTGCTGTCGTGCACATCGTGACCCTTGATCACGTCGTGCAGAAGAGCAGAGTCCATGACCGTGCGGGTCACGGGACCAATCTGGTCAAAGCTGGAAGCCAGTGCAATCGCGCCATAGCGAGAAACACCACCATAGGTGGGCTTCACGCCCACTGTGCCGGTGATGTGGGCTGGCTGACGGATAGATCCACCCGTGTCTGAACCCAGAGCAAGAGGAGCTTCAAAGGCTGCAACTGCGGCAGCAGAGCCACCACCAGAACCACCAGGAATGCGGTCGAGGTCCCATGGGTTGCGGGTGGGACCATAAGCAGAGTGCTCAGTGGAGGAACCCATAGCGAATTCGTCCATGTTGGTCTTGCCGAGAGGAACAAGTCCTGCTTCGCGAACCTTTGTCACGACGGTGGCGTCATATGGAGACATCCAGCCTTCGAGAATCTTGGAACCAGAGGTAGAAGGCATGTCAGTAGTGACAAGAACATCCTTGATAGCGATAGGAACACCATCAAGTGGGCTGAGCGGTGCACCTGCAGCACGACGAGCGTCAGAAGCCTTCGCAGCATCAAGGGACACAGCAGCGTTCACGTGCAGGAAGGCATTCAGGTCACCATCAACCGCAGCAATGCGGTCAAGGTGTGCCTGGGTGATCTCGACTGAAGTAGTGGTTCCCGCAGCGAGCATCTCAGCGAGCTGGGCAGCGGTCTTGTGAATAAGGTCAGACATAATTACTGCTCCTCCCCCAGAATGGCGGACACCTTGAAGCGCGAACCATCGTGCTCAGGAGCAGAAGCCAGTGCCTTGTCGGTCGGAATCACATCAGCGACAACGTCAGGACGGTAGACGTTCTTGAGAGGGATGGGGTGGCTGGTTGCCGGCACATCAGGTGTGGCAACGGCCTGCACGGAAGCAACTGCTTCCATGATCTGGCCCAGCTCAGTGGTCATTGTCGCGATTTCCGCGTCAGAAAGGTCAATACGGGCCAAGTTAGCCAGGTGGCGCACCTGCTCGGCAGAAATGTCAGACATAAGAACCAAGTTTACCGGGAGCTCATCGCGGAGATAACCGTCATTGAATTTGTGAAAAAACTACGCAAAAGTACCAAACCGAAATTAATTCACGGAATATCCGAGCTTTTGGTGGAAATATTTGAGGGTTATCTATCGGCATGAATTTTTGTTTGTGAAATTCTTCCCTGAACTACAAACCAAGCGATCGCGATAGCGAACATAATCCTTTGGAAAACGCCACCAAATTCGGGAATGACTCCGACAAGTATGGGCATCGCTATTGACGTCACTACGGCAGCCCATCCCAACATCTTCACTGCCCGAGAAGCTTGCTTTTCGAACAAGATAACCAGCAATACTCCAACCCCGTAGAAAAAGCCCATGACGCTGGCGGAGACTGAGTGCAGGTTGCTCTCAAGTTCATTGAACGAAGAATCTGCGTTCCACTGTCTGGTTGAGAATGCCGCCACGGTGAGCATCAGGAAACCAAAACCGAACAACAAAAGCCCTGCAGATGTTCTCCATGCATCCCAGCGAGTAAGTGCGACAAGAATGACGCCGAGTCCGAAGGTGAGGAACCCTAAACGCGTCACCCATGCACCGGAAAGGCCTTGCGCTCCGGACTCACTGATGGAGTTACTGATCCAGCTGTAATCAGAAGGCATTGCTAATGGTGCTAAAAGAAATAACACAGCAGAGCTCAGCAGGAAGATAATTCCTGCAATTGAGACTGAGTGCTGAGTTGCCATAAAAACTACTTCAGTCCAGCAGGACCATCAGCTAGAAGTGTGCGGAAACCATCTGCATCCAGAACCGGAATACCCAGTTCCTCAGCCTTGGTGAGCTTGGATCCAGCACCTGGACCTGCCGCAACAAAGTCAGTCTTCTTGGACACACTCGATGCAGGCTTGCCGCCTGCAGCAATGATGGCTTCTTGCGCACCATCACGCGTGAATCCTTCTAGAGAGCCCGTGGCAACGATGGTCAGACCAGAACAGGGTCCATCAATCTCAACAACAGCACCGGGGCCTTCGTGGCCGGGGATCTCAAACTGAACGCCCGCAGCTTTCCACTGCTCGATGATGTCCTGGTGCCAATCAACCTGGAACCAGTTCGTCAGTGATTCAGCGATGATCGCGCCGACGCCATCGACAGCGGCCAGTTCGTCCAGACTGGCTGCACGAATGGCGTCGAGGGAACCAAAGTGGTTAGCCAGTGCGCGTGCTGCGACGGGGCCCACGTGGCGAATGTTGAGTGAGACGAGCAAACGCCACAGTGGCTTGGTCTTTGCCAGCTCAAGGTTGGCAATGAGCTCGACTGCGTTTTTGGACTCGGTGCCATCGGCGTTCACGAAGTAAGGAACCTGCTTGAGTTCGTCCAGAGTGAGTGCAAACAAGTGTGCTTCGGTTGCCAGAGGTGGCTCTTCACCGTCTTTGTGGTTAGTCAGAGCAGTGGCAGCGACTTCGCCGAGGCCTTCGATATCCAGGCCACCTCGAGAACCAATGTGTTCCACGCGGCCACGAACCTGAGCTGGGCAGCTCTTTTGGTTGGGGCAACGAAGATCAATGTCTCCCTCTGAAGCCGGTGCCAGCTTTGCACCGCACTCAGGACAACCTTCCGGCATGACGAATGCTCGCTCCGTGCCATCGCGTAGTTCCAGAACTGGGCCAAGAACTTCCGGAATGACGTCTCCGGCCTTGCGAATGACGATGGTGTCGCCGATCAGCACGCCCTTGGCTTTAACCACGTCTTGGTTGTGGAGGGTAGCGAACTCAACTGTGGAGCCGGCAACCTTGACGGGCTCGACGACCGCATAGGGCGTGGCCCGACCGGTGCGACCCACACTGACACGAATATCGACCAGCTTGGTGTTGACCTGCTCGGGTGGGTATTTGTAGGCAATAGCCCAGCGAGGTGCTCGTGAGGTGGCACCCAGCTCTCGCTGGGTGGCCATGTCATCGACCTTGATGACGATGCCGTCGATTTCGTGCTCAACAGAGTCTCTGGCCGCACCCATCTCACGAATGAAAGTAGCTGCATCTGCTGCTGAGCTGACAACTCGGTAGTGGGTGGAGGTGGGCAGTCCCCAGCTCTTGAGCAGTCCATACACTTCGGACTGCGTAGGAACGGGAGCGTCTTCCCAGGCACCAATACCGTGCACCAACATGGCAAGTGGTCTGGTGGCAGTCTTCTCCGGGTCTTTTTGGCGCAGAGAACCACTGGCAGCATTACGGGGGTTAGCAAAGACCTTCTCCCCTGCTTGTGCCAGTTCCACATTTAGCTTTCTAAATGCGTCAACGGGGAAGAAAATCTCTCCGCGCACTTCAACCAGGGCAGGGTGTCCGTATCCAGCCAGCTTCGTAGGGATGGATTTGATGGTCAGAACATTTGCTGTGACATCTTCACCGACAACGCCATCACCGCGGGTAGCAGCAGAGATTAGGGTTCCGTTTTCGTACCGCAGATTGATGGCAAGGCCATCAATCTTCAACTCGCACAGGTAGTTGACCTCGCGTCCGGTGTCTTTCTTGATGCGCGCAGCCCAGTCCATGAACTGTTCTTCAGAGAAGACGTTATCCAGGCTCATCATGCGAGCTGCGTGGGTCACCGGAGCAAAGAGTTCTGTTGCCTTGCCACCAACAGAAAGGGTGGGGCTGTCTTGGCCTTGAAGTTCTGGGTATGTGCGTTCGATTGCTTCGAGGCGCTGAATCAGCGCGTCATATTCAAGGTCCGCGATGAGGCTCTCATCACGCTCGTAGTAAGCATCACGGGCTTCGAGGATTTTGCTGGTGAGTTCTTCAACTTCATGCTGAGCTTTTTCGAAGTCAGTCAGTTCTTTCTCAAGTGCGAGGTCATCGCCGAAGAGCGCATCTTCGCTCATGCGGTGGCCACGACATTCAGATCACTCACGGTTCTCGCAATAGTGAACTGTCCCAGAACTCTGGTGCCGACATAGATCACAGCGGTCTGGCCTGCAGCCACTGAGTTAAACGGGTTGGCGGGGCGAACCACCAGTTCACCACCAACCAGCTGAGCAACAGCGGGAACAGGGTCAGCGTGTGCACGAATCTGCACTTCCACATCAAACTCGTTCTCAGGGTTTTCTTGTGGTTCTCCGCACCAAGTAAAACTAGTTCCCGCAATCTCGATGATGTCCAGAGCTTCCTTAGGACCGACCACAACCGTGTTGGTCTTGGGGCGAATCTCGAGAACAAAGCGAGGAAGACCATCTGGCGCAGGAGTTCCGATGTGGAGTCCCTTGCGTTGACCAATGGTGAAACCAGGAGTTCCTTCGTGGGTTCCGAGCTTGTTTCCTTCGGTGTCGACGATGTCACCTTCGGTGATGCCAACGCGATCAGCTAACCAGCCTCGAGTGTCCCCATCAGGAATAAAACAAATGTCGTGGCTATCGGGCTTCTGAGCAACGCTCAGGCCACGCTCTGCTGCTTCCGCACGAATGAGGTCCTTAGAAGGAGTGTCCCCCAGTGGGAACATCGCATGTGCAAGCTGATCAGCGGTGAGCACACCCAACACATAGGACTGATCCTTGGCCCAGGCACTGGCACGGTGAAGCTCGAGATTGCCGTTGGCATCTGGAACAACGTTGGCGTAGTGGCCTGTGCAGACAGCATCGAAGCCCAGAGCAATGGCTTTCTCCATCAAGGCAGCAAACTTGATCTTCTCGTTGCATCGCATGCAGGGGTTCGGCGTGCGACCGGCCTGATATTCAGCAATGAAGTCATCGACCACGTCAGACTTGAAACGTTCTGAGAAGTCCCACACGTAATAGGGAATACCCAGCATGGTGGCAGCACGCTGTGCATCCATCGAGTCTTCGATGGTGCAGCACCCGCGTGCACCAGTGCGCAGGGTGCCAGGCATCCGACTGAGGGCTAGGTGAACACCAACAACGTCGTGACCTGCTTCAACAGCACGCGCAGCAGCAACGGCGGAGTCAACTCCACCACTCATTGCCGCTAGTACTCGCATAATCCAAGTTTAAGCGGTGGCAAGGCTCTGCCCTGCCAGTTTGCTGGATTCAGCAGCTAAACAGTTGTGCCCGCTTTGCGGGCACGTTCCACTGCCTCAGGCAGTGCAGCGAAGAACTCGTCGAGTTCTTCTTGGGTTGTGGTGTGGCCCAAGGAAATACGCAGTGCTGAGGACGCTCCACGTTCGTCATGCCCCATGGCAAGAAGTACATGTGAAGGCTGGGCAACTCCGGCCTGGCATGCAGACCCTGTGGACACCGAGAAACCCATAGCGTCGAGTAAGAACAGCAAAGAATCACTCTGACAGCCGGGGAAAGTGAAGTTCACGTTGTTATCGAGGCGGTTCTGTGGATCACCACTTAAGACAGCACTGGGAACGAGTGCCTGAATCTTCGCGATGGTGGCATCGCGCAGAGATAACAAACGAGCATGTTCTTGCTCGAAGGCCTTGTCGGTGACCAGTGCCGCGATGGCCATCGAGGAGATCGCAGGGGCATCAAGTGTTCCACTGCGGAGACCACGCTGCTGTCCACCACCGTGAATGAGTGGCTCGAGCTGTGCTTCGCGGCTGACTACCAGTGCACCTACACCCGGCACAGAACCGAATTTGTGGCCGGAAATGCTGAGGGCAACCAACCCTGCATTTCCCTGGGCACCAGATTCAGTTCTGATCTGGGCAAAGTTGATGGGGATATGCCCAAATGCAGAGACGGCATCAATGTGGAGCGGGACCTGGTGTGCTGCGGCGAGCGCGGCAATCTCTGTCACGGGCTGAATGGTGCCCACTTCGTTGTTTGCCCAGAGCATGGACACAAGTGCCACTGCCCTACCAGCTCGCTCGAGGGTGTCCTGGAGTTCGACGACATCGATGCGACCCTGCTTGTCAACGGGGATCCACTCGAGCACAGCACCTTCGTGTTCTTGTAACCAGAGCACGGTGTCTAACGTGGCATGGTGTTCTGCTTCAGGGACAACGATGCGGTTGCGCTTAGCGTCTTTCTCCACAGCAGCACGGAAAAGACCTACGAGCGCCAGATTGATGGACTCTGTTCCCCCAGAAGTGAAGATGACTTCAATGGGTTGGCAGCCCAGCACAGTGGCTAAGTATTCACGGGCGTCTTCCACCAGCGCCCTGGCTGCTTGACCGTGTCGGTGAACAGAACTCGGGTTACCCGCATGTGCCAGTGCGTCAGTAAAAGCCTTGGTTGCTTCAGGGCGTACCGGGGTAGAAGCAGCATGGTCGAGATAGGCCACCAAGTCTTTCCCCTTTCCGAGCGAAGAACTTATTAACGGCTCACCAACGTGAGCGAAACACAGAGGCAATGTATCTGGCTAGTCTATTTCGAGTGTCTATCCCTCCCTCACTCAAGAACCTTGGCGTGCGCATAACCCGTAGCGGTGGCGAGCTCAAGGTATTCAGCGATAGCGCTGAGGGTATAGATGTTTTGATCTATGACGCTCCTGGTAGCGTCCACATTGCTGAGCGTCACTCTTTGGTCAAGGGCAAGGGCGGTGTGTGGTCCACATCTAGCTCTTTACTTGTTCCCGGTGCTGAGTATTCGCTGCAAGCCTGGGGTCCTTCTGGAGCTCAGGACTCATTCTCTGCTGAAGAACTCTTGATTGACCCCTATGCCAAGGGGTTGAGCCGAGTCGGAAACACGTGGCGTTCAGTTGTTGTTGACACCAGCTTCGACTGGGGAACCAGCACCAAGCCTCAGACTCCACTGGACCAGTCCGTGATCTACGAAGCACACGTGCGTGGGCTTACCAAGATGCACCCGGGTGTTCCTCTCGAACTGCGTGGAACCTATGCAGGCCTGGGTCACGAAACCATGACGACCTATCTCAAGGAACTTGGCGTCACGGCAGTTGAGCTTTTACCTGTGCACGCTTTTGTTTCAGAAGAGCACCTTCTCAAGCAGGGAACCACCAACTACTGGGGTTACAACACCCTCAACTTCTTCACTCCTCAAGCTTCCTACGCAACCCAGGAGGCACGCGCCGAGGGACCCTCTGCTGTGCTGCGCGAATTCAAGCAGATGGTCAAAGACCTGCACGAAGCAGGCCTCGAAGTCATTCTTGATGTGGTGTACAACCACACTGCTGAGGAAGGCAAGGGTGGACCACGCCTGAGCTTCCGCGGCCTGGACAACGCTTCCTACTACCGTCAGGACGAAGACGGTAACTACATCGACACCACAGGCTGTGGTAATTCTCTCAACGCTTCCAAGCCCGTTGTCCAGCAGCTCATCCTGGATTCTCTGCGTTACTGGGCAGAGGAAACACGAGTAGATGGTTTCCGTTTCGATCTCGCCGTAACCTTGGGCCGCGACGAAAAGGCCGAATACCAAAAAGATCACCCTCTTCTCGAGGCTATTCGCACTGATCCTGTACTTTCTCAGACCAAACTCATTGCTGAGCCCTGGGATGTAGGCATGGGCGGCTGGCAGACCGGTAACTTTGCTGACGGCTGGCACGAATGGAACGACCGCTACCGCGACCGCATTCGTAATTTCTGGCTTCCAGATATTGCTCAAGCACGTGAGACCGGCATTGCTCCGACAGGTGTGGGTGGCTTTGCCACTCGCCTGGCGGGCTCCAGCAACACTTTCTCAGCTGAGCGTGGCCCTGTTGCCTCCGTGAACTTCATCACGGCACATGATGGGTTTACCCTCAACGACCTCACGATGTATAACTACAAGCACAACATCGGTAACGGTGAAGACAACCGTGATGGCGCCAACGACAACCGCTCGTTCAACCACGGCGTTGAAGGCCCCACGGATAACCCCGACATCATTGCTGCCCGTCGACGCACTATGCGTAACCTGATGGGCACACTCATGCTTTCCGCCGGAATTCCCATGATTACTGCCGGTGATGAATTCGGTCGCACCCAGCACGGCAACAACAACGCGTACTGTCACGATTCACCTCTGACATGGGTGAACTGGGAACTCCAAGAGTGGCAGCAAGACATGCTCGCTACAACGAAGCACTTGGCCAAGATGCGCCGTGACCACCCGGCCCTTCGACCCACACGCTTTGGAGTCTTCGGCGAGCGCATTCCCAGTGCGAGCCAGGTTGATTGGTACAACACCCAGGGCGAAATGATGGAGAACGAGGACTGGGAAGATCCTCACAACCGAACCCTGCAGTATGTCGCAGCTAGCACTCCTGAAAACGAGCCTTTCAACCGCATCCTGATGATCATTCACGGTACGGAACAGCCCACCTCGGTAGTGGTTCCTAAGCACGATGGTGTGCAGTTCTATGAGCCACTGTGGTTCAGTCCACACCACACTCCTCGTGAGGTTCCCGGCGTGCTCCGCCCCGGTGAGACCTTCAAGCTCACGGGCACATCTATTTTGTTGTTCAACGCTGCTAATTAGCCGTTACCTCAGCGTCATCAAAATGCGCTAGTTTTCGATTATGGAACCCTCCTCCATCGGACGCTTGCCCATTCTCAATGTCACCCCAGATGTGGGTGTCCCTGAGCTCACCCCTAAGGCCTATGTCGGCGAAGTGGTGCCCTTTGGCGCCAGCTGTTTCCGCGAAGGTCACGACCTCATTGGCGTTGCACTTCACCTGCGCGCTCCTGATGGCAAATCCAGTCGCATTGAGATGACCCCTGTTGCGTTCGGTACTGATCGCTGGAGCGCACAAGCACAGCCCGACAAAGCAGGAATGTGGTCCTTCACCATCGAGGCATACTCGGATGACTATGCCACCTGGCACCACAATGCCGAGGTGAAGATTCCGCTCGGTATCGATGTTGAGCTCATGCTCACGATTGGGTCCCAGCTTTTCGCACGGGCCTCCAAGGAAGCCTCGCGCACAGCTGCAAGTCGTAAGAAGCTTGCAGCCCTCTCGGAGATGTTGGCCGATACATCTGTTGACCCTCTCGTGCGTTTCTCGCAGGCTGAGGGCGATGCCGTGGACAAACTCCTGGCTCATGCCCCTATCTCGTCGCTAGAGACCTTTTCTGCCGAACACCAGCTCCTCGTGGAACGTAAGGCTGCCGGAAACGCGAACTGGTACGAATTCTTCCCTCGCTCTGAAGGTGCGAAGCAAAATGCGGATGGAAGCTGGGTTTCCGGAACCTTCCGTACCGCCGCAAAGCGCTTGCCTGCAGTAGCCAAGATGGGCTTCAACGTCCTCTACATGCCACCTATCCACCCCATTGGCACGATCAACCGCAAGGGGCCCAACAACACCCTGGTGACTAAGCCTGGAGACCCAGGCTCACCATGGGCTATCGGTTCTGCTGATGGTGGTCATGACGCAATTCATCCAGACTTGGGTGATTTCAAAGACTTTGCCTACTTTGTCAAAGAAGCAAAGAAAAACGGGATCGAGGTTGCTCTTGACTTCGCCCTTCAGGCTGCACCGGATCACCCCTGGGCGAAGACAAACCCAGAGTTCTTCACGACCTTGCCTGACGGCACCATTGCCTACGCTGAGAACCCTCCCAAGAAGTATCAGGATATTTATCCCATCAACTTCGACAACGACTCGGAAGGCATCCGCACAGAAGCCTTACGTATCGTGCTGTTTTGGGTCGACAAGGGCATCAACATTTTCCGCGTGGATAACCCCCACACCAAGCCCGTTGACTTCTGGGAATGGTTGATCAAGAGCGTCAATGAGAAGCACCCTGATGTGGTCTTCCTCGCTGAAGCATTCACCCGTCCTGCCATGATGCAGGCTTTGGCCAAAGTGGGTTTCCAGCAGTCCTACTCGTACTTCACCTGGCGCAATACCAAGTGGGAGTTGGAAGAGTTCTTCCGCAGTATCTCCACCGAGACTGCAGACTTCATGCGTCCCAACCTGTTTGTGAACACCCCGGATATTTTGACCGAATACTTGCAGTTCGGTGGCCCTGCCGCATTCACGATTCGTGCAACACTGGCTGCCACCGCTGCTCCACTCTGGGGTGTCTACACCGGCTTTGAGTTGTTCGAATCCGTCGCCCGTCCCGGTGCCGAGGAATACATCGATAACGAGAAGTTCGAATACAAGAACCGTGACTGGGCAGCCGTTGAAAAAGAAGGCACTTCTCTCGCGCCGTATCTGACCAAGTTGAACCAGATTCGTGCAGAACACCCCGCTCTTGGCCAGCTGCGCAACATGACCATCCAGCGCACTGACGATGACGCCATCCTCGCTTACAGCAAGCACCTTGATGCCCAGTTCACAGGGACAGGCAAGAACGACACCATCATAGTTGTGGTGAACACTGACCCCCACTCGGTGCGTGAAACCACGATCCACTTAGACCTCACAACGCTGGGTGCACAACACGGAGATTCCATCACTGTGACCAACTTGGTTACGGGCGTGGAATGGGTGTGGGGCGCCGACAATTACGTCCGCCTGGATCCGTTCACCGAGCCTGTTCACATCCTGCACGTCAGCAAGGTGAACTCATGACCGAGAAGAAGCCCGCAAAGAAGGCAGCGCCCAAGCACGCTGCAGAAAAGACTCCAGCTGTGAAGAAAATCGTCAAGAAAACCAAGGGCGCAACCGAGTGGCACACCCCTTCACTCGATGATGGCCTTCTTGCCTGGGTTGCTCAGGGTAGTCACTACGACCCTCACAGTGTGCTGGGCCAACACCTGATTCCTGTTGAGAATTCCAAGGATTCAGTCACCGTGATTCGCACTCGTCGCCCGTTGGCAACAGAAGTGATTGCAATTCTGGGCAATAAGACTCGTATTGAGCTTGCCCATGCCGGTCACGGCATATGGGAAGGTGCTCACACACTCGGTATTCAGGACTACGTGATTGAAACTCGCTACCCTGATGGTGCTGAGTGGATCGCAGAAGACGGTTATCGCTTCACCCCTACCGTGGGCGAGCTTGATCTTCACCTGATCCGCGAAGGCCGCCACGAGCGCCTCTGGGAAGTTCTCGGTGCTCGTTACATTGGCCACGGCGGCGTCAAGGGCAACGTTCAAGGCACAGCGTTCGCTGTGTGGGCTCCTAATGCCAAGGCTGTGCGTGTGAAGGGAACCTTCAACGGCTGGAACGGCGAAGGCCACTCCATGCGTTCATTGGGTTCCAGTGGTGTCTGGGAGCTTTTTGTTCCCGATGTTCATCCAGGTGAAACCTACAAGTTTGAGATTTTGACCCAGGCAGAACAGTGGGTTGAGCGCGCTGATCCAATGGCTCGCCAGACTGAGTGTCCACCATTAACCGGTTCGATCATTGCTCACTCCGACTACAAGTGGGGTGACAAGAAGTGGATCACCAAGCGCGACAAGACCAAGGCACACGAAGCACCCATGAGTATTTACGAACTCCACGTGGGCTCCTGGCGTCAAGGCCTTTCCTACCGCCAGCTAGCGGATGACTTGATTGGTCACGTACTCGAGACGGGCTTCACTCATGTGGAGTTCATGCCCTTGGCTGAGCACCCCTACGGCCCTTCCTGGGGATACCAAGTCACTGGTTACTACGCCCCCACCGCGCGCTTTGGTAACCCTGATGACCTGAAGTATCTGATCGACCGTCTGCACGATGCCGGCATTGGTGTTTTGCTGGACTGGGTTCCAGGTCACTTCCCCAAGGACGAATGGGCACTGGCTCGCTTTGACGGCCAGCCTCTCTATGAGCATGCAGATCCACGCAAGGGCGAACACCCTGACTGGGGAACCTACATCTTTGACTTTGGTCGCAATGAGGTGCGCAACTTCCTCGTTGCCAATGCCCTGTACTGGATTGAAGAATTCCACATCGATGGTCTGCGTGTGGATGCTGTCGCTTCCATGCTCTATCTCGACTACAGCCGCGAAGACGGTCAGTGGCTTCCCAACCAGTTTGGTGGCCGCGAGAACCTCGAAGCAATCAACTTCCTCCAGGAAGCTAACGCCACGGTTTATAAGCACCACCCCGGCGTCACCATGGCTGCCGAAGAGTCCACCTCGTGGGGCGGTGTCACCGCTCCCACAGAAGGTGGTGGCCTGGGCTTTGGCTTCAAGTGGAACATGGGCTGGATGCACGACAGCCTCGAATACATCCACACCGACCCGATGTATCGCGAATACCACCACTGGGACATCACGTTCTCGTTCCAGTATGCGTTTAGCGAGAACTTCGTTCTGCCCATCTCTCACGATGAGGTCGTCCACGGTAAGGGTTCACTTCTGGCAAAGATGCCCGGTGACCACTGGCAGAAGCTCGCCAATATGCGCGCCTATCTCGCTTTCATGTGGGGGCACCCAGGCAAGCAGTTGTTGTTCATGGGCCAAGAGTTCGGTCAGCCCTCGGAATGGAGCCAAGAGCGCTCCCTCGACTGGTGGATTCTTGACCAACCTGCCCACCAAGGTCTTCAGCGCATGGTGAAGCAGCTCAACACTGTCTACAAAGACACGGCAGCACTCTGGGAACGCGATAGTGACCCAGAGGGCTTCCAGTGGATTGACGGCGCAGACAACGGCCGCAACGTGGTTTCCTTCGTGCGCTATGACAAAAAGGGCAATGCCCTGGCGGTCGTGGCAAACTTTGCCGGTAACCCCCACAGCGACTTCCAACTTGGTCTGCCTTCAGGTGGCGTCTGGACGGAACTCTTCAACTCTGATGCCACCGATTTCGGTGGTTCTGGTGTGGGCAACATGGGCAAGGTCACAGCGACCAAGGATCAGTGGGGAGCTTTTGAGCACTCAGCTCGCATCACTGTGCCACCACTGGGCGTGCTGTTCTTCTACAAGAGCGCTAAATAGGACTTAGTAGAGCAGGTTCGTCAACCGCAAACGTGCAGTGTTGACGGCAGGGTCAGTCAAACCCACAACCTCAAAGAGGTCTAAGAGTCGTGCTCGGACAGCATTCTTGCCGTCTTGATCAAGTTTGGGGAACAACACCAAGAGACGATCAAAGGCGTCATCGACGTGTCCACCAGAAACATCGAGGTCTGCAACGTCGAGCTGCTGCTCTAAGCCCTCAGGGTTGGCAGCAGCGGCAGCACGAATGTCTGCCATGGCCTTGCCCTGCAGCCGGTGGAGCAGAGAGATCTGTGCCAGCCCAGCTTTAGCATCTGCATCGTTGGGGTTTTGCTTGAGTGCTTTCTCCCACGCAGCAATAGCTGCGGGGTAATCTGCACGCTCTGCAGCGTCAAAGGCTTCCTGATGCAATGGAGGTAGTGCAGGAGCGGGAGGAGCAACAGGCGCACCTGCTTCTCCTGAGGAGATACCCGCAGGCTTCGCAATGCCGACAACACCGTTTTGCGCAGCAAGTTCGAGCACTTGCTCGAACAGGTTGAAAATGTCGGCTTCGCCGGCCACACCTGCGAACAATGGAAGTGGACGCCCTGCCAACACCGCAGCTGTGGTGGGAACTGTCTCTGCTTGGAAGGCTTGAGTCAACCCAGGATTCTCCACGGCGTTGACTCGCACCAAAATCAGGCGACCTTCGAAACCAATGACGAGCTTTTCCAAGATGGGGGAAAGTTCAGCACACTGCGGAGCTTCCTCTGCCCAGAGATCCACGATGACAGGAACCTGGTTCGAGAGGTCCAAGATCGCGGTGAAGTTGGCATCCGTGCCCTCTAGGACAAGCTGCGGAACTGGAACCTGGGCACCGGCAGAAACCGGGCCGGATTCTTCACCTGGGGCACGCGTGCCTCCAGCAGTGTTCACAGACCCTTGTGTGGGCTTGTTGACCAGTGAACTCAGATCAACTGCACCACGCAGATTTGGAAGAGAAGGCATCGACATTAGAGCCCCTTGGCTGAAATAAGGCCCTGGGTGTAGCCAAGGAGACGAATCTTGTCCTTGCTACCCAGAGGTGGCACGTAGAAAGCCAACTCCAAACCGTAGGTCGACTCAATACCTGTGGTTGAGGTACTCACACCGCTGAGGATCTTGGCCAAACCTTCAGGACTAACCGACGCTCCAGTCTGTGTTGGACGAACGGTTTCAACCTCGTTGAGGCCGACCGTCACAATGGCGCCAGAGTCCATCGTGGCGAGGCCCAAGGGTTGACCAGAACCGGGGTTCTGGCTGAACTCAAGAGAAGCATTTTCTGCAACTGAAGCAGCCTTCTGAGCTTTGTAGTCTTTACCCACTTGAGTAATCAAGGTGTCTGAGGTGAAGTCAAAGAGACCGTAATACGGGCTGTCGACACCCTGAGTCAACACAGAACCATAGGCAGCTGAAAGCTGATCTGGTGAGATGAGGAGCAACTTGGAATCTGCCGGAACCAGAGCTGAACCGACGGTTGCTGGAGCAACAGTTGGAACTTGTGCATTGGGTTCCAAGGTCACCATGTACTCGACGTGATAGTTATCACGAGGTGAGTTTTGAATCATCATGAGCCCCATGGTGGGAACTGAGGGGTCCTGCTCGTTCTGAACAACTGCAATCACCTGACGTGGCCAGGTTGCCGTTGCCTGAGGCATGGTGAACGTAATGGGCGAGGCAGCAAGTTCCGGCAAAGCTGCGACGCTGCCATCGGACTTGCGGATGGCGTAGTTGGCTGCACGGATTTCTTGCGCAGGACCGATCAGACGAGTGCTGGAAAGGGCTGCGTCAAGAGATGCATCTGCTTCCGTGACGGTTTCAGAAATTCGGCTGAGAATGCGCTGGAGCTGGCGTTCGGTAACTGCAGGAGGCTGACCATCAATTTCAACGGACTGGGTTGCAGTGGGTGTCGCTTGAACAACACCTTGTCCCGAGTTGTAGGGGCTGCAGGAGCTCAACCCCAGTGAGAGTGCACCAGCGAGACCAATGGCAATGAAACTGGATCCACGCCCGATGCTTCGACGTCCCTTAGGTGCTGCACTGACCAAGGACTTCGGCTTAGGCATACTCAACGCACGTGGCTTGGGTGGCTTGGTGAGCTTTCCGCGGCGACGTGGGCCTTGTGAGTTGCGATCGTGACGAAGCGCCCACAGGTAGAGAACCAAACCGATGAGGGCAAGTACTCCACCACCAATGATGAAGCCGGTAGCAAAAGGAATACGGCTGGGCAAAGGCCAGGCGATAGTCACCGTGCCAGGTGCATCCGCCTTGCCATCTGCCGCGATGATGGCAGACATATCGGCGTCTAAGAAGGTGGGCAGGGTTGCACTTGTCGCGCCAACCATTTCACCGAGCCACAAGTCACTGCCTGCAGGAGTGTAGATGGGATCCTCAGTCAAGGCAGGTGTCTCAAGATCAGTCGTTTCAACGACCTGTGACTTACCCTCACCAAAAATAAAGTCACTCTTCTTTGTGGAGTACTTCAATACGTCATAGTCATCTGCGCCAATCCAGGCAGCGACATCCTCCGACCGACCAAAACCCACAAAGGTTTCCTTGGATCCGGAGACCGTAATGACAGGGTTTGTTCCGTGCATGGTCAATGTCTTGCCATCAATGACGAGATAGGGAGCGTTCGTTTCCACGGTGGTCGTCAACGTTTGGTATTCGTCACCAGCAAAGAACATTTTCTGGACAACACCAACGCCAAGTAACACTGCAGCCACGGTGAACACACCAATGGCAATTAGGAACCGCACTATTTGTCTCCTCCACGTATTCCGCATGACACCAGAACCGGTCACTGCGTCACGTTAAGTCACTGTCAAAGATACCCGAAATGGCCGAGCCAAACCTGTGAGAGGACATAAACCCCTTCTCTGAACTGCAGTCAAGGCCTCAGCTGGGTAGACTCACACAGTTACAATCTCCCCGAATTACGGGGCTATGGAGGTCAACGGTGGCATCAGAAGAATCGTTTTCACGCGTTCTGCGTGGGTACGACCCCACTGAGGTTGATCCACTGGTGCAAAAGCTCCGTCGTGAGCTACTGAGCGCAAAGACATTGCATGATGAAACTTCTGCTCAGCTCAAAGAGCTGGAAGCTCGTTATGCCGAGTTAGAGCTCGAACTCGATGTGAAGCGTGCCCCGACGGCTGCCGGGTTGAACGTCAAACTGAACAACAAACTCAAAAAAGCAGACTCACTTGCCGCCGAGATTGTGCGTCGCGCTGAAAGCGATGCCCTCTTGATTCGCTCTGCTGCAGAGAAAACGTCCAGCCAATTCATCGAAGCGGCCAAAGAAGGTTTTGAGCAGGCCCGCACTGAGGCGCAAGAACTAGCTCGCACTATCGAAGCTCAAGCTTCAGAGCGTGCTCAGCAGATTCTGGTGGATGCCGAAAGAACAGCTGCAGAAATTCTGGAGACAGGCAGAGAAGACGCCCAGCGACTCCGCGGTGAGGCATCCACGATTGCTGCAAACCTGCGTGCAGAAAGCCGCAACGATGTTGCGCGGTATATGGCCGAAGCCCAGCGTGAGATTGAAGAACTCAAGCTGGTTCTCACGACTAATCGTGACCGCAAGATTGCGGTCAACGACAAGGTCATGCGCATTCTGAAACTTAATGCTGATGGTGCAGCGGTTCGCGAAGATATGGAACGTGAACTACAAGCACGTCACCAAGAATCTGTCATGCAAACCGAGAAATACATTGGAGCTGCCGAAGCACAACTGGCGACCGCTCGCACGCGCATGCGTGAGCTGGAGGCAGAAATGCAGGCCCTCCCTGCGAGTGCTGCGGCAGAGGCAGAAACACTTCTCGAACAGGCTCGCCTGGCAGCACGTGACGAAATTTCTAGTGCGGAGCGCTTGGCCAAGAAGAAGATTGCCGACGCAGAGAAATATGTTGCCGCGGTTCTTTCCTCGATTTACTCGCAACTCGAAGGAATTCGAGTGGAGCGGGAAGCCGTCGCAGAGTTCTTCGACGCGCTACGGTTGGAGTTACAACACACTCTTGGTGATGCTGTGACACCGAAGAAGCTAGAGAGCTAACAAAGGAGCCCACTCGATGCGTATCCAGAATGCCTTCCGGGCTGGTTTGATCGGAAGCTTGGGCGTTGGCCTCGGTATTGTCCTGATGACTGCCGTGCAGTCCTTGGCAACGGTTCTTACCTACATCTTCATTGCCCTCTTCCTGTCGCTCGGTCTTGACCCAGCGGTGAAGTGGCTCACCAGCAAGAAACTTCCCAAGTGGGCCGCTATTTTGACGGTTGTCATCGTGGTAGTCGGCGCCGTTGCGGGAATCATCATTGCGATTGTCCCCATGATGGTGGATCAAATCATCGCGCTGTGGAACACTCTTCCGGCAGAAATTACGTCGTTGAAAACCAAAGACTGGATTGCACTGATCAATACCCAGTTTGGAAGCTTCATCGATATCAACCAAGTCATTACCGAGGTGGGTAAGTTCTTCGGAGATCCTGCCAACATCAGCAAAATTGCTGGTGGTGCACTCGCTGTGGGCGTGGGCGTAGCCAACGCACTCACGGGCACCCTGATTGTTGTCATCTTGACCTTGTACTTCACCGCATCACTGCAGACCATCAAGGACACCGCTTACTCCCTGGTTCCTCAGAGCAAGCGTGAAAAGTTCATCGAGATGAGCGAAGAGATCACCGGTGGTGTGGGCAAGTACGTCGTTGGCCAAATTGCGCTTGCTGCCCTCAACGGCATCCTGGCGTTCATTGTGTTGAACCTGATTGGCGGAAAGCAAGCTCTCTTGTTCGCCTTCCTTGCCTTCCTGTTTGCCCTGATCCCCCTCATTGGTACTGTGATGGCGTCCATCATCGTGACCTTGGGTCAGTTGGTTCTGGCAGATGGTCAGGTTGCCTTGATCATTGGTATTTACTTCCTGATCTACATGCAGGTTGAGGCGTATGTCTTTAGCCCCAAGATCATGAACAAGGCGATTTCGATCCCCGGCTCCATTGTCGTTATCGCCGCTCTAGCTGGTGGAACACTGATGGGCATCCTGGGTGCGCTGGTGGCTATCCCCATCGCAGCATCCATCGTGCTGATCATTAAAGAAGTCGTCATCCCCGCCCAAAACGAGGCGTAGTACTTCTTATTAGCTAGTCGCTTGAACCAGCGACGTCGCCTTCCCACCACTCGGGCAGCGGCGCCGCTGAAGGATTGACGCGCTCCACAATTTCGTTGAGCACACGCTTGGTCTGGTTCTCCCCCACCCAGAGGTGTTTGCCGCCCTCCACCTCAACAATGTCGATGTGTGAGACGGAGGAGAAGCGTTCGCGCGCTTCTGGCCCTTGCAAGTAGTCGTCGAGCTCAGGAACGAGTGCAATGAGCTGGCGGTGATCGCCATCCCAGGCAGCCACCTCTTCTGCTGTGGCACGGTGCAGCGGTGGCGAGAGAAGAATTGCTCCCTCAATGGCGTGCTCACGTCCATACTTCAACGCCAGTTCAGTTCCAAAAGACCAGCCCACGAGCCAGGGGTGTGGCAGGTGGCGTTCGGTCACGAACGCCATTGCTGCCGCCACATCTGCTTGTTCGTCCACGCCGTGGCCAAATTCGCCATGACTGTGACCACGCGCTGACTTCGTGCCACGAGTGTTGAACCTTAAGACCGCAATGTTCGCCAGGGCAGGAAGGCGCCCTGCTGCTTTGCGGAGGATGTGGGAGTCCATAAAGCCACCAGCAGTGGGCAGAGGGTGCAAAGTCACCAGGGTTGCCACTGGAGCGCCGCCCAACGGCATAGCCAACTCCCCCACCAAGGTGAGACCGTCACTGGTGTGAAGTTCAATTTCTTCACGGTGTGCAGGCAGGTTGATTCCGCCACGGATTTCAGTTGGCACGCTAACTCACTTTCCAGCATGCATCGTGCCAGTGGCGACGAGCTTCTACATCAGCTTGGTCTCCCAGAATGCCATCGTTACGCCATGCCACAAGGTGAGAAACACCGGGAGCGATTTCGAGAGAGCAACCCGGACAGGTATAGCTCTTAGTCGCATTCAGTGCTGAGATTGGCTGCACGGTCCACTGACGGCCTGAACGGACCTCTGTGCGACGCCAGCCTGTGGTGAGTCGTTCAACATCGAGAGGCTCGTAGTCGGCCTCACGCTTGCGCGAACGGTTGTTGCGCGCCATTAGTACCAGTGAACGGCTTCAGAATGCGCCCACGCACCACAAGGTGATCCGTAGCGACCTTCGATATAGCGCAGACCCCATTCAATCTGTGTTGCTGGGTTGGTCTGCCAGTCGTCTGCCACGGTCGCCATCTTTTCACCAGGAAGTGACTGTGGAATTCCATAGGCACCACTGCTGGTGTTGTGCGCATAGACGTTCCAGTGAGACTCACGGTTCCAGAGTGCAACGAGGCAGTCGTATTGCTCCATGCCCCAGCCACGTGCCTTCACGGCAGCTAAGCCCATTGCTTGAGCGGTGTCTGGATCGGGAACACCTGCGGCAGGAGCAGTTGCGGAAGCTTTTGCTGCCGAGCGCGCTGTAACGGACACACCGTCACGACCTGCTGCAGTTGTGTAGGTTCCATCAATGCTGACTTCCTGGCCATCCTTCACGACAGAAATCGCAGGGATGTAATACGGGGAAGCGACAGCGCCAGAGTAGGGATCAACCACGTTGACCAAGAGCAAACCAATGGTGAGCATAAAGGCAGCCGAGAAGAGACCCACCGAGCGCTGTGATGGGAACAGCGTAGGCATCACCAGACGTGGTCGAGGAAGACTCACTGCCGAGATCTTCTGCTTCACTTTGGGAGCAGCGTCGCTGAATGAGCGGACGACCGTTTGGTCTGACGCGCGCGCAACTTCTGAATGTCTTCCCACAGTTATCCGATTTTAGCCCAGAAGGCTGTGAATCAGCCACCAGAGTGGCTCTGAACAGGGGTTTTAGTTGTTTCCGAGGGAGAGAAGAAGGTCAACCAGAGCATCAAGCACAGCATCCACCTGAGCTTCGTCATAGCCACCGCGAGCAGCACGGAACGTCACCGAGCGAACATCTGCAATAGAAAGAGGCTCGCCCTGCAGGAGGTAGGCGCTCACGCGTTCTGCAAAAGCATCAACATCTTTGACGGCATATCCTTGCGTGAAGATTCCCACGCGGTTGAAGCGGTGCTTCGCCTGACGAGAGAAACGAGCGGTAAGCACAGCTGCAACCTGGCTTGCCTGTTGCAACCATGCGGCTTCACCCATGGTGGCTAATGCGACAGCACGTTCACGCTCAGCAAAGGCGGTTTCTAAACGCTCGAGAGCACCATCAACGTGACGAGTGGAATAGCCGCCCTTGTGCAGTGCAAAAGAAGTGTCACGAATAGCGCGCGAAGTGAGAGTAGCCGAGCCTGCAATAGTGCTGTCATAGGCAACACGTGCTTCAGCGATGAAGGCGTCCACCTCGGTTGTGTTGTAACCGCGGGTGCCACGCTTCACGCGGGGGAAAGTCATACTCACAGAACTTATTGTTTCAGAGAAAACTGTGCGTTAGTGCACAACGAGGGTATAGATCACAAAAGTCACCAAGGCAGAGGGCAAGATCGAATCCAATCGATCCAAGAATCCGCCGTGACCTGCAAGCCAGGAGCTCATGTCCTTGACTCCGATGGTGCGCTTAATGTGGGACTCTCCCAGGTCACCCAACGTGGCGGTGACCAAGATGATGGGGCCCAGAATCAAACCAAACCACCACGGTTGACCAATCATAAAGATACTGAGCAACACCGCAGCAATGATCGCGGCAAGTGCGGCACCCGCAAAACCTTCCCAGGTTTTCTTCGGGCTGATTTTGGGAGCCATCAAGTGCTTGCCAAAGTTCAAACCACTGGCATAGGCACCGGTGTCGACCGAAACCACCACGATAAGGAATGCCAATGTCCACCATTGGCCTTCTGGCTTCGCCACTAAGGCAACAGCAAAGCTCCCCAGCACGGTGACATAAGCCTGCACGAAGGCAGCGGCCAGGAAGTCTTTACGCAAGCTGACGTCCGCAGTGGCATGGTAGCCCCGCTTGATTTCAATGAGCCGCCAGGCGGTTACGAAGAAAATACCCACGACGGCAACACCCAGCGCGGCAAAGATTCCGAAGAAATAGGCAGCAGGAACAGCGGCAACAGTGGTGATTGCTGTGGGGATCCGAGGAACGCGACGCCCCATAGCCTGCAGAGCAGTTGCCAACTCGACAGCAGAAATACCCAGCAATACCGCCGCAAAGAGCATGAAGAGGTTCTTGTCCACCAACAAGCTCAAGAGGAGAAGTCCACCCAGGACGATACCAATACCTATCGCGCCGAGGAGATTGCGTCCTGATTTGGCTTTGATACGTTCGTTGGTCTTCTCAAACTGCATTCTGCGAGCTTCGAGCTGACGCTCGAAGTCAGCACGAGTCGCCCTGAATTGCGCATGCAACTCACCAGCAGGATTTCTCCTGCTGTGCTCATCGCGATTGGGATTCTCGTTCATGGCAGTGGCCAGAGCAAGGACTAAACCTTGAGGAGTTCAGCTTCCTTGTGCTTGAGAGCATCATCAATGGCGTCAACATACTTCTTGGTCAGAGCTTCAAGCTCTTTTTCACCACGAGCACGTTCGTCATCACCGAGTTCACCCTTGAGGGCGTCAATGCCATCCTTAGCGCTGCGGCGAATGTTGCGCAGGGACACCTTGGCGTCTTCGGCCTTGGTCTTAACAATCTTGACGTATTCCTTGCGACGCTCTTCAGTGAGCTCCGGCAAGGTGAGACGGATCACATTGCCATCGTTAGTGGGGTTTGCATCCAGGTTGGGAACGTCACGCAGTGCCTGCTCGATGTCGCGCAGAGCAGTCTTGTCGAAGGGGGTAATCAGCAGGGTGCGAGCTTCAGGGTTCTGCATCGACGCAAGCTGAGCTAACGGAGTGGGGCTGCCGTAGTAGGTGACCATGACCTTCTGGAACATGGCAGGGTTAGCGCGGCCGGTGCGCACGCTCGAGAAATCTTCTTTGGCTACTTCAACAGCCTTGGCCATGCGCTCTGAGGCATCTGACAGTACTTCCGCAATCACGGTAACTCCTTGAAATTTGGTGCGTTAGAGCCAGTCTAGTTGGTGACCAGCGTGCCGATCTTTTCGCCCAGAATGGCCTTGGTGATGTTGCCGGATGGCTCCATACCAAAGACGCGCATGGGCATCTTGTTGTCCATGCAGAGGCTGAAAGCTGTGGAGTCAACGACCTTGAGTCCGCGCTTGAGCGCGTCACGGAACGTGACGGTCTCCAGCTTCTCTGCACTGGGGTCTGTCTTGGGGTCTGCGGTGTAGACACCGTCGACACCGTTCTTGGCGACGAGAACCTCGTCTGCATGAATTTCGAGTGCACGCTGGGCAGAAACAGTGTCAGTGGAGAAGAAGGGAAGACCAGCGCCTGCACCGAAGACGACGACGCGCCCCTTTTCTAAGTGACGAATTGCGCGCAAGGGAAGGTATGGCTCTGCAACCTGGCTCATCGCGATTGCTGACTGCACACGAGTGGCTGCTCCTGCCTGCTCGAGGAAGTCCTGCAGTGCCAAAGCGTTCATCACGGTACCGAGCATGCCCATGTAGTCCGCACGTGCACGGTCCATTCCACGCTGCGAAAGCTCAGCTCCGCGGAAGAAGTTACCACCACCGACAACCACGGCAATGTCCACCTGCTCAGAAGCAACAGCGATTTCGCGCGCGATAGCGCTCACCACGTCAGGGTTCACACCCAATCCGCCACCACCGAATGCCTCACCCGAAAGCTTGAGTAGAACGCGACGGCGGGTGTGTGTCGGCATGAGAATCCTTATCTAAAAAGCAGTGGCGCTAGAGACCAATTTACACGGGCAATCACGTGTCAAACCCTCGGCACACATGAAAGAAGCCCGATCCATAACGGACCGGGCTTCTTTACGAGTATTTCTAACGACTATGCGCCAACCTTGAAACGAGCGAAGCCCGTGACAGTGATGCCTGCGTTGTCGAGGACCTGCTGGACCTTGAACTTGTTGTCGCGAGAGTATTCCTGCTCGAGCAGAGCAATCTGCTTGATGTAAGCAGAGATACGACCGTCAACGATCTTCTCCAGCTGAGCTTCGGGCTTGCCCTCGTTACGGCTGATCTCAGTAACGATTGCGCGCTCCTTCTCGATGTCCTCTGCAGGAACATCTGCGCGGCTCAGGTACACAGGGTCAGCGAAGGAGATGTGCTGTGCAATTGCACGAGCGGTCTCTGCGTCGTCACCGGTGTAAGCCACTACAACACCAACCTGAGGAGGAAGGTCCTGGCTGGTCTGGTGCAGGTAGATGGAGAACTTGTCACCGCTGAAAGCAGCGAGACGACGAAGTTCGATCTTCTCGCCGAGGATTGCTGCCTCATCTGCGATGAGTTCTGCAACGCTCTGCGAACCTGCAGCTGCTGCGAGGCCTGCGTCAACCGAAGTTGCGCCAGCTGCAGATACTGCGTCGAGAACCTTCGCTGCGAGTGCAACGAACTTGTCACCCTTAGCCACGAAGTCGGTCTCGCAAGCGAGCTCGATCATGGTTGCAGAGCCGTTCTCTTCCTTGGCAGCAACGAGGCCTTCGCTGGTGGAGCGGTCGGCACGCTTCGCGTTACCCTTTGCTCCCTTGAGACGAAGAATCTCGGTTGCCTTCTCCAAGTCACCGTTTGCTTCGGTGAGTGCGTTCTTTGTGTCGACCATGCCGGTGCCGAGGCGCTCGCGCAGAGTCTTGAGGTCTTCCATGCTGAAAGATGCCATAGTTCTAGCTCCTAAATAAGGCTTGAAAGGGAATTTATTCTGCTGCAGGCTTCTTGGCAGCAGGCTTCTTAGCGGCAGGCTTCTTCTCTGCAGCGTCAGCCTTGGGAGCAGCAGCCTTCTTTGCAGCAGGCTTCTTCTCAGCAGCAGCCTCAGCAACTACTTCTTCAGCAACAACTTCAGCAACTGCCTCAACGACAGCAGCTTCAACAGCTACCTCAGCAGCAGGTGCGCCAGCTTCGAGGAGTTCGCGCTCCCACTCAGCCATAGGCTCTGCAGCTTCACCCTCAGCAGGCTTCTGGTGGCGCTGAATCAGGCCCTCAGCTACTGCATCAGCGATAACGCGGGTCAGCAGACCGACAGAGCGGATTGCGTCGTCGTTACCAGGGATGGGGTAAGTCATCTCGTCGGGGTCGCAGTTGGTGTCGAGGATACCAATGACGGGGATACCAAGCTTCTTTGCCTCCTGGATTGCCAGGTGCTCCTTCTTGGTGTCAACTACCCAGATAGCGGAAGGGGTCTTGGTCAGGTTGCGGATACCACCGAGGCTCTTGTGGAGCTTGTCGAGTTCACGCTTCTTGATCAGAAGTTCCTTCTTGGTGAAGCCACTCTTTGCGGTGTCTTCGAAGTCGAGCTCTTCGAGCTCCTTCATACGTGCGAGGCGCTGACCAACGGTGTTGAAGTTGGTGAGGAGGCCACCGAGCCAACGCTGGTTGACGTAAGGCTGACCTACGCGGGTTGCCTGCTCGAGGATTGCTTCCTGAGCCTGCTTCTTGGTACCAACGAAGAGAACGGTTCCACCGTGTGCAACGGTTTCCTTGACGAACTCGTAAGCGTTGTCGATGTGCTGCAGAGACTGCTGCAGGTCGATGATGTGGATACCGGAACGCTCAGCAAGAACGAAACGCTTTACTTTCGGGTTCCAACGGCGGGTCTGGTGACCAAAGTGAACGCCGCTGTCGAGCAGCTGGCGGATAGTTACGACGGCCATGGCCATCTCCTTTTCTTGGCATGTTTTGTGCACAGCACAACTCATACCGCTTGCGGTTTTGTCGCAGGTAACCGGTTGGTTCCTGCCCTAGTGCCCGATGCAATTCCCGCGATTCTGATTACTCAGATTCGACCGAAGGGTTTTGTCATACGTGTTGGGCACGCGAAGTCACCCCATAAATGGAGTGCTTCACCAGCATAACAGGCAAGATAGGGGTATGGCATCTTCTGCACCCATCGCACTTCCGCCCAGCACCTCCCCCAAAAAGGCTGGATTAGTCCTCACCGCCCTCATCTTGGGCGCTGGTGTAGCCAACATGAACTTGGCGGTAGCCAATGTGGGCTTGCCCGACATTGGCCGCGCCCTGGGTGCTTCGCAAGCCGGGCTGAACGTCGTTGCTGTGGGCTTCTCATTGGGCCTCGCTGCAACGGTGCTCTATTTAGGCGCTCTAGGTGACCGCTACGGTCGCAAGCTCATGCTGATGGCAGGTTTGATCATTGGTGTTCCAGCCGCTTTCATGTCAGCTCTCTCCCCCAGCATCGAAATGTTGGCTCTCTCCCGATTGATCGGTGGTTTTGCCGCCGGCATGGCCTATCCCACCACTCTGGCTTTGATTACTGCCCTATGGTCAGGTCCTGCCCGCACTCGCGCAATTGCACTGTGGTCCGCCATCGGCGCTGCCATGTCAGCCTCTTCCACGCTGCTTGCAGGAGCTGTGCTGATGATTCTGCCCTGGGGCTATTCCTTCTTGATTGCTGTCCCCTTCGCCGTGGTGGCAATCTTCCTGGTCTGGCGTTTGGTTCCAGCTCACGTGAATGAAACCACTGACAAGGTGGATCACCTGGGCGGTGTGCTCTCGGGAATCTTTATCGGAACACTTGTTTTGGGCATCAACTACATCGCGCTCGACGGCCAGCTTGGCATTGCCATCGGCATGCTGGGTGCGTCGGCAGTGACTGGATTCTTGTTCTTCTGGCGCCAAAAGCGTGCCAGTGAACCTTTATTCGATCTGAAGTATGCAGCACGGCCACCATTTTGGGTGGCCGCTGTCTCCGGCATCATCGTCTTTGGCTCCTTGATGGGCGCGATGTTCGTGGGCCAGCAGTTCCTGCAAAATGTTCTGGGCTATAACACCTTGCAAGCAGGGCTTGCCATCATTCCTTCGGCTCTGGCTATGGTCATCGTGGCCCCCTTCTCCAGCCGCATGATTGAGCGCTATGGCTCACGCATCACACTCTTGGTGGGATTCGTTGTCTGCATGGCGGGCTTCGTCACCATGCTCTTAGGTTGGAATATCCACACCCCGATCGGCATTGTCATTGTCAGCTATGTCCTCATTGGCGCCGGCGTAGGCTTCGCTGGAACACCAGCAAGTCACGCCTTGACTGACTCTGTCCCTGTCACCAAGGTGGGAATGGCTTCAGGAACCGGTGACCTGCAGCGTGACTTGGGTGGCTCCATCATGCAGTCATTGCTCGGTGCCATCTTGGGTGCCGGCTATGCCGCCGCGATTGGGAAGTCCATTGCTGCAGCTCCTGCATCAACCCAGGCAGAGATCACCACCAGCATCGGGGCGACTTTGAAGAAGTCCTTCGGTAGTGCAGAAGATCTCGCAGCACAATATCCCGACTACAGCCAGGCCATCATTGAGGCAGCTAAGCAATCCTTCCTCGATGGAGCGAACTGGGCATATTCCTCTGGCATCTTTGTAATGTTGATCGGAATGATCATCACGTTCTTCTTCTTCCCCAAGAAAAACCGTGAACGTGAACTCTATGCCGAGTATGCCCAGCAGTCCTCCACAGTTCACTAGGAATAAACTTCTGCACGAACAGATCAAGCCGTTCTCCTGAGGAAGAGGTTTGATCTCATGCTGTGAGGCATGTGGGGATTTCAGAACAGCGTCATAGCCAAACTCCTGGCCACCAGCTTGCTGAGTATTGCCGCTGTCCTCACTCTCAATGCCCCCTCAGCGCACGCACTGCGTGCCGGAAGCTGGTCGTGGCCACTGTTGGGTACTCACACCATTTCACGCGGATATGAAGCCCCCAGCGTTTTCTATGGCGCAGGTCATCGCGGAATAGACCTCGTGGCTGAGGTGGGACAAGAAGTATTGGCTCCTGCAGATGGAGTGGTGCATTTTGTGGGCACCGTCGTTGACCGAGAGCTCATTTCCCTCGATCACGGACAGTTTCTTTCCACGTTCGAGCCCGTCACATCTTCGCTCCGCACGGGAGATGCGGTTTCACGCGGTCAAGTCATTGGGGTGGTCGCAACAAGTTCTCATTGTGTGTGCCTGCACATGGGCGCCAGGCAAGGCAAGGACTATCTCTCGCCGCTGGCCATGCTGGCATCCATCCCAGCAGCTGTATTGCTGCCATGGGACGAGTGAGAACGCCTAGCTATACCGGGTTGGACTTGTGCAAAGCAATCGCATGCCGAATGGCGGCGCGAGCTCGCTTGCGATCACCAGAGGCGTCATAGGCCAAACCCAAACGACACCATGCTCGCCAACTTGCGGGCTGCGCATCCACGGCTGCGGCATAGCTAGGGAATTCTTTATCTGCATCTGATCGAATAGGACGACCGCTAGGTCGATGAGGAAGATCGTCGCCCGGGAGTGCTCCCTCTGAATCAAGGATGTTCACCAACTTGGTGGAGTAAATGCCGAAGGCAATCTCTCGCCAGAGAGCCCAAGCTCCAACAACAGGCAGAACGATGAGGGCAATACCCATCGCAATGGCCACGGGAACTCCCGTGCTGATCATGACGATGCCTTGATACGCAGCAGCCCATAAATAGAGCGCGAGGAGCGCTGCCATGAGCACTGCTCCCAGAATGGCGCGCATGTTTAGAGGTTGATGACGCGGTCGAGACCGACGATTTTGCCCGAAAGGCCAGGCAGAGCGCGAATAGCAGCCATGATGCCGGCTTCATAGGAGCGGTCACTCAAGGTGGTGTGGGTAATAGTGACGGTTTCACCATTACCACCGAAGATAACGTCTTGCTTGGCCACGACGCCTTCCATGCGCAGTGAGTGCACGGGAATACCTGCAACGAGCTGACCGCGTGCACGCTGATCTGCGTGAGGAGCCTGAACATCCTGGTCTCGAACCTTACCGATGCGCTCTGCTGTGCTGACAGCGGTTCCCGAAGGTGAGTCAACCTTGTGGATGCCGTGAGCTTCGATGATTTCGATGGAATCAAAGTGCTTGGCAGCCAAGGTTGCCAAGTGCGCAGAGAGCGCAGAACCCAGGGAGAAGTTGGAGATAAAGATCACGCCGACTTCGGGGTGTGACTCAATGAGGGGCTCAACCTGGTTGATGCGTTCAGCAGACCAACCTGAGGTGCCAATCATGATGGACTTACCGTTCTCCACGGCAAACTCAAGAACCTTGCGGCTAATCGAAGGTAGGGACACGTCCACGACAATGTCGGCTACGAGCATCTCACTGAGATCACTCTGCGAACCCAACTGGGCAGCGAGCGTAAAGTCCTCTGATTCGTTGATCAGACGGCACACAAGTGAACCCAGTTTTCCTGAGGCACCAACGACAGCAACGGATGTAGTCACGAGTCAAGTCTAGATTGTGTAGGCGTCAGGAATACCCGAACGCAGTTCAACCGGCAAGTGTCCCAGGTCATTGTGCGAGACAAGTGCCCACGGGCGCCCTGGACGCTGCTGCAAGACCGTAATTCCACAGTTCGCTTGATTCAGAGTGACCCACTTCCACGCAGGTGCTCCAAGGGCTTCCAGCACAAACCACGCAATGACGTTGTTGTGGGTGACGAGGAGGTCCGTTTCACCCTGACGGCCAGGAGCTAAGAACTCAGCAACAGCATCTGCCATCTGAGCAGAACCGGCTTCAATGTCAGCATCGGTGACAGATCCAAAGAACGGATCAAAGACGGAGGGAGTCTCCTCGCTCTTGCCTGCTGGGATGCAATCCATCAACAACGCAGAAGGTTCAGTGGTCACACCCTGCATCTGCTCGCTCATCACGCGCACGGTTTCCCATGCACGCTCCAAAGGAGAGTGCCAGACATGTGAGAACTCAACATCAGCAAGGCGACGTCCCACTGCCTCTGCCTGCGCGATCCCGCGCGGTGAGAGTGGACCGTCAATAACGCCGTGCTCGGCGTCGAGTTGTTCGCCGTGACGAACCAAGATGATGTTGTGTGCCATGAATTACCCCTCAGAAAGGATACGCGATAACGCGGCCTCATCTGCTTGGCCCACAGAAACCAACGAGAGCTTGCCTGCAGCAAGTTCCTGAGCAAGGTCTTGGATACGTTCAGCAGTGACCTCGTTCAGCATGGAGAGCGCTGCGTCATAATCAATGAATTCACCCGAGGAAATCTCTGACTTACCCAAACGAGACATACGAGTGTCGGTATCTTCCAGCGCAAGAGCTGAACCACCGGCAAGCTGACCTTTGGCACGGCTGAGCTCATCGGCGGTCACACCGTGTTCTGCCAGCTTGTGGAATTCAGACAGCAGCAACTCAGCCACTTCTGGCGCCTTCTTGGGGGAAGTACCGGCAAAGAGACCAAACGCACCAGCATCTGAATACGACGAGGCGAAAGAGAAGACTGAATAAGCCAGCCCGCGCTTCTCACGGATTTCCTGGAACAAACGCGAGGACATCCCGCCACCCAAGATGGCATTCATCACCGTCTGCACAACGCGACGCTCATCGGTAGCCACGATGCCAGGGACACCCAGCATGATGTTGGCCTGTTCGATAGGGCGTTCGATGACCTGCAATGCAGTGCCCTGTGTAATCAGAGCAGGGGTGCGGGGACGACGCTCTACAGGAGCAGCTTCGATGCTGAGATCCCAGCCAGCAGCTTCGAGCGTGCGCTGAACTTGGGCAACGAGTTCATCGTGATCTAAGGAACCAGCTGCGGTGATGACGAGGTCATTGGGACGGTAGTTGGCACGGTAGTGCGCCACGACCGCTTCGCGCGTGGCCGCACGAATAGTTTCTGGGCTTCCACCAATGGGGCGCCCCAGTGGGTGCTCCCCCAGCACGCCTTCAAAGAAGCGCTCCTGGGCAACATCTGATGGATCGTCTTCGGCCATCGCGAGTTCTTCCAGAATGACATCGCGTTCGGTTTCGAACTCATCAGGGTCAATCAAACTCGAGGTGAGCATGTCACTCATGACGTCGATCGCCATGGGCAGATCGCTGTCGCGAATCTTCGCGTAATAGCAGGTGTATTCCTTGGCGGTGGCTGCATTGTGTTCACCACCGACCGAATCAAAAGCAATAGCAATGTCTAGTGCTGTGCGTGATGGGGTCCCCTTGAAAAGCAAGTGCTCAAGGAAGTGGGTGGAACCCAAACTGGCGGGGTGAGCGCTCTGACCGTCATGCGCAGCTTCGGCAGGGTATTCATCTCGTGAGCCCACTGCTACCCAGTAACCCAAAGTGACGCTGCGCGCGCCGGGCACACGTTCGGTCAGAATGCGCACACCCGAAGGCAGAACGCTGCGGCGGACAAGCGCATCACCAGATGCAACGAAGTGAAGCTCGGGCTGATCGAGCGGAAAAGCAATGGGGTTATTCATACGGTGCTCAAGCCTAGGGCACGCCACGGACTCACGTCAGAGACGTTAAGAACGTTGACGACCAGGCAACCAGTTTCGACCTTGCTCTGCAGATGCTCGGTCGAGGTCAGCAAGTTGCTGACGAGTGAGTTGAACCTGAGGTGCGTGCATAAGAGCTTCGAGTTCACGCAGTGATTCAACCCCTGCAGTGGGCACTCCCACAGCAGGCCTTCCCAATATCCATGCCAAGGCCACCGTGGAAATATCTACTCCTTGAGTCATGGCGATGTTGTCCAGTATGCGCAACACGTGCGTGCCATGACGCCCCCCATGTTGTGCAGCGCGTCTGGCTCTCGTGTCACTGGGATTAAAGCTCTTGATATTGCGGTGACGACCAAGGAACCCGTTAGCCAGCACAAAGTACGGCATGACAGACATACGCTGAGCAATGGCCATCATGGCAATGTTGCCTTCAACGATGTCTCGGCGCAGCAGAGAGTATTCCAACGCCACTGCTTCAAAGCGGGGCAGGCCACTGCCTGCCGCAATGCGAGCCTCGAGAAGGCGATCTGCACTGAAGTTAGATGCACCGAGGGCACGAACCTTGCCTGCCTGCATGAGGGTTTCAACAGCAGAAAGACTCTCCTCAAGGGAGACGTCAGGATCTTCAGCGTGAAAATACAGCAGGTCAATGTGGTCTGATTGCAGCCGCTCTAGGGATGCATGGACGGAATCAATGATGTTTTGTGCGGCTAGACCTGGGAATTCGGGGTGGCGACCAACCTTGGTGGCCACGACCACCTTGTCGCGGTTACCCCGCTCACGCATCCATTTGCCAATAATCTGCTCAGACATTCCTGAGGAGTAGGAGTCAGACGTGTCAACGAGGTTGCCACCAAGTTCGACAAAACGATCCAGTAAATCTGTTGAGCGACCGCTGGGAAGAGTCCAACCAAAGACGGCACCACCGAGTGCAACCGGGTAAACCTCAATGTCGGTTTGACCGATACGACGCGCAGGAGTTTCATCCGCTCCGGAGCGCACTGCTCCGGAGGTGAATTCCCCTGTTTCTCCGGTCATAACACTGACGATAGAGCAGAAATGTCACGGCAATGTTACGACAGACCTTCAGTCCACTCAGAGGAAGAAAATGTCCCCCGTCAGGGCTTTAAAGTGTCCCCCAGAATGACGAAACCCGCCCCACCGAAGTGGGACGGGTCATCGTTGTGTTGAGTTTTACTCAGCGTCGCTTGCTGCGGCTGCTTCGCCCTCTTCACCTTCGAGAACGGGCTCAAGCGAAAGCTTGCCACGGTCATCGATCTTGGTGATCTTGACGAGAACCTTCTGGCCAACGGAGAGAACGTCTTCAACGTTCTCCACGCGCTTGCCACCAGCGAGCTTGCGCACCTCAGAGATGTGCAGCAGGCCGTCCTTGCCAGGAAGCAAGGAGACAAATGCACCGAAGGTTGCGAGCTTGACGACGGTACCGAGGAACTGCTCGCCAACCTCAGGGTTGGTGGGGTTCGCAATGGCGTTAACCTGTGCGCGAGCGGCTTCAGCGGAAGGACCATCGGTTGCACCGATGTAGACGGTTCCGTCATCCTCGATCGAGATGGTTGCACCAGTCTCGTCCTGGATGGTGTTAATCGTCTTACCCTTGGGTCCGATGAGCTCACCGATCTTGTCGACAGGAATCTGCACGCTGATCACGCGAGGAGCAGTAGCTGCCATCTCGTCAGGACCGTCAATAGCTGCGTTGATCACTGCGAGGATCGCGGTACGAGCTTCCTTCGCCTGAGTCAGCGCACCGGTAAGCACGGAGGCAGGGATGCCGTCGAGCTTGGTGTCGAGCTGAATCGCGGTGATGAATTCAGAAGTACCAGCAACCTTGAAGTCCATGTCGCCGAGAGCATCTTCTGCACCGAGGATGTCGGTCAGAGCTGCGTAGCGGGTCTCACCGTTGACCTCGTCAGAGACGAGACCCATAGC
>ERZ1034363.298-NODE-298-length-35874-cov-6.635528_pt1 | contig 35874 bp, 33 predicted proteins | sample MGYA00520616_ERZ1034363 | MGnify/ENA primary metagenome ERZ1034363 (study PRJEB33736, sample SAMEA104284506) | Azolla filiculoides | biome: Urban; feature: Water surface; material: Ditch water | place: Netherlands | collected 2015-10-28 | depth 0-0.1 m ... | reverse complement strand
GGGCCGACTATGGGACTCGAACCCACAACCCCCGCTTTACAAGAGCGGTGCGCTACCAATTGCGCCAAGTCGGCTTGCGTGAGGTGATAATCACCTCACTACCCGTTAATCCTAACCTGCGGCAGGAGTGGCGGGAGTTGTGGAAGCTGACTCACCAGCAACCTGAGTGATGAACGCCAAGAATTCCTTGGGGTCAACAATCGAACCGGTGTATGCCTTGCCATTGACAAAGATGGTGGGGGTTCCCACACCAGCAGCGCCAGTTTGCTTTGCGGCTTCAGCCATGGGGCCAGCAAGGGCATAGTCAGTTGCCTGAGATGCCCAGGGCATGAAGGTCTTGTCCTTGATGCACTTGTCAATCTTGGACTGGTTCTTGGGCTTCTGAGCATCAATCAAAGCAGTGATCTCATCATCGTTGAGACCAGGAGTACCTTCTTGAGGCTGATTGGCAAACAGTGCCTGGTTGACCTTCCAGAAGGTGTCAGGAGAGTAGTTCGCTACACACGCTGCAGCAGCAGTTGAGCGCAGTGAGTACTTCGTTCCTGCAGACTGGTTCGCCAGCATGCCAATGGGGTGAATCTCGAGTGTTGCTGCGCCAGCTTCAACGAGGGTCTGCAACTGCTCAGCGTTAGCTTCATCAAATGCCTTACATGCGGGGCAGATGTAGTCCTGGTAAACCTCGATGGACACCGTGGATGAGCCAGGCATAGGAATGGTGGCTACAGGGTCAGCGCCAGGTGAACCTGCTTCGCTGAGAACACCAGCCATGTTGGCGCCGCTGAGGACAATGCCGTCGCTGGCCATGTTGGCGGGGCGAGGACCTTCCTTGGGCGCAGAGGTGGCCAGGGTCGAGATAAAGAGTGCTGCGACGGCAATCACTGCAACAGCGACACCGCCCTGGATGAACAGCTTGCGACGCTTGTCGCTCTTGTTCTGTTGTTCGCGAAGTTCTTTTGCTTTCGCACGAGCAGCTTCACGCTGCTGGTTTCGAGTAGGTCGGTTGCCGTGGGCTCCGGTGCTCATTCTCGTTTTCTCCAATATGTGGGGGACGTAAATTAACGTTCGTCAAAACACGTAAAAAACTAGAGTACGTGTGAACGCTGGGAAATTGCTAAACGGTTCCTGCACGCAAACGTGCTACTTCGTAGAGCGTAACGCTGGCAGCAATACCCGCGTTGAGGGACTCAGTGCTGGCCGAGATAGGAATCGAGACAATCGCGTCACAGTTGTCAGTGACGAGTTTGGACAAACCCTTACCTTCATTACCCACCACGATCAATAGCGGGCGGTCAGCCAGTTCCAGTCCAGGAAGCATGGTGTCACCACCGCCATCGAGGCCTATAACAAAGACGCCCTGGTCCTTGAAGGACTTGATAGTCGCGGTGAGGTTCGCTGCCATGGAAACCGGCAGGCGCGCTGCCGCACCTGCTGAGGTCTTCCAGGCAGCAGCGGTTACACCCACGGAACGACGCTGAGGCAAGATGATGCCATCGCCACCAAAAGCTGCCGTGGAACGAATAATTGCACCCAGGTTACGAGGATCGGTGATTCCATCCAGTGCAACAAAGAGTGGAGCCTTTTTGGAGTCGAATGCCTTCTCCAACAGGTCGTTGGGGTGTGCATATTCGTAAGGAGGAACCTTGATCGCTACGCCCTGGTGAACTGAGTCATAACCACCCATGCGGTCCAGCTCAGGCTTCATCACTTCGAGGATAGGAATTCCACGCTGGGTCGCGATGGAAATCATTTCCTTGACGCGGTCATCCATCTCAATACGAGTGGCGATATAAAAAGCAGTGGCAGGAATCTTCGCGCGGAGCGCTTCGAGTACCGAGTTACGACCGGTGACCACTTCTGTGTCATCGGCAGCCTTGCTGCGCTTGGGGGCAGCCTTGCGCTGACCGTCAACAGTGTTGCGGTTCAGCTTGCCCATCGAGGCCAGCTTCTCGCGACGAATCTTCGCCTTGCCAGCGGGGTGCCACTCGCGGTCTTCTGCCTTAGGGGTTGGACCCTTGCCCTCGAGGGCGCGACGACCTAAGCCACCTGTTCCCTTGACAGGACCTTTACCTGATTTGCGGACTGCTCCAGCCCGAGGCTTACCTGCCATTGAAACTCCAATGTGCCCCGCTAGGGGTGTCTTCGATCGTGATTCCAGCCGCGGCAAGTCGCTCGCGGAGAAGGTCTGCGGTGGCGAAGTCCTTGTTTGCACGTGCAGCAGCACGAGCCTCAAGCAGTTCAGCCATCAAGAGATCCAGGGCGGCATCGCCTTGGGAAGCATCAGTTGCCCATGCAACATCGAGGGGATTCACGCCCAGAACATCCAGCATCGCCACAACTTCTGACGCCTGCGAAGCGGCCGTTGCCGTATCGCCAGAATCCAGCGCACTGTTTCCAGAGCGCACCAAGTCAAAGACCACGGCGAGCGCAGCGGGGATGTTGAGATCATCATTCATCGCGGAGCGGAACGCGGCAGGAACATCAGCAGAAACAAGTTCTCCCGCGTCGCGAATGACACGGTCCAAGAAACCTTCAATCCGCTCGAAGGATGCCTTCGCTTCTGCGATGGCACCGTCGTGGAGTTCCAGCGTGGAGCGGTATTGAGCAGAACCGAGCAGGTATCGCAGAACAACGGGCTTCGCCTTATCGAGGAGGTCAGCGGCAAAAACAGAGTTGCCCAGAGACTTACTCATCTTCTGGCCACCGACGGAAACGAGTCCGTTGTGAAGCCAATACTGAGCAAAACCGTCGCCGGCAGCAGCGGACTGAGCCAGTTCGTTCTCGTGGTGAGGGAAGCGCAAGTCAAGGCCACCACCGTGGATGTCAAAAGACGTACCGAGGTACTTGGTCGACATGGCAGAGCACTCGATGTGCCATCCGGGACGGCCGGCGCCCCAGGGAGACTTCCAGGAAGCCGACTCGGGGTCGCCTGCCTTGTGTCCCTTCCAAAGGGCAAAGTCTTGAGGTGCCTTCTTGCCGCGTGGATCTGCGTCAGCGGCAGCCTCCATCTCGGCAGGCTTTTGGTTAGTCAGCTCGCCATAAGCGTTCCATGACGCAGTGTCGAAGTAGACATCGCCAGAATCATCAGCGGCGGGGTAGGCGTGGCCGCGCTCAATGAGGCGCTCAATGATGGCAATCATCTCAGGGATGCTGGCAGTCGCACGAGGCTCATAGGTGGGGCGCTGAATACCCAGAAGGTCATAGGCCGCAGTGAACTCTGCTTCCATGCGATAGGCCAAAGCCCACCATTCTTCGACTCCGCCGGCTTTGGCATTGTCCAGAACCTTGTCGTCAATATCGGTGACGTTGCGCACCAGAGTGACCTGGTAACCCTCATGGGTCAGCCAGCGGCGCAGCTGGTCATAGACCAGGGCGCTGCGCAGGTGTCCCACGTGGGGGCTCGACTGCACGGTGGGTCCACAGACGTACATTCCCACTCGACCTGGGGTCAGGGGAGAAAAGTCCCGAAGGGCTTGCTCCTTCGAGTCGAAAAGACGAATACTCACGTGTTTAGCCTACCTGCGAGCGCGCTTAGCGCTGGCGAACGAGGGCAGTTGCAATGGCTGCAACACCCTCACCGCGGCCGGTGAAACCCAGGCCGTCGGTGGTTGTTGCGGACACGGAAACGGGAGCGCCAACCCACTCTGTCAACACAGCCTGTGCTTCATCGCGGCGTGGACTAAAGCGAGGCTTGTTGCCGATCAGCTGGACGGAGACATTGATGGGTTCGAAACCGGCAGAAGCGAGAAGCTCGATGGTGCCGCGCACAAAAACTTCACCAGACGCATTCGCATAGGCAGGATCTGCGGTTCCAAAGCGCGAACCGATGTCACCTAACCCAGCTGCAGAAAGCAGAGCATCACAGATGGCGTGAGCAACAGCATCGCCATCACTGTGGCCAGAAAGTTCTTTCTCGCCAGGCCAGTGCAGGCCAGCAAGCCACAGGTTTTCGGCTTCTCCGAAGGCGTGCACGTCAATACCGGTGCCGACACGGTGAGCATCAGGGACACCACCAAGGACTTGGTGTGCACGGTTGAGATCCCATGCGGTCGTGATCTTGAAGGCGACCTCGTCGCCAGGAATGGTGGTCACTGCTCCCCCATTCGCAGCGAAGACCGCTGCATCGTCGGTGTAGTCAGAAGAACCTGCTGCAGCATAAGCAGCTTCGAGTTCGGCGCGGGGGAAGCCCTGAGGTGTCTGTGCTGCTCGAAGTTGCTCACGATCAGCAATACCGAGGACACCACCGGTGACATCAACTTGCTTGAGTGAATCAACTACGGGCAGAGCGGGAACAATGCCCGCACCGGTTGCCTGAACCGCCATGTCCACGTCTGCAAACAACGTGGTGGGAGTCAGTGCACGAGCAGCATCGTGGACAAGGACGACCTGAACAGAAGCCTGAACCACGGCAAGACCTTCGGCAACTGAGTCGTGACGAGTTGCACCACCGGTGACCACAGAAACGAGAGCCTCGAGTCCAGGGGCAACCTTGTGAGCGATGGCCTGTGCATCAGAGACAAAGTCTGCTGGGGCAACCACAACGACCTGCACGGGATAGGGCAGCAAGATGATGGAGCGCAATGAGCGCTCCAGAAGAGTCTGACCAGCAAGGTCAACAAACGCCTTGGGAAGAGCTGCCCCTAAACGGGTGCCACTTCCTGCGGCAACGACAATGACAGCCGTAGAAACGTGCAGGTCACCAGACATGCTGAACTCGCCTGCCCACTCGCGTTGTTAGGACGCGAGAACCTCGTCGAGGAAGTCAGATGCCTTCTCTTCGTCGGTCTTCTTCGCCAGAGCAAGCTCGGAGATGAGGATCTGACGAGCCTTGGCAAGCATGCGCTTCTCACCAGCGGAGAGACCGCGGTCCTGGTCGCGGCGCCACAGGTCGCGAACAACCTCAGAAACCTTGATGACGTCACCAGAAGCAAGCTTCTCCAGGTTCGCCTTGTAACGACGAGACCAGTTGGTGGGCTCTTCAGTGAAAGGAGCACGCAGAACTTCGAAGACCTGCTCGAGGCCTTCCTTGCCAATGACATCGCGAACACCCACGAGGTCAACGTTCTCAACGGGAACCTTCACAGTGAGGTCACCCTGCACAACGTGGAGGGTCAAGTAAACCTTTTCGACACCCTTGACTACGCGCTTTTGTACTTCGGTAATCTTCGCTGCGCCGTGGTGAGGGTAAACAACTGTTTCGCCAACAATGAACTGCATAAGTGTGGAGCTCCCTAAAATCAGTTCCCAGTTTACCACGGCTATCTGACAGTCTCATCGGAGGCGACTTCCCACTGAGCGGTGCCGCCTCTTCGGTCGTGAATGCACCGATGCGATAAGCTCAAAGAGAAGATTTTTGCGGTATTTCTGCCCATAGATGGGCGCCGCACTCACACTCTGGAGGCTTTCGTCGTGAAGGTTCGTATTGTTGTTGCTGCTGCTCTTGCCCTCGGCGTTGCCTTTGGCACCGCCGGTTGCAACCTGATCCAGCCACAGGCCACGACCAACCCCTATGACGCTAGCGACGGAGTTGGCGTGAACGTGGGCGACCTGAGCTTGCGCAACCTCATGATCATCAGCGACAACGGTGAGACCGGCAACCTGCTGCTCAGCGTTGCCAACGCAACCGGATCCGACACTGAACTTCACATCGGCTTCGTTTCCGGTGGCGAAATTGTTGACGGCCACCTCGACGTTCCTAGCAACGACAAGACTCCCACCTCGTGGGGTTCCGGCAGTGAAGACCGCATCATTCTCGGTGGCATCAACACCATCCCTGGTGGTCTGCTCGAGGTTGCGTTCGAAGCTAACGGCGAAAGCAAGACCGTGCTGGTTCCCGTCCTCACCTCAGCACAGCCTGAGTACGAAGGCCTCGAGCCCAAGAAGGTCACCAAGATCTCTAAGTAGAACTTAAACGCAAAAGCGGCCAGTATTCCTGGCCGCTTTTGTCGTTAAGCGCGTTACGCGTTGTAGTTTTCGACTCGCTCAACAATCTTCTTGAGCGCTTCTACTTCCTTCTTGGTCAACTTGTCCGGGTTCTTCTTGGACTTCTGAACAAGGATTGACTCGGTCAAGGTGATGTCAACGACAGGCTCAGATTTTCTGAACCAACCAAATAGCTTCATGTTTTTCTCCATTACTCGTGGTGAACGTGATTCACGGCAGCATGCCGCTTGGTAGTGAAGAAAGCTTCGGCGGTGAAGTTCTACTTCTTGTTGCCCTGAGCGGCAACAGCAGCAGCGCCAGCTGCAGCAGCCTCAGGGTCAAGGTATTCAGCAGGTCCAAGTGGACGGAAGTTTTCGTCCAGCTTGTACACCAAGGGAATACCGGTAGGGATGTTGAGCTCTGCAATGTCATCGTCAGAGATGCCATCGAGGTGCTTGACCAGTGCGCGCAGCGAGTTGCCGTGAGCAGTAACCAGAACGGTCTTGCCTGCGGCAAGATCCTTCGTGATGTCTGATTCCCAGTAAGGAATCATGCGGTCGATAACGTCCTTGAGGCACTCGGTCGCAGGAATGGCGCCATCAATGCCGTCATAACGCACGTCATTGATCTGTGAGTACTCGTTGTCATCGGCAATGGGTGGTGGTGGTGTGTCAAAAGAACGACGCCAGGTCATGAACTGCTCGGGACCGTATTCAGCCAAGGTCTGTGCCTTGTCCTTGCCCTGCAGTGCACCGTAGTGACGCTCGTTCAAGCGCCAGCTTCGCTTGACAGGAATCCAGAGACGGTCAGCGGTGTCCAGAGCCAGGTTGGCGGTCTGAATAGCACGGCTGAGAACAGAGGTGTAGAGCACGTCAGGAAGAACGCCAGATTCTGCGAGAAGTTCACCAGCACGCTTGGCTTCGCCCACGCCCTGTTCGCTCAAGCGAACATCAACCCAACCTGTGAACAGGTTCTTCTGGTTCCAGTCGCTATTACCGTGTCTCAGCAAAATCAATGTGTGCGTCATGACTCCAGTTTATTGGGTGGTTAACTGGTCACCATGCCCGTGGGAAACATCACGCGTGGGACAACCAACGCCAATCGCTTGCGCCGAGTGGACAGGTGGATTCAAACCTGGCCTGCCCTGCGCACCACAAGCGACCCGCTGGTGATCGACCTGGGCTATGGCGCCAGTGCGGCCACGCCCGTTGAGCTTGCCACCAGATTGCGCAAGACCAGGCCCGAAGTGGAACTCCTGGGGCTCGAAATTGATCCCGAGCGTGTGACGATCGCGAAAGCAGAACTTTCCCGCTGGGAAAAAGAAGAACTTGTCACCGCAGAACAGGCCAGGGGCATCACCTTTGCCCGCGGAGGCTTTGAAGTTCCCGTAGCCAAGAACCGAAAGCCCGTGGTCATCCGCGCCTTCAATGTCTTGCGTCAATATGACGAGCCAGAAGTTCAAGGTGCCTGGGACATGATGGTTGCCAGGCTCCAATCTGGCGGCGTCCTCGTGGAGGGCACCTGTGATGAGATTGGTCGGATCTCCAGCTGGATTGCCGTGACTCACGAAGGACCACAAACCTTGAGCATTGCACTCAAGCTAGACACGCTCGAGGTTCCCTCGATTGTGGCCGAGAGATTACCCAAGGCACTCATTCATCACAACGTTCCTGGCGAGCGCATTCATGACTTCCTCACTGCCTTAGATAGGCAGTGGCTCACTCATGCCCCACTAGGAAGCTTTGGTGCCACCCAGCGCTGGATCGCCACAGCTCAGGGAATGAAAGAGGCCGGCTGGCCCATCATCGGCAACAAGAGCCGCTGGCGCCTGGGTGAAATCACCATTGCCTATGAGGCAGTGAAGGCGAACTAGCCCAGGCTGGTTACTGCTCGCGCTTCACCGCACCCAAGCGCGGGAGCCTGGGAACATTCGCGGTGCGGCCAGCATCTGGTGGAACGATGACCACTTGCGTGGCAGGAATCTGTGTTCCATCTGCAACAACCACAAGCTCTGCTTCGGGGTTAGCGTTGCGTTTCAAGATGGCCAGCGCAATAACGCCCTCTTCAAAGTGGCGGGCGGCACTGGTGATGTGGCCCACCTCGGTCTCACCATCCATCACAGCTGATCCAGATGGTGGGAGTACGACATCCACACCATCGAGGCTCAAGAATGCCAAGCGGCGGGGAGGGTGGCCCAGGTTGTGCACCTTGGCCACGGTTTCTTGACCTCGATAGCAACCCTTATTCAAGTGGACCGCGGTGCGCAGCCAATCAAACTCATGGGGCAGGGCATTGTCGTCACCTTCGGTGGCGATGCGGGGACGCCAGGCAGCAATGCGCAGAGCCTCGAGGGCATCAGTGCCGGCGAAAGAGATAACCCCCGCCTGTGCCAGATCTACGAGCTCATCAGCAGCACTGCGAGGAATAACTGCTTCTGAATAGTTCCAACCGTGGGCTGGGTGCTGCTCAGTGGAATATTGCCAACCACCTTCGGAAACGGCATTCCATGGGTCTGCCCAGATCACAGGAACATCTGCAGGCTGGAGAACAAGTGGAGCAAGAACATCAGGAAGGTCACCAAAGAAACCGACGGTGAGCATCTCCGTTGAGCGGTCAACAATCTCAACCTGCTTCATGAAGCGCATCTTGAGTAGCCACTTCGTGAGTTCTTCAGCGCGACCTTCATCTATCAAGAGCCAGCTGGTCTCGCCATCTTCAACTACGCGCATGGCGTGCTGAACATGGCCGTGAGGATCCAGGAGAAGAGTCTCAGTGCTCTGTCCTGGCTTCAGCTGATCGAGGCGCTGGCTCAGCAAAGAATCTAGCCAACTCAGGCGATCTGGCCCCGAAACAGCAATAACCCCGCGATCAGAGAGATCAACCAGGGCACCGCCTGCGAGCAGACTGCGCTGCTCTGTCAGGCTGTTGCCATAGGCACTGGCTACGCCCGTTGACCCCACAATTGCGCCAGGAAGCACAGTGAAAGGTGAGAGTGGCATACCGCCGGGAGCCGACGAGGCATCGTCAGCCATGAGATGCGCTTAGCGCTGTCCCTTGAACAGCTTGTACACAACGATGCCTGAGATCCATGCAATGGCCAGACCGGCAACACCAAGGAGGCCAATGAAGAAAAGTTCAATTGCGAGAAGCATGTGTCCATCATATTCCGAGGCAGGTCATAAACCGGTAACCCTGCATTCCACACTGAGGAATACGAAACCTCGTTGAAACACATGGCATTTAGACTGTTAACACCAAGTGAGACGAGGTGACCGTAATGGCCAGCATTCTGATTCTCGCCGCGCGCCACAACGCGGAGGTCCTCCCCGCGCTTGGATTGCTCTCACACCAGGTGAAGACCATCCCTGCAGAACCAGCACAGCTGGTCAGCGCACCTCACAGTGACATCGTTATGGTCGATGCTCGTACCGACTTGGCCAGCGCCAAGAGCCTGTGCAAGATCTTGCAGGCCACCGGCCTGAGCTCTCCCCTTCTTCTTGTCATCACCGAAGGTGGCCTTGCTGCTGTCAGCCCTGACTGGGGTGTGGCAGATGTCATTCTCGAGACCGCTGGTCCCGCTGAGATTGATGCTCGTATCCGTCTGGCACTGGGTCGCGCCCAGCAAGTAGCACCTTCAGAAGCGCGTATTTCTGCTTCCGGCATCGTGATCGATGAAGCGTCCTACTCAGTGAAGGTCCACGACAAGCCTCTCGACCTCACCTATAAAGAGTTTGAACTCCTCCGCTTCTTAGCAACCCACCCTTCACGCGTGTTCACACGTGAACAGTTGCTCAGTGAAGTGTGGGGCTACGACTACTTCGGTGGCACGCGCACCGTGGATGTTCACGTCCGTCGACTTCGTGCCAAGCTCGGTGACATGGAGCAGGTCATTGGCACCGTGCGTAACGTGGGCTACCGCTTCAACGTGGCTGAAGAAACCCACGAGCACGCTTCCGTAACCTCCTAGTTTCCTTCCGGTCACCTCTGCGTGCCAGTATGAATGCATGGCTCCGCACGAAACCGATATCGACGCTCCTGATGTCGACGATGACTTCGAAGAAGTCGTTCTTAAACCTTCTGCGGAATTACCTGCTGACCGCTTCCTTGACCGCGAGCTGAGCTGGCTCTCTTTCAACCAGCGAGTACTGGAACTGGCGGAAGATGAGAAGCTTCCACTTCTCGAGCGAGCCAACTTCTTGGCCATCTTTGCCAGCAACTTAGACGAGTTCTTTATGGTGCGAGTCGCTGGTCTCAAGCGCCGCATCATGACCGGCCTCGCTGTTCCCACCAACATCGGCCGTGCCCCCACAGATGTGCTCGCAGATATTTCTGCACGAGCTCATGAGCTTCAGGTGCGCCATGCGAATGTGTACCACGCGAGCGTGAAGCCCGCCCTGTCCGAAGCAGGCATCCAGGTTGTCACCTGGGATTCTCTTGACGAGGCAGATCACGAGATTCTGCACCGCTACTTCACTGACCAGATCTTCCCTGTGCTGATGCCACTGGCCGTTGACCCAGCACACCCCTTCCCGTACATCTCAGGTTTGTCATTGAACTTGGCTATCCGGGTTCGTAACGCCAAGACCGGTACCGAGGAATTTGCGCGCCTCAAGGTTCCACAGATGCTGCCTCGTTTTGTTCGCGTGGACAGCCGTGAAGGAATTGCCAGCCTGCGCTACATCGCGCTGGAAGATCTCATTGCCAACCAGCTGCAAGACCTTTTCCCCGGTATGGAGATTCTCGAGCACCACACCTTCCGGGTGACTCGCAACGAGGATGTCCAGATCGATGAGGACGAAACAGAAGACCTCATCCAGGTTCTCGAAAAGGGTCTACTCAAGCGACGCTTTGGTCCCCCCATTCGCCTCGAGGTGGGCGAAAAGATGGACCCCACCACTCTGGATCTGCTCATTCGTGAACTCGACATCACGGAGCAAGAGGTCTACCGCTTACCCGAGCCCTTGAACTTGGGTGGTCTGTTTGAGATTGCGAGTATCAAGCGTCCCGAGCTGCACTACCCACCTCACGTTCCCACCACCGCTGCGGCGTTGACCACGGCAGAAGCAAACGAACCTCGCAGCATCTTTGCTTCGATTCGCCGCGGCGATGTGCTGCTGCACCACCCCTACGAATCGTTCTCCACCAGCGTGCAGTCATTCTTGGAACAGGCAGCTGCAGACCCCAATGTTCTGGCTATCAAGCAGACTCTCTACCGCACCAGCGGTGACAGCCCCATTGTTCAAGCACTGATCAATGCCGCTGAAGCAGGCAAGCAAGTTCTTGCTTTGGTCGAGATCAAGGCACGCTTTGATGAGCAGGCCAACATTAGCTGGGCACGCAAGCTCGAGAAGGCTGGCGTTCACGTTGTCTATGGCTTGGTTGGCCTGAAAACCCACTGCAAGCTTGCATTGGTCATCCGCCAAGAAAAGGGTCAACTCAAGCACTACAGCCACATCGGCACGGGAAACTACAACCCCAAGACCAGCCGCCTCTATGAAGACTTCGGTTTGCTCACTGCTGACCCTCAGGTGGGCAAGGACCTCACTCGCTTGTTCAATGAGCTCTCTGGCTATGCCATCGAGAAGAAGTTCAAGCGCCTCTTGGTCGCACCGCTTCACCTGCGCAAGGGTCTGCTCAAACTGATCCACCAAGAGACCACGAATGCCCAGGCAGGCAAGCCTGCCCGCATTCGCATCAAGATCAACTCCATGGTGGACGAGAAAATCATTGACGCCCTCTACCTCGCTAGCCGTGCTGGTGTGAAGGTAGATGTGTGGGTTCGTGGCATTAGCTCGATCAAGGCAGGCGTGCCAGGCCTCAGCGAAAACATCCGCGTGCGCTCTATCTTGGGTCGCTACCTCGAGCACTCCCGCATCTTCATGTTTGAGAACGAAGGCGACCCCCAGGTCTATATCGGCAGTGCTGACATGATGCACCGCAACCTGGATCGTCGCGTGGAAGCGCTCGTGCGTTTGCCCAATTCGGAACACATCACTGAACTTAATGACCTCTTTGATCTGGCTATGGATGACGGAACTGCGTCATGGTGGCTAGAGTCAGATGGTTCCTGGTCGCGTCACACTGCGGACGCATCAGGGGAAGCTCTCATCGATCTGCAAGATCACTTGATGAAGCAGATTAGTAAGCGTCGTCGCCCTGGAGGACATCGATGAGTATCACCCGCCCAGCAACCACTGTGTATGCAGCTGGGGCAGTCCTCTGGCGCACCATCGGTAACGACATTCACGTGCTCGTCATTCACCGCACCGGCCACAAAGACGTCTCCCTGCCTAAGGGCAAGGTTGACCCAGGCGAAACTCTCCCCCAGACCGCGGTGCGCGAGATCCGCGAAGAGACCGGCATCAAGGTTTCCCTCGGCGTCCCTGTGGGTGCCACTGAATATGTCATGCCCAACGGAAAGAACAAGTTTGTTCAATACTGGGCAGCCGAAGTAACCACTAAGGCCATTCAGAAGTCCAAGTTTGTTCCCAACGATGAAGTTGCTGCCCTGGAATGGTTGCCTCTGGCTTCTGCTCGCGGAGAGCTCAGCTATGAGCCAGACAAAGAGATCCTGGATAACTTTGCTGCCCTGGTCAAAGAAGGGGTCACCAAGACTTTTGCTGTTGTCGTGCTTCGCCATGGCAAGGCTGCTTCACCGTCAGATTGGCGCGGTGAGGACGCAACGCGTCCCCTCACCGAGCGAGGTCTGACCCAGGCCCACGGCATTGTCGGCACTATTGCCGCGTGGAAACCTAAGCGCTTTATCTCCAGCACCGCAGCTCGATGCCTGGCAACCATTGCTCCTGTTGCCAAAGCGCTGGGTAAAGACGTGAAGTCCACCAAAAAGATTAGCCAAGACGCTTTCGAGTCAGGCAAGGGCGATGTTCGCTCCGTTGTTGGGGAAATCGTGCGCAAGCGCAAGAGCACCGTGGTGTGCTCTCATGGCCCCGTTTCACCTGCAGTCATCCGTGAGATTGCTCTGGCCACAGGAACTCCCTGGACTTCAGCACTCGAAGAAGCAGGCCTGCTCAACACCGCCTCTTTCAGCGTTGTTCACTTGAGCTCGACCCATCCTTCCTCCGGCATCATTGCCGTGGAGACACACGACTCTCAGCTCTAACGTGCTGCAGGCATGAAAATGCCGAACCGCAGTGAACGCCTCTCGGCGGAAGGCCGCTCGCAGCGGCGAATATTGGAGCCCGGGGTTACTACGGTCCGGCACTGACCAGATTAGTCGAGCGTCCCGTCACGCCACAAACGAGCACAGACAGAGAGCTCATGAGCTGTTTGAGTCAGGCGAGCTGCCTGAACCGTGAGCGTAGAGGCACGCTCAGGATGTGCTGCATCTGACTCGTTTGCCACTGCCGTGCAACCGGCAGAAATGATCCGGCAGAAGGCTGCCGAACGGTCCAAGGCCCCGCTAAAGTCTCCTGTGAAGGCTCCATGCAAGATGGTGTCAGCCAAGCTGACCATCTCTTCTGGGCCTGCAGGTGTGGGTGCCCCGGCAACCACGACATCTACCGTGCTGAGCACAGAAAGACCCTGCCCAAAGAGCACACTCATCTGAGCTGCCTGTGCTCGAATGAGATCACGAATCAAATACATTCGCCACAGTGCACCAGGCAAGGAGTGTGCACTCGAGCGAGACCAGAGCTCAGCCAAGGTGTCGATGCCGTTGTCATCGGCAAAAGAAACAACTTTCTCCACGATGTCAGGGTGCGCTTCGTCACGAACGCGTGAGAGCAAAGCCCTGGCAGTGTCGTGCGCAATCGCAGAAACTTCTGCAGGGTCGTCCCCGCCTTGGAACGCACTGAACTCGTGTCCAGCAAAGAGTGCTGGCTTTCGGTAAGGCGCGTTCATGTATTCATTCTCTCCCGGAATTCCATCCAGTGATTGTGCCCACTAGAGAAAATACCCCCGGGGGTATATACATAGAGATGAGGGCATACCTCGTCCTCAGAAAAGAGACAACACAATGTCACGCGTAGTAGTTCTCGGCGCTGGTGTATCTGGACACACGGCAGCCCTGTACCTCAAGAAAAAACTGGGATCGGCACACGAAATTATCGTGGTTTCTCCCAACTCCAAGTGGAACTGGATTCCCTCCAACATTTGGGTCGGCGTCGGAAGAATGACAACCAAACAGGTCGTCTTCCCCTTGGCACCCGTCTACAAGCGCAAGAAGATTGACTTCCGTCAAGCTCTCGCCACCGGTATCTGGCCAGAAGGTGACGCGCAGAGCGCGTCCCCCTTTGTTGAAGTGAAATACACAGACCCAGACAAGGTCGGTCAGATCGAGCGCATTAGCTACGACTACCTGGTCAACGCCACTGGCCCCAAGCTGAACTTTGAAGCCACCCCTGGCCTTGGCCCCGACAATGGGTTCACCTCGTCGGTGTGCACTCCTTCACACGCGACCCACGCTGCGAAAGATTTCCACCAAGTTATTGAGAACCTGCGCGCAGGTATCAAGCAGACCATCGTTGTTGGTACCGGCCACGGAACCTGCACCTGTGAAGGCGCAGCTTTTGAATATGCCTTCAACGTGGAGCACGAGATTCGCCAGGAGCGCCTGCGCCACCTCGCTGAGGTGATTTACATCACCAATGAGAACGAACTCGGCGACTTCGGCGTCGGGGGCATGCAGTTCGAAAAGGGAGATAGCCAGCTCACCAGCCAGGCATGGATGGAATCCCTCTTCCACGAGCGTGATGTCAAGGCAATCACTCAAGCCGCTGTGACCGAAGTGACTCCTGGAGTCATTCACTACACACAGCTTGATGGCAGCAAGAACACCTTGTCTTACGACTTCGCTATGTTGCTTCCTCCATTCCGTGGTGCAGACCTCACCGCACACAACAAGGCAGGCGAAGACATTACTTCGCAGCTCTTTGCACCAAGCGGCTTCCTCAAGGTGGACGCGGACTACACAGCTAAGCCTTTCGAGGAATGGTCTGCAGCTGACTGGCCCAAGACCTACCAAAACCCCACCTATGGAAACATCTTCGGCGTGGGTATCGCCTTCGCTCCACCACATGCAATCTCGAAGCCACGCCAGGCTCCAGACGGCACCATGATTGCTCCTGCACCACCTCGCACCGGAATGCCTTCGGGTGTCATGGGCAAGCTGGCTGCTTTCTCCATCGTGGACATGATCAAGCACGGCAACCAGGTAGCTACTCATCACGGCTCAATGGCTGAGATGGGTGCCGCCTGCATCGCATCAACTGGAACAGGATTCACCACTGGAACAGCCGCAGCTATCGCAATGACCCCCATTGTTCCTGACTATTCCAAGTTTGGTTCATCCGGTGGCCGCAACCCTGAACTCACCACGGGCGAGATTGGCCTTGCTGGCCACTGGGTCAAGCGCATGCTGCACACCATGTTCCTGTACAAGGCCAAGGCATATCCGCTTTGGTACATGATTCCTGAGTAAACCTCACCTCGACGAACGGATAATCCCATGGATCCCACACAAGCACTCATTGACGCAGCACCTATTCCCACCGAAAAGCAGCTCAAGCGTCAGCACAACATGTTCTACCAGTTCTTTAGGTTCATGATCTTGAACATCAAGATGTACCTGTTAGCCAAAAAGGGTCACTAGAACTCAGAACAACAGACTGAAGGGCTCCCGCGCCAGCACGCGGGAGCCCTTCAGTGTTCTTGCTAGCTAGAGTAAACATATGGACACAATCGTCTTCGCGCTGATCTTGATTTCAGCCTTACTCATCATTTTTGTTAAGAAGCGTTGGGTCGTCGTACTCGGCTACTCCATTGCTTTTGTGGCCACGGCTGCGTTGTTTGCCCACCACGTCACCAGCACCCTTGATTTGAGCTTCTAATGAGTGAGATTCACGTATCTGCCCTGCAGACAGAAGACGCCACCACCACTGTTGTCGTTGGTGACACCCGCATTGTTGTTCCCCCACCCACCAAGCCTCACCACATCTTGCTGGGCAAGCTGGGCTTCTGGGCACAGATCGGTTTCATGCTCGCTTACATCGGAGTTCTCTCCGGTGCCATGTTCTACTTCCAGTTCGGCCTGGGTGAATACCCTTGCCCACTGTGTATTACTCAGCGCATGGGAATGATGCTCTCCTCATTGGGTGCGCTGTATGTCGTAGTGAACTCACTACGAGGCAGGCTGTCCCCTTCAGGATTCATGACTGGTCTGGGCTTTGCCATCTTGGGTGCTCTATTGGGCGCAGTGATGTCTATCCGCCAGATCTTGCTGCACATCATGCCCGGTGACCCCGGCTATGGCGGAGCAGTCCTCGGCCTCCACCTCTACACCTGGGCTCTGGTCAGCTTTGTAGTCGTTCTTGTCTTCGCCGGTGTGTTGCTGACCTTCGGAACAGAATTCCTTCCTGTTCGCCCCAGCTCCACGTTTGGTCGCGTGGTGGCCTGGGTAGTTATCGGGATCTTCCTCTTCACCGTGGTGGCAAACCTGGTCGCTGTCTTCGCTCTTGAAGGCTTCAACTGGTACCTGCCAGATGACCCCACCAGCTATGAACTCTTCAACCAGCTCGGCTGGAGCAAATAACCACTTCTGGTCTGTTCTAAACTAGAAGAGCACTTTATGTGCGGCGGGCCTCTAGCTCAGTTGGTTAGAGCATCGGACTTTTAATCCGAGGGTCAAGGGTTCGATCCCCTTGGGGCCTACAACAGAAAATACCCTCTAGAAATAGAGGGTATTTTCTTGTTTCAAATTCAACCAGGAGATCAGTCACATCGCCTTTGGTAGAACTTTAGGGAACTAATACTGCGCGGCCACGGAGGCTTCCCTTGTGAAGGCGAACATACGCTTCGGGACCATCAGTCAGAGCGAACTGTTCATATTCGACCTTAATCTTTCCCTGCTGCGCTAGTTCGATGACCTCAATGAGTTCGAGGCGTGAACCCCAATAGGGTGTGCGAATGTTGACGTCGTATGCTGTCGCACCGAAGCCGACAGGTAACGCTCCACCACCGATACCGACAATGTGGAGGTCGCCTTCAGGCCTGACTAATTTCCCTGCCAAATCAACCGTTGCCTGCGCACCAACAAAGTCGAAGACTGCATTGGCTCCAATGCCGCCTGCGATCTTCTGGACCTGTGCGATAGCGTCGTCATTGCTCTGGAAGGCATAGTGTGCGCCTACCTCCCGAGCAAGTTCAAGCTTTGCCTCACTCACATCGAGGGCAACAATGGTGGTCCCTGTGAGTGCTGCTAAGAGCTGAATACCCATGTGCCCCAACCCGCCTGCACCAATGACAACGGCAGTAGAACCAGCACCTAGCTTTGCAAGAGAGTTCTTGATGGCGTGATAGGGAGTAAGAGCAGCATCCGTCAGCGACACATTCTGAACTGGATCGAGCGAACCCAAAGAAACAAGGTGACGGGGGGAATCGATAAGCACATACTCGGCCATCGCGCCAGGTGCACCTAAGCCCGGAGGCTGAATGCCCATGCCCGCTGCAAACGGACACAGCATCTCTTTACCTTGGACGCAATAATTGCAGGTTCCGCAACCCCACGGGCCATAAATTGCAACGGAGTCACCCAGGGAAAATTCAGTAACACCTTCTCCGAGCTCATGGACTATTCCGGCGCCTTCATGTCCAAGTGTCATTGGAGTATTCCAACCCATGGCGTTGAATACCTCTTCTGGAAGGCTCATGATGAATTCATCAGAGTGGCAAACTCCAGCAGCAGTAACTTTCAGAACGATTTGTCCCGGGCCCGCAGTTGGTTTGGGAACATCCACGATTTGTGGTGGTTGACCCACCGTGACATATTGCAGAGCCTTCATGGTTTGAGCCACGATTTCCTCATTTCATTCCAAATAACCGCTCGATGCGGACGATACCCAGTCAACTCTTCTGAGGTTCGAATTTCTAGAATTTCCAGAAGTCGTGCAGAAAATTACAAGTGGGTGCACATGGCTGCAACTGGGTTGCATTTCTGATGCCACAAGAGGTTCTGTGGAACCCAGGAACCCGAAAGTTACGATTCAGACTCACTCAGAGCAGTGATGGAAGGACTGAAGTGCGTCGTCAGATATCTGCCCGAACAGGCCGCAGTTGAGGTCTTAAAGAGCTCGAATGGCCTCAGCTTTTCTGATGTTTCATAAACCGCCAGGACAGGAATATCACCAGAGCTGGGTAGATAGCCTGACTTGTGGTCACTGCACGTTCCCAGAATCCTGCGGTGTGGATGTCGGGATTCGTCCAGATAGCCAAGAATCCGAATGCAATAGCTCCAAGAACGAGCGTCCCGATGATAGAAGCAAGCGGGCGAACGATGGTGGGCCATTCACGACCAAACCGCATTCCAAACACTGGCCATATCGAAAAGATGACAAAGGAAATCGTGGCAAAAACTCTGTGAGGCTCCGAGACTCCCACCAATGGGGTGGGGAAAATTGTGAGACCAATGGTTGCTAACCCGCCCAGAAAAAACAACACCCGAGCTGGTTTGGCTATCACCGTAAATTTCAGAGCAACAACGATGTCGATCAGTGCACCCAAGATGAAGAAGCTTGATTGGAGATATCTCACCGGGGATTCAGGTGATGCCAATTCACTAATGGTTTGAACAATGGGGTCATAGCCAGGCCAGAGCGCTGCGGACAAGCTCCAGCCCAACACAGACTGGACAGGCCCCAATACAGCTAAGAAAAGCAACAATCGACTGACCTGGTGAGGGTGAATATCAGTTTGAGTCATGTTGCCCCTTTCGCGTGTGAGCTTACGGGACTATCCAAGCACCTGCTGAAGAATATTTAGTGTCTGTGATGGAAAGGCTGGAGTGCATCGTCAGGAATCTGACCGAAGCGTCCGTAGTTGAAGTCTTCTAGAGCCTGAACAACTTCTGCCTTGGTGTTCATCACGAAGGGTCCATATGCCACCACAGTTTCGTTGATGGGCTGACCGCCAAGAAGTAAAACATCCAGAGCACCATTGCGGGCATCTTGAACTTTGTCGGCGGTGAGCACAAGACGATCACCATCAACCATGACAGCAAGTGTTCCTGCTGTGATGGGAGCTGCGCTTCCACCCATCTCACCCTCACCGACAGTTCCCTGTCCTGCAAGTGTGTAGGCAAGGGCATTGAACTCAGGGTTCCAGGGGATCGAGACCGAAGCTCCGGGAGCAAGTGTCACGTGTGCAATGGTCATCGGAGTCTGTGACTTACCCGGACCCACGTGGCCATCAATCTCACCCGCAATGACGCGAATCAGGGCTCCACCGTCTTGGCTGGAGAGAAGCTCAACATCTCCACCAGCAAGGTTTTGATAGTTCGGTGCTGTCATCTTCTTTGCCGCTGGCAGGTTGATCCAGAGCTGGATGCCGTGGAAGAAACCGCCGGACATCACCAGCTCATCTGGTGGAGTCTCGATGTGAAGAACACCAGAGCCTGCGGTCATGTATTGAGTGGCACCGTTCTCGATGATGCCGCCGCCACCATGGTTGTCCTGGTGCTGGAAGGTGCCATCGATCATGTAGGTGAAGGTCTCAAAGCCACGGTGGGGGTGCCATGAGGTTCCACGAGGTTCATAGGGTGCGTATTCGACCTCACCCATTTGGTCCATGTGAATGAACGGATCAATGTCTTGGTAGGAAACGCCAGCGAATGCGCGAGTAACAGGGAAACCATCACCTTCGAATGCCTGTGGCCCCTTAGTCACGGACTTCACTGCACGAGCACGGCCAACGGCAGGTGCGAGGTGAGGAAGTGTGAACGTATCAGCGGTTACTGCGGGCATTATGAGCTCCTTATTGGACTATCTCTGAGGATAAGTCTTCGGCCAAGAAAAGTATTCCCATTAAGCAAAGATGGCATCCCCGAAGGGATGCCATCTTGGTGAGCTGGGCTCGAATTACTTCTTTACTGCAGGCTTCGCAGCTGGCTTCTTAGCAGCAGGCTTGGCTGCTGGCTTTGCAACAGCCTTAGGAGCAGCCTTGGTTGCGGCGGGCTTTGCAGCTGCCTTGACCGGAGCCTTCTTTGCGACGGGCTTAGCGGCTGCCTTAGGAGCGGCCTTTGCAACTGGCTTAGCTGCAGGCTTAGCAGGAGCCTTCTTAGCTACTGGCTTTGCAACGGGCTTCTTGGCGACAGGCTTAGCGGCAGCCTTTGGTGCGGCAGCCTTTGCTGGTGCCTTAGCTACTGGCTTCTTTGCAGCGGGCTTCGCAGCTGCCTTAGGAGCAGCCTTAGTTGCGGCGGGCTTCGCTGCAGGCTTGGTAGCTGGCTTCTTTGCAGCAGGCTTAGCTGCGGGCTTCGCAGGAGCCTTCTTGGCAGCAGCAACAGTCTTCTTAACGGTTGCGGTGGTCTTTGCAGCATCCTTCTTGATGGTGCCAGCTGCGTGTGCAAGATCCTTACCAACAGAAGCTGCAGTCTTGGATGCATCCTTCTTGACGGTGGTGGCGACCTTCTTGGTGGTGGTTGCTGCCTTCTTTGCAACCACGGTTGCATCAGCGGTGACGTCGTCTACCTTGTCAGCAACAACAGCGGCGGTTGCGCCAGCCTGCTTTGCACCGGAGGTGAACGCCTTTTTCAGCGAGGAAAGAAAAGATGACTTAGCCATCAGAGAAACACTCTCATTTCATGTTTGGGGGTGTAGAAAAGTTCGTACTTAAGCCTAACCTGAGTGTTTCTTATGAACCCCGAGGCTGGACGCGAGCCGTCACAAAGCCTGAGAGGACAAGGCTCTACTTTTCTTGAGTAACCAGCCACTCGTGCGCACCGGCTGCTTCAGCACCCATTGCATTGACCGTGGCACGAGTTCGCTCTCGTACACCCGCATCAAACTCTGGTGACTGGCACACTCCTTGCGGAGCATCAGATGCAACAGAACACCAGCGGTAGACGCCGTCCTGTTTGTTGGTTGCGGGCGCCCAGGCCATGTCACTGACAGACCATGAACCATCTGCAGCCTTACTGAATTGTGCACGCATGATGAGGAACTCGTTGTTCACGGGGTAGTCACCAGAAGATTCGCTAATGCCATTACCCAGGGAGTACACAATCCACTTGCCGTTGTAGAGCTCCATCGGCTGAATGGCATGGGGGTGGTGGCCATAAACCATGTCGAACTGACCACTATCAATCAATGCGTGTGCATTGTTGATCTGCTGAATGTCCGCTTCATTCGAATATTCAGTTCCTGCGTGCTGAACGCCGATGACGACATCGGCGCCCTCAGCACGAGCCTGAGCTGCTCGGGCAATCATCACGTCTGGGTCGAGTGGGTAGTTCACTTGCCAGTCGAACTCGTTGTAGTTGCCGTTGACGGAGAAGGTGTGCTCAATAAAGGCGACCCTCCCTGCGGGGGTATCCATGATGAGAACACCGTTGGCTTCTTCAGGTGACCGGTAGGAACCGGTGTGCTTCAAGCCGTTCTGATCCAGCACGTCTAAGGTCCTGACCACACCTGAGTAACCCATGTCCACGGTGTGATTACTTGCCGTGGTGCAGGCGTCGTAGCCAATTGCTTTGGTGGTGACTGCCAACTCCCAGGGAGTATTGAAAATGGGGTATCCCGTAGGGGCTTCTCCCACCTGAGCAAAAGGAGTCTCTTGGTGACACATCGCAATGTCTGCCTGGTTCAGATACACACTCTGACCTTGGAGCAGCGGCATGAAGTCATAGTTGCGGCCGTTGGCATCGGTAGGAATCACCGCTGGCTTCCATAGACCTGCATGGAAGAGCATGTCTCCTGTGGCAGTGATGGTGAAGCAGTCATCGGTGGGACACTCAGGTCCAACACCAGGATTACGGGTGGGAGTCGGCGTGGGTGTGGCAGTCTTCGTGACAGCTGGCTTTGCTGCAGGAGCTTCTGGAGCACACGCACTCATGGTTACACCGATGGCTATAGCCAACATTGCCGAAATGATTCCCCGTTTCATATCTCCATTCTGTCAGTGCATGCTGACCCCGTTCGTTAACTCTCAGGAAGTAGCATGAGCTAGTGAGTTCACCGGTTCTGCCTACTTCTAACTACGTCAGCGTGACGTGGGGAATCCGCACCGACTCTGGCGGTCTCACGGTGACTTTGCTTCACCGTGCAGGGATCATGAGTCAGTCAGGTGCTGGTCACGTCACGGTACTCACCTTCGATAACTTCCCCGACTATGCGCAGGTTGAAGCAGAGCTTCGTGAGATGGGGCGCCTCTTTGGAGATGTCTCTATCCGTAATCTCTGGGATTGGCTCCGCACAGAGAAAGTCCCTACCCGGGCAAGCGGCGTCTCCACTGCGGTTGCAAAAGCTTTCACCCCCCTGTCGGATACGGATTCCTTTGAATCAACTTTCCGAAATGGCGTAGAGATTTCTCGCACCCGTTACGCAGCAGATGACGTAACTGTGTTGCAAGTAGACCACTTCCGTGAAGACGGAACGTTGTTGCTCAGCGACCGCAGGGATGCCCGCGAGCGCGGCGTTCGTGGCGGTCGTCGCATTGTGTTGTGTGACCTGCAGGGATCTCCCTACAAGCTCTGGAAATTCCCCAACGAGTTCTATCACTGGGCTCTCGATCGGATGTTTGGTAAGACTCCCACGACGTACATCGTCGACAGCAAGACCGCTGTGAACATGTTCGTGGAATACCGCAGGCGCAATGCCCTCACCGTGCACGTCATTCAGGGAGCTCACATCGAGGGAGTTACCTCCGATGGTCGCCCCATCTTGAGTGAAGCACGCAGTAAGAGTATTCAGAACCTTCCTGCTTACGACCTCGTGGCAACACTGACTCAGCGTCAGCGCGCTGACGTGACTGACATTGTGGGGGCCAGTCCCAACCTGGTGGTTATTCCCAACTCCGTGCCGTTGCCTGACCCCAACTCGATAACTCTCGAGCGCCCACTCGATCGTGGCATTGTGGTGGCAGCATTTGTGCCTCGCAAACGTGTGCACTTGGCTATCGAAGCAGCAAGCAAAGCTCACTCTTCCACCCCCATTCACCTTGATGTGTATGGCGATGGTGAAAGCAAGCCAGAAGTCGATGCCATGATTACCTCGACAAACGCCTCACGCTTTGCCATCCTCCACGGTTACAGCACCACAGCCCTAGGTGAAACCAAGACTGCGAGCTTCATTCTGATTACCTCGGAGACTGAAGGCACTCCGTTGGTTTTGCTGGAAGGTATGGCAGCGGGCTGCATTCCTATCTCTTTCGATATTCCCTATGGCCCTAGCGACATCATTGAGGACGGGGTCAACGGCTTCCTTATTCCTGACGGTGACACTGACGCCATGGCTGCAGCCATCGTTCGATTGCAGGGACTCTCAGCAGAAAAGGTGATGGCGATGAGGGCTGCTGCAATCCAATCTGTGCAGTCTTTCAATGACGCAGCCGTGCTGGAACTGTGGGGCAAAGAGTTACGTAAGGCCTGGAAACACAAGACTGCACGGTGGTGGCGTGTGCTGCGCAAGTGGCAAGCCAAGAACGCCGAAAAGTCGTATGCTCGCCGCGCACCGGAAATTGGACCCAAACTTCCTCCCGCACCGAGGCGCTAGCGTTCTAGGCTGAGTTCATGACGTCTCAGGATTCAGCCCAGATTATTTCTGTCCCTAGCTACGGCACTCCCAGCGTGGATGACTCGTGCTACATCGCACCAGGCGGTCGCCTGGCCGGCGATGTGACCCTTCACGCCAACGTAGGCATCTGGTTCAACGCAGTCCTGCGTGGAGACTACGAACCGATCGTGATCGGTGAGGGCTCCAACATCCAAGACAACGTGAGTGGACACGTCGACACCGGCTACCCCCTCACCTTGGGCAAGAACGTCTCGGTAGGGCACAACGCGGTTATCCACGGCTGCACCGTGGAAGACGACTGCCTCATTGGCATGCATGCCACCGTGATGAATGGCGCTGTCATTGGGAAGGGTTCACTGGTTGCTGCCGGCGCTTTGGTGCTGGAAGGAATGATTGTTCCTCCCGGTTCTCTAGTTGCCGGTGTTCCTGCGAAGGTGCGCCGTGAGCTCACTCCAGAAGAGCAAGATGCCGTGCGCAACAACGCAGCGAACTACCGCAAGCGCCTGGAGATCTACAAGGCAGAAACGGCTTTTTCTAAAGGGGACTAGACGGGTGGTTGCCTAACTTGCAATGCAGTAACCGTGATATTCGAAATTTGAACGTGCGAGAGGCTATGAGGAATACATCGGACATCAAGACTTCCTACAGAATCCATGAAAATCAGATGTTGGCCTTGGAATACAAACGAACCTGTTATCCATTCTGAGGTATACCAAACGTGTTGTCCTTCAATATTTCCAGCACCAATAACGGTGCACTTCACCGCACCGTCTGCCTCCCCAGATAGTGAGACTAAGTAATTGCCTACAGGCAATTCCGTCAATGCAACTACTGGGTTGTATCCCGCAGCTCTATAAATTGTAAAAGCGCCAGGTAGCTGATTCACAAAAACTGATGGTGGAAATTCAGGCCCAGCAGGGCCTTGTGCACCTGTTTCCCCTTGTGGCCCGGCAGGACCTGTAATACCTGTTGCCCCTTGCGGCCCAGCAGGGCCCGTAGCCCCAGTCGCACCTTTTTCCCCTTGGCTACCAGCACTGCCCGTCAAGCCCTGAATACCCTGAAGGCCGGGGATTCCTTGTAGACCAGGAGCTCCGTTAGTGCCGGCTTCGCCAACCACTGACTCTGTAGCATTCGTGCTTCCCCCTGAACAAGCAGTCAGTGCCAGTAGAACAGCGAGTGCGGCTACGAATACATTAATTGGCTTAGGGACAGGAGCCAGCATATGGAAATAGTGTCGGGTAATTTTGGTCTTTATTACGGACATTCCGATAAGAGATTTCCTCATGAGTCAACGTTAAGAAGGCGAACTCAATAGTGGAGTCGAACGAAAGAAGCGAGCCAATTAATGTGGGGAAAACCCCTCACCAATTTTTCGTAGGGGAAACCCTAGATTTTTCTCTGTGAAGTATCTTCAAGACAAGCAATACTGAATCAATGAGCGTAGATGTGCTGGTTGTTGAGGATGATGACCTCACGCGAATTACGCTGAGTTCAAGTCTGAAAGCAGCAGGGGCAGACAATGTTTACTCCGCATCCACGGCGAGCGAAGCACTAACACTGGCTCACAAACACTTGCCCACAGCGGCTCTCCTCGATCTTCACTTAGGTGCTGGGCCAACTGGTCTAGATGTGGCAAGACAACTGCGTGCCCAGAATTCCCGCATCGGCATCGTAATTCTCACCAGCTACGAAGACCCACGGTTGTTGGGCGAAAATCCAGACTTTATTCCCGCGGGAACGAAGTACCTGTTGAAACGAGACATAAGTGATATTTCAGTCGTGACTCAGGCTCTGAGCTCAGCGCCGAGTTCCAGCAAGCTACTCTCCCGACCTAACATGAAACTACTCGGCTCAAAGCTCAGTGAAAATCAACTCATGATTCTCAAACTAGTTGCCGAAGGTTATTCCAACTCTGAGATTGCTAGGCGACGAGGGGTCTCTGACAAAGCAGTTGAAGGCACCCTAACGCGCCTTGCCAACAAACTCGGTTTAGAAAAGGATTCCACGAGCAATCAACGGGTTCATATTGCCAGGGTTTACTTCCGTGCCTTGGGGCTGAATCTGGGCGATGTCGAATGAACCCAGCGGCTTTCGCGCCGCGGTCGGGAGCAAATGGCTTACGTTCACACCGGGCTATGCCTGGCTTATGCCACTCTGGTTCTCAGCATCAATACTCAGCACGAACAATCTGAACGGTTGGGATGATCTCCTAATCGTCTTCGTAATCAACACGATTGCACTTGCCGTCTGCTCCATCGAGTACCTCGTTTTTCGCAAAACCATCTGGCGTGCTGCTGCGGATGGCGGCACGGCAATCGTGCCTTTCATCCTCGTATTAGCTGGCGGCCTTGCGTTCGGTGTGAGTAAAGCAGTTGTCACAGCATTCGTTTCTCATCTCATTCTTGGAACCGCTATTGAAGATCTTTCAGGACGTGTTGTTGCCGCCTCTCTTCTAGGAATCCTGGTTGTTCTCGTGGTCCCTGTAGTGATGGCTCAACTTGAGAAGTACCGCGTGCAGCGCGCTAATCTCATTACTGATTTAGTACGCCGCGAAGTCTCAGCAGAAAGCTACGCCGCGACACAGCCAGAACTAACCAAGTTCATAAGTACCGCGTTGAAAGCCCTTGAGTCTGTGCGTGATGCACCGCAGACCCTCCCTGACGTACTAGACGACATGCGGGATAACGAGATTCGCCCTCTAAGTCACAGGATTTGGCAAAGAGAACAGGCAAGAATCCCTGAATTTACTTTGAGCAACATGATTGCGCTGAGCCTGAGCAAGATGAATTTCTTAGTAGTGCCTGTTGTAGTGAGTTTCGCTGTAATTGCTGCACCGACAAACATAAGTGGCTATGGCTTGGTGGAGGGTACCGTCGCGTTAGGTATTCAATCTGCCGTTCTGGCTATAGGCCTCTCGTTGGCTAAATTGCTACCTCCGGGAGGCACTCTCAGGGGAATCTTTGCTTACGTCGCAGTGGCTATCACCATTTCACTGGCCATTGAAATAATCACAAACGCTGTTCTAGGCCAAATCCCTAGTCTGCTTCCCGTTCAATCCGTTCTTTCGGTTCTGCAACTTTTGTTGTCCCTCATACTCTTCACTGGCGCTTTTTCACTGACAAGGCAAACCCGAAAATCGATGGATTTCGACCTTTTGGCTCACTCCCCGAATTTGGTTTCCACAGAATTGACGAGAGTCAAGCAAGCCAGAACTGATCGTGAACTTGCGCAGTTGTTGCATTCACAAGTTCAAAATGTTTTTCTCGCAAAGGCTGTAATGCTTCGAACAAAGATTGAAGATTCTGAGGTGTCAGGCTTGCAGAAGCAGGAACTCTTGGAGTCAACTCTTCTTGAACTAGAAAACTACATCGAAGCGCTCAACGTGAGCGTACCTGCCGGTCCCAACAATTCAGAGAGCCTTGGAAGCTTCTTGGAACGTCTGCGAGAGCTTTGGGGTCCCGGGGTTAACATTTCACTTCCGCTCTTCAACCACGTTGAACAACATCGCATTGACACATATGCCGAACAACTCGCCGCCGTGATAAGCGAAGCAATAACAAATTCAGTACGCCACGGTATGGCTCGCAATGTGGCAATCGGTTTGGCCACTACCGAAACAACGATTACTCTCACAGTTAACGACGATGGCTTCGGCCCTCGCAATGGCTCACCGGGCTTGGGCACGCTTACCTATTCGACGATTGCGAACTCAACATGGGGACTTACCCGTTCCTCAGGTATGGGCGGCGCCTGCTTTCGATTGATCATTGCAATTTAAAAACAGGTTCCCCATCAGTAAAGGGTTTTCCCCGCGTTAACTGTCTGTCTTGCACTGCTCAGGCTCTGTAGTAATCACAGCTACATACCTTGGAGATAGTTCTCACAGACAGGTGACTCATCATGCGCGCACAGCGTCTCTTCGCACTTATATTTATTGGCACATTACTCGGTGCCGTGGGGATCACTTCCGCTTCTTCCGAAGCCGCGCAGGCCACGATAAATGTCGCATCGGCACCCTTCGACGTTGGATCGGATCCGATGGGCATCGCAATGGCTCCGAATGGTCTCAATGCCTACATCGCTAACTACGGAAGCAACACAGTCAGCGTCTTCTCTCTCGTGCATCCGGCCGCCAGCCACGTCACAATCAATGTCGGAACAAACCCACGCAACATTGCCGTGACGCCTAATGGGGCAAAAGTTTACGTCACTAACTTCGGGAGTAACTCAGTTAGCGCAATCGACGTCTCGACGAATACTGTGACGCAGACAGTCACCGTCGGCGCCTTTCCCTCGGGAATTGCCATTTCACCTGATGGGACAAAAGCGTATGTGACTAACTCTGGTGACGGAACGGTGAGTGTCATCACGCTCGCCACAGGTATCGTTTCTAGGACATTTACCCTCACTTCTGGTGCGCAGCCCATCGGTATAGCTATTTCTCCGAACGGGAGATTCGCGACTATTACTGACTATGCTTTTGGCCACAACCAGGTGTACACCATTGATTTGGCCACCAACGTTGTTGGTGGCCAAAACGTTGGGACGAGCCCATATGGAATTGTTTTCACACCTGACAGTACAAAGGCGCTAATCACTAATTTCAACAGTCACACTGTCAGCGTTTTGGACGTTGCTTCTAATCAAGTGACTGCGACGATACCTGTAGGGTTCAATCCCACGGGCATTGCGATCAACCCCAGTGGCACCTCTGCCTACGTTGCGCACGACACAGGCAACAAAGTGAGTGTGATAGACCTCAGGACCCTCGTGGTCACCGAGTCAAGAGCGATGGGCTTCCATTCCTCCGTGGCAATTACGCCGAATGGCGCGCAGGCATGGGTTGCTACTAGATACCCCGGCGGATTTGGGAGTGTTTTTTCGCTAGATGTCGCCGAGCCGATGGTGCTCAAATTCAACGTGCCTAATGGTGCCATTGTCAAGCTACCTCTGCGTGACTTCATCGGAACCATCGGATGGGGCGATGGAACATTCAGTTCGGCACTTTCTTCTGCAAATTTCGGCGCGGCATCCATCAGCCATACATACGCTCAAGCCGCCACGGTAAATGTGACTGTCGTGGGGGCGGCATCGGGGTTTGGTTTTGAACCCAGCGATCTTGATTACGCACCATTCCTAGGGGCAGATATGCTCCAAGAACTGATCAGCTGGGGAGATCTTGGCCCCACATTCACAACTCTCAATCATGGCCTGTCCCATACTTCAAATCTCACTGCGGTACCCGCAAATGTTCCCCCCACCGTGACCAATTTGTCCTACTTGTTCGGCTACAGTCCGCTTATCAATGATTCCTCCATCGGTGCGTGGGATACGTCACACGTGACAAACATGAGTGGGACATTTGAGGGTGCAAGTGCCTTTAACCAAAATCTCAATAGTTGGAACACGAGTGCTGTTACGGATATGAGCTACATGTTCGATGGGGCCGTCAACTACAACCAACCCATGAACGGATGGGACACGGCCAATGTGACGTCGATGGCTGCCATGTTCAAGTACGCATCCACATTCAATGGGGCCATCGACGCGTGGAATACAACACACGTCGAGAATATGAACCAGATGTTTTCCCAAGCAACTGCGTTCAACCAAAACATCAGCGGGTGGGACATTTCACGGGCAACGAATATGAGGCTGATGTTTAACAATTCGGCTCTCTCAACTTTGAACTACAGTCGTGCCCTCAGAAGTTGGTCACGCGGGAGCCACTTGCAAAATATAAGCCTAGACGCGCGAGATTCCCACTATTTCGCGAGCGTTGCAGCTGACCGTGCTGCTCTCTTAGCAGACGGGTGGAGCATCGTCGACCTGGGAGAAGTGCAAACTCCCGTAGCCACGTTGACACAAGCCCCGTCTGCTTCCGCGATTGCCGCCGGAGATGCTTTGAACCGCAGCCTGCTAACCGGTGGCAGCGCATCCATCCCGGGAACGTTTACCTTCACAACGCCAACGGCCATCCCATCAGGGGGTTCGCAGACCGTGAGCGTGACATTTACTCCGTCTGACAGTGTCGCTTATGCTCCCTTCGTGACTTCGGTACCAATATTGGTTAACTCGGTCGCCGTCGAAACAAATGTCAATGCTTTGTCTCACACTGGTTCGGAAATGTACCAACAGCTCTTGACGGGTCTTCTTTTGTTGCTTGCCGGGCTGGGTCTCGTGACGCTGGCAATTTCAAACAGACGGCGAAACTAGCTAATTGGCCTCATTAACGAGCTCCGGGCGGACGTGGGTCGAATGGTACTGAATTACGGTTCACGTTGATGCCGGAAGCGTGAAGAACTTCTTCTGCCTGCTGACCAGGGGCAACAACGCAGCGAACTACCGTAATCACCTTGAGATTTACAAGGCAGAAGCAACTTCGAATTCGTAGGGTTAACCCACGCTTTTTCTCTAGGCGTCCGTCCCCCTCAAGGGAATACTGGAGCTATGGAGCTTGATGTACTAGTCGTGGAGGACGATAACTTCACGCGCATCACTCTGGCTTCCAGCCTGAAAAGCTCCGGCATGGGTTCTGTGTACACCGCTTCCACTGTTGGTGAGGCGGTGGAACTAGCTGAGAAATTCATTCCCTCTGCCGCACTGATTGATCTCCACTTGGGTCAGGGGCCCACTGGTCTTGATCTTGCTCGCAAACTGCGAGCCCTCAATCCGCGGATAGGCATTGTTATTCTCACCAGTTATGACGACCCAAGGCTCCTAGGGGAGAACCCGAGTTTTATCCCTGCGGGAACGGTATATCTCCGCAAAAAAGACATCAGCGACATCTCGGTAGTCACCAAGGCATTGGGTTCCGCCCCACACTCGAGCAGACTTGTCTCACGTGATCCACAAGCCCTTCTCGGCACGAAGCTGAGTGAGACCCAGATGTCGATTCTGAAACTTGTTGCCGAGGGGCACTCGAATGTGGAGATTGCGCGGCGTCGCGGCGTCTCTGAAAAAGCAATAGAAGGTTCCATCCGTCGATTGGCGGCAAAGCTGTCATTAGAAAAGGACTCCGCCAGTAACCAACGTGTTCATATTGCCCGTGTTTACTTCCGTGCCTTAGGCGTGAAGTTAGATGATGACAACTCGGTCGAATAAGTTACGCACTGCCATCGGCAGTCGTTGGCTGATCTATATCCCCACATATGCGTGGTTACTGCCTGTGTGGTTTAGCGGCTCTATTCTCAGCACACGAAATCTCTCTAACTGGCAAGAGTTTCTTGCAGTCACAGGGGTTAATGTCTTTGCGTTAGGAATCTGTTCTCTGGAGTTCCTCCTTTTCAGAGTCTCCTTATGGAGATCTTCTCAACCATCTTCCGGTCGAAGCACATCGGTTTGGTTAGTTGTTCTCGGAGGTGTAATCCTGGGGTCTTCCAAAGCCCTCATCACTGCATTTGGGTCAGCCCTGGTTCTTGGAACAACAACCTCTGATCTATCAGGCCGTGTTCTCGCAGGAAGTGCTCTGGGCGTGATCGTGGTGATGGTTGTTCCCATCACGTTGTATGAGCTGGAACACTATCGTTCACGCCGCGAAAAGCTCATCAACGAAATCGTTCGGCAAGAAGTAGAAGAGCCTCGTGCCTTTTCTCAGACCAACCCTCAAGCGCTCGAGAACTTTGTCGAGAGCAGCTTAATCACTCTGGCTGCGGTCAGGCAGGCGCCTGAAACCTTGCCGTCCGTCCTCGACCACATGAGGGAGAACGAGATTCGCCCCTTGAGTCACCAAATTTGGAAGCGGCAACAAGAGCAAATTCCTGACTTCACCCTGGGAAACCTCATCAGCGTCAGCCTGACTAAAACCCGTTATGTCGTCATCCCCGTCATTTTGGGTTATGTCGTCTTAATGGGGCCAAGCCAACTCACGGAGTATGGCCTACTCACAGGCCTCGGGGCAATTGTCCTCCAGAGCGCTCTGATTGCACTGGGTCTCAACCTTGCAAAACTTGTTCACACTCCAGGCCGCGGCTGGGGCGTCACTATGTTCATCGCCACTAATGCGGTGATAACGCTGGCGATTGCTGTCTTTACGACAGCAATGTTTGGCCCCATCCCTGACTATCTGCCGCTCCAAGCTGCGCTAGGAGCATTCCAAGTTCTGCTCACCCTCACGCTCTTTACAAGTGTCTTTAACTTGACCCGCAAAACCCACAAGGCGGTGGAAGAGGATCTCCTGCGTCTGTCTCCAGACCTGGGCACCAGCGAGCTCAAGCGAGCACAAAAGTCCCGCGAAAATCGTGAGTTGGCACAACTGCTGCACTCTCAGGTTCAGAATGTATTCCTTGCCAAGTCAGTTCAAGTGAAACGGCAGATGAGTTCTGAGGAACTCACCAATGAAGCACGAACAGCATTGTTTGAAACAAGCCTGACTGAACTCGAGAACTATATTCGGAGCCTGCTGTCGGACGATGCCGCGCATGAAGTTCCGATCTCCGCTCGAGTAGCTGAGGTTGTGAACTCCTGGGCACCCATTCTTGACATCTCTGTTGAACCAGAATCTTGGGCGCAGATAGAAGAATTATCGGCTCATGCTGAAGTGCTGGTTGGAGTGCTCAATGAAGGCATCTCCAATGCAGTCCGGCATGGACTGGCCAACAAAGTTGTCATCACGGTGAGCAGACAAACAAATGAAGTATTAGTGACCATCGATGACGATGGTGTGGGGCCCCGTGATGGAGCTGCGGGGCTGGGCACCTACCTATTTATGTCGATACCAAACTCCACCTGGGAGCTTTCCGAGGCCTCCTCACTGGGTGGCGCTCGACTAGCCCTCACGCTTGATTCCTAAAAGGCGCTTCGAGACCTGCCTTTGATGTGGGTTAGCCCTATTTTTTTGCTCTGTAACTGGTACATCTTCTGTCGGGCTCACCCCCACTTCATAGGGTGAAAAGTGGAGGATAAAAAGATGAAGCGCAACCTTGCCATCATGATGGCGCTCTTCATAATGTTTTCAGGCTTATCTGCCACGCCAGCGTTTGCAACCTCTGGCTCCGCGTCCTCGGAAACTGAACTCAGGGCTGCCATTGCTGCAGCGGGGGCTGGGGACACGATCAATCTCACCGCCGACATTGTTCTGCCCACTGCACAGCTTGCCATCAACAAAACTCTCACGATTGATGGTCATGGCTACACAGTCTCGGTTGCTAAACCTGGCGTGACAGAAGCAGGTGCAAACGCAACCTCCCCTTCCACGTTTCGAGCTTTCGAACTACAAGGAGCAGTTACTGTCACGCTCAAGAACATAAAAATCAAGGGCGGTAACACGCAGGGAGCTGCTGTGAGAGTGAGCTCAGCCACTACCGCCATTTTGGACGGCGTCACTATCTCGAATTCTAGAAACTCAACTCCTGCTGGCTATAACAGCAATGGCGGGAGCGGTGGCATTTACAACATGGGTACAACATACCTACGGAACTCAAATGTGGTTCGAAACTCCTCCTACTTTGGTGGTGGTTTTGTGAACGGCCTTCATGCTGTGATGTTCATCGAGAATTCGACAATCACTGACAACAGAGGTGAAGGATGGGGCGGAGCAGGAGGCGAAAACGACGGCACTATGTTCGTTACCAACTCCAGCTTTGCTAACAACGTCAGCCAGGAAATCGGCGGTGCAATCAACAACACCCCTGATGGTTCGCTTTATGTCTCGGGATCTAGCTTCACGGGCAATGTGGCCTACGGAAACTATGGTGGTGGCGCGATAGGGAACAACACGGTGAGAGCCGGCGGCACTGTCATCGTCACATCGAGCCTCTTTGCTTACAACTATTCTCGTTCTTCGGGCACATCTGCTGCACCTTCTGCTCTTACTCTGGACGACGTAGGACTCAGCACTATGACCTATACAACGGGTGCCGGGGTGTCATTCTTTTACTCAATTTTTCACGCGCCAGCTTCCTCATCATTGGCAACGATTGGCTCTACGAACAGCAACTACACGGGCGCAGCTAACGGCTCTAATAACACCCTGTTTACCGGGGGTGCCCTCTCGAAAATCCGAAATGGGGCTGGCGCCGAAATTGGCACCGCAACTGCCTTCCACCCTTTCATCGTGGTGAAAAACGGGCGCTACGCTCCTGCTCTGGGCTCGAACAATTTTGCCGCGAGCAAGGGAACACCTGTTCGATACAGCAACTCAGGCTCCATGGCCTACTACGACCGTCTCGCTATTACACCGGCGTGGGTCGTCATCACAACTTCTGCCCCTACATCGGCTGACCTCGTCTCAACTGACCAATACGGCGAGACGCGAGATACATTGACACCAACTGCCGGTTCTATTGAAAGTGAAGTTGTAGACAGATACCAAGTGCGTGCCATACAAGTAGATGGCGGCACAGTCAGTGGAGCATCTGTTTACGGAGATGCCTATCCTGCCAATTCCAAAGTGTCTGTCACGGCTGTTCCAGATGTGGGAAAAAAGTTTGATCACTTTGTTGTGACAACCTCGGGAACGACTTTTGGTGCAGGTGTATTGGCCTCGATTGTTCCAAACACGATTACAACAAACCCATTGCTTTACACCGTCACCGCCGATGCCGTCATTGAACCTGTATTTGTTAATTCCACCGGGAACGAAAGAACGGTTTCTTATGGTGCAAACGAGGCAACCTGCGGGGCACCACCCTCCGCGGTCACATCATCGAGTGCCATCACTATCGCGGCGAACTCGGGGACATTGCTACTCCAACGTGAAGGTTACGACTTCACCGGATGGAACACTGAACCCAACGCTTCAGGAACAAATTATGCGGAGGGGTCCTCATATGCGACGGCCAGCAACCTCAACTTGTATCCGAAATGGGTCGTGAACTCCAATACGACCACAAATTGCTTCTCCGTCAATGTGGTCCCGGGGTCAGCCCCCACGACTGCCCCCAGCTCATCCCCCAGCTCTTCCCCCAGCTCTTCTCCCAGCAACGTAGGTAGCACTCAAGCCAACGCATCACAAGAGGCGTCTATGTCGACACCTCTCATCTCGACACCGCTGCCTTCGGCGACTCCAACTCCTTCCGTTGGCGCTTCGGGTTCTTCATCACACACGGCAGAAACCACACCCGAAAATGTGGCTTCCGATGTTGAAACCATCCCCGCGCCACCTGATCTGCTCTGGATAATCATCGGATTCGCAGCCTTCGTTTTTACCTTTTTCCTCGTCATTCTCTTCATCACTCGCCGAAAGCACTAGGAGCCTTCCATGTCCCATATGAAACGTACAGCCCTCGTGTTGATGAGCGTGATAGCTCTGGCCCTCACTTCGGCAACTGCCGCGAGTGCTATTTCGGCGGCGAATCTGCAGGTTGTCGGGACAGTCACCGTTGGCAACTCTCCACGCTCTATTGCTGTTTCACCGGACGGACTTTTTGCTTATGTTGCCAACACTCAGGGCTCAAGTATTTCTGTTTTAGATACACGTTCCCTCGCAGTGGTCAACACAATCGCACTCAGCGGCCTTCCATCATCAATCGTGATCACTCCTGATGGGACAACCGCCTACGCTGCTCTCTGCAGTTCCAATGAGGTTGTCACCATCTCGCTTGCAACAAATCAAGTAACGAGCAGAATTCCAGTGGGTAACTGTCCCCGGAGTCTGGTTATGAACTCAATGGGCACACGCGTATTTGTTGCAGTGAGCGATGACCATGCTGTGAGCGCCATCAATGTTTCGACAAACACCATCATCAGCACTGGCACTCTCCCTTCGGGATCTCACCCCTATGCCTTAGCGCTGAGTCCTGACGATTCAAAAATATATGTAGCGAATTACGGAACTAGTACCGTCAGCATTATTAACTCTTCCGATCTCACGGTGAGCTCCAGCTTCTCCACAGGAACCTCACCCGCATCCCTAGCTCTCTCCCGAGACGGTTTATCCCTCTATATAGCGAACTCCGGGGGGAACTCTGTCACCGTTATGGATACGGGTTCAAACACGACCGTGAACACAATAACTGGCTTCAATGGGCCATATGGGCTAGCCCTCAGTAGTGACGGAGCCGATTTGTATGTAGCCAATGTGAACAGCTCCAACTTAACTGTTCTCTCCACTTCAACCGGGATTACCTCACGATCAATTACCACGGCAAGCGGGCCATCATGGGTTGCGGTCAACCCGATTAATCAATTTGTATATGTTTCAAACATTTACGCTAGAACGGTGAGCGTGATTGGAGAACCTTCCCCAACACCCACTTCGACGGCTACTCCTGCCCTACCAACGAGTGAGCCCGCAGCGTCTTTGGCTTCCACAGGTAGCGATGTAGTACCTCAAGCGATGCTCGCGCTTGTGCTCCTTTTGACCGGCATGGGAACCGCTGCATGGGCACAGCTATCCCGCAGGCGGAGAAACTAATTACTTCGCGGCAGCAGCCAGCTCCGCTGCCTTGACCACATTGGCCAAGAGCATCGCACGCGTCATGGGGCCCACTCCACC
>ERZ1034363.297-NODE-297-length-35885-cov-13.191075_pt1 | contig 35885 bp, 36 predicted proteins | sample MGYA00520616_ERZ1034363 | MGnify/ENA primary metagenome ERZ1034363 (study PRJEB33736, sample SAMEA104284506) | Azolla filiculoides | biome: Urban; feature: Water surface; material: Ditch water | place: Netherlands | collected 2015-10-28 | depth 0-0.1 m ... | reverse complement strand
AAATCATATTAATAGAGAATGAATCCACACGAAATTGATTTACATAAAGAATTAAAGAAATATTTTGGTTTTAACCAGTTCAAAGGTCTTCAGGAACAAGTAGTTAAGAGTATCATCACCGGAAATAATACATTTGTTATTATGCCAACTGGTGGCGGTAAGTCGTTGTGTTATCAATTACCAGCTTTAGTGTTAGATGGAACTGCAATTGTGGTTTCTCCGCTTATTGCCTTGATGAAAAACCAAGTTGATGCTATACGAAGTTTGAGTTCTGAAACTGGAATTGCCCATGTTTTAAATTCATCTTTGAATAAAACAGAAGTTAATCAAGTAAAAAAAGATATTACTTCAGGTGTAACTAAGTTGTTATATGTAGCTCCAGAATCACTTACAAAAGAGGAATATTTGCAATTTTTAAATGAAGTTAAAATTTCATTTGTAGCAATTGATGAAGCGCATTGTATTTCGGAATGGGGACATGATTTTAGGCCTGAATATAGAAATTTAAGAAACATTGTACGTCAATTAGGTGATGTTCCAGTTATTGGATTAACGGCTACTGCAACTCCTAAAGTACAAGAAGATATATTGAAAAACTTGGATATGCCTAACGCAAATACATTCAAGGCTTCTTTTAATCGTCCTAATTTATATTACGAAGTACGCACAAAAACTAAAAATATAGAATCGGATATCATTCGATTTATCAAACAACACAAAGGAAAATCGGGAGTTATTTATTGTTTAAGTCGTAAAAAAGTGGAAGAAATTGCACAAGTTTTACAAGTAAACGGTATTAGTGCAGTACCTTATCATGCTGGATTAGATGCGAAAACACGCGCAAAACATCAAGATATGTTTTTGATGGAAGATGTGGAAGTTGTTGTAGCAACCATTGCTTTTGGTATGGGAATCGATAAACCTGATGTTCGTTTTGTAATCCATCATGATATTCCAAAATCGTTAGAAAGTTATTATCAAGAAACAGGTCGAGCAGGTCGAGATGGTGGCGAAGGACATTGTTTAGCCTATTATTCGTATAAAGACATTGAAAAATTAGAAAAATTTCTTTCTGGAAAACCTGTTGCTGAACAAGAAATCGGGTTTGCATTATTACAAGAAGTTGTAGCTTATGCAGAAACATCAATGTCGCGTCGTAAATTTTTACTACACTATTTTGGTGAAGAGTTTGATGATGTTGATGGTGAAGGTGCAGATATGGACGACAATGTTCGTAATCCAAAATCAAAAGTAGAAGCGCAAGATCAAGTAGTTACTTTGTTAAAAGTCGTTCGAGATACGAAGCAATTGTTTAAATCTAAAGAAGTTATTTTTGCATTAGTTGGTAAAATAAATGCGATTATAAAAGCGCAAAGAATAGATACACAATCTTATTTTGGAAGTGGTTCAAAATATGATGAAAAATATTGGATGGCTTTAATTAGACAAGTACTGGTTGATGGGTTATTAACAAAAGATATCGAAACTTATGGCGTTTTAAAATTATCTGAAAAAGGAGAAGCATTTATCAAAAAGCCAACTTCGTTTATGATGTCAGAAGATCATGAATACAATGAAGAAGAAGACGATGCTATTGTAACAGCTGCAAAATCATCTGGAACAGCAGACGAAGCTTTGATGAGTATGTTGCGTGATTTACGTAAAAAAGTGGCTAAAAAACTTGGAATTCCTCCATTTGTAGTGTTTCAGGACCCTTCTCTAGAAGATATGGCGCTTAAATATCCAATTTCTATAGATGAATTAAGTAATGTCCATGGAGTAGGAGAAGGAAAGGCTAAAAAATACGGTAAAGAATTTGTTGAATTAATTGCAAGATATGTAGAAGATAATGATATTATTCGTCCGGATGACTTGGTGGTAAAATCTACAGGAGCCAATTCTGGATTAAAGTTGTATATTATTCAAAATGTTGACCGAAAATTAGCCTTAGACGATATCGCAAAAGCAAAAGGTTTAGATATGGACGGTTTGTTGAAAGAAATGGAGCAAATTGTTTATTCAGGAACAAAATTAAATATCAATTATTGGATTGATGATATATTAGATGAAGATCAACAAGAAGAAATTCATGATTATTTCATGGATTCAGAATCGGATAATATCAAAGATGCTTTGAAGGAATTTGATGGCGATTATGATATTGAAGAACTTCGTTTGATGCGAATCAAGTTTATTAGTGAGGTAGCAAATTAATAGTCAATTCGAAAAAAAATAAATTCCAAATTCTAAATTATTAAAATTAGAGTTTGGAATTTTTTTATGGAATTTTTATTTAAAATATTTCTCCCCGATGCGGTTTTAAAATATCTCTAAATGTAATCATGTCTTTTTCATCCACAACAATAAAAGCTATGGCATGCATTTCGTTGATAATTTCAAAACCAGTTTTTTCTAAAGTAATATTTTCTTTTTCTAAATATTCGTTTAGGTGAATATCATGATGTTCAGCAGTTTTTGCTGCTGCTTCACCTCTAAAATCCCAAATTAATTTTATTTTTCGCATTATGTAAGTTTCAAGGATACAAAGTTACAAAGTCAACTTTCAAATTACTATTTTTGCAACGGAATAATCTTAATTCATTAATTAAATGCCACGCGAATTTCAATTTCAGGTTTCACCCGAAGTAGCTGCAAACGAAAGTTTGTTAGCTCAACATGTAGCTAAGTTATTTCAAGTAAGCTCAAAAGATATTCAAAAAGTTGTGGTCTTAAAACGTTCGATTGATGCACGTCAGAAAGCTATTAAAATGAATATAAAAGCGAATGTTTTTTTGGTTGGTGAAGAATATGTTGACTCAAAAATCGAATTGCCAGATTACCCTAATGTATCTAGCAAACAAGAGGTTATTATTGTTGGTGCTGGTCCTGCTGGATTATTCGCTGCTTTGCAATTAATTGAATTGGGTTTAAAACCAATTGTTTTAGAACGAGGTAAAGATGTACGTGGTCGTCGTCGCGATTTAAAAGCAATCAATCGTGATGGAATTGTAAATGAAGATTCCAATTATTGTTTTGGAGAAGGTGGAGCAGGAACCTATTCTGATGGAAAATTATATACACGTTCTAAAAAACGTGGTGATGTAGACCGAATTTTAGCACTTTTGGTTGGTTTTGGAGCTACTCCAGATATTTTAGTAGAAGCACATCCACACATTGGGACTAATAAATTACCTCAAATTATCCAAGATATTCGAGAAAAAATCATCGCTTGTGGCGGTCAAGTATTGTTTGAAACTAGAGTGACTGATTTTATAGTAAAAAACAACGAAATGCAAGGTGTTGTTGTTCAAAATGGTGATGTCATTTCGGCGAATAAAGTCATTTTAGCAACTGGACATTCAGCGCGTGATATTTTTGAATTATTACATAAAAAAAATATTTTTATTGAAGCGAAACCTTTTGCTTTAGGAGTTCGTGCAGAACATCCACAAGAATTAATTGACCAAATTCAATACTCGTGTGATTTCAGAGGAGATTATTTACCACCAGCACCATATTCTATTGTAAAACAAGTAAATGGTCGTGGTATGTATTCGTTTTGTATGTGTCCAGGTGGTGTTATTGCACCTTGTGCGACGGCTCCAGGAGAAGTGGTTACTAATGGTTGGTCTCCTTCCAAACGCGATCAAGCCACAGCGAATTCTGGAATTGTAGTGGAATTGAAATTGGAAGATTTTAAACCTTATGAAAAATTCGGACCGTTAGCAGGAATGGAATTTCAAAAAAGTATCGAACAAAAAGCATGGTATTTGGCAGGTTCAACCCAAAAAGTTCCAGCTCAAAGAATGGTTGATTTTACTCAAAATAAAGTTTCGGCAGCTATTCCAAAAACTTCTTATGTTCCGGGAACTACTTCAATAGAAATGGGACAAGTTTTTCCTGGATTTTTAACCCAAATTATGCGCGAAGGTTTTGTTCAATTCGGAAAATCAATGCGAGGTTACATGACGAATGAAGCGATTTTACATGCTCCAGAAAGCAGAACTTCTTCACCTGTGCGAATTCCAAGAGATAATTTTTCATTGGAACACGTTCAAATCAAAGGTTTATACCCTTGTGGAGAAGGAGCAGGTTATGCAGGAGGTATTATTTCAGCCGCAATTGATGGTGAAAAATGTGCCTTAAAAATTGCAGAGAGTTTGGTGAAATAAAAAAAAATCACAGTTCTCACCGTGATTTTATATTTATGTTGTTATAAAAAATTATATTTTTTTAACTCTAACAGCATTCATTCCTTTAGCTCCTTTTTCTAACTCATAAGTTACTAAATTTCCTTCTTTTACATCGTCTAATAAACCACTGATGTGAACAAAGTATTTTTCGCCCGTTTCAACTTCTTTGATAAATCCAAAACCTTTTGATTCGTTGAAAAAATCTATTGTTCCTCTACGTTCAGCTGGTGTTTCTTCAGTTTCTGTTCTTCTTGATATTCCAATTTCGATGCTTTCTACATCTACAATGATTTTTTTAGCAGGGTCTGGCGGCGTATTTGTTAAGTGACCATTTTCATCAACATACACATAAATATCGTCACCCGACAATTTTGGATTTGCTTTTCGAGCTTCCTTTTTTTCTTGTTTTTCTTTCTTTTTCTTTGCTCTTAGTTTCTCTTGTTCTTTTTTGTTAAAAGTTTCCTGTGGTCTAGCCATTAAATGTAATTCGTAATTTAAATTAATAATATGTTAAAAGTATAAGGATAAAAACACACAAGCGAATTAAACAAAAATGTATAAAGTACTTTGAGTCAAAGTTTTGCAAGAAGAAATTAATATCTTTACCAATGCTACAAAAGTAGTCAAAATATGCTATACTTTTTCATTTTGGCACTTTCTTTTATGTTTTACTTTTTAAGAAGCGTTTTGATTCAACATACGTTAAACTTTTCACAAACGATAAAACCACTTTAATATCCTTACTTTTTTCGTATTTTTGACAAGTATATAAAAAATTATGAAAGAAGAACAAGTAATATTGGTGAATGAAAATGATGAGCCAATTGGACTAATGAACAAGATGGAAGCGCACGAAAAAGCAGTTTTGCACAGAGCTTTTTCGGTTTTTGTTTTGAATGATAAAAATGAAGTGATGTTGCAACAACGCGCACATCATAAATATCATTCTCCATTATTATGGACCAATACTTGTTGCAGTCATCAGCGTGCTGGAGAAACTAACATTCAAGCGGGGAAACGTCGTTTGTTTGAAGAAATGGGTTTTGAAGTGGAACTGAAAGAATTATTTCATTTTATATACAAAGCTCCGTTTGATAACGGTTTAACTGAACACGAACTGGATCACGTTATGATTGGTTATTACAACGGAGAACCAATTATTAATGATGACGAAGTAGAAAGTTGGAAATGGATGCAAATTGAAGCTATTAAAGATGATATGATTCAAAATCCAGCAATTTATACCGTTTGGTTTAAAATAATATTCGACGAGTTTTATCATTATTTAGAAGATCATAAATTGTAAATTTCCAAGCCACTAATTCTGAATTCAAATTTTTAAATTTTAAATTACCATGAGAGTAACCGTTTCAAGAAAAGCCCATTTTAATGCCGCGCATCGATTGTATCGAAAGGATTGGTCTATGGAGAAAAATCAGGAAGTTTTTGGAAAATGTAACAATCCCAATTTTCATGGGCACAATTATGAATTGATTGTTTCGGTAACAGGTGAAGTAGATACAGCAACGGGTTATGTGATTGATACTAAAGTTTTGTCTGATTTGATCAAAGAACATATTGAAGAAGCGTTTGATCATAAAAACTTAAATGAAGATGTTCCTGAGTTTAAAGATTTGAATCCAACAGCCGAGCATATTGCATATATTATATGGAACAAGCTTAGAAGTTTAATAGCTTTAGATAAAGAGTTGGAAGTGACTTTGTACGAAACACCGAGAAACTTTGTTGTCTATAAAGGAAATTAATTATGGCAATTCAAATAGGAGATAAATTACCACATTTTACAGCCGTTAAGCAAGACGGAACCACTTTTGATTCTAATTCTATTCAAAATAAACCAGTTGTAATTTATTTTTATCCAAAAGACAATACGCCAGGATGTACCACGCAAGCCTGTAGTTTTAGAGACGCTTATCAAGATTTTCAAGATTTGGGTGTAGAAGTCATTGGTGTAAGTAGCGATTCGGTTAGTTCGCATCAAAATTTTCAGCAAAAATTCAAGTTGCCGTTCATCTTACTTTCAGATGCTGATAAGAAATTGCGTAAATTATTTGGTGTTCCTTCAGCACTTTTTGGATTAATTCCTGGGAGAGTAACCTATGTTTTTGATGCTTATGGAAAATGCATCTATATATTTGATAGTATGAAAGCTAAAAATCATATTGCGAATGCATTAATTACGCTTCAATCAATTAAATAAAGCTTTACCAATAGCAGTTATAATTAACTATAAATTTTGCATCTTTGCAATCTTATTACATTGACAATGAAGTTTTATCCATTAACTTTTACACCTATTTTGAAAGACCGCATTTGGGGCGGAACTAAATTGAAAACTTATTTAAATAAGTCAATCATTTCTGAAACCACAGGCGAAAGTTGGGAAATATCAACTGTTCCAGGCGATGTGAGTGTAGTTAATAATGGTTTTTTTGAAGGTAAAAGCATCAATGAAATCATCGATTTGTATCCTACAGAAATCTTAGGAAAAACTGTTGTTGCGCGTTTTGGGAATCAATTTCCATTATTGTTTAAATTTATTGATGCTAAAGAAGATTTATCCATTCAATTACATCCAAATGACGAATTGGCTAAAGAGCGCCATAATTCATTTGGTAAAACTGAAATGTGGTATGTAATGCAAGCTGATGCATCTTCTCGTTTAGTAGTTGGATTTAAAAATGATTCTAATCAACAAGAATATTTAGAAAAATTAGCAAATAAAGATTTGGTTTCTCTATTGAATGAATATCCTGTTAAAAGAGGCGATGTTTTTTTTCTAGAAACAGGAACTATTCATGCCATTGGAGCTGGAGTTGTGGTGGCCGAAATTCAGCAGACTAGTGATATTACCTATCGAATTTATGATTGGGACAGGGTTGATAGTAATGGGAATGGAAGAGAATTGCATACCGAATTAGCTTTAGATGCAATTAATTATCAGATTACGGCATCTAAGGTAGATTATATAGAGCAAACAAATCAAGCAGCTAAAGTGGTTGATTGTCCTTATTTTGTTACAAATATTGTGGCTTTGCAAGACCATTTTATTTGGAAAAAAACTAAAGAATCTTTTACTGTTTTTATGTGTACCAATGGTCAATTTGAATTGATTTTGAATGGTGAAATTATGCGTTTTCAAATGGGCGATACGATTTTGATTCCTGCAATTATAGATCATTTGACTTTAAAAGGTAAAGCAACCATATTAGAAATTTCGATATAATGTATTGAGAACAAAATATATTATGTAATTTTGCATTAAATTTTAAATAAATAAAAAATGGCAAGCGTTAAAAACTTGAAAAAAGAAATCAACTACGTTTTAGGTGATATTGTAAATATCGTTTATGTATGGGAAATGACTACAGTAGGAAAACCAACTGAAGCTTCTGATAAATTAGTTGATGAAATCTACGAAACTTTTGATTCTTTAATGACAAGAGCAAATCAAAAAGACGTTGAGAGCAAAAAAGCACATTTTAAACAAATTCGTAAAGATTACGAAGCGGCTGCTAATCAATTTGTTGCGAAAATAAACGAATTAAACTAAAAAAAATGCAATAAAAAGTGCAGATTTTTTTTGGAAATTTAAAATTCAGAATTATATTTGCACCGCATTAGAGTTGCCGGTGTAGCTCAGCTGGCTAGAGCAGCTGATTTGTAATCAGCAGGTCGTGGGTTCGAGTCCCTCCATCGGCTCTAATTGAAACCATCACTTTTTAAGTGGTGGTTTTTTTATTTTTATGATGTTTTAGTAAAAAAAAACCACAACTTATAAGTTGTGGTTTTTTGCTTTTAATTACTTTTCAGTAGTTTTTCTTTCTTTTACATATTCGGTAAGCATTTTGCCATATTTTGATTTGGCTACATCGGGTTTCATGCTTTTTTGAATAGTGTCTAAGTAGGTAATATTTATATTAGCAATTTCAGAAAGCGCTAAATAAGGTGCAATTGAATTATCACTATGATTTACGGCAAAATTTGCTGTATATCGGTATTTTCTTGTCAAAAGTTTTTGGTAAGCGGTTTTAATACTGTCAGAAGTGGCTTGATTTGGTTTCAATTCGTTTTTTAAACGCTTTTCTATTAATGTTAAGTTTTCTTCGTTAAAACGACGGTTAATCTTATTGAACTCCACCCATAAGTCGTGACTTTTTGAACCTGAAATTTTAGCTCCGGCAAAAAACTCTTTTAATGTAGTTTCAATTTTTATGTTTCCAGGCTCAGCAAAAAACATTAGGTTGTTGTCTATTGAATTGGTTTGACCTCTATCTAAAAATAAGTATAGCATTTCAGGACTTTCTAATTTGATATTGCTTTCAAATTTTGAATCTCCTTTGATAATAATACTATCTAAAATTACTAAAGAGGAATCTTGAATTTTTTGAATGTATAATTTGCCTTGGCCTAATCCTTCTACATTTCCTGTGATGTGTACATTTGCTCCTTCAGCTCCATTTTTCTTTTCACAAGCTATAAAGGTTATTATTGTAAGTAATGATAATACTATTTTCTTCATTTTGGAATTTTTATTTTAAGTTCGCAAAGTAAATAAAAAATCCTCAAAATACAGTGTACTTTGAGGATTTTCAAGTTCAAAATCAAATTCAAGTTCAAAATCAAATTCAATTTTCAAAATATTTCATCAATAAAAAATCATTTAGCCTCTTAACCAAGCTTCACGAACTGCTTTTTTAGTATTATCAGTTGCTTGGTAACCATCTTGTTTTTCTTTAGGCATTACAATTTTTCCTTTTAGAGTTTGTTCTTTTCCGTCTCTTTTAATTTTTACAGTAATAGCTTCTCCATCTTTCCAGTTCATACTTGTCATAATCATGTCGTAGATGTTGTCTAAGTTGTAAGCCGTATCGTTAATTGCAATAATTTTATCATTGTTTTTAATTCCTAAAGTAGTAAAGAATGCATTCAATTCAATTTCAGGTAAAATCATGATTTCTTTTGTGTTAGGATCAACTGTGATATATGGCTGCGTTTGATCTTTTAAAAATGGATTTCCTGCGATTTCAATTGATGCTTCTGTTACTCCCATTTTAGCAAAAAATTGTTCGTAAGGAATAGGTGTTTCGCCAGCGACATATTTGTTTAAAAATTCGCCAACAGCTGGATACGTAAGTTCAGTAATTTTTCCGAATAATTCTTCGTCTTTGAATGCTTTTTTAGTGCCATATTCTGTTGCTAAATCTTGCATTAAATTTAAGATTCCTTTTTTACCATTACTGTTTTCTCTGATTAAGATGTCAACACACATTGCAATTAAAGCTCCTTTTTGATATACGTTAACATATTGGTCTTTGTAAGGTGCATTTAAAACGTTTTTACTCATTTTAGTAAAACTCATTTTGTCGTTCATTTGACGCGATTGTGCAATTTTACCAGCCATTCTTTCAAAGAATTGTTTTTCGTCGATTAAGCCTTGGTTTACTTGGAATAAGTTTGCAAAATATTCTGTTACGCCTTCATACATCCATAAGTGCTCAGACATTTGCGGATTATTGAAGTCAAAATATTGAATTTCGTTTGAATGAACTGTTAAAGGTGTAACAATGTGGAAAAATTCGTGAGAAACTACATCTTTCAATTGTTCTTGTAGCATTTCTAATCCCATCATTTCTGGCATTACAACCGTTGTTGATGTTGGGTGTTCAAGTGCACCAAATCCTTTTGCATCTTTTCCTGCCATATCAGATAAATAAAGTAGGATTGCATATTTTTTAGTAGAATTTATTGGGCCTAAGAAACGTTTTTGAGCTTTCATCATCGTTTCCATATTTGGCGTAATTTGTTCAGCTGTATATTTTCCTGTTGGAGAATATACACTGATGATAATTTCCATATCATCTACCATAAATGAAGTGTAATCTGGTTTAGAGTACATAATTGGCATTTCAACCAAATTAGCATATTTAGGCATTACAAACACATCAGAAGTAGTGCTTGCATCCGCATCTGTCATCGCAGAAACACCTAATAAGTTTGCAGGATGTGTTACTGTTAATTTGTATTGCGTTTCTTCTTTTCCTTTAAAATAGCCAATGAAACCATGAGTGTTCAACATAAAGTTTACACCTGCATTTATATTTGTACCTGCTGGAGAAAATACGTCGTCTCCTTCACCAAATCCAGCACCGCTTTCAGTGTCATAGGTGTCGTTTACTAAATAAGTGATTTTTGCTAATTTAGTTGCTTCAGAAATTACATAGGTGTTTTCGTCAGTTTTTGCAATTTTTAGTGCATTTCCTTTTGCGTCAAATGCTTTAACATTTTCTACATAACGTCCATAGTCGTCTTCTGAATATGTTCCTGGAACTGTTTTAGGAATTAAAAAAGTAGCTGTTTCTGTAGTAAAAGTTGGTGTAACAATAGTAACTTGAACTTTGTCGTCTTTTACATTTACTAAATCAATGGTTACGTCAACTTCATTTTTTGCTGTTGCTGCTTTTTGAGTCGAATTACAACTCCATAGGAAACTCACTACTGCTAGTGAAAGAATTATTTTTTTCATCTTTAATCTTAGTTTATAAGCATAAGTAGATGAAATGAATAAAATGTTACAGTTATCGTTTAGAGATTTTATTACCTGTAATTTGTCTTTGTAATTTACATTTGAATCGGTCTATTCCGTTAGCACGTAGTTTTGTGTGCTTTGTTGCTCTACCTTGAACGCGTTCGCGCCACATTTTAAAGCTTGAGGGTTTCATTTCACGACGCATAATTTCAATTGTTTCCTGCTCAGAAATACCAAATTGAAAAGTGATTGCTTCAAATGGTGTCCGGTCTTCCCAAGCCATTTCAATGATTCGGTCGATTTGAATTTCGGTGAAATTTTTGTTTTGCATGGAGCAAATTTCTGTATAAAATAAAAAAACTCTTGTTGAACAAGAGTTAAATTTTTAATCAAATTTATTTTTAAAGTAATATTTACTATCTAAATCATCATCTTCCAAATCGTTATATTTCATTGGTTTCGGTTTTGGTTTACTTGCCGTAACTTTCTTTTTCCAAAGTTCAAAATTATCTTTGGATAAACGTTTGCGCATCAATTCAGTAACATCATTTTCTGATACACCAAATTCTTCTTTTAAAACTTCAAAAGGTTTTTTTTCCTCTTGCGCCATAGCAACAACTCTATCTAGTGTTTCGTTGTCGAATTCTGAAATTTTCTTCTTTTTCATGAAGTAAATACTATTTTTTTATAGTTTAAAGGTTAATAATTCAATATTAATAAAAAAATAAATTCAAAAAATATGCCAATTACTTTTTCGGAAATTTTTAAAAAAAGCTATTATTTGATGTTTGTTTTTGAATAAAATCTACAAAATCGTTCGAAATGTTAAATTTATTCTACTCTTTTTTGGCTGCGAAGCTTTTGGTATTTGATGTTTGTAGTGAATTTGACTACCTTCTTTCATGAGTAATAAACTTCCGTGGTTTAAATTGAGTGATAATTTTATAGTATTATCCGAAATATGTTTCAGTTGAAACTGACGTTCTTCACCAAAACTGACTGATGCTATTATTGGATTTCTACCTAATTCTCGTTCGTTATCGGCATGCCATCCATTACTGTCTTTTTCATTTCGGTATAAATTTGCTAAAACAGTTGTGAAATTTTCATTGCAAAGCACTTCAATTTCATTTTTTATATGCATTATTGTGCTGTTCCATGGTTGAGGTTGCATCGTTAATCCGGAATAGGAATAAGGTTTTCCTTCATTTCCAAATAGACAAGTTAATCGCGGTTGTAATATTTTTTTTCCAAAAATTGTAATTTCTTCATGCTTCCATGGTGTTTCATTTGTTAGTTTTTCAAATAATATATCTGCTTCCTCTTTAGAAAAGAAGTTAGGATAAAATTCAAAAACTGCTTCGGGTAGCGGTAAAATTATTTTTTCTTTAGGGAATAGATTGAGCATAAAAAAAGCGATGTATAACACCGCTAATTTACTTATTTTTTGGTTGATTATTTTCTTTTAAACTGAATATTCATGATTACGATAGCTAAAATGATTAAAGCAATTCCTAACCATTGTATTCCTAAGACTTCTTCGTTTAAAAGGAAGAAAGCCATCATTACCGAAACAGGTAATTCTAATGAAGAAACAATACTGCCTAATCCAATTCCTGTGTGAGGAAAACCTGCATTTAGTAGCATAGGTGGGATAATTGTTCCAAAAAGGGCTAAAACGATTCCCCATTTTGTAAAAATTTCAAAGTTAAATGGTGTGGTTTGAGTATATAAGCTGAAGCCAAAAACAATTACTGCGCCACCAAGAAGCATGTATAAACTTCTTTGTGCTGATGAAATTCCTAATGCTACTTTGTTTGCTGTAAACATTGTAGTTGTAAATGAAGTTGCGGCTAATAATCCCCAAAATAAACCATTTGCCCAATCAATATTCGGGTCGTTAAAATTGATTTTGAAAATATTTATAGCGAAAGCAGTTCCTATCAAAACTATAATTACTGCAATTATTTTTTGTAATGAAGGCGCTTTTTTGTCTAAAAACCATTCTAATAAAACACCCATCCAAACCGTTTGCATCAATAATACAATTCCTATTGAGACCGGAATGTATTTTACGGCTAAATAGTAAAAAACGCTTGTCATACCAAGAGATGTTCCAGCTAGCATTAAGTGTAAAATGTTTTTAGGACTTGCTTTAACAGCTGTGTTTTTATTTTTAGTTCTTTGGAATAAATTGATGATTAAAATTCCAATAATTCCATAGATAAATTGTGAGGAAGTTACTTCTGCTGTAGTAAAATCTTCTTTGTAAGCTAATTTTACGAAAGTTGCTAACATTCCGTAACTGGTAGCGCCTAGAGCTACTAAAAAAACACCTTTGATTATATTGTTGTTTGACATCTCCTGATTTTTTTAGGGGGCGCAAATATAAGGTAAAAAGAAAAAAGAAAAAGAAAAAAGAGAATAGATTTTTGGATAGTTTAATTTTAGTAAGAATTTAACAGTGCTCTACTAAATAAAAATTTTAAAATGGAGTTATGGTATTAAATCAATTAATATGAAACACTTTTTACTACTAACTATTCTTAGTTTTTTATGTTGTAATAATTCCGAAAAAAATATTGATGTTTCAAAAGATTATTCTAAAATTCATGCCGAAGCATTAGCATTTTGCCAAAAAGAAAATTTTAATGAAGAATATTATTTTTTGATAGATTTAAGTGTTCATTCGGGTAAAAATAGATTTTTTATTTATGATTTTGTAACGAAAAAAGTTTTGGATAAAAACCTTGTAACGCATGGAAGTTGCGATCAGTTTGAAGAAAATCCAGAAAAGTGGGAAAAGGTAAAATTTGATCATAGAGTTGATAGTCATTGTTCTATGAAAGGGAAATATAAAATTGGCAATCGTGATTATAGTTCGTGGGGAATCAATGTGAAATATTGGTTACACGGATTAGAAACAACCAATAAAAATGCAGAAAAAAGGGTTGTTGTTTTGCATTCTTGGAATGCTGTAAAAAACAAAGAAGTGTTTCCAAAATATTCGCCTTTGAGTTGGGGCTGTCCAGCAGTTTCAAACGAGTTTATGGAAAAACTCGATATTCGTTTGAAACAAACAAAAAAACCTGTTTTGTTGTGGATTGTAGAATGAAAAAATCTCGTTTAAGGTAATTTAAACGAGATTTTACTTCAAATTATATAATAAACTAACCCTTATCTTCTACCACCACGACGTTTTGTTTTTACAACTGTAGTTTTTCCTCTTTTATTTTTATGTATTACTGTAGTTCCTCTTCTGTTATGTACTACTACAGTTGATTTGCTTCTTCTTGGAGCATATACTTTTCGAGCTACAACAACTCTATGTGTTGCTGTTCTGTGATAATATACGCGGTGATGTGCACATCTTCCATGAAAAATAGAGTATCGATATGGTCTCCAAGGTTTCCACCATCTTGGATAGAATCCCCATCTGTGAGGAGAAACCCAAACTACATAACCAGGCGCATATAAAAAGCGTACACTTGGCCAAAACCAAACATTTACTACTACACCAGTTGTCGTAATTTCAGGAACATTTGGTCCACCTTTTGATTTTTCGATTTTTTTATCTACTTCAAAAGGCTCTACAATTGTGTTTTCCGCATATAATTCTGAATCACCTTCAATTTGCAGTATTGCTGTTTCGTTTCCTGTCTTTTCTATGCCAATTGTTGCAATGTCTTGTTTTTCTTTTTCACTTAAATATGTGCTTAGAACAATAACATGAATATCTTTTTCTTGAATGTCTTGCACCACAATGTAATCAATTTCTCCATCATTATTTAAATCAAGATTGTTAACATTATTGTTTTCTTCATTGATTAATTTTTCAAACTCTTCTAATGAATTTGCTTGTTTGAATAATGCTAATGCACCTTCTAAACTAAAGTTTTCACCCGTGTATTCTGGTAAATCATTTTTATCATCATCTTGAGCGAAGCTTGTTGTAATTCCTAGAATTAGCAACAAAAGAAAGGATAATCTTTTCATAATTAATACAATATTACGTTATAAATAGTTCCGTTTGAATGTGTGTAGGTGGCTAAGTTGTCACAAGTATTGTTTCCGTAGTCTAAGATTCCATCAAGAACACTTCCTTTTAAGTCTAATTGTCCTTGTGAAATATGATTACAAGCATATTTTTTAATTAAAGTTTCAACTACTGTAACACTTAAAGATGCACCACCTGTTTTGGTAATTGTGTGGCTTCCAGAAGTAATTTCGTATATATTATCGGCTAATATTAATGTGCTTACACCAGCAGTTTGTTTTACAGTTCTTGTGCCATAATGATTAAAAACTACACCTGCTGGATTAGTTATTTTGCCATTCGTAATTGTTCGTGTCCACTGAGGTATAGCTGTGTTTGTAGTTGTATTTTCATATACTACTGTGCCTTCAACTTTTCTACCGTTTACATAATAATTACTTCCTCTTTCAATGGTCATGATGCTTCCATTGTTCATTACATAATCAGTAATTGTGATAGTTATAATTCCAGAACGCGTTATACCGTTGTATGTGCAACCTGTTCCAAAATCAACAGTAAATATTTTTGGAAAAACACCCGGAGTTGTGTTGTTAACATTTACAGAAGCACAAGGAGCAATTGCATTTGATTGCTGAGAATTTCTGTCAGAATAGCTTGAATTATCACTAGATATGTCAATTCCAGAGTTAAAATCTAATTCATTTGTTAAATCAATATCTGCTGATGCATTTATTAATTCTTTATCAAGTGCTAGGTTTTCTTCTCTATTACAAGAAACAAAACTCAAAGACATTATTAGAAGTCCAAAAGTGTAAAATTTTAAATTTTTCATAGTTGTTTTTTTAGCGATTATGATGTTTAGACATTGTATTACTATAAAGGTTTAATGAAAAGTTAAAAATTATTCAATGTCTTCTGATAAATCTTTTAAGTGTACACGAAGAGCGTTTACCGAAATGCTAATTTCCCAAAATGAAATACCTAATGAAATTAGTAAACTAAGTAAGCTAGCTCCAAAAATATATATGCCAATTGTTGATTGGTTTACATACAATAAAAGCATTGTAAATACAGATAAAAATAAACACATTACGCCAAAAAGTTGCATATAGCGAATTAGCGTTAATCGTAAGTTTAGGTTTTTAATCTCTAATAAAATGCTCTTGTTTTGATTGTCGTCGTAATTTTTCTTTAGCCCGCGAACAATTTGTGCAATAGTTAAAAATCGATTTGTATAGGCCAGTAAAATAAGCGAAGTTGCAGAGAATAAAAGTGCTGGAGTTTCAAGTGATAAGGTCATTTTTTTATTTTATTTTCGTTAATTCTAAAAGCAACAATTTTTTTAATCAAATCAATAGGTAAATCTTCGTTTAATGGAAATTGAATAGTTCCTTTTGAGTTTTTATATATTGAAATTTCTTTTTGAAATTTTTCAATTCCAGAAGCACCAGGATAAAAGCCTATGTGGTTTTTATAGGCAGCAAAATGTACAAGATTACCATTTAAATAAAAAGTTGGTATTCCGTAGCTAATTTTTTCTGAAGCTTCAGGTGCAATTCCTTGAATAATCGTTCTTATTTCGGTTAAAATATTTTGAATATTCTCTGGGAAATTACTAATATACTCGTCAATACTATTGGTTTTTGTTTGCATAATAAGTTAAATTTTAGTTGCAAAAGCAATAACATGACCATCAAAATCAGCAACATAACCAACTGTATCGCCCCAATCTCTTAATTCTATTGGGCTAATTTCTATTGCCCCAGCTCTTTTTGCTTCTTCAAAAATAGTTTCAATATTTTCCACTTGAAGATACAATTCGCACCTTGGAATTCCATTTCCCGATGTTGGATGCGGCAATATAGGAGTAATGATTTTTGCAATTCCTTCATTTGGCATTAAACCTATTTTTACAAATTCATTTAAGGAAAATTCAGTCATTCCAGGTACATTTAAACTTGGATTTTGTCGCAGAATCGTTTCATAGAATTTTGTGCTTTTTTCTTGGTTTGAAACGTATAGGATGAATTCGAGTTGGTTTATTTTCATAATAATTACTTTCTTACTGCATAAATTAATTCATCTAAAAAAGCACCATTTTTATAAATGTTTTTCTCAATTTTTGCTTCTAATATAAAACCAGCTTTTTCTAATGCTTTTTGAGAGGCAATATTATTTCCAAAAGGTCTTGCAAAGATTCGTACCACATCAAAATTTTTGAACCCATGATTTGTTATTTCTACAATTGCTTTTGAGATAATGCCTTTGTTCCAGAAAGGTTCTCCTAAAAAATAACCTAATTCTAAATTCTTCTCCATAATGTCACTTTGTGGATGCAAACCGATACTTCCAACAGCTTCACCATGTACTTCAATTGCAAAAATTTGGGTTGGGTTATGTTCTTTTATCGTATTAATAAAAGATTTTGCGTTTTCAATAGTATATGGATGTGGAAACCCATTGGTTAAAAAATTAGCAATATTAGGATTATTTGCATATTTGGCTAAATCTTCAGCATCTTCAATTTGCCATGGTCTAAGTTTGAAAAGCATTTTTTTCTCAAATTTAAAAAAAAATCCTGACTGATTTCATAAACCAGTCAGGATTAATACTAAAGTTCTATTTCTTACTTCAAAGTTTCAAAACTTCTCTTTACAAAAGCCGTCAATTCTTCACCTTTTAATAAACCTTGCGAAATTTTTGCTAAATCTAATGCTTGTTTTACTAGCAATTCTTGTGCAGATTTATCTTCGGTTTGTAGAATAGCTGTAGCTAAATTTGAGTTTGAATTTACAACCAAATTATACATATCAGGGAAGTTGCCCATGCCAAACATTCCACCACCGCCAGTTGCGCTCATTTCTTTCATTCTTCGCATAAATTCGGGTTGTGTAATCATAAATGGTGCAGCGTTGCTATCCATAGGTTCTAATTGAACGGTGTAGTTTGCTTTTGGAACAATTGCTTCTAAAACCGATTTTAAATTGGTTTGTTCGTCTTGGCTTAATTTCGAAATTTGAACATCATCTTTTTGAATTAATTTGTCTATGTGATCTGCATCTACACGAGCAAAAGTTAAATTCTCGTTATCAGCTTCTAATTTTTGAATCAAATGCGAAACAATTGGTGAATCTAGCAGTAAAACTTGATATCCTTTTTCTTTTGCAATGTCAATATAGCTATGTTGTGCATCTTTATTTGAAGCATATAAAACAACTAATTTTCCGTTTTTGTCGGTTTGATTTGATGCAATTGTTTCTTTTAATTCAGATAATGTAAAGTATTTATCATCCGTTGTTGGATACAGTACAAAATCACCTGCTTTTTCATAAAATTTTGGTTCCGAAAGCATTCCATATTCCAACACAATTTTAATATCGTTCCATTTTTGTTCAAAATCTTCACGATTTTCGTTGAATAACGATTTCAATTTATCGGCAACTTTTCGAGTAATGTAATTCGAAATTTTCTTTACATTCCCATCGGCTTGTAAATACGAGCGCGATACGTTTAACGGAATATCTGGTGAATCAATCACACCTTTAAGCATACCTAAAAACTCAGGTACAATTCCTTCTACATTGTCGGTAACAAACACCTGATTTTGATACAGTTGAATTTTATCTTTTTGCATTTGTAAATCGGCCGACATTTTTGGGAAATATAAAATCCCGGTCAAATTAAACGGATAATCTACATTTAAGTGAATGTTGAATAATGGTTCTTCAAATTGCATTGGATACAATTCGTGATAGAATTTTTTGTAATCCTCATCAGTCAAATCCACTGGTTGTTTTGTCCAAGCTGGATTTGGATTGTTGATGATGTTGTCTATTTCTTGGTATTCTGTTTTGTAATCTTCTGGCGCATCTTCTGGTTTTGGAAGAGCTTCTTGTTTGGTTCCAAATTTAATCGGAATAGGCATGAATTTGTTATACTTCGTCAACAATTCACTAATTTTATATTCTTCTAAAAATTCTAAAGAATCTTCTGCAATGTGTAAAATTATTTCCGAACCTCTGTCGGTTTTGTCGTGTGGAACCAATGAAAATTCTGGGCTTCCATCACATGTCCAATGTGCTGCTGGTTCATCTTTGTAAGATTTTGTGATGATTTCCACTTTTGAGGCCACCATAAAAGCGGAATAGAATCCTAATCCAAAATGACCAATTACACCTGAATCTTTGGCAGAATCTTTATATTTTTCTAAAAATTCTTCCGCACCTGAAAAAGCAATTTGGTTGATGTATTTTTCTACTTCATCAGCCGTCATCCCTAAACCTTGGTCAATAATGTGTAGTTTTTTAGCTTCTTTGTCGATTTTAACCTCAATAATTGGGTTACCATATTCAACTTTTGCTTCACCAATACTGGTTAAGTGTTTTAATTTTAAAGTAGCGTCGGTTGCATTAGAAACTAATTCGCGAAGAAAAATTTCGTGGTCGCTATACAAGAATTTTTTAATTAGTGGAAAGATGTTTTCTACAGAAACGTTAATTTTTCCTGATGCCATATTTTAAAATTTTAGTTAAACAATTTGATGTTTCAGATACTTCAAAACAAGTACCAAACTAGATTTGGTGACAAATTGACATAAAAAAATCCTAATTCAAAAAGGAGAATTAGGATAGGTTAAGTATTAAGTAGGGGGTTGGTTTCTTGTTTAGTAACTACCAAATTTATAGGTTAAACCAGCAGTTACATTATACATAATTCCTGTAATTGAGTTAGCTTGACCTACATAGGTTAAAGTTCCGTCAAAATAGTAATGTTGAGAAATATTAAAAATCATTGAAGCATCTAATCCTAAATATAAGTTTTCAGCAACTTTATATTGTGGACTAATTCCCATAATTACATTCGCAATATGGTCTGTTTTATCTAAAGTAGGAATATCAGATTTCAAAATTGATAATCCACCACCAGCATGTGCTAGTACTCTAAAATTTCCATAAGAAGCTCTTGAGTCAATTAAATTTGAAACATTCATTACACCTTGTAAAGAAATTCTTGTGTTTTTTGAGCCAGATTCAATTCCCGTATCTTCATTTTCAATTGAGAAAGTATCTGAGGCAAAATCAATTTTAGCACCAAAAGTTTCATCAAAATCATAAGAAACTCCACCACCAAAATGTGTAAATCCGTTATAGCTAGGTTCAAAAGAACCATTAAGTCCATAATTTGCTTCGATACTAAATTGTGCTTGTGAGGTATTTGTGAAAAATATTGCAACTAGGGTTATTGCAAAAAATAGGGATTTTTTTTTCATTGTTAAATTTCGTTAAAATTGGGGAGTGCAATATAGAATTAATTTCAGTATTTAAAAAAAATATTTTCTTTAAATTTTAATCATAAATGTTTTATGGTTTTCTTTGCTCTAAGAAACGCTCAATATATATGCTAAAAGTACAATCTGTCCGATTTTCGTATCTCAATACTGTGGTGATTAATAGTTTAACTTTTTCTTTATCCAAAGGAAAAAGCATGGCTATTATAGGCGAGAGCGGTTGTGGTAAAAGTACATTACTTAAATTAATTTATGGTTTGTACGACGTTGATGAAGGACAAATATTTTGGGATGATATCGCTGTTCAAGGACCAAAATTCCATTTGATTCCAGGGATGCCTTTTATGAAATATTTAGCTCAAGATTTTGATTTGATGCCATTTATTACGGTTGCAGAAAATGTTGGTAAGTATTTGTCTAACTTTTTTCCAGAAGAGAAACAAACTAGAATTGCAGAATTGTTAGAAATTGTTGAAATGACCGAATATGCAAATGTAAAAGCAAAATTATTGAGTGGCGGACAAATGCAACGTGTAGCATTAGCAAGAGTTTTAGCCTTGGAACCCGAAGTTTTATTGCTTGACGAGCCTTTTAGTCATATTGATAATTTTAGAAAAAATAGCCTTCGAAGAAAATTATTTAGTTATTTAAAACAAAAAAACATCACTTGTATAGTTGCCACACATGACAGTACCGATGTTTTGGCTTTTGCAGATGAGGTGTTAATTGTAAAAGATGGAAATATCATTGAAAAAGGTAATCCTAAAGAAATTTATAATCACCCAAAAAACAAATATATAGCTTCGCTTTTTGGAGATGTTAATGCAATAGTTATTAATGGAAAAAATCATTTGGTTTATCCACACCAATTAAAAGTTAGTGAAAAATCTGAATTGAAAGTAAATGTAATACATTCCTATTTTAGAGGAAATCATTATTTAATTGAAGCTATGTATGAAAATCAATCTGTGTTTTTTGAAAATGTGATGGATATAGAAATGGGTAAAGAGTTGTATTTAGAAATTATCTAAATCTAAATATTGCACTATTTTTATTTGATTACTTCTGTTTGTTGAAACTTTTTTCATTCAAAATAATTTTGTTTCTTTTTATCTGAATAGTGTCGTTTTCAAAATATTTTTTTTCATAATTTTTACTAAATATTTTAATTTTTATGAAGGTGCTTTTTGAATTTTTTATAGAATAAATATTTTTTTCTAGAGACAAGTTTATTGATGAAAATTCAATTTTGTCAGATACATTAAATGAGTAGTTGTTTAAAATTATTTTTCCATCTTCATTTGTTGTGATATATATGTTTTGATTCATAATAAAATCCACGCCATATATTCCATAATTGTTTTCATCAACAACATGTATTATTGATTCATCATCATTTCCTTTTAAAGATTCTTCTACTGTAAAATAATCATTCTGATATTCGGGATAACTATTTATTATTATCTCCCCATTTTTTATATACCAATTACCTTTACTTTCACTAATTAATAGTGGTATCTTACTATAGAATTCAAAAGTATGATTACTATTAAATTTTAGAAATTCATTACCTAAAATTGTTTTATTAACAAATATACCATCAACTTCTCGATTTTTTGTGGATTTACAATTAATAAAGATTGATGTTAGTAGTAGTAAAGTAATAATCTTATTCATTTCAGAATCTTTATTAACAAATATAATTCAAATTATCAAAATCTAAATAAATCGTTCCTAAATTATTAATTTCGTATTTTTGCTATACTAAAAACAAATACCACATAGAATATGTATCATTCAAAAATAGCAGGATTAGGTTATTATGTTCCTGAAAACATTGTTACAAACGACGATTTATCTAAAATTATAGAAACCAATGATGAATGGATTCAAGAGCGAACAGGAATTCAAGAGCGTCGTCATGTGATTAGAGGAGAAGATACCACTACAACGATGGGTGTAAAGGCAGCTAAGATTGCTATAGAACGTTCGGGTGTTGCTAAAGAAGATATTGATTTTGTCATTTTTGCTACGTTGAGTCCTGATTATTATTTTCCTGGTCCAGGCGTTTTAGTACAACGTGATTTGGGTCTAAGAACAGTTGGTGCTTTGGATGTTCGTAATCAATGTTCGGGTTTTGTGTATGCGATTTCAATTGCCGACCAATACATTAAAACTGGAATGTATAAAAATGTTTTAGTTATTGGCTCTGAATTACATTCAACCGGTTTAGACATGACCACTCGTGGTAGAGGTGTGTCAGTAATTTTTGGAGATGGAGCAGGAGCAGCAGTACTTTCAAGAGAAGAAGATTTGACCAAAGGAATTTTATCTACACATCTACATTCAGAAGGACAACATGCTGAGGAATTGTCTCTTGTTGCACCAGGAATGGGGAAACGTTGGGTAACCGATATCATTGCAGATAATGATCCAAATGACGAAAGTTATTATCCATACATGAACGGACAATTTGTTTTTAAAAACGCAGTAGTTCGTTTTAGTGAAGTGATTAATGAAGGACTTCAAGCCAATAATTTACAGGTTTCAGATATTAATATGTTGGTACCACATCAAGCGAATTTGAGAATTTCACAGTTCATTCAACAGAAATTCCGTTTAACAGATGACCAAGTGTTCAATAACATTCAAAAATATGGAAACACAACCGCAGCTTCTATTCCAATTGCTTTAACTGAAGCTTGGGAACAAGGAAAAATTAAATCAGGTGATTTAGTTGTTTTAGCAGCTTTTGGTTCTGGATTTACTTGGGGAAGTGTGATTATTAGATGGTAATTTTAGAGAATAGAATAAAGAAAATAGAATATAGATAAAAAGCGTTCTGAAATTTTCAGAACGCTTTTTTTATGGTTTATAAATGGAGGGGTTGGGGGAGGCTAGAACATTCCGCCACCACCTTGTGTTTCGTTAGCATCTCTTTGTTTTCTAGCTAAAGCACGGTTTTTTCCGCCGCCAAAAATATAGTTGATTCCAACATAAAATGTTTGACTTTCCCAATAAAAAGCACCTTGTTGACGGTATGGAATTTTACCATCAAAAGCAAAACGCATGTTTTCAAAGACGTCATTATAACGTGCAGTAATTGTTCCTTTGCCTTTTAAAATGTTGTAAGTAGCTCCAAAATCCATTTTGTACATCGCTTTTCGGTCATATTGTAGTCCTTTGTCTTTACCTCTGTACATTCCAAATAATTGAAAACGTAAATCTTTTGTAGCAGTAAAACTGTTATTAATTCTTGCATTGAACGTTGTTACATCAACTTCAGCATTTTCTAAAGCATTCGTATTTGCATTTTGAATCGTTCCTTTTGCCGTTTTGAAATAAATATCCGCACTTGCATTAGCTGACCACCATTTTGTGAACTTTAAATTAGCAGAAGATTCAATTCCATACGCATTGTTGTTGTCAAAATTAGCATACGATAAAATGTTTCGATTCACGTTATTTGGGTCGTTATAAACTGTTCTTGAAATTTCATCTGAAATACTTCTGTAGAAAACACCACTTGTAATGGAACCAATTTTTGTTGTTCGTGTATAATTTGCTTCAAATGAATTTGTAAATTGTGGTGCTAATGCTGGATTTCCTCTCGATTCCATTAATGGAGTTGTCCATTCTCTAATCGGACTAATTTGTCCAATGCTTGGACGATCAACTCTTCTAGAATAATTGAAATTAAAAGAGTTTTTATCGTTTGCAGTGTAAGTAAAAAATGCTGAAGGATATGCCGTAAATAAATCATCTGAAATATTTTGAGTATTACTAAATGCTGGATTTGTTTCTTCAATTGCAAAATTAGCATCTAAGTCAAAATATTCTAAACGAACACCAAGTTGCCCGCTCCATTTTCCAATTTGCTTTCCTAAATTAGCATATGCAGAATAAATATTTCTTCCAAAATCAAACGAATTATTCGCACTTGTAAAACTTGGATTGATATCGTTAAATTGATTTCCAGAATTTTGAATTCTTGTTTCAACTCCTAATTCTAATTTTAATGTTTCAGAAATTGGATTTACATAATCAGCATTCATTTGAAAATAATCTGTTGTTCCTTTAACTAAATTGGTTCTTTCAAAACTTTCTGTTGGATTTGAAATGGTTTCGTTGTACACCGTGTTTTCATCATTCACTGTGTGTGAATAATTTAATTGAAGTTCAAAATTTTCATCTTTCTTTTCAAAATCATGTTTAAAAACCATGTCATAGGTTTGGTTTTTGTTGGTGCTGTTGCTTCCAAAAAGTTGATTAGTATTTCTGTTTGCAATTGCATCATCATAAATTACTGTGGTAAATCCATTTCCATCACCATAAGTAAAACTTTGATTGGTATATGCTGATAAAGTGTTTTTATCATTGATATAATAATCCATTCCAAATTTTACTAAATGCGAATTGTTTTTGTTGTTAAATTGAAAATCTTGTCTATTTTCTTGGTTTGTTCTTTCGCTTTCTACAAATCCATGATTGGCATTTTTACCATGGTTAAATCCATAATTGGTATAAAAATTTACTTTTCCAACACGGTAATTTAAGTTCAAAGCTGAATTGGTTTTTGGTGTAATTCCAAAAGTTACACCAGAATTGATAGAGCCATTAAATCCATCTTGTGAATTTTTGTGTAAAATAATATTGATAATTCCACTCATTCCTTCAGGATTATATTTTGCCGAAGGATTTGTAATCAATTCAATTTGTTTGATAGAAGCTGATGGAATTTGTTGCAATAATTGCTCAATAGAAACATTAGAAGGTTTTCCATCAACCAAAACTCTCACATTGCTATTTCCTCTCATGCTAATTTCTTTCGTTTGTGGATCGATGCTAACAGTTGGAATGTTATTCATAATTTCAGATGCAGTTGTTCCAGAAGCAATTAAATCTTTCCCAACATTGATTACTTTTCTATCTATTTTTTGCACCATACTTGATCGTTCAGCAACAATTTGAACTTCTTTTAATTCAGTTACATCTTCTTCAATGGTAATTGTTCCTAAATTAAAATTTGCATCAGTTGTCAAATCAACAGTTTTACTACTTGTGATATAACCAATAAATTGAAATTCAACAGTGTATTTTTGAACCGATAATTGATTGATCGCAAAACTTCCATCGTCTTTTGTTACACCGCCTGTGATAATTTTATCATTGTCTTTAATAACAATATTTACATAAGGCAAAGGTTGCTTAGTATTTTTGTCGATAATCTTTCCTTTAATTGTTCCCGAATTTTGAGCAAATCCGTAGAAAAGACTACATAAAAAACACGTAATAATTAATTTTAGTTTCATTTGTTTGTTTTTAAAATAATATTGATGATTGTAGCTAATAGACTTCAACATTTGTTAATTGTTACAATTTTTTTGAAATTATTTTTTTGATGTAAAAAAACTAACAGCGAATTACCATTCGCAAACTACTATTTATTACCTTTGCGCGTTCTAAAAATTAGGTAAAAATGACATTACATCACACATTAACATTGCACATCCAAAAAGCAGTTCAGGAATTATTCGGTATAGCTATCGAAAAAGTTGAATTTCAAGCTACTAGGAAAGAATTTGAAGGTGATATAACTATGGTAGTTTTTCCTTTGGTAAAAGCATTAAAAGGCAATCCAGTTGAAATCGGAAATCAGATTGGAAATTACTTAGTAACGAATGTAAATGAAGTTTCTAAGTTTAATGTGGTAGGCGGATTTTTAAACATCGTGATTTCGGATGCTTTTTATGTGGAATTTTTCAATACGATTAAAAACAACGAAACATTTGGTTTTGTAGCTCCAAAAGAAGGAGAAAAAGCGGTAATGGTGGAATATTCTTCGCCAAACACCAATAAACCTTTGCATTTAGGGCACATCAGAAATAACTTGTTAGGATATTCGGTTGCTGAAATTTTAAAAGCTTCTGGAAAAAAAGTATATAAAACCCAAATCATCAACGATAGAGGAATTCATATCTGTAAATCGATGTTGGCTTGGCAAAAATTCGGTAACGGACAAACTCCTGCTTCAACCGGATTAAAAGGTGATAAATTGGTTGGGAATTTCTATGTGGAATTCGACAAACAATACAAAAAAGAAATTTCAGAATTAATCGCTCAAGGTAAAACCGAAGACGAAGCAAAAAAACTAGCACCATCCATTTTAGAAGCACAACAAATGCTTTTAGATTGGGAAAATGGAAAGCCAGAAGTTATCGAACTATGGAAAACCATGAACCAATGGGTGTATGATGGATTTGCTCAAACGTATAAAAATCTTGGCGTTGATTTTGATAGTTATTATTATGAATCCAACACCTATTTACTTGGAAAAGAAGTAGTGCAATTTGGTTTAGAGAAAGGCATTTTCGAGAAAGATCCAGATGGTTCAGTTTGGATTGATTTAACGGCTGATGGTTTAGATAGAAAAATCGTACTTCGTTCTGATGGAACAGCGGTTTATATGACACAAGATATTGGAACAGCAATCCAACGTGTGAAAGATTTTCCAGATGTTGGAGGAATGGTTTACACTGTAGGAAACGAACAGGATTACCACTTCAAAGTATTATTCTTAATCTTGAAAAAATTAGGATTTGATTGGGCAGACAGCTTGTATCATTTATCTTATGGAATGGTAGAATTACCTTCAGGAAAAATGAAATCTCGTGAAGGAACAGTTGTTGACGCTGATGATTTAATGGCAGAAATGACTACAACTGCACAAACTATTTCAGAAGATTTAGGAAAGTTAGATGGTTATTCTGAAGAGGAAAAAGCGGTTTTATTCAAAACAATCGGTTTAGGTGCGTTGAAATATTACATGTTGAAGGTTGATCCGAAAAAACAAATGATGTTCAATCCAGAAGAATCGGTTGATTTTGCAGGAAATACTGGGCCATTCATTCAATATACTTACGCTCGTATTCAATCGATTTTAAGAAAAGCTGATTTTGATACAACTGTTTCAATTTCTGGATTAGAATTACATGAAAAAGAGAAAGAATTAATCAAGCAAGTGCAGTTGTTTCCTGAAGTAATTCAAAATGCAGCTGAGAATCACAGTCCAGCTTTGATTGCAAATTATGCGTATGATTTGGTAAAAGAATTCAACTCGTTCTATCAGCAAGTTTCTATCTTAGGAGAAGAAAATCACGATAAAAAAGTATTTCGAGTACAGTTGTCAAAATCTGTTGGAAACACAATAAAAAATGCATTTCAACTGTTAGGAATTGAAGTTCCTGAAAGAATGTAAGCGAGTTACGAGTTTAAAGTTACAAGTTACGAGTTTATGATTATACTTGATTTTTTAACTTGTATTTGATATTGAAATATAATAAATGAACACATCAAAATATTTTATTCAAGCATTAATTGTAGTGGTTTTTTCAACCCTATCATTTTTAGCATTCAAAACATTTCTACCCAAGAAAATTTTTCCTGAAAGCACAGCAAATTCTAAAAATATTGTTGTAGACAGCTTGCTTTTAGAAGCATTAGCAGAAGATGGAGCTATTAAAGAAAAAGATACGTTATCAAATAAAACAATTGATTTTAAAGTTGTTAACGGAATAAAATTCCCAGATGAAACTTTTGATGAATACAAAGGAAATCAATATTTGGTCACTTTTTTTGAAAAATTATTTCAATTGGAAACCAAAAAGCAAGGAAATGTTCGCATAGCTTATTTTGGTGATTCAATGACAGATGGTGATTTGATAGTTAAAGATTTTAGAACTTATTTGCAAGAACGTTTTGGTGGTCAAGGTGTTGGTTTTGTTAATATTACATCAGAATCAGCTAGTTCAAGAAGTTCACTTACACACGAATTTTCGGGTAATTGGAAAACACAATCGTATTTGAAGGTTAAAAGACCATCACGTGCTTTCGGTGTAAATGGACATGTGTTTTTTGCTAACGATACTTCAAATGTAGCTTGGGTAAAATACAAAGCAACCAAAACAAAATTTGCCTCAGAATTACCAAAACCAACATTGTTCTACGGAAGTTCATCAAATAAAAACGGAAAGGTTTTTTATACTGTAGGTTCTGATACTATTTTCAAAAAATTATCACCAAACAATACTTTAAACACATTGACTCTGTCAGAAGGGAATTTGAAAAACATAAAAGTAAATTTTTCTAAAGCTGATTCAATTCCTTTTTATGGTTTTAATTTTGATGATGGAAAAGGAGTTCATGTTGATAATTTTTCAAACAGAGGAAATTCTGGACTTCCATTAGGAACATTTGACACGGCTACAATGAAAGCGTTTCATGCAAAATTAGGTTATGATTTAATTGTATTACAATATGGAGCTAATGTGTTGAATTATGGAACATTAGATTATACTTGGTATGAAAAACGAATGACTAAAGTTGTAAATCATTTGAAAGAATGTTTTCCTGGCGTCTCAATTTTAATTATATCAACGGCAGATAAATCAACTAAGTATGATTTGGAAATGAAAACAGATTCGGCTGTCGTTCCATTGAATACTGCACAAAAAAGATATGCTATTAAATCAGAAGCGAGTTTTGTAAATATTTACACATTAATGGGTGGTGATGGTTCTATGGTAAAATGGGTAGATGAAGTTCCTGCAAAAGCAAATAAAGATTATACACATTTTAATCATAGAGGTGCTAAAGAAGTAGCAAATATGATTTTTAACCAAATTAATCAAGGGTACGAAACCTATAAAAATTTAAGAAAAAAGCGCAAACCAGCCACTCCTGTAAAAAGAGATACGGTTGCTGTAAAAAAGGATTCAATACATGAAGAATAAGATAATATTGTTTTTACTTGGATTGACTTCCTTTGGTTTTGCTCAAGAAGTGGATACAACTTTTGTAGCGATTGATTCTACTATTGTTGATACTGTTGAGGTTACTTTTGATAAAAATGATATACAAAACACTAGTGCAATTGCTGCTTTTTATGAAAGATTGTACCAATTAGAACAATCAAAAGAAGGTAAAATAAATGTAGTTCATATTGGGGATTCGCATATTCAAGCCGATTTGTTTACTGCAAGAATGAGAAATCATCTGCAAAATGCTTTTGGAAATGCGGGTTTTGGATTTACATTTCCATATAGTGTTGCAAAGACAAATAATAGCGCACCCATTCGATTTACTGCTTCGGGAAGTTTTCAGAGTGTACGAAATTTATATGCCGATTCATCAAAACCTGTTGGTTTAAGTGGAATCGCTTTGGAAACAAAATCTGATAATTTTGCCATACAAGTGCAAGTAAAAGATGCACGATACAATTTTACTAATTTAAAGGTAATTACACCTCAAAATGCTAATTTATTTGATGTCTCGGTTTCTAATAAAAATATTGTAATAGAAACTAAAGTGCCTAAAAAAATAACGCATAAGGTAAAACCTGGTGAAGTTTTAGGTGGGATTGCAGACAAATATAATGTGTCGTTGAAAGCTCTTAAAAAAGCAAATGGATTAAAAAGTGATATGATTAGAGATGGAAAAATTTTGACAATCCCTTCAAAGCAGACACAGCCTAGATTTGTAACTAAAACAGAGTTTGTGCCTATAGATTTGCAAACTTCATTTTTTTCAAATGATTATATTTCGGAAAAACCATTGGACAAAATAGCAATAGTTCCGAATCAAAATGTTAATGATTTTGCTCTGAATGGATTGATTTTAGGAAACAACGCACCAGGAATCACTTACAGCGGCATTGGCGTCAATGGTGCAAAATGTTCAGATTATAATAAATTCCCACTATTTTTTGAGCAATTGCCCGCTTTACAACCTGATTTAATTATTATATCGTTAGGTACAAATGAAAGTTTTGATAAGCAATCTGCAGAACAATATTTTAAACAATTGAACCAGATGATTGCTTCAATTAAAGAAAAAACACCCCTAGCAACCATTTTGGTAACAACACCGCCACCTTCGGTTTTACATAGAAAATACACGAACACTTTTATTGCTGATTATGCAGTAAAAATCAAAGAAAATGCCCATTCAAATGGTTATGCAGTTTGGGATTTATTTGAAGTTTTTGGTGGCAATAAAAATATTTTTAAGAATGCTGCAAAAGGTTTAATGTCTCGCGATAAAGTACATTATTCCAAAATTGGTTATGAAAAACAAGCCGATTTATTCTTTGAAGCATTTTTACAATCATATGAATTATATAAATCAGCAAAATAGTTGTGATAGCACTTTTTTCAATACAAAATTGGTTTACTGAAACCTTTGGTACCATAACGTTAGAAACGGTTAAAAATTGGTTTATTTATAATCCAAAAGAGCCTTTGTTGTTTAATACAGGTTTATTTTTGGGCTTGTTTATTGTTTTTTATGCTATTTATATTTCGTTGCAAAACACATTTTATAAACGATTGGTTTATGTAATTGCGTTTTCATTGTTTTTTTACTATAAATCGAGTGGCATTTACTTTTTATTGTTGGTTGCGTCTTCAGTAGTAGATTACAATTTGGGTAATTTGGTGCATCGAACAACGAGTGTTTTTTATAAGAAAGTGTGCTTAGCGTTTAGTGTTATTTTAAATCTTGGTTTTCTTGGTTATTTTAAATATACCAATTTTGTAATCGACACTTATAATTCAGTTTCTGGAGCTCATTTTGCCTTTCAAAAAATTATTCTTCCGGTCGGAATTTCATTCTATACTTTTCAATCCATTAGTTATATTATAGAAGTATATCGTAAAGAAATTGAACCAACGAAACATTATGTTGATTATTTGTTTTTCGTTTCGTTTTTTCCGCAGTTAGTTGCTGGACCAATTGTAAGAGCCAAAGATTTTTTACCACAAATTTATCAGAAATTAAACATAACTAAAGAAGAAGTAAATAGAGCATTGCTTTTAATTATTGGTGGTTTACTTAAGAAAACGGTAATTTCAGATTATATCTCAATCAATTTTGTTGATCGTGTTTTTGATGCTCCTTCGAGTTATACTGCTTTTGAAAATTTAATGGCTTCTTATGGTTATGCCATTCAAATTTATTGTGATTTCTCGGGTTATTCTGATATGGCTATCGGGGTGGCTTTGTTGCTAGGTTTTAAATTACCAACCAACTTTAGAACACCTTATCAATCGGCATCGATTACCGAGTTTTGGAGAAGATGGCATATTTCGCTATCAACTTGGTTGAAAGATTTCTTGTATATTTCGGTAGGAGGAAACAGAAAAGGAACTTTTGCAGGATTTTTATTTCCAGCTTTGTTCTTTTTTATATTGATTTTATGGAGTATTTCCTTCATCGGAACAAGCCACGTGCCTTTATTTATATCAGTCGGTGGAGCTATTGCTTTTGTAATGACTTTCTTACTTTCAAAAGATAGAGAGCGAAATATGTTTACCAATGTAAATTTACTGACAACAATGTTACTTGGCGGTTTATGGCATGGTGCAAGTTTGCGTTTTATTATTTGGGGAGCTTTACATGGAATTGCTTTAGCGGTTCATAAAATTGTTTTGGAATATTTCCCAGCAAAAGTTGATGTAAAGAAAAGCGTGTTTAGTTATGTTTGGACTATTTTGGCTATTGTTTTAACCTTTCATTTTGTAACTTTTTGTTGGATTTTCTTCCGAGCAAAAGATTTTGTAACAGCTATAGAAGTCATTCAAAATATTGGAAAAGTTACCTTTGACATGAACCAATGGATGGTTATTATTTCTGGATATAAAAATGTGTTTTTGTTAATGACAATTGGATTTATATGGCATTTTCTTCCTGAAAAAATGGTTAATTTGATGCAAAATAGCTTTAAAGCATTGCCATTAATTGGAAAAGCTATTGTGTTAGGATTTGTATTTTGGGTAGTTTATGCTACAGCGTCAGCAGGTCCACAACCTTTTATTTACTTTCAGTTTTAAGTAACATTTGATACACAAAAATATTTTTTGTTGATATATATTTGACGATAAAATCAAAAGTAAACATGAAGCATATTTTATTTACAAATTGGCATTTGATGCGCATTGTACGGTTAGTATTTGCAATATTTTTATTTGTTCAAGCTTATGTTACTTTTGAATGGTTTTTTATAGCTTTTGGATTATTTTTTTTAATACAAGCTCTTTTTAATACGGGGTGTGGTGCAAATGGTTGCCAAATTCCTAAAAAATAATACATTTGTTTCATTGCTAAAATAATTTGCAAGATTGTGAAAATGAAATTTCTAACTTACATTCTTTTTTTCTATCTGATGACATTAAATACTTTGCCATCAGTAAGAGCTATAAAAATGTTAGTAAGTTCAGAATGTGGAATTTCATGCAATGGTTCAGAAACTTCTGGTTGCGAGAAAGGGAAAATTATTATGAGTTTAAATTTCAGTCCCATACAGTTTGTTGCTGAAATTTCATTAAAAGAATTTAATAGTACACCAGAGTTTTATTCTGAAAAACAAAAATCTAATTACGAAAAGATTTTCATCCCAAAATACCAACACTCTATTTGGCATCCACCAAAGTTTTTCGTTTAAAAAATTTAAAAGTTTATTAATTACTTATGCTCTTTTAGCATAGGTCTAACTTGTAATTTATTTAAAATGAAAAAATATTTTATAGTGATATTTTTGGCTTCTATACAGTCATTAATAGCACAAACTACGTTTGATTATAATGTAGTTTTAACTCCTGTTTCGGTTTCTGGATTGCCAGGTTTGCATTCTTATGCTTTTGGACAGCATAATGGGAAATGGTTAATTATTGGAGGAAGAAAAGATGGTGTTCATGCGCGCCAACCTTTTAATTCATTTCCAGGAGCACAAAATAACACAGATATTTATGTGGTTGATATTGCTACACAACAGTCTTGGTCTGCATCAGTAAATTCACTTCCAGTAGGAATTAAAGAGCAGTTGCAATCTACCAATATGAATTTTTATCAAGACGGTGATGCTTTGTTTATTATTGGAGGATATGCTTATGCAGCTTCAGCAGACGATCATAAAACATTCAATAATTTGACTTCCGTTGATGTGCCAAATTTGATGAACGCCATCATTGCTGGAACACCAATAACTTCTTATTTCAAGCAAATTTCGAATGATGTTTTTGCAATAACTGGTGGACAATTGGCTAAAATTGGAACTACTTTTTATTTGGTAGGCGGACATCGTTTTGATGGAAGATATAACCCAATGAATAACCCAACGTTTACGCAAACGTATTCAAATGCTATCCGAAAATTTACAATTGATAATTCTGGGAGTAATTTAAGTTATGCTAATTATGAAACGATTACTGATGCAGTTCATTTGCACCGAAGAGATTATAATCTTGTACCACAAGTTTTTCCTGATGGAGAGTTAGGGTATACAATTTCATCTGGTGTATTTCAAATTGCGGTTGATTTGCCCTTTTTGTATCCAGTAGATATAAAAGCTAGTGGTTATTATCCACAAACAAGTTTTAACCAATATTTAAGTAATTATCACAGTGGAAAAGTAGGTTTATATGATGCCACTTTAAATCAAATGCACAACTTATTTTTTGGCGGAATGAGTCAGTATTATTATCAAGCGGGTAATTTAGTTCAAGATAATACGGTTCCGTTTGTAAAAACAATTAGTAGGACTTCAAGAGATGCTTCAGGTAATTTGTATGAATATAATTTGCCAGTTGAGATGCCAAATCTTAAAGGAGCTGGAGCCGAGTTTATTCCGAATAAAACCTTACCTCATTATTCAAACGAAGTTATTCAATTATCTAATATTACATCTAATGAATTTGTGATTGGGCATTTATATGGTGGCATTCTAAGTTCTTCTTTGTCTGCATTTACAGATAATCAAACAGGATTGACTTCTGCCGATCCTACTATTTACGAAGTTAAATTGGTAAAAAATCCAGTTTTAACTGTTCAACAAATTGACGGAAAGAATCCTTTTTCTGTGATTGTTTCGCCAAATCCAACCTCACTTGATACTGTGCGTGTAGAGTTTAACTTGCCTTATGATACAACTGTTGGTTATTTTATTTCAACATTAGAAGGAAAAGTTGTTGAAGAAGGAGATATCGAAGATATTCATACTGGAAAAACGAGTATGAATTTTAGTATTGCATCGGCCAAAACAGATTTTGTAATTATTACTTTTGTATTTGATGATAAGTTTTATGTTTCAGAAAAAGTAATTAAAAAGCAATAACTGTTAAATTAATAAAAAATTAAGAGTACTATTTCTAAAATTATATATATTTGTCATAGTATAATTAGAACACAAAAAATAAATAACAATTTAAAAAATAATAAAGATGAAAAAATTAGTTTCAATCATGGCTGTAGCAGCTTTTATGTTGTCAATGAATGTTAATGCTCAAGAGCCAAAACAAAAAGCAAAAAAAGAAACTGCTAAAACTGAAAAATCTTGCTCAACTGCAGAAAAAAAATCTTGTGGTTCTGAAGGTAAATCAGGTGGATGTTGTTCATCTAAAAAAGCTACTGAGAAAAAAGCTGAGTAGTTTTATTTAAAAATACATTTAAGTGCCTCGATTTTTTCGAGGCATTTTTTTGTAACATATATTACAAGTCTATGTAACTCTTGTTACCGACTACGGTTTTTCGGCATCGTACTTTTGTTCAGTAATAAAATGAAAATTAAACGATGAAGAAAATCAATTTATTAGTAGCAATTGGAATTGCTTTGGGAACTGCCAATTTGTTTGCCCAGGATACCTTATCTATTTCAAAAAATGATTTGTTACAAAAAGTCACAGAAAATAACCTACAGATTAAAGTTGCCGAAAAATCTTTTCAATCTGCAAAGGCAGATTATCGTCAATCAAATGCACTTTTTTTACCCAATATTACTGTTTCACATACAGGAATAGTTACTACCAATCCTTTAATGGCGTTTGGTTCCAAATTAAATCAAGAAATCTTAACGGCTTCCGATTTTAATCCTGCATTGTTAAATGATCCTGATAAAACTCAAAATTTTGCAACCAAAATAGAAGTGCAACAGCCACTTATCAACTTAGATGGTTTGTACGGAAGACAAGCTGCTAGAGCTAAAATGGATGCTTTTCAACTACAAACAGAGCGAACTAAAGAATATTTAGAGCTAGAAGTTTCAAAAGCTTACATGCAATTACAATTGGCTTATAAAGCTGTGAAAGTTTTAGAAAAAGCAAATGCAACAGCACAAGGCAATTTAAAAATTGTAGAAAACTATTTCAAAAACGGAATGCTGCAAAAAACCGATTTACTAAACGTACAAGTTCGTGTAAATGAGATTACGAATCAATTACAATATGCCAAATCGAATGTACAAAATGCGTCCGATTATTTAGCATTTTTATTGAATGAAGATATGGCTGGAAAAACCTACATGCCAGCAGAAGTTTTAGATAATTCAATTGCTATCGAAAGTATCAATACAACAATTTCTGATTCTAGAAAAGATATTCAAGCGATGCAAAAATCGGCGGATGCTTACCAAAAAATGTTTCAATCTTCAAAATTTGGATTCTTACCTCGATTAAACGCTTTTGGAAGTTATGAATTGTATGACCAAAATATTTTCGGAACTTCAGCTAAAGGATATGTAGTAGGAGCACAATTATCATGGAATGTTTTTGATGGCTATAAAAACATCGGAAAAACGCAAAAAGCAAAAGCTGATTTTGAAAAAGCAACGGTTGAAACCGAACAATACAAAAAACAAAGTCAGTTAGAATTAAGTAAAACGAATCGTCAATTACTTGATACCGAAAACAAAGTGAATTTATCCAAATTAGCTTTTGAACAATCGCAAGAAGCATTTAGAATTCGTCAAAATAGATTCACACAAGGATTAGAAAAAACAACCGATTTATTAATGGCTGAAACGCAAATGGC